>Ga0187852_1001212_pt1 | contig 25043 bp, 24 predicted proteins | sample June2016WEW_6_40_FD_134511 | JGI IMG/M metagenome (GOLD analysis project Ga0187852, IMG submission 134511) | Peatland microbial communities from SPRUCE experiment site at the Marcell Experimental Forest, Minnesota, USA - June2016WEW_6_40 | ecosystem: Environmental > Terrestrial > Soil > Wetlands...
ACGGCTCACGCCGTGGGCTACTCCCTGTCGGCCCTCCGGGCCTGAATTTAGTGGCGAACGAGACCCAAATTGCCACCACTTGACCAGTTGAGGCGTTAAGTGAACGCTTATGGGGCTTGCCCTGCCCTCGTCCATGGACGACTTAGAGGGGACGGCAAGCCGTCCCCCTACAAAGTTTATTCTCGCAGGCCGAAGACTTTCTCAGTGTACAGGCGGCTCAAGCGTAAATCTTCGTCGAGCGAGCGTGTGATTTGAGTGCCCTTCTCGTAAGCCAACTCGACGACCAAGTAGCCGTTGAAGCTGATGTCGTGCAAGTAATCGGCGATCTTCTGATAGTCGATGTCGCCCGGGCCAAAATCTTCCATCCAAATACCTTGTCTGGAATTGCGCAAATGCAGTTCGACCAGCCGATCGCCAGTTTCGCTGAGGAAGCTCATCACCTCCTGCCCTCCGCGATAAGCCCAATGGACGTCCACACAGCAATAGACCCGCTTGGGGTCAGTATGCTGCAGGAGATGTCGCCATTCGCGCGCGTGCTCAAGCAATTCGGGAGTGTGATGGTGGAGCGCCAGCTTCATTCCCAGCCCGCTAACCTCCTCAGCCAGCCGGTCAACGTATTTGGCCTCAGTATCCAGTTCTTCATCAGTTTTTAGAGCTTGGCCTGGCTTAGGACTGGGATTGGTAACGATCACGCGAGTCCCATGCGGCTTGAGCAAACGGGCCAACTCCACGACTTGCCGGACTGATTTTTCGGCCGCTGCGGTCTCGTGCAATGTTGTACCTGCATAGACCGTTTCGGGAGCCAGGTGATACTTGGCCAGCAGGGTGAAGGTCCGTTCACGCAGTGCGGGCTGGAAGAAATCCTGATTCAATTCCACTCGACGGTATCCCGCGCCGTGAAAGCTGGCCATCACTTCCTCCAGGCCTTCGGCCAAGGTCTTCTTCTCGGATTCGAGATGCTGAATCCAAATGTAAATCTCGACAGAAAGCTTGGGAGCGTATTGTGCCCCTAAGAGCAGTTGCCGGCTAAAGAGTGTGGCGCCGGCGAGCTTTGCCACACCGTAAAACATCTCCCGCCGAGTCTGGCGGCTTCGAATGATCGCCATATGAACCTACCTCTCCTCCACGGTCGCGGCAGGAAGCCGCAGTAGCCCTGATGATTCGGCCCGAGGTGGTGAATGTACCGCCGCCGGGCGAGCCGGGTCAAGCACGTTGTTACTTGCAGCCTATTCGGCTGCGGCGATATACTTGCGGCCACAAAAGGGCGCGTGGCGGCAGAAGACGGGTTTCAGGCGCCAGGCGCTGGGGGCTAGGAACTATGGCAACGAACATCAATCTCGACCTTGAGCATGTGGCTCCGCCGCCAAAGCGAAAGGACTTTCGAATTGGAGCCCTCGGCGCAGGCTTCATTATGAATGACTGCCACCTGGCGGCCTATGGCCATGCCGGCTACAACGTGGTGGCCATCGCTTCCGCCTCTCCGGAACAATCGAAACAGGTTGCGCAAACGCACGGGATACCGAAGGTGTACGCTACTTACCAGGAATTGCTGGCTGACCCGGCAATCGAAGTCGTGGATATCGCCGTGCCGCCCGACAAACAACTGATGATCGTACGCGAGGCGGTGAAACACGCCGGTCACCTCAAAGGCATCCTGGCGCAGAAGCCGCTGGCCATGAACCTGGCAGATTCGCGTGAGATTGTGAGCCTCGCGGAGCAGGCGGGCATCACTCTCGCCGTAAATCAGAACATGCGCTACGACCATTCCATGCGCGCGCTCAAAACCTTGTTGCAACGCGGATATCTGGGTGAACCGGTCCTGGCCAGCATCGAGATGCGCGCCATACCCCACTGGAAACCGTGGCAACTCGCTTACACTCATCTGACCTTGTTGAACATGAGCATTCACCACCTCGATAGCTTCCGCTATCTGTTCGGCGAGCCGGAGACGGTCTATGTCAGTGCAAGGAAGGATCCACGAACTCCCTCCGAACACGTGGACGGCGTGGTGCTTTATATCCTCGAGTACCCGAGCGGTTTCCGCGCCACCGCTTGGGACGATGTGTGGGGCGGCCCGGCGCGTGAAGGCACGCCGCCGGATTTGTTCATCAAATGGCGGGTTGAAGGCACTGAAGGCATGGCCCAGGGCACGATCGGCTGGCCCAGTTATCCCAGCCGCACACCCAGCACCCTCGATTTCACCACTCGGCAGCAGCCTGGATGCTGGTTCTCGCCACGCTGGAACGAGGTGTGGTTTCCTGACGCTTTCGAGGGCACCATGGGCCAGCTGCTCGAAGCATTGGCCACCGGCAGCGAGCCGGCAATCAGCGGCCGCGATAACCTCAAAACCATGGCTTTGGTCGAGGCGTGCTATAAATCAATTGAAGAACATCGAGTTGTCAGGCTGGAAGAGATGACGGCTGCCTAGGTCGTGCAAGCCGTCGGAAATGCTGTCATGCCTCGCTGCCGTGAAAATAGCGAACCAGAACCCCCTCACCCGACCCGCTCCGGCTGATGAAAGCGCCGTCGCGAGCCACCCTCTCCCCCAAGGGGGAGAGGGCATTTTACGACGAGTGGTGGGCCGAAGGATCATGGAATCTTCGCTCGGAATGGCACGGCATTGAGAACGCGTGAAAGGAAAACATCATGAAACTCGGACTTATCAATTCGGCGTGGCTCGGGACTTTCGTCGGCACCGCCGAAGGTATTCGCAAAACCAAAGAGATCGGATTCGACAGCATCGATATCTTCAACGACCCTATGGACATTGACATCAAGGAGCGGCGATTGATCAAGGACACCTGCCGCGAAGTTGGCCTGCCGGTCATTTCACATTGCTGTTGCGCGCTGGGCATCGCCGACTTCAATCCTGCGGTGCAGCGCTTCCACGTCAGCCGCTGCAAAGCTTACCTGGACTTCGTCTATGAGACCGAGGCCAGGAACCTGTTGCTGGTAGTGGGTGAATACATTTGGCAACAGGAGGTCATCGCGCCCAAAGCCCAATGGCAATTCGCCGTCGACAACGTCCGGACGCTGGGCGATTACGCCGCGTCCTTGGGCGTGGAGATCGCGATTGAGCTCGAGCCGTTCAAGCTATCGATTGTGAACACTCTCGACAAGATGGATCAGTTTCTCAAGGATGTTGACCATCTCGCCGTACGTGCGAATCTGGATATTTCACATCTGGCGCTTGCGAACACGCCGCCCGAGTCCGTTCCCAAACTCCAAGGCCGAATTGCCCACGCCCACTTCTCGGATTGTGACGGTAAGGTGCACGGCGATCTGCCGCCGGGACGCGGAGTGGTGAATTTTACTCCTTACTTACAGCAACTGAAAAACCTGGGCTTTGATGGCACAATCAGTATTGAGCTTGAGTACTCGCCCCAACCGGAGAAGATCGTTGAATGGGTCACGGAAGCGTATCGGGAGACAAACCGGTTGATGCAAGGCCTGGGAATTCGCAATTAACTCTGTCATGCTGAGCGCAGCGAAGCATCTCTGCAGTTCGCTTCGCTCGGTCGAAAAACAGAATTCAACTGCGGGGATGCTTCGTTGCGCTCGGCATGACAGGAATCTGCGATGCCGACCTGAAGGTCGGCTCTACACAGTCGGGAATCGGCAATCGGCAATCGTCCGTCGACAATCAAAGGGGGGACAATGAACTACAGACGATTCGGGCGAACGGGGCGGATGGTCAGCGAACTCGGTTACGGCATGTGGGGAATGGCCGGCTGGACAGGATCGAGTGATGAGGAATCCAAGCAAGCCCTGCAACGCTCTGTTGACCTGGGCTGTAACTTCTTTGACACAGCGTGGGCTTATGGGGACGGCCGGAGCGAAGCGTTGCTGGGATGGTTGCTCCGCAACAACCCCGGCAAGAGGCTTTACACCGCCACCAAGATTCCTCCCAAGAATTTCGAATGGCCAAGCCGCCGTGAATTCAAATTGGACGATTGCTTTCCACCCGATCACATCGAGGATTACGTCCTGCGAAGCCTTAAAAACGCCGATCTCGAGAACTTCGACTTGGTGCAGTTTCACGTATGGGAGGATTCCTGGCTGAACGACGACCGCTGGGTGAAGAAGTTGGATGATCTGCGTCGCCAAGGGCTGTTCCAAGCCATCGGCATCAGTATCAACCGCTGGGAACCTTGGAACGGCGTAAAGACAGTCCAATCCGGCCTCATCGATGCTGTGCAAGTGATCTACAACATTTTCGACCAGAACCCCGAGGATGAACTCTTTCCGGCATGCCAGGCGAAGGACGTGGCCGTGATCGCCCGCGTTCCTTTTGATGAAGGCACACTCACCGGGACCCTCACGGTGGAGAGCAAGTGGCCGGAGGACGATTGGCGCAATACTTACTTCGTGCCGGATAACCTCAAGGCGAGTGTGGCGCGGGCGGACGCGCTGAAGCCTTTGATTCCCAAAGGCATGACGATGCCTGAGATGGCGATTCGGTTTATTCTCAACAATCCGATCGTCAGCACCATCATTCCGGGAATGCGTAAAGTCAGGAATGTGGAAGCCAATGCCGCCGCCTGCAGTGCAGGCCCGCTTCCGGAGGAGCTTGTATCGAAGTTGCGCGCTCACCGTTGGGAACGGAAGCCGACGCGGTGGTCGCAATAATGAGGACCCCCTTAGCCGGCCCGCGCCGCCTGGTGAAATTGCCGGCGCCGTGCCACCCTCTCCCCGAAGGGGGAGAGGGAGTCCAGTTTTATAAAGGGAAACTGATCATGCGAACTCGGGTTTCGAGGCGAACTTTTCTCGCTCAAACCGGTGCCGTGGCGGCCGCGGCGGCCGTGCCCGCGTTTCCTCGCACGGGCGAGGCGACTGCTAGCCGGCCGATGCGATTGGGCGGTCCCATTTTTCTCAATTCGGAAGACCCTGCTGAGCTGGCTCGGGAACACCGGCGACTGGGATATCGCGCGGCCTACGCTCCTAAAGTGGAATTGAAGGACACGGACAAGATCAGAGCCATCATCAAAGGGTTTGCCGCCCAGGAAGTGGCCTTGGCGGAAGTGGGCGCCTGGGTTAACATGCTCGACCCCGACCCTGAGAAGCGCCGCAAGAACATGTCATATGTGCAGGAACGGTTGGCGTTGGCGGAGGAACTGGGCACGCGCTGCTGCGTGGATATCGCAGGGTCCTACGACCCCAAGGTCTGGTACGGCCCCAATCCTAAAAACTTGTCCCAGGAATTCATCGACGCAACGGTGGAAAATTGCCGTAAGCTGATTGATGCCGTGAAGCCGACGCGAACCAAGTTCACCATTGAGATGATGCCCTTCAACTTCCCCAGCGGCCCGGACGAATACCTGAAGCTGATCAGGGGCGTGGATCGGAAGGCCTTCGCGGTTCACCTCGACGTCTGCAATGTGATGAACAGCCCCGAGCGCATGTATCACAATGGGGATGTGATCCGTGAGTGCTTCCGGAAGCTGGGGCCTTGGATCGTCTCCTGCCACGCCAAAGACTTGGCTTGGGAGGACTACGTGCAGGTGTGCTTGCGGGAAGTGATCCCCGGCCGCGGCCAGATCGATTACAAATCCTATCTAAGCGAAATCGCGAAGCTGCCAGTGGACGCCCCCTTGATGCTCGAACACTTGAAGACGGCCGAGGAGTACACGGAAGGGCGGGAGTATATTCAAGGCGTTGCTCGAGAGTTGGGCCTTTCGTTTGGCACATGACAGCCGAAATTGGAAAATAGAAACTGGAAACTGGAAATTAGGATTGAAAACCGAAACGTTCACCTGTCATTCTGAGCGAAGCGAAGGATCTCCGCATTTGTTGACTCCGCAAACTGCGGAGATTCTTCGCTCCGCTCAGAATGACAAATTCTACGTAGAGGAGCTATAAACATGATTAGCGAGTCCGGAATTACCCGCAGAGATTTCTTGAAGGAGACCGCCGTGGCCGGCGCAACGGCGGCGGTGTTCGGAGGCCTGGCACCGGCGCGCGTGCTAGGCGCGAACGACAAGATCCGTGTCGGCGCCATGGGCACCGGCGAGCGTTGCCAATACCTGATGAGGCTGTTCAAGGGCAACCCCTCGGTGGAACTGGTGGCGGTTTGTGACGTTTACGGCCCGCGGCGCGACGCGGCCCTCGAGATTGCCGGACCGCAGGCCAAGTCCCACCTCGATTATCACGAACTGCTCGACGACAAGGATATCGACGCCGTGATCATTGGCAGCCCCGATCATTGGCACAAGCAGATGCTGATTGATGCCGTGCATGCCGGGAAGGACGCCTACGTCGAGAAGCCCATCATGCACTCCATCGAAGAAGGTGTTGAAATGGTGCGGGCCGTCGAAGACTCCAATCGCGTTGTTCAGACGGGCACGCAGCAGCGGAGCTGGCCGCACTATATCATGGGCAAGCAGATCGTCGATTCGGGCAAGTTGGGCAAAATCACCTTCGTCCATACCTATTGGTATCAGGACTACCTCCTGGGTTCTACGGGACTCAAGCCCGTGGACCAATCGCAACTCGATTGGAAACGCTTTCTCGGCGACGCTCCGGACCAGCCCTTTACGCCGGAGAAATTTTACTGGTGGCGCTGGTTCTGGGACTTTGGCGGTGGGATATTAACTGATCTTTGCACACACTGGATTGACGTTATCCAATGGTACATGGGCCAGCCTGTGCCACGGACCGCTACAACGACCGGAGATGTCTACCGCATGCCGTGGCAGGCTCCGGACACGGCGACGGCAGCTTATGAGTATCCTGGGAATTTCATGGTTACCTTTACGGGCGCAATCAACAGCAGTGTGGATGACGGAGGGATCGAGTTCCGTGGCAGCGAGGCGACGCTCAAAATCGACCGCTCCCACATGGCGGTTTACCCGGAGGGTGGAAGGCCAGTGCCCGGCACCCTTACTCCTGAGCCCGAAATCCTGGTGCTCTCCGAGCGCGATGGCGCCGTTGACAACATCAAGAATTTCCTTGATTGCATGCGCTCTCGCAAGAGCCCCAACGCCAACATTCACATTGGCTTCGAGGCGGCTCGTGCTTCCTGGATCGGAAATATCGCCTTGAAGCGTGGGAAAAAAGTGACCTGGGATGTGGTGAAGGGACAGGTTGTGTAACGGGCGCTTCAAATGGTGTGGTCGCGACTCTGCATCGCCACGACCTGGGGCGATATCTCTCCGCCTTCTACGGCGCGAGGTGCGTGGAATTCGCGTAGGGGCGGTTCGCGAACCGCCCCTACATTCTATTTCAGGCGTGACGCGGCCCCCGCAACACGCGCGCCGGAAAAGTGATGATCGCTCCCAGCAGATCAAACACTCCTCCCACTGCGATGCCCACGAGCCTGAAGGGCAGGAGCAATAACCAGATAAAGGGATAGAGAATCAGCGCCACGAGCGCCAGTGGCCAGCAAAGAACTAGAAGTATGCACCAGATGAGAAATTTCACCATAAGTGGCCTCCGCAGAACTCTCCACTCTAATCATACGCTGAACGCCTGAGAATGTTCCGTTGTGTTTGCGTCGGGCCTACTTCTCAGCCCAGATCGCGTAAACCAGGCAGGCCATGAAGAGCACGAGTAAGCTTGCGGAGGCCACAAAGAAGATGGAGAAAGGCTGGTTCAAAGAGTTGAGCGCCAGGCTCTGAAGCCAGTGAGCATCGGAGTGGCCGAAGCTCGCCAAGCGGCCCAGCCAGGCGTGGAAATCGGCACGTTTCCAAACCGTGAACGCCAGCAAGACTGCCAGGCCGCACGCCAAACCGAATCTCTCGGCAAGAGCAATCGGGCGTGTCGCGAGCTCAGCCGCTTCACGCCGCGCGCGGAGTTGGGCCTTCCACCAGACCAGTCCGGCGTCAGGCAATTTCACATCGGCCAGCAGGGATGCGTTTTCTTCCTGCAACAGCCGGGACACCATGACGACTTCCGAACAGACGCCGCAGCTCTCCACGTGGCTGCGCATGGCCGCATCACATGCTTCGGGCCAGCGCCCGGACTGGAGCAACTCCGTAACGGCCTGTTCTTTTTCGCACTGAGGAACTTTCATTCTCGATCTCCGAGTAGCGCGGACCCCCGGTGGTGGACTCTGCGGTCCTTCCGCGCTAACATCAGAATTCAAAAGCCGCTGACCCCACAACCGGGGGTCCGCGCTACTCCGCTGCCGTGATGCCCGCTTTCCGCAGGATTCCCAACAGCTTCTGCCGCGCCCGGAAAAGCATGGGGCGCACGCTCACCGTCCTTAATCCTACCACGGCGGAAATCTCCTTGTGGCTCGAGCCCTCGACGTAAGCCAGCCAAAGCAATTGCAGTTCGCGGGGCTTCAACTGGCGCAGGGCTACCCTTAAATCCGACCGTGCCTGCACGGTTTCCGCCGTCAGTTCCGCCGCGGGCACTTCCGCCACGTCCTCAAGCGGGACATTCACCTTGCCTTGGCTGCGCCGCCAACGGTCGCGGAGCAGGTTGGTGGCGGTCCTAAAGAGGTATTGTTTCGCCCCCTCGTCACTCATCGATGCGTGGCGGGCGCGTAAGAAGCGGTAATAGGATTCCTGCATCAGATCATCCGCCGCCGCCGAGTCGCCCGTTACCTTGGCAAGATAGGCCCAGAGTGCGCGGGCCGTACGGTTGTAGAAGGCCCGAAAGCTCGCCTCATCCATCTGCATGGCAGCTTCGGTAGGCAGGGCGTCCTCGGCTTGCGCGAGTTCTGTAAAAGTCAATTCCCGCATGGCGGCGCAGTGATCATCCTGCTCGGGGCGGCTGTCTCCGGTCTTGTTCATACGAGGCCCAGTCGCCCGTCTTTACTGACGCTTCGATGTTACACCTTCCAGCAGTCCGAGGTGTTGGGAAAGTCCGTACGAGGCTGCGGTCGAGAGCAGGAATCCGATTCCCACGGTGCTTGCCAGCGTACCCAAGACCAGACAGCCTTGCGCTCCTTCGGTTACGTGGCTCCGCAGGAAGAGCAACCCCAAACCCACGAGCAGCAGCACCACTCCCAGTTGCATGGAGAAAAGCATCCGTCCAAGGGGGTACGGGGTTGGCCGCGCTCCTTCCGCTTCAAGCTGGAAGGGCTGAGATTCCAGAAAGCGTTTGCCGGGTTCTGTCCCCATGTAAGTGAGCAATTCCTGGCTGTTGCCGAACTTCTCCAGCAGCTTCGAGTGGACCTCTGCCTGGACCTTCGCCACCTTGCCCCATCGCCGGTTATCCAGGATGACTTTGAACACCCAGAGGAGAGCCCCCAGGATGATAACGAATACCAGAAAAGGACCTACATCCCCAAAATCGTACCGGGCGGCATACCTGCCGCTGCGGGCTTTCTCAACCTCGTTTTGGAGCGCCTGAATCTTCAGTGCCGGGCCGCAGGGTCCGGCAAGCGTCTCTCTTCCAAGAAATGGAACAGCTTCCGCCCCCATCTCGACAGGAACAGGCCATACTTCGGCGAATGAGGACCGCTGCGCAACCTCGGGATGGTCCTTTAGAAATGCCGCGAGTTCGGGATGCCGCTGGAGGTAGGCATTGTCCCGGATCAATTTCGGCTGTTTCAGTAGTTCGCTATAAACGTCATTGTGCGCCGCCAGAAAGGAGATCAACTCCTGTTGGCCGGCTGACCCTACTGCTACCTCACTTTGTCCCGCAGTATCCTGTGGCGCAGGCGCGGCGCCGAGCGACATGATCCCCACAACGCCTAAAGCTGATACGAAGAGTGCGACCTGCAAGATTCGCCGCTTGAGTAATCCATCCATGACTGCCAACCTCCCTCGTTCCTGAATTCGACGCCCCGTAGCGCAGAGGTGGGCGTTTTTTGCCCTCCTCTGCGGCTCTTCACGGGACGGTCAACCAAAGGCCGCAGAGGAAGCCAAACTACGGCTACCTCTGCGCTACCCCTATCGTCTGCTATAACGAGTAATAAGGCGAGTTGTTAACAAGGATTTCAGCGCAGGGTTACGATGGTGGCTCCCCAACCGCCGGCTTCGGAGGGAGCGTCCTGGAAGGAGAGAACAAAAGGCGTGCGGGCCAGCACGGCGCGCACCATTTCGCGTTGCACTCCGATGCCCCGCCCGTGGATGATGCGCAGGGCTTTCAAGCCCAACCGGTTGGCTTCCTCGAGATACGCCTCGACCACTTCTTTCACTTCTTGCGGCCGCACGGTGTGCAAGTCGAACACGTCAGTGACGGGGATGCGCAGCGGTTCGTCGCCCATGCCTGATTATACTCTGCGCTGTACGTTCCACCACTGGGTCAGATCTAGAGAAAGGAAAAGCAGATCGCCCGGAACCTCGTAGGGGCAACCCTTGTGGTTGCCCGGGGCGGCCACAAGGGCCGCTCCTACGACGCAGCCGCCCGGTGTATGATGATAAAGATTGAATTTCGGACGGGCTCTTTTGCTGGTCAACAATGAGTCTACTGCGTCGCCGCACTTACTGCCGAAGGCCTGGAATCGGGGCATGGGCGCTGGTAGCCCTTTTCGTGCTCGGATCGAAGGCGGCCGAGGGCCAAGGCTCCCAACCGCAACAAACGGTTCCTCGAGATTCCGCTAATGTGCGCGCGCAGAGTGAGGAATCGACGCCGCGCATGACTCCGCAGGAGATTCAGCGCTACGATGCGGTGAAAACCCTGATCGATTGGACGCCCGAGCAGATTCAGGACCTGCCCGAACTCCAGGGCCTACAACTCCCCGAAAGCCAGCAGGATCTGCCGGCACTCCTTAGCGCCGTGGGCAAGCGCGTGTCCGCGCTATTCGATCAATTTCCCAACATGACTTCTGCGGAAGAGGTCCGCTCAGGGCCTTGCGACGAGGGCCTGCGCAAGAAATGCCGTGTGACCTATCGAGGCAAGTTTAACTATCTGGTGGTCAGGCGGAGAGAGGGCGACCTGTTGATGGACGAGTACCGCACCGATTTGAAAGGGCGCCCTATTGATTATCGAAACCTCGGCCGAGGGCGGATCTTTCTCAGCAACGGCCTTGTTACAACGCCTCTCGAGCACTTCCATCCGCAGAATCAAGTCGGCTGCCGGTTCCGCGACTTCGGGCATCAGATGGCCGGCGGGAAGGAGGCCAAAGTGGTGGGATTCGTCGAAATCCCGGGGAAGTACCCCTGGCCCACCGAGTTGCGTCAAGGAACTGCTGTTTTTCCGCTGTGTTTACAGGGCCTGGCGTGGATCGATCCGGCAACCTGCCAGATTGTACGCATCGAAACCTTTCTGTTGGCGCCACCTCCGGAGGTCGACCTGAAACGTGCGACGACGCGAGTGGAGTTGAGTGAAATTCACCTTCACCAAGCCTCCACCGCGTTGTGGCTGCCCACCGAAGTTGTTGATGACGTGTGGATTCACCAACGACATTTTCACAATATCCACAGGTACTCAGGCTTCAAAGTCTTTGAAGTAGAGACCCGCATTGGCCCGGTGATGGAAAAGTGAACACGGTGAGTCGTGCCCTGAGGTTGGAGGTCGGAACTTCGCCAAAGAAGTGAACCTGCGGGGCTGGCAGCAGTCTGTAGCCCGCGGCGCCAGACGGTGGGAAATAAACAACCGGCTGTCATCCTGAGCGAAGCGAAGGATCCCGGCAGTTCATTGTAGTTCGCGGAAACAACGGCAACTGCAGAGATCCTTCGCTTCGCTCAGGATGAAGGCTTGTGTTGTTGTCGCACGTTCTCAGCCGAGAATCAGCGCCCACCCGCGCGGTTGCGAAGATGTTATAATCTCGAAACGAACCTTTCGAATCCCTCGCTGAAAGGCGCAATTGTTGTTCGACGATTCTGCAGAAAAAACAGCGCCCGTCGCACCCGTTGGTGAAGGGGGAGACAGGCGAGAAGCGTTGCGCGGTTCTCGCCGTCTTGCGGGGAGGCGATGGTCAGCGCGGGCGCTCGAGTTGGGCCGAAGGGTGGGGCGCGCCGTATTCCTGCGTTGGCGCCGCAAAGACCCCGCCGAGATCGAAAAGTTACGCCGCCTGAACGTCAACAAGTGCGGCCGCATCAGCGCGGGCAGAGTTGTGGATCTCGTGGAAGCCGACACGGCCGAGTCGAAGTCTGCACTGGTCGTTTATTCTTACGAAGTGGCCGGAGTAACTTACGAGGCCGCCCAGGACGTTTCAGCGCTGCCGGAGATCGCGGCGCGGGCCCGGGTGTCCGCCGGGTGCGCGGCCAGCGTGAAATACGATCCCAAACGGCCCGGGAACTCGATTATCGCCTGTGAGGAATGGAGCGGGTTGTGGGCAGGATGACGGAAAAGCTCGAGGAATTGCGGCGGCGCCGGTCTTCGGCGGTGGCAGGCGGCGGTGAGGAACGCCGGGCGAGACAGCATGCGGAGGGTAAGCTCTCGGCGCGAGAGCGGCTCGAAATGCTCTTTGACCCCTCGAGCTTTGAAGAAATCGACACGCTGGTCGAGCACCGCTGTCACGATTTTGGGATGGACCAGCAGCGCATTCCCGGCGACGGAGTGGTGAGCGGACACGGGCGCATCAACGGCCGGCTGGCCTTTGCCTTCGCGCAGGACTTTACCGTTTTCGGCGGCTCGCTGGGCGAAGCGAATGCCGAAAAGATCTGCAAGCTGATGGACCTTGCCATGAAGGTGGGCGCGCCGATCATTGGCTTGAATGACTCGGGGGGTGCGCGCATTCAGGAAGGGGTCGCGTCGCTCGCAGGATATGCCGACATCTTTCTCCGCAATACGCTGGCCTCGGGAGTGATCCCTCAGATTTCCGCCATCCTGGGGCCGTGCGCGGGGGGCGCGGTGTATTCGCCCGCCATCACCGATTTCATCCTGATGGTCGAGAACTCGAGCTACATGTTCGTGACTGGCCCGGACGTCATCAAGACCGTCATGCATGAGGATGTCACCAAAGAAGAATTGGGCGGACCCATGACCCACAACGCCACGAGCGGGGTGGCGCACTTCGTTACCAACGACGACCCCGATTGCCTGGCACTGATCCGCGAGTTGCTGTCGTTCATGCCGCAGAATAATCACGAAGATCCGCCTCGCGTCGAAACCCAGGATCCTGCGGAGCGCCGGGATGCCCTGCTCGACACCTTGGTGCCGGTGGAGCCCGACAAACCTTACGACATCAAGGAGATCATCCACTGCGTTGTGGACGACGGCTATTTCCTCGAGGTGCACGAGCACTTCGCGAAGAACCTGGTGGTGGGTTTTGCGCGCCTCGCCGGGCAGAGCGTGGGCATCGTCGCCAACCAGCCCGCCGTGCTGGCCGGCTGCCTTGACATCAACGCTTCGGACAAGGGCGCGCGCTTCATCCGCTTCTGCGACGCGTTCAATATCCCCATCGTGACTTTCGAGGACGTTCCGGGTTTCCTGCCCGGCACGCAGCAGGAGTATGGCGGCATCATTCGCCACGGGGCCAAGCTGCTCTTTGCTTACTGTGAAGCTACCGTCCCCAAGATCACCGTCATCACTCGTAAGGCTTATGGCGGGGCTTACTGCGTGATGGGATCAAAGCACGTTCGCACTGATATCAACCTGGCTTACCCCACCGCGGAAATCGCCGTCATGGGGCCGGAAGGCGCGGTGAATATTGTCTATCGTCGCGAGCTGCAGAAGGCCGAGGACGCTGAAACCCTGCGCCGCGCAAGCATCGCCGAATTCCGCGAGCGCTTCGCCAACCCCTACATCGCCGCCGAGCGCGGCTGGGTGGACGACGTCATCCAGCCCCGCGATACTCGCCCCAAACTGATCGCGGCCTTACGCATGCTCGAATCCAAGCGCGACACCAACCCGCCGAAGAAACACGGGAACATCCCACTGTAGCGGGCTGCGCAGTGGTAACCGCATTCTTGGCGCCTTGTGCTCTTAGTCTAAATACATTTGAGTGCGTCGGCGGGGAGTGCGGTCGACCGAAAGGCCAGCCGGCGTCTCCGAAGGCGCGACATGGGACCCCTCTGGTCCCACGCCTGTCCGTGGAAGGTATCGCACATCCCTTGCGGGTGGCCATCCCGGGCGAAGAGCCACGAAATACTCCAGCTGGCACCGCCCTCTGACGCGCCACCGGATCGGCACCCCGCGCGTCACTTCATTGACGCTGCTCAGCCCGAGGGCTCAGGAGTGGTGCCAGCACGGCAGCCAAAGTAAAGATTCAGCTCTAGTATCAGCGTAAGCATCGTCCTGAACGGATTAAGCAATGTTCCGAGGAATGCTTTGAAGTCGCGGTCCTCGGCGAAGTAACTGGCGCGATTCGTGTCGATTACCAGCACTCCCAAGCAACGGCGTCGAGGATCGAGTTTCCTTCCTGTGATAACAGCTGCGCACACCATCGATTCGTATTCGTCGGACTGTCTTGGTCTGAGATCCATCCATCTGCTTGTCTCAGGGGGTTTTTGTACTTCGCTCTTAATATCCTGGATGACAACGATGTCTTTGTTGTGAAATGCGAGCGCCAGAGCTGCTTGCTGAAAATGATCGATATCTATCGTCTCGGTTTGGGGGCTGGGCTCAAGACCCTCCGGATAGTCATAACCGGTTCGTCGGAGCATCAAAGGAGATTCACCAACGGGTTCAAACAAAGCGACCTTGAAAAAATTGTGCGGCCACGTGGTGGTGTCAATTCCCCTGGTGTCTGCTTCGAAAACTGTGCGCAGATTCCGAAAGACCTGCTGCAGCATGCGCCTTCTAAGGAGATCGAGATCTGCGCAAGGAAATGGAGGGCGGGCCGCTCCATCCTTGCATAACTGCCTCAGTTCTTCAGTCAGCAACCGCAACACGACTGTGGCGGCTTTTATAACACCGGTGGTGAGGTTGGTCGACAGTTGGGCCCATTCCTCACGCTTTTTCAGCGCTTCGAGTTGGGCCATGTTCTGCTTACTCATCTCCCTCGCAATGAGGTCCGCGATCTGAGGGTAATTCGGTCTCGATTGCTCACGCACCAGTACATACATGTCCTCTAAAATGTCTCTCTCCTCGCGCTTCACCGGTTCGGTGCCCTGATCAAGCTTTGATGCATCCATGAGAGCGGTTTCAAGCTTGGGCCAGCACATGTCGAAGGCGCTATTGAGCTGCCCGTCGGGTACGCGGCCCACGCTTAAAGCTCGATTAATCGTTTGGACGAGCCTCCGCGTGTCCTCCTTCTCTGCAACGGTCGCTTGGAACTGTGACAGCGGCTCTTTGAGGTCTATGGTCTTCAATCGGTGGAGATAAGTGCAGACGAGTCCCCTCCCCACCGCGTTCGCGAGGCTTCCGGCCTCAAACAACAACCAAGGGGCCTCCCGGTTGTCTGGCGTGAGACACACTATGCCTGCTGCAGTGTCTTGGAGGTGACTATGGAGCTCACTGTGCCACTGCGATCCCTTGTCAATGTCGGCCTCTGACATCCAGGGCTTTACGGCGTTAATCATCAGGGGCAGGCTGTCCCGAAACGCTTGCGCTATGGACCTACTTTGTGGTCCCGACCATGCGATAAAGACTGTCTGCTTAGGACGAGGGGTGTCACGTATCTTCGGCATTTAGTCCCCCGGATTGGCGAGATGGGAACGACGAGGTCAAACCATTTCTTGGCCTCCCGAGCCCTCCTGGGTCAGTGTGTCGACCATTTGTGCGAGGATCTGGGGAGTGTATGCCATCTCTACGCGATCTAAGAGGCCCGGCCGCAAGCTGGCCGGACCGAATATATGCTGCGCGGCCGCACGGAAAAGGCCGGGGACCTCGAACGGCCGAATCAGGCGAAGCCGTAGAGCCTTTGCGACTTCCCGAGATAGACAGGTGTTATATATGAGGGTGTTATCCGTGCATAAACTGACGGGTAATTGCTCGGCAATCATCGCTTTTAGAGGGTGAGAGCTCAAGTTGTCGACCACACCCGTGACCCAATTGGACGTGAGGCAGACCTCAATGAGTATTTGGTGCTGCCGGATAAGTTCGAACAACGCCTTGTCCTTGACAATGGCCGTGGCGTGACCTAGTCGTTGGCATGCGAGAATCTGGATTGCATCGCGAATGAATGAAGCAGAGTACACCTCACCGGCATGAATCGTCAGCGGATAATTGGCGTCGCGGATGGGCCGGAAAATGCGTTCGAACTCCCGCGGAGGGTGGCGCTCCTCATTACCCCACAGGTCGAACCCGACAATCGTCCGGCCCCGGTACGGTTCAGCAGCGCGGAGTATGGTTGCAACTGAGTGGTCTTGGCTCTCAGGCGAGAGGTGATAAAAGCTGTGCCTCGTAAATCCCAGAATAATCCTGAGATCAAGTGGGAATTGTCTCCGGGCCTCTGTTACCGCCTCGTCAACTACCTTAAGAAAGCGGTGAATCTCCCCGTTGATCAGGGGGACGCGCGGTGAGACACGCACCTCCGAGTAGACAACGCCGTCGCGAGAGAAATCCTCCGCCAGCTCGAGAAGCAGTCTAGAGACAACATCCGGGATCTCCATGATTTTGTTCAAGATCTGGGACCACGGCTGAAACGAGGCAGCGTAGCTATCTGCGCGCGATTGGAAAACAAGTGCGCCAGTGAGGTTTCGCCCAGCCGACTTGGGGACTTCGAGGTGACCATCACGGATAAGTTGCTCAACGGTGCTCAGCCGGAGACAGCCAGAAAGGTGCGCGTGAAGGTCGATCTTGGGCAACCCCCGTAACTGCGCTTCGAGCGGGTCTGCAGGAGGTGCGGCGGGCTCGAAAATTAATAGTTGTTGCACGCCGGGAATCCAATCAAGATTTGTTTTTGCTCACCGGAGCCCGTCAACACAAAGTTGGTGTGAGAAAACATTCTACCACGCCTAAAACGAACTGTCACCGTTCCTCTCAAGCACTGTAAGTCTCGCCACGCGAAGACGGAGCGCCATCGGGCGGCTGACGGGCCCCACAACTCACTGCGGGTCATTTGGAATCCCACAGTTTTTCGTGTGACGGCCCAAGCCGACAAGGACAGCATTGTAGCGGCCGCGACGGAGTCTGTCTATTCCGAGCGTCGTAGGTGCGGCCCTTGTGGCCGCCCGCCCTGCAGTCCAAAGCCTGCGGGCGTCGGGCAACCACGAGGGTTGCTCCTACAACGTCGCAGGGTTGATTTCAATTACAGAACCGCTAGGACTCCGCGCGCGGCCAGGCTGATGGCGACCGCCAGCACAAGCAATGCTGTGGCGGCGGCGGCGGTGAGGCGCCAGCCCAACTCGCGGAACATGGAAGCGAGCGTGGCCATGCAAGGAATGTAGAAGGTAACGAAGAGGGTGAAGATAAGGATTTGCGCCACGCTCATGACGGAGGCCACGTTCGTGGTTCCCAGGGCCTGCATGAGCATCAGGAGAGAGAGTTCTTTTCGAAGAACGCCGAAAATCAAGGTCAGGCCCACTACGCGCGGCAGGCCCAGGAGTGCAGTCAATGGCGAAAGCGCGGAGTTGATGACCTGCTGCCATCCATAGAACTCGATCAGACTCAAGACCGCGCTGCCCGCGACAAGCAGCGGGAATGCCACCAGCACGAACTCGCGCAGGCGCCACCAGGTCTTCATCAGGACTACTTTCAGCGCGGGCAGGCGGAAAGCCGGCACTTCCATCAACATCCCGGGAGAGATCTCCGGCCAGATCAGGGCCAGGATATGCCCGGCCAGCACCACCACCAGGAGATTCAAAGCGTAGATACCGAGCGCGTAGTAAGGGCCCAGGTAAACACCGACCAGCGCCATGATCACCGTCATGCGCGCCGAGCAGGGGACCAGCACGGAGAGCACGGCGGCGATGAACCGGTCGCGCCGGGAACTGAGGATGCGCGTCGCCATCACCGCCGGCACGCTGCATCCATAACCGAGAAGCATGGGCAGGGTTGCCGTGCCATGCAGCCCCAGGCGGTGCATGAGGACGTCCATCAGGTAGCCTACTCGAGAGAGGTACCCGAGGTCTTCGAGCACGGCGAGGCACACCAGGAAGGGCAGCAAGTAAGGCAAGACAATGGCGACGGCGCCGGCCGTCCCCAGCACTGCGCCTTTCGTTGCCGCCAGCAGCAGGCTGTGCGGATCCATGTGCCGGGTCATGGCGGCGATGAGGGCGTTGAACACGCCCAGGATGCGGTCCTCAGAGAACTTGCCCACCGTGAAGATCAACTGAAAGATCGCGAGGAAAACCAGGACCAGCACAGCATATCCCCAAACCGGATGCATCACCAACCGGTCGACCTGCTCCCGCCAGTCCCTGCGGGGATGCGCGACACGGGCGACACTTTCGAAGAGGTTTAAACAAGCAGCATGCCGCGCTGAGGAGATCGCCGCATCCGCGGGCTGACCCAGAAGGCGGGTGATTTCGTCTTGTGCCTGGAGCACGGCTGCTGCCACCGACGGGGCGGGGTGTTGCGCCAACCCTTGCGGATTGCTTTGCAGAAGCTGCAGGGCCTCGAAACGAGCGGGGGGAAATGCCACGGCTGGTTCAGCCGGGACAGTCGCGATGGCAACGGCGGTGGAGGCGAGAGCGTCCTTAGGACCTCCCCTCCTTGCTAAGGAGGGGGCCAGGGGGTGGTTGGCGGAAGGCTGGGCCTCGTATCCACCCCCCCCTAACCTCTCCTCCCGCAGAGGAGGGGAGTTCATGACGCTGAGTTTCCGTGCTAATTCTTCGACGGTGTCTTCGACTTCCGGCGCATAGACGAAGGGTTGGAGGTTTACCTGTGTAGTCTGACGGGAAAGGGCCAAGGCGGCCCGGAACGCATCGAGGATTCCCTGGCCGCGCGCCGCAATCGTTTCCACCACGGCAACCCCGAGGGCGGCCGAGAGCGCTCTCGAATCGATGAGGATGCCCTTGCGCACCGCCTCATCCATCATGTTGAGGCACACCACCATGGGCGCTTCGAGGTCCTTCAATTCGAGCGTCAGTTCCAGGCTTCGCGCCAGTTGCGAAGCGTCGATGACGTTGATGATCGCATCCCACTGGCCGCTCAAAAGGCACTCGCAGGCGACGGCTTCAACGGGATTGGTGGGCGTCAGGGAATAAAGGCCGGGCAGGTCGATGAGGTCAACGACCGTGCCGTTTACACGCGCCTGGCCGTGGGTGTACTCGACGGTGGTTCCGGCAAAGTTTGAGGTGAGAGAACGATAGCCCGCAACGGAGTTAAACAGGGTGCTCTTGCCACAATTGGGTTGGCCGACGAGAGCGACCTTCACGGCAGGACTTCTACTTTGATCTTCTCGGCTAGTTGCCTGCTGACTGCAACTTGCGTCCCCCGGTTGTCGATGACCAGCGGACCCCCGAAGGGTGCGCGGCAGACCACCCGAATCTGGTCCCCCGCATGAATGCCGATCTGATTAAACGAGCGGCGAATCTCCCAACCCCCGAGGATGGATAGGATTTTCAGGATGGCTTGGCGGTCTGCATCGTAGAGGCTTGGTGAGTCAAACTTCGCGCTATGTGACATGGCACCGTAGTGTAGGGCAAGAGGCGTTCCAGTGCTGCGATAAAAGAGGCGGGACCTCAAAGAGCAGTAAACCCTCTTATCGCAAGGGAGTTGCAAGAGGAGAGGACTTCGACGGGGCGGAGAGTCGGGCACAATGTTTCTGGCGCCGTAGCGTCTTTTCACCCCGCCTCTCGAGCTAAGGAGCGCCAACCGCCGCCTTCACTACGGGTACCGCCTCCCGGGGACTTCTGCCAAACTCGCTGCGGTGCCGGCTATAGGCGAAGTAGATGACGAGCCCGATGATCAGCCACACCACGAATCGCACCCAGGTTTCGATGGGCAGGCTGGCCATGAGGATAAGGCAGCATAGGATGGCCATGATTGGCACGACGGGCACCCAGGGCGTACGGAAAGCCCGGCGGCGCTCGGGCTGAGTGCGGCGGAGCACCAGCACTCCCAACGAAACCAGAATGAAGGCAAACAACGTCCCAATATTCGACAGATCGGCGAGCGTTCCAATGTCAAAAACACCGGCAGGGATGGCCACAAAGAAGCCCGCCACCCAGGTGCTGACATGAGGCGTGCGGAAGCGCGGGTGAACCTTTGAGAATACTCGCGGCAGCAGCCCGTCGCGCGACATGGCGAACCACACCCGCGCCTGCCCCAACTGGAAGACCAGCAAGGAGCTCAGCATCCCCATCAGAGCCCCGATGGTCACCCACTTCATAATGTTGGTAAGCCCGATCGCCACCAGCGCGTTGGCCACGGGCGCGGCGTTGCGCAAAGTCGGCCAGTACTGGATTCCGGTCAGGACCAACGCCACGGAAACATACAGCACAGCGCAAATGACCAGCGAGGCAATGATTCCGGTCGGAACGTCCTTCTGCGGGTTCTTGCACTCTTCGGCGGCCGTAGAAACAGAATCAAAACCGATGTAGGTGAAAAAGACGATCGCCCCGCCCGTCAGCACCCCCTGAAAGCCGTTGGGCATGAAGGGCTTCCAATTCGAGACGTGGATGAACCGCGAGGCGGCGCCGATGAACACCAGGATGGCGATGAGCTTCACCCCCACCATCAGGTTGTTGGCCCCCGCGCTCTCCCGGATTCCGATCACCAGGATCACCGTGAGGATCATCACGATCAGGAAGCCCGGCAGGTTGAAGTAAGCGCCTGTCGCCTTGCCTCCCATGATCATGGGCTGCATCAGCTTGGGAGGCAGATTCAGCCCGAAGCCGCGCAACAGGCTGTCCACATAGGCGGAGAAGCCCACAGCCACCGCCATGTTGCTCACCGCGTACTCAAGGATGAGGTCCCAGCCGATAATCCAGGCCACGATCTCGCCCAAGGTGGCGTATGAATAGGTGTAGGCGCTCCCGGCGATGGGAATCATGGAGGCCAACTCGGCGTAGCACAGCCCCGCCAGCGCGCAGACAAAGGCCACCAACAGGAAAGAGAGAGCTATCCCAGGTCCCGCGCCCGGCCGTCCCGCCATTCCCAGGGCTTTTGTCCCGTGCAGCAGGGCGTCCAGCAGCGGCGCTTTGAGGATGGACCGTACTTCCAGGCTCTCCCCCGCCGCCGCAGTGCCGGTCAGTATGAAAATGCCCGTCCCGATAATGGCGCCGATGCCGAGCGCCGTCAGCGACCACGGCCCGAGGGTCTTGCGAAGCTGATGGCCGGGAGCGTCGGCGTCCGCAATCAGCTTATCAATGCTCTTCTTCCGGAAGAATTGATTGGCCACGAGATTCCTTGAAAAACAGCTTTCAGCCGTCAGCTATCAGTTCTCAGCCAGCTAATTCCCCTCCTTGGCTAAGGAGGGGTGAGGGGTGGTTGGCCGGCACACGCCCCGTGCCCCTAGCAGTCCTTTGCGAGTTTTTCGCAGCGATCCTTTGTTTTCAACAACATTCTGGCTTTGTTCCGCGGGTTTGTAGGGAACCCTTGTGGTTGTCCAGGGCAGTCACAAGCGCCGTCCCGGCGGAATGCTGACCTGAAGGGCAGCGCTAAAGTGCGGCGAAGGAGTTTTCCACAGTCGTACCTGTAGCCGACTTCGTGTCACTTGTGAGCCCAAGCCATTCGGCTCGGCAGCTTCGGTTCGTTTCCGCAAGATGTGCTGCTTTTTGCTCCTTTCAGGCCCTATTCTGCGGTGATTTGCGCGCAAAGCGCGCATATTTTGCAGCATTCAAAAGAGTGATGTGCTTTGTTTTCAGGTACTTCTTAGCTTCGTTCCCACTATTTTCCATTTTTTGCAGTGCCCTGCGTTTCCCACTCGCCGGACCCTCGCCGCTTTCCCCTGAGCATCAGCGCGCCCCGGCGCCCACCTGCAACAAAATGTCTGCAATATGACCACAATAATAGGCTATTGCATGCCTCGGAGCTTGTCAAGCGGAAAATGCGAAAAAGTGAGCGGACTTTATGGGCCCTTTTCCCTTGCCTGGTTGGCCACCCGCGGCATCCCGTTGCTCGGCGGAACGGAATTTGCGCCTGTGTCATCTTTCGCGTATTCTAGGCACACCAATGGCCACCGACGCCGAACTTCGCGAAAAGCTGCGTAAGATCTATGCCCTCTTCGAAGGCGCAACCACGACGGGAGAACGTGAGGCCGCCGCGGCGGCCATTGGCCGCGTCAGGCAGGCGCTTGCCGCGGCCGAACCCCGCGAGAAGCCGGTCGAGTTCAAGTTCTCGCTGCCTGACCGCTGGCAACGGCGGCTATTCACGGCCCTTTGCCGCCGCCACGGCCTCGAACCCTACCGGTATAAAGGTCAGCGATACACCACGGTCATGCTGCGCGCCCCCGCCTCCCTGGTGAACGGCGTGCTCTGGCCGGAGTTCGGTGAAATAAAGCTAGTCCTCGACGAATACCTGAACGAAGCTACCGAGCGTATCATTCGCGAAGAGGTGTACGGCAACGATAATGAACCTCAGGAGCGCACCGGCTAGCTTGAAAGCTGAAGCAGGCTCCGCCTTGTGAAGTCTACGGTCACCTGATCTGACGGGGGTAACGCGGGGCTATTTCAGGGGGTCTTCACATGAATCGGAATGAGTGCCAAAAGCTCATCGACTCCTACGTGGATTGGCTCCGCCAGGGACTTTCTGTAGAGGAAGTGAGCGGCTCCTGTGAACTCACCACTCCCTTTCTCGATCGGCACAACGACCACCTCCAAGTGTATGCCACGCGACGGAACGGAAACATCGTTTTGTGTGATGACGGCTACATCCTTTCCGATCTGAGAACGAGTGGGCTCGAAATGGACACGCCCAAAAGGAAGTTGGTGATCGATAACGTGCTGAATGGGCTCGGTGTCCGGCTCGAAAACAACCAACTGCTGGTTGAGGCTTCGCCCAAAAACCTCGGGCAGCGACTCCATTCGCTGGTTCAGGCTATGCTGGCCGTTAACGATATGTTCGTGATGGCCCAGCCGCGAGTTGCAAGTTTTTTCTTCGAGGACGTGCGGGCCTTCCTCGACAGCCACGACGTTCGGTACACAGCCAGGGTGAAGCTCGCGGGCAGAAGCGGTTACGACCATGGAGTGGACTTTCTGATTCCGAAATCGCGCTCCCGTCCGGAACGGATTCTCCAGGCCATTGCGGCCCCGAAACGAGAAAACATTTTCGCGTATTTGTGGACTCTGAGCGACACGCGGGCTGCACGCACCGGCGATACAGCACATGAGGCAGAAGCCTACGCCTTCCTGAACGATCAGGAACAGACGGTAGGCGGAGATGTGATCGAAGCACTGAATGCCTATCACGTCACCCCCGCAGTGTGGTCCCACCGTAACGAGTACGTCCAGGTTTTAGCTGAATAGCGATCTGCGTAGCACAGCGGTTCGCGTTCTTGGCGTTCCTCTGCGGCTTTTCCGTGGGCGCAGCAATCATCGGCCGGTGTTGTACCCCAACGAAGAACCGCAGAGGAGGGCAAACTGCGCCCACCTCCGCGCTACCGGCCCCAACTTTGTAGATAACGCGAATACTCCAGCCAATGAATTGATTCGCGGGCGCGCGTTGCTATAGGGAGGTGATTGAGACTCTCTTTAGGTCTGCCACTAACAATTCCTTCGCAGCGCGCTTTAGGTATGGCGTCGGCGTCGCTGTGACCGGCATCTCAAATAGGCAATTGATGAAGAGAACGTTTTGCATCTTCACAGGCTGCTCGGTGAATACAATACGGCAATTCGTAAATGTTGAATTCACAAGGCCGCCTCCATCAAGAAGGACCACCTTATTCGACTCGATTACTTTTATGTCGAAAGATGACCGAATCCTCATGGTTGGCGGACCTGGCGGCGGCACGTGTGGGGACTGTCCGGCGCTAACAAAGTGAATGAACTGGAGCACAGTTGGCCAGTAATCAGGAGATGTTTCAGGGATCTCTCTAAGTTTAGAAGCTACATTCTGGATAGCTTGCTGATCTAGTGGCGTCCCCGGCGACAGAAGTTGGTGAGTTATTTTCCGAAGATCAGGCAACGCCTTTGCAAATTCACTCGGTTTTAACTCGGAGATCGATTTGAACGCAGAGGGTCTACTGAGAGTCTCGACAATTCCTTCGAGCTTCGCAAGTTTTTCGGAAAGGTCATTGAACTTGAAGTTTATAGGAGTGAGCTTTTCATCAATTTGGCTATTCACACGATCTTTGAAGTTCCGCTCGCTTTGAGCATCAATTAGGTTATAAAGCCCCAGCGCGAACGCGGCGATAGCTGCGATAGCCGTGATCCACTGGGGGTAGGTCCCGTGCCGGGTTTTCCATCCGGGAGGGCCCTGTGCCGAATCCATTGTGACGGGAGGTGGTGCACTCGGCTTTTTGTTCTTCTTGTTTGCCGCCATAGCTTTTGGTCAGTTGGATATTACTCCTCGAGACTCATGGAAGCAACTCGCGCGTGGTGCATGTCTCGTATCTCTGCGCCAGCCGGTGGTCGTGCGGCAGCAGGAACAACAATAAAATGACTTAACCAAAGAGCCGCAGACTCGCAACAGCGGCGAGTCTGCGCTGCCTGCTTCCTACTTTAACGGCTGCGGCAACCAGGGGATGGCTCTGGCAGTCCAAACGCTCGAGGGATACTTGCTTCGAAGATCTTCGGCGACTTTGCCGAGTACGGTGTGATCGCTGGTCGCCTTGTAATGAGTCACAGCCCGCCAGTACATGGCGCCGGGCGCGGAATGGGACTGCCCAAAGCGCGTCACCACGTCGCCATACCAGCGTTCCGCATCGGCATATTTCTTGTGCACGAAGGCGATTCGACCCAGTCCGCTCTCGAGCGCCGCCACGAAATCGTTATTGGGAAGATAGCCTTCCAGCCGCACGCGTTCCTTTCCCTCGCTGTCGAGCAGCAGCACGGTCGGCGTCCACACGGCGTCGAAACGATGGAACCAAGCCGGATGCTCCTTGATGTGCGCTTTGACGGGCAGGAAATTCTGCTCGATGAAATCGACAGTCTTCTGGTCCTGGTAAGACTCGGCATCCAGCCGAGCACAGGCGCCTCAGACAGGGGCTGCACTGAAGTCCAGCAAAATGGGGCGGCCTTGCTCGTTAGCTGTGATAAGCGACTGGTCGACGTCCTTGCTCCAATTTACGGCCATAATTCACCTCCTGGAGTCAGTTATCAATTATAGATTCCGAAGCCGCCGGAGACAACGTCTCCGTAGTGCGAGGCATGTGCCAGGATGCTTCTTGAGTAGTTTGGTGAGGGTGTCGGTATCGAGCGAGTAGGTGCTCATCCCGCTTGGCTAGGCCTGAACGCGACGGGGTGGCTCTGGATATCCGCTTGGAACTCAGTCCA
>Ga0187852_1001217_pt1 | contig 24929 bp, 20 predicted proteins | sample June2016WEW_6_40_FD_134511 | JGI IMG/M metagenome (GOLD analysis project Ga0187852, IMG submission 134511) | Peatland microbial communities from SPRUCE experiment site at the Marcell Experimental Forest, Minnesota, USA - June2016WEW_6_40 | ecosystem: Environmental > Terrestrial > Soil > Wetlands...
CGATCAGGGCGGCGACGAGGGCATACTCGATCAGATCCTGACCTTCCTCGTGCTTCATCAGGTTTTGCATTTTCACTAACATTGCTAGAAACAGATTGTTCATTGTCTTTCCTCTCCGATTCAGTTTTCCCAGCCTCAGCCGGGCGCTAGAGTTGGTGCATCTGACGTGCCATTCTTCGACACGTCAGCCTACACTTTAAAATCAATCGCGTGGAAATAATATACCACTATTTGGTGATTCGTGGTTGTGTATACACTTGTTTACAACCCAGGCTCCGCAGAGAGGCCCCGTTTACATCGTCCCCGGCGCGCATCCCTCCCGGGCAAGCTGCTCACAACGGCAGTAAGACACTATTTTCGCCATTGTTACGCTTCTTGCTCACACCCGGTCGCTTCTCCAAACGCCTGAGCCGTGCCTCGTCCCAAGAAAATTGCACTCGCAAGCAAGGGCACCGACATCAACGCGAATCCGGCCCCGTGCGGCGTCGGCGGGGTAAAGATCAGCAGGGCAATTGGGAGGCCGAAGATGGCATCCCTACACCGCGCAAGAGCCTTCGTTGCGTCCCTCCCTATGAGCACCATGGGCAGAAGCAGAATTACCAGGTCGTGCGGTTGCAAGTTGTAGCTTAGCAGCGCAGTCATCACGATGGAAAATGCAAATGCATTGCGGGAACGGAGCTTCCGCACCACAAACATCCCCCACACCAGCAGGATCAGAGACCCCAAGCAGACCACAGCAAACAGAACTCGCGCGGAAAGGGCTCGACCGGCCATGAGATAAATCAGGCCGCGCAGATTGGGCATCGTCCATGGGTAAACGGCGAACGATACTTGCTGGTTAGGATCGGCGCTCGAAACGAGGCTCGTGCCCATCAGGATACGAGCCAAACCCTTCCAGCCTCCATGGCTCAGGAAGGGAAAGCAACACGCTGCAACCACCGCAGTTCCCGCAGCAAAACCTCTAACGAACCTCCATCCATAGTGAAATGCGAGCAACGCCCCAAGGAGAAGGGCAAGGTGAGGCTTGAAGAGCAATATCGCGAGCACTGCACCAGCCGCGAAGTCTCGATTCTGCCTCAAAAGCTTCCAGGTGCAACAGAGAATAAGCAGAGAAATGAGCGAGTCTTGTCCCTGAGCCAAAGCGATGGTCGTGGGCAAGAACGCAAAGATCGCCAGTCCCGCTCGCGGTTGCCACAGCGGAACGACGGTCGAAAACTCCCGGCGGGCAGTCAGAAAGCAAAGGGCGATCAGCAAAGCGTTGAAGAACATCATCAACGTATACGCTGTCTTGTAGTTAAAGAAGGAAAATGGGACAAAAAGCAGGGCCTCATCCGCCAAATGCCCAAATGGAAGCACAAGGCCATCCCTCTTCACGAGCGTCTGCTGGATCGCTTTTTGCAGTGAAAGATCGTAAAGATGCGAGGGGTCCGTGCGCGCCAGCACTCCGGCGGCGTACAGCGTCCGGAAATCGAATTCCTTGTGGAGTCCGTTCGGAATCCAGACACTCACCGCCAGCAGAAGGATCAGGATGGTGTAGGTCAGCCACACCCACATGAACGGCCGGACTGAGGCACCCTCTTGCGGCATGAGCCCTCCCGGGAGCAATTGCTTTGCGACGTGGACACGGCCCTGAGTGGAAATGTCGTCTTCAACGCGGCTTTGTTGGGATTATATTTCTTCCTCACGCGCTCTCAGATCCGGGAATCTGCATGTCACCAAACAGTGCAACACCTCACTTAGCGTCTTCAGCCTGGCGCCGGTTTCCTCTGACCCGGCGAAGCCGGAATCAGAAGGCAACTGCAGAGTGGGCCCGCGCACAATCCGGCACACGAACCTGCCAACTTTGCGTTAGCGGAAGCAATCCAACGGTTTTCTTCCCATCTGCGCCGCAGCCGCGGTCACCGCGTTGCAGCGGCTGTCCGCCGCGGAAGCTTCCCCGTCGCGTACAGGTACCAGCAGAGCCATGCCGGCGTCGTCCACAAATAGTACGGGGAGACGATCGACGCGCCCAACTCCAGTTCCAAAAGTTCCGCCACGGCAAGCACCGCAAGGGGCCACAGGGGCCGGCGCGATTCCATGCTCCGGTAAGCTCCTGCCAGGATCGCCGGGAGCAGCATGGTTTCGTCGGTCAGAAAACCAAACGGGGCACACATCGCGCCCACCAGCAGCAGCACCAGCCCATGATCCATCCAGTCCCACGAGTGGCGTCGCGTCCAGAAGTACCAGACCGTCCAAACGGCCGCAGCGGTCTCGGGAACAAATTGAATCCAGACGGCACGCGGGTCGATCACCAGCCTAAGCTCGGCGCTCAACCGGGGCACGACCTCGTTGAGCGCTCCGCCCGTGCGCATCATCTCTGCGTATTGGCTCCAGGCATTGGGGTCGATCGCGTAAGCCAGCACACAGCTCGCGATCAACGCAACGCCAAAGCCGGCCAGGACGCGATAGCCTTTTTTTGTCGTAAGGCACCAAAGCAGGAGCGCAATGCCGAACGGCACGAAGCAGTGTGGCTTGAGCGCGCACAGCAAGAGCGCCACTCCGGCAAGGAATGGGCGCTGCCTGGAAAGAAGAAGAAAGAGCGTTATCCCAAGAAGGAGCAGAATCCCGGTCTGTCCGGCCATCAGGCACGCGACTGCCGGCGCAAATCCAAATCCGAAGAGATTGAACAGGCTGTCCGGCCGGCCGTTGATCTTCCAGAGCAAGCGGCTGGCCAGCCCCAATAGCCCGACCAGAAAAAACGTCCAGACAATCAGACCTGCCTTGGCTCCAATCCACCCCAACGGCAGGGCCACAAAAAACGCCACCGGCGGATTCCGCATCACCAGCACAGGCACGCCGGGATCACGTCCCGCTGCAATTTCGAGCGCACGCACGGCCTGAAAATCGTATGGATTCTGTCCGTGGACCAGCAGTTGTCCCGCCGCCCAGTAGCCGATGAAGTCGCTCTTTGCGGCGCTGCTGTCCGTGATGCCTACCACGTAAATCGCAAGCACGGCAGTCGCGGCGGCTATTGCAATCAGGACCTGGAGCGCCACTCGAGCGCGCTTGTTCATTTGCGGTATTCTCCCTTTGGAAGTGCTGCTCTCGATTGGCTCCATCCGGAATCTAAGGCGCACCGGCGCCGCCTGAACTGGTCCTTGTCTCCCCTGCTTCCAACTGCCCAAACAGTTTCTCGACTTCAAGGCGCAAGTATATGAGAATAGCCTCTATGGCTGGCAAGCTCGGTCCTTCAGCAACGCAAGAACTCGGTGACTTGCCAGATATCTCGATAGCGTTGGTAGCTGGGCTAACGCTGGCCCTTGCTGCTCTCTACTTTGCGATTCAGATCGCGGGATATCCCGCCGGCTCCCGCCATCTTGCCGGTACGCGCGACTTTGTTTCCTACTGGGCCACCGGCCGGCAGCTCGTCCAGCACGGCAACCCCTACGACCGCGATGCCATCTCGGCCCTCGAGCATGCCGAGGGCCTAAACGTTCGTTCCGTTCTCATCATGCGCAACCCTCCCTGGGCGTTGCCACTCGTCTACCCCCTTGGTTTCCTTGGTCTGCGGACGGCCGCAATCCTCTGGTCCCTGCTCCTGCTCGGTTGCCTGTTTCTCTCTGTACGCCTTCTCCGTCAGCTCTTCGGAAATCCTCCCAATCGCCTTCATTGGCTCGCGCTGTCTTTTACGCCGGCCCTGCTCTGCTTCATGATGGGCCAGACCGCACTCTTCGCCTTGCTGGGGCTGGTCTTTTTCCTGCGCTGGCATCGCTCCCGGCCGTTTCTTGTTGGAGCCTCCCTGTGGTTCTGTCTCCTCAAGCCACACCTTTTCCTGCCCTTTGCCGCCACCTTAGCCGTATGGATCGTCGTTTCGCACGCCTGGAAACTTTTGGCAGGCGCAGCCACATCGATTGCGCTCTCGAGCGCCGTCGCCTCTCTGATCGATCCACGCGCCTGGCTCGACTACATCCGCCTCATGCGCTCGCCGACCGTCGAAAGCGAAGCCGTTCCCTGTCTGACAAGCGTCCTCCGTCATTGGATCGACCCTCAGGCGATTTGGCTCCAGTACCTGCCGGCCGTGCTGTGCTGCATTTGGGCTGTCGTTTACTACTGGCGCCACCGCGCAGTATGGGATTGGAAGACCAACGGCAGCCTGTTGATGCTGCTCTCTCTTCTCGCCGCGCCTTACTGCTGGATCTATGACCAGTGCTTGCTGATCCCTGCCCTGCTCGAGGGCGTCTACACCACCCGCTCGCGCAACCTCCTGGCTGTTCTCGCGCTTGCTATTTTCGTCATGGACGTCGAGCTTTGTACCGTCCGCATCGCCTCGCTCTTCTATCTCTGGACCGTCCCGGCATGGCTGGTCTGGTACCTCTTCGCGCGCGCCTCAGCTCGCAAAGCGGCCATGCCTCTTCCAGATCTCTCCGCTTGATTCCTTACAGGCCGCCGCCGTCGGGCACCGCAGACCCAATCGCCACTTTATCTCCGCGCTCGGTGCGCGACGCTTGAGCCGCCCCGGCCGGCAGCTCCAACACGCTGTGCGCAGAGAAACACGCCGAGATGCGCCACGCGCCCACGCAGTGGCGCACTTTCCTGACTTGAAGCTTGCGGTCCAGGTAGACGAGGTCGATAGGGAAGCGCATGAAGAAGGTGTGCACCGACTCGCAGGGAGCGATCCAGAGCCCCTCGCCCGGCAGAAGGCGTTCCCGGCCTAACAGGCCTTTTCTGCGCGTGGCCCCTGTGAGGGCTTTTTCGAGCCGCGCCGCCAATATCGTGCCGCGCGTCACGTTGAGAACCTGTTGTGGCCCCTCAAAAGCAGCGGGGTGCGGAGCAAACTGCCCCCGCACCCCCTTTGCTATGCTCGCGAACGGATTCATCCGCTTGTCTCTGCCGCCTGCGCCGCCACGCGGCGGCAATTGCTACTGCTGCGGAGCACTCGTTCCCGTAGCCGGCGCCGCATTGCTCGCCCCAACGTTAGTCGTACCTCCGCCTCCGCCAAAGCCGGTAGCCGACTCGATGACAAGCGGCTTCTCGGGTTTCATGCTGTCAATCAGCGTCTCCACGGGAATGGCAGAAGGCGGAGGAGGCAACGTGTTGTCCGCCGTCTTTGCATCCGGCTGGTGCATGGGGATGTTCGAATTAGGCGGAATGAACTTGGGATCTGGATACTTCAGATCTGGCAAGGCCGCGTTCGCCGGAAGCGGATTCACGATCTCTGGCGTGACCAGTACGATCAACTCGGTGTCGTTCTTGGACTTAATTTCCGATTGAAACAACTTGCCAAGAATCGGAATGTCGCCCAGGAATGGAATCTTCGAAAAAGTGTCGGTGATGGATTTGTCCAGCAGGCCGCCGATGATGAACGTCTGCCCGTCCTTCAACTCCACCTCGGTATTGACCTTTCGCGACGTGAGCCCGGGAACTTCGAATCCCGAGATATTGACCTCGTGGGTGTAGTCCAGCGCACTCACCTCCGGCGCCACTTGCAAACGAATGGTGCCGCGCGGCAGGAGCGTGGGGATAAAGTTGAGCCGGATGCCGTATTGCTTGAATTGGATGGTGACCGCCGTCGTCCCCCCTGACGAGCCGGACACTGTGGGGTAGGGAAACTCTCCACCTGCGAGGAAGCTGGCTTGTTTGCCGTTGGAGGCCAGCAGATTCGGCTCCGCGAGCACCTCCGCCACGTTCTTGGTCTCCAATGCATAGATGTCGGCGCCCACGTTCAGTCCTGGAAGAAAGGCAAATATCTGTCCTTCCTGGCTGAACGCCGCAGTGCCGGAGGATCCCGAAAGCCCTGCGGTGCTGGACGAGCCGGAGCCGGACGAGCCGGTCTGGCTGGAAGTGCTCCCCACCACTGGCTGACCGAACTGTCCCGTCGACACCCCGCCCAGGGCATGCCCCAGCCCGAGATCCAAGAGATTCACGCCCAGTTGTAGCGCCTTGCTGCGATCCACGCTGACAAAGCGCACCTTCAGCAGGAACTGCGGATCGGATTTGGGCAGCGCGACATCCAGCAGGTTTATCACCTTGCTGCCCGACGTCGACGCAATCTGCACGGCGCGGTCTGCGCTGGTCAAATCCTGTACTGTACCACGCAAGAAGATGTTGTTGTTGCTGTAAGACACTCGGATGGCATCGCCGGGCAGTTCGGCTCTGAGCTCGCGGCGAATGCCGTCCAGCTTTTCGTCTGTCAGCCCGCTGCTGGGCCGCACGGTTACGGTGAAAAACTGCCGACCGCCACGAATATCCCAGATGATCAGGCTCGTCGTTCCCGCGCCTCTGCCGGTGACCATGATCTCAGTAGGACTCACCGTGGTAACGTCCGCGACGTCGTCCGCGCCTATAGCCACGCGCTGTATCGGTTGCGCGCAGTCCACCAGCACGGCTTTGCCCGCTTCCACATTGAGTTCATTCGTGGAGTCTTCGAACGCGGTTCCCGCCGATGGCGGGGAGGACGGGGCGGCCTGCTGGGCCCGTGCAGCCTGCCCGACGCAGAGAGCCGCGATCAGCACACTGCAATATGCGATTGTGATCCCACTCGTCGATCTCAATGCTGTCCCTCGGGTATTGCGAATTTCTGTTCCGTGGTCTTTGAGCCGTTACTGACGATAATCGAATATGTTTCCGGCTTCGCCTTGGGTGCGCTACTCGCAACCCGGCGCGGTTCCTTGGGTGGGGCCGGAGCCCCCGTCGAGAAAATGCTGGCCATCGCCGTGGGCGGCACCTTGGCAATCTCTGTATCCATCGGATTGCGCAGCACCAGCTGAATTTTGAGCGTGTTACTGGCCAGGCTCAATGTCTCGGCCTGTTCCGGAGTTACCAGCAGACTTACAACCTGCACCTGCTGGGGCTTGCCGGTCGCATCCTTTTGAATATCTGTGCCCGCCGACAGCACCTGGATGTTCTGCAGAAGCGTCTCCGTCTGTTGGGTTGCCGACGGAGAGTTGGGAGGCGTACCCGAAGCCAGCACGTCAACGCGCGTGCCCGGAATCACGAATCCAGCCACGCCGACCACTTCATCCACTTTCACCGCGCATGCTCTCATGCCTTTGGGAATCGTTGGCGCCAGGCCTCCCCCGGATCCGGCACCAGCCAGCCGGCTTTCCATGATGATTTCGCCCTGGTAAATCTCAGAGATCGCGCCGCGGCCCACTACCTCATCCAGCTTCCGAATGGCCCCTTTGGGCGCATCGCCGTCGATCGAGATCGTGGTCAGGTCGGCAGGCGTTAACACCGCGCCCAGAGGAATGTCTCTGGCCGCTGCGACCAACTGCGCGGTCGCCCTCGGCTTTGAGGCCGCCACCTTCGCGCCCACCATGCGATAGACCGCCCAAGCACAGATTCCGGCGATCACAAATGCGATGACAAAGATCGTGAGCAGTCTTCGATTCATCCCTACTCCGTTCGAACTGGCGGATTACCAATCCCGCCCTTCTCTGCCTGTCTCCTCGAACCGATCCGGCAGCTTGCCGCCAATTCGGCCCGCAGGATCATCGCCTTTGCTCCCCAGGCGAACAGTGCCATCACAGTGTAGTCCCTCTCCCCTGTCCCTCCCTGTTGGATTTGTGGATAATGCTACCTAAGGTATCAAGAAAGCTACGGGGAATCGCTGCAATAGGCGATTCTTCTATACAATAGCAACCACGAAGGCCCTGCGGCACTTTGCGGACTCACGCGCAATTGAGGCCGTTATGGGCCGCTCAACATCCATCGTGTTTTCCTCAGTCGGGGGCCGCTTTTGGCTCATTACGCGTCAGACGAAGAAGCTTCGGATTCGCCGGCATGGAAGCTCCTTCAGAGCCGGCTTGTCACCGACACAAATGCCGGTGATGCGCCCACAGAGAATGCTGTACCCATTACTTTTGTAATGACGACGCCAGACCGCGACCTGATGCTGTTCGCGACCCCTCTGCCCGCGCACCAAGGGCCAGTGACGTTCGCAGGGTCGCTACTTATCCATGCCCTCGCCGCGGTTGTGGTCTGGTTCAGCTTGGGATACAAGCCTCCTTCCGTCAGAGTGATCACGGAGCACTATACGATTCGTCAGCTCGATCTGAGCGAACTGGCTGCGGAGGCGAACGCGCGCATTCGCTATCCGATTCAGAACCAGGACGCTGCGCACCCGAACAAGCCACAGCCAGCGCCGCCTTCGCACCCCATGACCGTGCTCAATCCGGGATTGCAGACGCTGATTCAGCCCGAACTTCCCAACCCCGTCACGCTGCCCCAGGAGATCCCCGTGCCGCGGGTCCTCCTCTGGTCCGCGAGCAAGACCGTCGTCAAGAAAATCGTTCCGCCTTTGCAGAAGAGGCCGGCCGCCGCCGATGTTATTCCTCTCCTCGAACGGCCGAATCAGGAGCTCAGGGTCGCCGACGTCAATATCGCCTCCAGCAATCAGCTCTCGCTCAAATCGCAGGCCCTGCCCAGCACCACGTCGCCCCTCGCTGCCCGCGATTCCATCCAGGTGCAGCAGCCTCCCTCCTCTGTTTCGCAGCTATCGGCAACGCCCACGCCGGCCGCCATCCTCTCTCTCTCCGACATCCAGATGCAAAGCGGAACCGCCGTCCTGCCTCCGGTTACCGAATCGCCGAAGTCGGACGCGCCAGGGGGGCTCGCTCCCGGCCAGGGAAAGAACTCCTCTACGCAGAGCGCCAACGGTGAAGGCAACTCCGGGGCGGGAATCGACGACTCTTCATTAGGGGAGCTCACTGCCACCACCATCGCCCTGTCCAAAGAAGGCCATTTCGCCGCCGTGATTGTCGGCAACGACCTCTCTGGGGAATTCCCCGAGTTGGCCGGTGCCTGGAGCGGCAGAATTGCCTACACCGTAAATCTCCACGTCGGCCTTTCCAAGAGCTGGACTCTGCAGTACTCGCTGCCACGCAACAGCGACGCTGCCGCCGGCGGGGCCGTCGCCCACCTCGAAGCGCCCTGGCCGTACAACATTGTGCGTCCCAATCTCGCGTCGGGCGCCATCGGCGCAGACTACCTGATGGTCCATGGCTTTATCAATTCATCCGGCCGATTTGAAGGCCTCAGCGTCGTCTTCCCGCAGCCCTTCTCGATCGCGCAGTTCGTCCTCGCGGCCTTGCAGCGATGGCAATTCCGCCCCTCGACGCTGAATGGCCGGCCCACCAGGGTCGAGGTAATGCTCATCATTCCAGAACAGTTCGAGTAAGTTTCTTCCGCGCTGCGCCTCACGCTTTTCCCTGACGAAAAAAGGGCGCGGCCTGACCGGCCGCGCCCCAGTTGGTTCCATTTCTCTCGCCTCGGAGGTTTCGCTCCTCTTACCCGAACCTATGGCGCATCCGGGGGAACGAGACGCGATTGGGTAAATCTGCTCACGATGGCATTAGCGATCGCGTTCAGGTTGGTGATGGCATTGTTCGCGCCGGAGGCCTGGCACCCAGTGTCCCCTCCCGGCGCATTGTAGTCCGAGAAAAAGAACGACGTATCCTGCGGGGTGGCATCCCACCCGCTGGACATGTCCGCCATGGTCTGGCAGGGCGTAATACCGGGGTGCGCGCCGGTGCCAATATCCGTGCTGCAGTTTCCCTGATTCCCGGCATAGCCGCCACCTGTCGAGGATGATGGCGCACCGTAGGCAACAGAGAACACCAACGTACCCGTAAGACTGTTAGGATCGTTGAAAGATTGCGCCGCATCCACCGCCTGTCCGCACTCACCCTGCAAATTGGGATATTTACCGTCACTGGAGTTGTTCACACCCGGGCTTGCCGTTTGGGAAGGACAATTGCCGCCCGTAGCGGCGCAGGCCATGTCCTGAAAGGTGCTATTGTTTACCGCGGTGGCATTGCCATCGCTGAGGATGATCATGGCGTTTTTCGAGTTCGGGTTAGCGGTCTGCTCGGCCACGAGCGCTGCCTGTGCCTGGTAGATCGTTGCGGCAAAGTACGTATTCTGCGTGCTGTTTGACACCAAGCCGTGGCACCCCGAGGACTGGCCGATGGCTTTGACCAGGACGGAACTGGAGGTGAGCGACGAGGCTTTGTAGCCACTGATATAGTCGCTCATAAAGCCGTTCGCGTCCGCATTGGTGTCCGAGCTGGGGGTGATCTGGTAGGTCGTCTGCACCGTGGTGGTCTTGTAAATTGGGTTGTGGTTTTTGTCGTACCCGGTGATCGTTGTGGTTGTGAGGGTCGGCGTCGTCAGAGAGGTTGCGCCCGCCGCTGGGAATGTGTACGGTTCGCCCGTCGCCTGGGTGCCCGAGCAGTTGGTGTCATTTGCCGTCGAGCCGACTTCCATGGCCGGAAAAGTGAACAGGCTCACTTTGTCTATGCTCGGATCCAGTTGGCTGAGAATCGTCGCGATCGCGTTTTCCGCACACTGCAACTGCGTCAGGTTGCTGCAGTGGGAATCTGTGGTACGCATCGAATACGTCGTGTCCAGGACGATCGCAACGTTGAACGGCGTGGGTCTGGCTCCCTTCGACGCCGCTGAGGTAGCCGACACTGTGAGCGTATGGAACCCCAGCACCCCAGCGAAGAAAGTGGGCACATGTGCGGTCTCTTGTACGATGACCATGTTATAGGTGGGGGGAGTGGCCGTCCCATTGCAAGTAGGACCAAAGCTCTCCACGGTAGTCGAACACTTTACGGTGACCACCGGCGTATCCACGGTGTAGCCGTTGTAGTTGTTCAAGGTTCCAGTCGAGCTGTATGTCTGAGCCACGGTCGCGTAGGTTCCGTCCGATAGATGCCAGGATGCCGCCAGAGCCGCCGCATCGGCCGAAGCCTGCAATTGCTTCCTCACCAGATAGGCGTGGCCAATATCGATCGCAAAGGCGGACGCTCCAAGAATCAAGAGGATGGCCAATGAAGTCCAGATAACCGCTTGCCCCTGCTCGTTCCTTATCGCCGCCGTGAAAAACGGCTGCTGCCGAGAGGTTGTGCCGCGTGCCTCCGAAGCCCGCTGCGACTCGATCATTGCCTTGCGCGATCTGTTCTTTTCAAGTCTCGCCATAGGACGATCTCCTTTCCACTTCGCCCAACCAGTTCCCGCTTTCGGTCCCCGGAGTTTGTGTATTACTGCCTGGCTCCGCGTGAATGCCTCACTGAACGACCTGAGTGTCATGGGCATTCAGAGTCCACGAGGACAAATGGGTGTACATCATAAAACCGCTTGTGCCCATGGTCGTGCCAGGCATGAGAGCCGGATACGTCGCCTGTATTGTGACCGTGTCCCCCTCTTGCATGCCACTGAAAATTCCCGTGCAAGGAGCGGTCTCTGCTGTCGCGGTTCCGCCTACAGGGGTGTACGAGATGGTGTACGTAATGTTCGCCGTTTTCAGACTTTTCGCGTCGGCGTTCATCAACGTTATTGCGTAGGTACATGGATCCCCGTTCACAGGAGTACCTGACACACCCGTAGACTCGGCGAACGCCCGCGCTCCCTGGCTCACCGCGTCAGTGAGAGTAATGTAGTTGTTGAGCAGGACCCCGAGCCAGACGACTCCCACGAGCAAAGCAAGCATGAACGGCGCGACAAGTGCGAATTCCAAGACGGCATTGCCTTCACACTGCTCGCGATGTTCACGAAAAAGGGATAGGAAGGCCTGGGGGGCGCTCTTCACCCCGGTCCTCCGGTCAACGTGTCTTGGGGATAAAGCAAACTGTGCAAGAGCACCATGCGCTCCAATTGGATAATCCATAAGCCCCTTCCCTCACGCGCTACCAACGCGCGATCTTCCGATCCCGCGCGTCTTGTTGTGCGGCAAAAAGGGCCCGCCGTTCCATACTTCCGCGACTTTTCATCGTTCTGCCTCTCGGCGGGTTCTTTTGTCGTCTCCGATTCACCCTGCACCTCGCGCTAGCGTGGCATTTTCTCACCCGGAAGCGCCGTTGTCCAGTTTCAACTGGTCCAGAAAGCTATCGAATTCCTTCCTGCCCGCCACATCCGCCACCGGCGTCGGAGCACGGCTCCGGTCCTGCTCATCGGACAAGACAAACTGCAGCCCCACGCCATCCGGTCCCCAGCGCACCGCCCGCGACTGTACGGCAATCGAGCGCTCGGTAACCTCTTCGCCCGGATCGCCCCTTTGCAGGGTCATCAGAACCAGGGTCCCGGGATACCAGCGCTCTTCGGTCACCACGTACAGGCCCGTGGAGCTGATGTCGCGAATGCCGTGCGCCACCGGAGACGATCCGTTCCAATAATAGGCGGCCAGTCCCTGCGCCGGCACGCGCGGAGCCTTGCGCGGATCGGGCGACCACCAGCGCTTGAACCAGTTGCGCGTCTGCTTGACGGTGTCGGCGCCCGGTTGCGTCAGATCCATCTCATAGGTTGGTTGCGCGGGCGTTTCCGGGTGGCGGTCGCGGTTCTCCAGTTCCAGCACCCCCGGCCCGCCGCTCCACAGCGGCTTCTCGCGCAACAGCACCGCGCCGGCAATCGTCGGCGGTACAACTCCCGCCTCATTCCGCGAGTTGTTCAGCCGCTGCAGTTGCCTGCCCATCTCCTCGGCCACGCACAGCACCAGTTGATCGCCGGATTGGGTTTGCGACGAGTAAATGGAATGCGCGGGCAGAGCCAGCACGCTTTTCGGCTGCGGGCCCAAGGCATTCACCTGAAAGGTTGGGAACGATTCCACGGTGTCGATAACCCGGCAGTTCTCGTCCAGGTAGATCAGGTCCAGCGGCGCCACCATCGCGTCCGCGGGAATGCCGCGGAACGGCGTCATCCACACGCCCTCACCCGATTTGAGCGGACGCGCCGATATCAACTCGCCGACGCGCGCCGACTCCAGGTCGGCAGCCTTCACCTCCAAGCCAAGAAAGCACTCCCGGGTTTGGTTATAGGCGCAATGCGTCCGCGATTCCATCACTTTCGTGTCCCATGGCGGCTCGAGAGAATCCCCGTTTTCTCTCTGCGCTTCAGTTGCTGCCGCCAGTCTTTCCAGAAGCTCCATACAAGGCCGTCCTCGCCTTCCACGCACATTCCGGGGCGAATGAGAATACTCCATCTTCGCTCTCCGGGCGCCCGGCCGGGGTGCTTGCCGCACCCCGGGCAGGTCCTCCCGGATCTACGAATCTTTCCACTTCCGCCGTGGCGTCCGTTCTCTCTCGGACACTCACGGAGCTTTGCTCGCCGCCTACTTGACGCGGGTGCGGCGGCGCTGAATCAGAATCGCCAGGATAATGACTGCCACAACTCCGGCAATGGCTCTGATAATCCCTGTATCCATTTCGTTCTCCCTTCCTGAGTTTTAATTCTTATTTCGGTGTCGCCGCGCTAAAGGCCTCCATCATCACCAGCGCGGCAGGTCCAAGTGTAACTACAAAGAGCGCAGGAAAGATGAACAGTACAAGCGGAAATACCAGCTTTACCGTGGTCTTTGCGGCCATCTCCTCGACCATTTGCACGCGCTGCGTCCGCAACGATTCGGAATGGACGCGGAGCATCTTCGCAATACTGGTCCCAAATTGCTCGGTCTGCACCATGATCGAAACCAGGTTTCTTACACTATCAACGTCGGTGCGCTCCGCCATGTTCTTCCAGGCTTCGGCACGAGGCCGGCCGGCGCGCTGTTCCAGCACCACGATGTTCAACTCGTCGCATAACTCGGGTTGCGACTGGGTCAGTTCCTCTGCTGTACGCGCCGTCGCCTGGTCCATACTCAGGCCGGCTTCCATGCAAATCACCAGCAGATCGAGCACATCGGGCAACCCGCGTGTGATTCTGCTTTGCCGCTTCTTGATCATGTGTCCCAGCACGAAGTCCGGCGCCAGATAACCCAGGCCCAGGGCCAGCACATACACAAAAAACGGATTAAAGCTCGCCAGCCCCGTCACCAGTGCGATCCCTGCCAGCAGAAGCGGCACCACCACCTTGCAGCCGCGAAAAATCTTCACCGCCGAATCGTTGCGGTACCCTGCACGAACCATGCGCTGCTGCAATACCGAAACTTCCTTCTCGCTCTTCGGCATCAGGGTTTCGAGGGATTGCATCATGCCCCCGAGCGAGGACTTCGCCTTCTGCACTGCCGAAGTCAGGCGCTTCTCTTTGGGGTGCGGGCTGATGGCCTCGCTGATGCGCTTGAGCATGACCTCGCGGTAAAAGAGCAGAAACCCGCCGCTGCCAATCAGCAGAAACACCGCCAAAAATGCCAAAACCGCAAATGTCATCTCTCTCCCCTACACGTCGATGTCGACAATCCGGTTGATCACAAAGCCGCCCAGCAGGATCGATGCCCCGGCGGCCCAAAGCAGCTTGATGCCGAGATCGCGATGCCACAGAATGCTGATCAAATCCGGATCGATAAGATAGATAACCAGGCCCAGCACAACGGGCAGAAGGGTAAGAATCCAGCCTGTAAGCCGTCCCTGCGCCGTATAAACCCTGATCTGCCGCCGCAGCCGGAAGCGATCCCGGATCACCTGCGAGGTCTTGTCCAGCACCTCGGCGAGATTGCCGCCGCTTTCCTTCTGAATCAGAATCGCGGCTGCCGTGATCTTCATGTCCTGCAAGGGCACGCGGATGAGCAGATTTTCCAGCGCGGCCTTGAGCTCCAGACCGTAATTCTGCTCCTCAAAGCAGATCTTGAACTCGCTTTTGACCGGTTCCTGACACTCTTTGGAGACCAGGGCAATGGCTGCCAGCAGGCTGTGGCCGGCGCGCAGTCCGCTCACCATCAGGTCCAGCGCCTCCGGCAACCCTTTCTCGAATGCCGCGAAACGCCGGCTTCGCTTGAACATCACCCATCCAATAGGAAGCCCGCCCATCACCACGCCCGAGAGCAGCGCCAGAGGAAAAGAGTGAAACGACATGTACAGGATGTATGGCGGCACCGCAAAACCCACTGCGGTCATCAGCAGGAGACGGCCCGGGTTCCAATTCAATGCGGCTTGACTGAGTAGCTTGCGCAGACGAGACGCCACGTCGAACTGCAGCAGCTTCTTATTCAGCCAGGGAATGCTGCTCAGTTGCTCATCCTTGCGCACGCTCATGCTCTGCTGCCGCAACATCTGACTGGGCTCGGTCTTCAGGACCGCGTCCAGCGCCGCCAGTGCTTGCTTGGAGCTGCTGGAGGGCGCGGCAGCCAACAGCGGCAGCGCGATGATTGCAAAGATGCCGACGAACACCAAAACGGCAATGATTCCCATTCCCGTGAGCCTCCGTTCCGGTTAATTAACCTGCGTTTCTTTGTCGAAGAGGCTGGGCGGCAGCACAATGCCCGACACCCGCAGTCTCTCCAAAAACCGGGGACGAATGCGGCTGGGCATGAAGGTGCCGATCACGCGGCCATCGGGGCCGATGCCTTTCTTCTGGAAGGTGAATATCTCCTGCATGCTGATCACGTTCTCTTCCATGCCCGTGATCTCCGAAATATTCGTAATCTTGCGCGTTCCGTCGCTCATGCGCGTGGCCTGCACAATGATGGTGAGGGCCGAGCAGATCTGCTGCCGCACCGACTTCTCCGGCAGGTTCATATTTGTCATCGCCACCATCGACTCCAGGCGCGAAATGGCGTCGCGCGGCGTGTTGGCGTGGATGGTCGTCATGGAGCCTTCGTGGCCGGTGTTCATGGCCTGCAACATATCGAAGGCCTCCTCGCCGCGCACCTCGCCGATGATAATGCGGTCGGGGCGCATACGCAGGCTGTTAATCAGCAGTTGCCGCTGGCGGATGGCGCCCTGGCCTTCGATGTTGGGCGGCCGCGTCTCCAGGCGCACGATGTTCTCCTGCGCCAGCCGCAATTCGGCAGCGTCCTCGATGGTCACCAGGCGCTCGTTGTTGGGGATGTACTGCGAAAGAATGTTGAGAAACGTGGTCTTGCCGGCGCCCGTTCCGCCCGAAACCAGGATGCTGATGCGCGCTCGCACCGCCGACGACAGCACTTCCATCATCTCCGGGGAAATACTCTTCAACTGCACCAGCTGATTGGCCGCCAGCGGTCCGGTGCCAAAACGCCGGATCGAGAGCGATGGGCCGTCCAGCGCCAGGGGGGGAATGATCGCGTTGACGCGCGAACCGTCGGGCAAGCGGGCGTCCACCATGGGCGACGACTCGTCCACTCTGCGCCCAACGCGCGAGACAATGCGGTCGATGATCTGCAGCAGGTGCCGATCGTCGCGAAACGCGGTGTTCACCTTCTGCAGCAGGCCGCCCTTTTCCACAAACACGTGGTCCTTATCGTTCACCAGGATGTCGGAGATCTTGGGATCGCGCAGCAAGGGCTCCAGCGGCCCCAATCCGAAGACCTCGTCGAGCAGGTCGGCATGAATTTTCTCCTGCTCGTCGAAGTTCAGCGGCACGCGCTGGTCCGACATGATCTCTTTGACCAGCCCCGAGACCGCCTGGCGCGCCTGGCTCGAGTTCACACGCGACAACTTCTCCAGATCCAGTCTCGAGATCAGCGTGCGATGAATTTCCGCTTTGTAAGTTTCCAAATTTAATAGTTCCACGTGGTTCCTTCCATACAGCCTGGAGATGTCCTATCCGGTCGGGTTACGAGAACAACCGGAATCCCTTCTTCTTGGCCGGAGTCTCTTCCTCCTGCCCCGAAATGGACGTCGCCATCTTCCTGATTTGCCGCGCAATCGCGGAGTCTTCCAGCACCAGCGGCGTGGCTTGAATCTGCATCTTATGCACCGACGCGTAGTCGTTGGGAATCTTCCACTGCGCCGGCTTGGTCAGCGCCTTATTGATCTCATCCTCGGATACGCCCAGCGACCGAGGCTCATAGCGGTTGATCACGATTTCCAGCTTCGGCAAGGGCCCGGCGAAAAACTGGGAAATCAAACGGTTGGAATTGCGCAGCTCCGGAATGCTGGCCTGGGTCACCAGGTACATCGTGGTCGCTTCGCGATACACCACCGTGTCCAGCAGTTCCAGATTCGAACCCAAATCCAGCACCACATTGTCGAACTCCTGCCGCGCCGCCCGGATGAGCCGCTCGAGTGCGGAGTTCTCGATCTTGAACTGCGCGAACCTGCCCGGCGCTGCCAGCAGCCAAACGCCGGAACTGTGCTGGACCAGCAGCTGCAAAAGAAATCGCCCGTCCATGCGGTCGGCGGCTTCCAGGGCATCGATGGTCGAAAACTGCGACGCCAGGCCCAGGTTCAGCGCCGCGCCGCCCAGCGGCAGATCGAGGTCGATCAGCAGCGTCTTCTGGTCCTTTTGCTGGGCCAGCGCCACGGCCAGATTGCATGCCAGCATGGTCGCGCCGGCGCCGCCCTTGGCGGACATGATCGCCAGCAGCTTTCCCAGCGGCTTGGACGTGGCCTGCACTACCGGCCGCCGCACTGCGGCCCGCACCAGCGCCTCCGCCACCACATCCGGGGAAAACGGATAGGTCAGGAACTCACGCGCTCCGGCCTGCATGCAGCGCACCAGAAGATCGGGATCGGTGCTGCTCGAATACACCATCACCGTCGCCCGGCCGTTGGCCCCGACGCTCTCCACCAGTTCCAGTGCAAGAGTCGAGTCGCTGTCCAGGTCCACGAGGACGGCGTCGTAGCTCTCCTCGAGCATCTTCGGCACATCGTCCAGTGCCGGCGGATAACTGGAAAACTCGCGTATATCGGTTGGGCCGCAACTTTTCAGGACCATCACCGCCGCCGAACGCCGCTGTTCGTTCGGACCGATCAGCGCGATCGAGAGTGGCCCGCCGCCGGTCGTCTGTGCTCGTGAATTGACCATCTGGCTGGAGAAATCCGTAGCCACTTGACTTATGCTCCTCGAGGTCCTGACGATCTCTTGCGCAGATGCCGCGCTTGCCTGGAACTCATATCGGGTTTGCTGCAAGCTGGACATCGTCCATCTATGTCCTTCAACGCCCCAGAAACGACATCAGCGTTCCGATCGCGATGGCCGGCGCGTACGGCATCTTGCGCCGCAGCGGATTCGTGAGCGTTGCTTCCGAGCGCTCTTCCTTGGCGCCGAATACCAAGTCGCCGGTGTGCTGGAAGAGCTCACCCAAAAACCCTCCCCACACCGCCCAGCCCAGCGCCATCACGCCTCCAACCAAGGCCGTCAGCAGCAGTGCCATCAGCAGCTGAGAGGGGCCTATCCAGGCCCCGATCGCCGCGCACAATTTCACGTCGCCGGCGCCCATCCCACCCACCAGGAAAAAAACCCCGTACAGCAACAGTCCCAGCCCCGCGCCACTTAAGCTCTGGACCAAACCATGCCAACCGTGAAACCAGCACGACGCCAGAACGCCGGCACCGAGGAAAGGGAGAACCAACCAGTTCGGGATGCGTCGGCTGCGAAGGTCCGTAAATGTCGCCACACCCAGAACCACTACCGTGGGCCACCAAGCGATTGATTGCACCATAATCTGGTGATTTCCCTCTCAGAGTACCAGTATTCACACTATTGTTGCAATTTGCCAACCAAACGCGCGGGCCCGGAAAAACCCCTACGTGCAATCAAATAGCCCTTATTCCCGCCATGGGTGTACTCGGCTGTATACGCGCTCCACCCCGCGTGGAGTAGAACGTTTACACTGCCTTAGGCCGGTCGTACGCTCACCTTGAGCGTGGGTTCGCGCTCATTCTAAAGCATTGAAAACATGAAGAGAATCGCTCAGGCTTCGGAGTCGATCCTCCTCCTTTCTACAAAGTTCTCACGCTCCCTCCGCCAGATTTCCCCTCCTCCTGTTGCAGCGCACCGACCATTCTGAGCCCTCCGCATGGATACTCCGCCACTCAAAAACCACGGGTGTCCACTCTTTGGTAACCCCCTCGGCGCCTAAAAACCCGCTGCAGCTTGCTTTTCCGTAACCATTCACCGGACCCCGTGCCTTCGCCGTTCTCTCCGGCGGCAATCTCCCAGTCTCCGTCTATCTTCGGATTTATTCGGGGATTCTTCGGCTTTCCTCCGCTTTTGTCACCCCGGCCCCTCATCTCTTTTTGCCCGCTTTTCACTCACAAATTCCCCGGTCAATCGAGACGGGCTCACTCCCGTGACCAAGGCCCCATTACTCTAGCACGAAAGAGGAATGGGCGTCCTCAAACCGTTTAACCATCATGGACCTACGTTGCCAATTGCGCACAGAGCATCGTGAATTCAGCGAGTTGGATGGCCTTACAGTCATGACCAGAGTTGCAATTTATTCCGAGGACCGCACGCTGCAGCCGCTCCTTTCCTCCGCTCTCGGGAAAGACTTTGAGGTTCTGCTTGAGTCCGACGGGGGGGGGATGGATGCCCTGATTGCTGCCGGGGGCTGCGATGTTCTGATCCTCGACCTCTGCCGTCACGAGGACTCTCTCGAAACCCGCGTCGATTGCGCGCGCCGTCTCATCGCTTCCAACGTCCCCGCCATCCTCATGGCGGACGACAGTCTGCGTTCCACTGCGTTCGAGCTGGTGCGTTCCGGCGCCTTTGGCTACACACGCAGGCCGCCTTCCATTCGCGACCTGAAGACCATGCTCAGCCGCGCCTGCGAAACCTCGGCGCTCAAACAGCGGTTATACAGCGCGCAACCGCGCCGCGAAGAGCCGGAGAAGTGCGATCGCATCATCGGATCCAGCTCCGGCATGCGGCGTGTCTATCAACTGATCCGCAGCGTAACCAATCTCAATGCCACGGTTCTGATTACCGGCGAAAGCGGCACCGGCAAGGAACTGATCGCGCGCGCCATTCACAACCTGGGCGCCCGCGCCGACAAGCCCTTCGTCGCCGTCTCATGTGGCGCCATTCCTGAAACTCTCATCGAAGCTGAGCTTTTCGGTCACGAGAAAGGCGCCTTCACCGGCACCGTGGGCGCCCGCGAAGGCTACTTCGAGCAGGCGCAGGACGGCACTCTCTTCCTAGACGAGATCGGCGACCTGAGTCTCTTCACGCAGGTCAAGCTGCTGCGCGTCCTGCAACAGATGGAGTTCAGCCGCCTAGGCTCGAGCAAGCTCATTCCCCTGCGCGCGCGCCTCATCTTCGCCACGCATCAGGACCTGGCCAAGCTGGTGGCCGAGGGCAAGTTCCGTCAGGATCTCTATTACCGCATCAATGTGATGCGAATTGACTCACCGCCGCTACAGGATCGCCCCGAAGACATCCCGCTGATCGCGCGCCACTTCCTGCACCAGTACGCGAGCGTCTTCCAGAAGCCCATGGATGCGATCGAGCCCGAAGCGCTCGACATCCTGCAATGCTATGCCTGGCCGGGCAACGTGCGCGAACTGGAAAACGTCATGCAACGCGCCATCATCCTGGCTCCGGGCCGCGTGGTCCGCGCCGAGGACCTCTGCCTCAGTATCGACGAGCAGGACGAAGACGCGGGCGCATTCGACGCCGTGGTGAATATCGCCGACTACCAGCCGGCGGGCTCCTTCGAGTGCCAGCTCCGCGATTACAAGATCAAGCTGGCCGTGGCCGCGGTGCGCGAAGCTAACGGAAACAAGACCGTGGCCGCCCGCAGCCTTTCAATTTCGCGCGCTTATCTGCACCGCCTGCTGCGCCTGGCTGAAGCCGACGCCGAGGCAGCCTACGCCGAGCAGTCCCTGCGCAACTCCGTGACGGCTTGAAAATACGAACGGGGTTAGCTGCGCTCTACGCAAAATAGTCGATGCTTGACGTTTTGCCGGACTCGTTCTCGGCATCCAGCGCCAGGTCGTCCTGCTCGTCCTCTTCGGCGCCTGCGGCTTTTCTCCCGCTTCGCTGCCCCTGGCCATCTCCCGGCCGCGCCGAGCCCTCAATATCGAAGATCTCCGGCGGGCGGAAATCCGCCTGCGGCGCCTTCACGGCCTGCAGCGCGCGGATTCCGGGAATGGGAGCAATTCCCATCTTCGCTTCTCGATTCCTGCCGTGTTCCATCGGCAGAGCGAAGCAAATCTTTAATCTTTCCCGGAAGTTTCTGTCTAATTTCGGTACAGAATCGCCCCTGAGCTATACCGATCCGATTGCCCCGAGCAAAGTTTGAACTATGAACTGCGAACTGTGAACTGTGAACTGAAAGGCGATCGCGAACAGCCAAAAGCTGCCGTGCACTACGGCCGTATGCTCAGGGCCTCGATTTGCACCTGCTCCTTTTCGAGCAGCACCAGACCTTGCGCCAGGCTCATCCCTGCGGGAACCGGCGCGAAGCCGCCGCGCGTCTCGCTGGTCTCGCGCGCAAAGTTCTTCACCAGCAGGGCACGGATGTTCATGTGCACCTCAAGCGATTTGGTCTTCCAGTCGGTCGGGCTCACCTGCACCCGTTCCAGACGGAACCAGCCGCCCTGATAGAGGCGGCCCAGAATCCCGAGGCCGAAGTCCACATTCTCCTCCACGCGGCCCTCCAGCCGCGCCAGCCGCTTGAGGCGCGCATCCACCCACAATTTGCCGCTCATGGCGTGGAAGATGCGCGCCTCAATGGTGCGCGCAGTGTAGTTGGGATTGGGATGAAAGCGCAGCCGGTAACAACCCTTTTCCTCGCCGTCATACTCGTACATAAACGCGTCCGGCAGCAGCGCGAGAATCCGCCCGATGCGCTCCTCGTCCTCGTCGTACTGCCGCAGATGGCGGGCCTGTTCGCTGGGCGAACTCAGCAGATGTTGCAACCGCTCCTGTTCCTGCTCTTGCGCCTGCGGGCTCAGTGCGCGGCCATTGCTCAAGGTCAGCCGCGCGATCGGCCCGTCCGCGGTCTCCACCTGCTCCGTCAAACTGCTTCCGCTCGGTGAGCGCCGCTCCACCCAGTAACGCCAGTAGGCGTGGCGCTGGTGATCGTTCTGCTCGTTGTAAATCACCTCGCGGATCAGTTGCCCGGCCGGCATCTGCGGCTGCGCGAGCGCGCTTGACGCGCACTGCAGGATCGCCAGCACTCCCAACGCCCCAAAAACTACGCGCATGCCTCGATCCTCCCGGACGCGAAATCTCCATCCAGGACGAGCATGACGTTCCAGCATTAAAACTCTTTGCAGCCCACCATAAAAATGCCGAGAAAAGACCGGAGTGAACCCGAAATGGCAACCGCAAGTCCCCGGGGTTCAGACCGGCCATGAATGCCTCGCGAATCGCGGCGGAAGGCCTTGCTACACTGTCTCCATGCCAAGCGAGCAGGAGTTCCGGCGCGCGTCTGAAGCGGCGCTCGACAGCCTCAAGCGGCATCTCTTCGCGCGCGAGGAAGACGAGCAGTCGGGTTTCGAGGTCGAGGAGCAGGGCGGAGTGCTGAACATCCTCTTCGAGGATCCCGCCGCGCGGTTTGTCATCACACCCAATACGCCGGTGCGTCAGATCTGGATCTCCGCGCTCGCCACCAGCTTCAAGCTCGACTGGGACGCGCAGCGGGAAGAATTCATTCTGCCTCGCAGCGGAGAAACTCTCCACGTGCTCGTCGATCGCCTCATCGGCGAGCAGCACGCGCCAGGCGCCAGCCGCCTCTAGGCAATAGGATTCTGCAAGAACGCGGGGCCTCGCCATCGCGCAGAGTGGGTGCGGAGCGCGACGTCAGCCCGTATTGCGCAGACCGGCGGAGATGCCGTTGATGGTAGCGGCGATGGCGCGATTCACTTCGGGAGTGTCTTCGCCCTGGCGCTTGCGGCGCAGCATGTCTACCTGGATGAGGTGCATGGGATCGACGTAAGGGTTGCGCAGCTTGATGGATTGGGCGAGCACCTGGTTGGTCTCGAGCAGCTCCGTCTGGCGCAGGACGGCGAGCAGGCCACGTACGGTGCGATGGTATTCAGCGTCGAACAAATCGTAGACGCGCTCGCGCAGTTCTTCGTCCTTGACCAGCGTGGAGTAGAGCCGCGCGGTGCCGAGGTCGGCCTTGGCGAGCGCCATCTCCACGTTGCGCAGCAGATCGATGAAGAGCGGAAACTCCTTCGCCATGGTTTCGAGCAGATCGAGATTCGTTGCGGGGTGCGCGCCCGGCTCGGCAAGATAACGGTCGATGGCGAAGCCCACGCCGAACCACGCAGGCACGAGCAGCCGCGACTGCGTCCAGCCGAAGACCCAGGGGATGGCGCGGAGGTCGGAGAGCTTGGGCGAATCGTTGCGGCGCGCGGGACGCGAGCCGATTTTGGCGTTTTCGAGCTCGCTTACGGGAGTTGACTGCTCGAAGTAGGCGATGACGCCGGGGTCTTCGAGGATGTGCTCGCGATAAAAGCCGTAGGCGAGGCTGGAAAGCGCGTCGAACGCGGCCTCCCACTCCGGCTTGAGAATGCCGGTAAAGTGGCCCTCGGGATCGCGCGCGTTGGGCCGGGCTAAAGCGTCTAATGAAGCCGCAATCATCAGCTCCAGGTTGCGCTCGGCCAGCACCTCGTCTGCGTATTTGAAGTTGAGCACCTCGCCCTGTTCGGTAATGCGCAACTGGCCGTCGAAGGCGTCGACGGGCTGGGCAAAGATGGCGCGATGCGTCGGTCCGCCGCCGCGGCCCACCGTGCCGCCGCGACCGTGGAAGAGGCGCAACTTGATACCGGCCTCGCGCGCGGCCACATGCAGGTTACGATGCGCGCGGAAGATCTCCCAGGTGGAAGTCAACATGCCGCCGTCCTTATTCGAATCGGAGTAGCCGAGCATGATCTCCTGCCAGTCGCCCCAACTCGAGAGAAGCTTGCGGTAGTCAGTGCGGCTCCAGAGCTCGCGGCAGATGGCGGGCGCGTTGCGCAAGTCTTCGATGGACTCAAAGAGCGGCACCGGCATGAGGCCTGGATCGGGGCCTTCCTCTGCGCCTTCGACGGCGACGCCGCCCAGCCGCGCCAGGCGGACGACGGCCAGCACATCCTCAACCGACGATGCGCCGCTGATGACGTACTGGCGAATGGCCTCGGGCGAGCATCCCTGCTTGATTTCGGCGACCACGCGGAAGGTTTCGAGCGCGCTCGCGGTTTCAGCAGAGAGCCCGCCGGCCAGTGAGGGCGCGATGGTGTCGCTGATCGCCTCCTGCAAGGCAGCGGCATGAACGCGGGCATGCTGTCGGATGTCGAGCGCGTGCAGATGCAGGCCGAAGGTGCGCACCTGAAGGATGAGCGGATCGATGAGGGTGCGCGCGATGCGGATACCGCCGTTCGTGGCCAGCGACTCGCGCAAGGTTTCGAGATCATCAAGCAAATCCTGGACCGAACAGTAGGCCGGCAGCGCCTTCGTGAGCTGATCGTGGCCGCGCGCCAGCGTGTAGGGCGTGACGGGCAGCGCGCTGCCGGCGGCCCCACGCGCTTCGCCCGCCTCCTCCAGCGTGCGCTCAATGCGCGCTTTGAGGCAAATCACGAAGCGGCGATAGTACTCGAACTCATATTGCGAGCCGAAGACCTGCGCTTCCGGCGTGTGCACCCGCGCCATATACGCGCGGAGACGCGCCAGCAGCGCATCGCTCACGGGCCGCTGCTGCGCGCTCGAGGTGAGCAGGTCGATGATGCGATCGAGCTGGCGCCGGTAGTAGAGCAGCAGATGGCCGCGGGCCAGTTGCAGCGCGGCGCGCGTTACTTCCGGCGTCACAAAGGGATTGCCGTCGCGGTCGCCGCCGATCCAGGAACCGAAGCGCAGGACCAGGGGCAGATCGAGCGGCTCGATTTCGAGGTTGTAGGCCGCGTGGAGGGCAGCGGAGATCTCGCGATAGAGCTCGGGCAGGGTCTCGAAGATCGAAACGTCGTAGTAGTCGAGGCCCATCTTGATCTCGTCGTAGACGGTAGGCCGGCGCGAGCGCACTTCGTCGGTCTGCCACAGACCGGTGATCTCGGCCAGAACCAGATCTTCGAGCCGCGCCAGATCCTGCTCGGGGATGGGAATGCGGTCCAGCGCTTCAAGAAACTCGCCGATGCGGCGGCGCTTGAACATCACGGTGCGGCGCGCGGCTTCCGTGGGGTGAGCCGTGAAAACCGGCACAATGAGCACGCGGCCGAGGCAGCTCAGGGCCTCTTGCGCGTCGATGCCCACGCGGCGCATCTCCGAGAGTGTGCCTACAAGCGATCCGCGCTGGCGGCCCGCCTGCCCGCTCAGGCGCAACGCCGTGCGGCGGCGCTTGCGATGGTTGGTTTCCGCCAAATTGATGAGTTCGAAGTAGAAGGCAAAGGCGC
>Ga0187852_1001232_pt1 | contig 24715 bp, 20 predicted proteins | sample June2016WEW_6_40_FD_134511 | JGI IMG/M metagenome (GOLD analysis project Ga0187852, IMG submission 134511) | Peatland microbial communities from SPRUCE experiment site at the Marcell Experimental Forest, Minnesota, USA - June2016WEW_6_40 | ecosystem: Environmental > Terrestrial > Soil > Wetlands...
AGTTCGCACCCTGACGGGCAGCTTCCGCCATGCCAAAAGGCTATCAAACCAAAAAGGAAATTGCCAGCGGAAAATCGAGTCGTTTTAGATTGTTCTACTTCTGGGACTTTGACGCAGCCCTAACTCGGACCCAGCTCTTTGGACAAAACGTCATGCCGCCGCTATCGAATCGTGCAGGCTTGGCCGCTCAAAGGCGCATGTTGACGGACATTATGACCGAAAATTCCATCATCATTCCGCTCCCCGCTCTGCCTGGGAATTACTGCCCCGCGCCTTGAAGGACGGGTCAGGGAGCGTCGCCATACGCCGAGGCTGCCGCCCTTGACACCTTGTGCTTTGAAGATATCTGGGAGCGCGGGCATCCTGCCCGCCTTTCGCGCCGCAATTGAACGCACGCTGCGGGCAGGATGCCCGCGCTCCCGGGTACTTCATGGTTGCTGGGCGCCCGTCAGCCGACGGGCATGAGCGACTGCTCTGAAAACGTGTACGGCCTAGGGCTTTCCCTACCCCGTTCACTTGGGGACGGCAAGCCGTCCCCCTACGAGTTTCTTGAAGACCGCCTTCGCGGCGCTGATCGGAGGCTTGCTGGTCAACGATCACCAGCCACCGACGCGCCCAATTCGGATCGCCAATCGCCCGTCAAAGGGGCTTCCGGTGCCGTTATCATAGTGATATTGTTCAACAAACCTTGACATGCTGCCTGCATAATGGTAACTTATGTTTCCGTTGCTCATTGGGCGCGACCTGAAGCCCGAACAAGGGTCCGGGGGATCCTCCCCTGGGTGGCATTTCAGATAGATGATAAGATCATATAGATGTGCTCTGTTGGAAGCCGACGGGTAGTCAGGCGCCCATGTGCTTTGTCGCGGGGACAATTACATTTGTTATGAATTCAACGTCCAGCTCTTCGACATTACCTGAGAACATCTGCGTTGGGCAACCGATTTAATTTGCCGGTTAGGCCCATATCGGCACCTTCGGCCCTGTTCAACGGGGTAACAACAGGCTGATCACTCGTTGGATGCCAAGGGTTGAGGGGTCTGATAGGGTACTGTTACTTGTGCACCCATTTGGGTGTACGTTCGTACCGTTGCAGGGCGAGCCGTTTCGGGTGATAACTCTAACAGGAAGGGGCGGAGACCGTTGACATTTGCAGGAGGCCATATTTGCTCTCCTGTAAGTCACAGGGCGGAGCTGTATAGAGCCCTTGGCACGGGAGCCGGACGCCTGGCATCGGCGCGCACGGTTGTGGGGCGCGAACGTCCCTGCATTTGGTTCATCAGCAGGGAGACAAGAGTGCTTTAGTGCGCAGCGCAGACCGTGGTTTCAATGTCCACAGTTTAAGGAGTAACGAGCATGGCATGGGGAATGAGCGGGTTGTCATCACGCATCGAGGTGGCCGGGAGCGTTGGCGGTAGGGTACTTGGGCGCTTGCAATTGGCGACGCTGGCAATGCTGTTCGTGAGCCTGGCTGGTCTTATTGGGGCGCCCAGGGTTTTGACTGCGGCTTCCCAGCAGGAGACAACCGGAGCCGGAAGCGGCAGCGGGCAGCAGCCCTTCACGAGTGCGGAGACGATCATTTCCGCCAACGATCTGCTCTTCATCCAGGTGTTCGATGTGGAACAGATGACGCGCGAATACCGCGTGAATGGGGCCGGAACGGTGGACTTCCCGCCTCTCCCCGAGCCGGTACAGGTTGCGGGTCTGACGCCCGGGCAGGCGGCGAAAGCCATCTCAATGAAGTGCATGGAAGCGGGAGTGCTAAGCCATCCCCAAATCAGCGTCACGGTTCGCGAATCGCGAGTTCACTCGGTGTCGGTCTCGGGCGCTGTAAGGGCCCCGCAAATCTATCCGGTGTTCGGCCGTATCTCGCTCTTGGACCTCCTCGCTCAAGCCGGGGGACTGGCGGATGATGCAGGCGGGACGGTAACCATTACGCGCGGCGATACCTCCCGTCTGGTGGCAGCGGCAAGTACGGGAGCCGCTGGGGACGACACGAAATCGGCTTCCTCACCCGCCGCCGTGACCATCAATCTTCGGCAGTTGATGGATACCGGCGATGCGAAATTGAACATGGACGTTTATCCGGGCGACCACGTCACAGTGTCGCGCGCCGGGCTCGTTTATGTCGTAGGGGCGGTAAGCAAGCCAGGCGCCTATTCGCTGGCCGATGCGCGGCAGGATATGACGGTTTTGAGGGCTCTTGCCTTAGCGGGGTCCCTTGCCCCATACGCGAAGAGCAAGAGTGCGGTGCTTCTTCGCCCTAATGCCGCTGCTCCCAAGGGCCGGGACGAGATTCCCATAAACCTGCGAGCCATGCTGAAGGGTGATGCTTCGGACCGGCCGCTGCAAAGCAACGATATCCTGTTTATCCCCGACAGCACCGCCATGAAGGCGCTCCACCGGGGCGCCGACGTTGTGGCGATGGGTGTTTCGTTTGCGGGAGCTGCCGCGATCATGCCCTGACGCTTTCTGTCTACGCGGGCGGCCTTTGCGTTGTGATGTCATGCAGGCCGCCTGCACCTCCGCGCGGGCGGAACACCCGCAACACTTCGAAGCTTGCGATGAATTTAGCAAAGGCGGTGTCTCGATATGGCTGAACACGAAGAATTAGTCCCCACCCAACCGCGACTTCCGGAAAGGGTACCTCGCCGGATGAATGAGACGATCGACGCGGGACCGGAAGGCACCGAAGGCTATTCCTATCTTCGCGCCTACTGGCTGATTCTGATGAAGCGCCGCTGGGCGGTCCTTACCGTCGTGGCCCTTCTGGTCACCCTGGTAACGATGATTTCATTAAGGATGCGGCCGGTTTACGAGTCGACAGCGCGAGTCGAGGTTGATCCCGACACCCCTCAAATCCAGTCGCTCAACGATCTCTATCGGGGCGAGGCTGGTTACTCGGATGACACTTTCCTGCAAACCCAGGTTAATGTGCTGAAGAGTGAAAACCTGGCTTGGCGGACCCTTCAGGAGCTCGACGTGGCGGGGAAGGGAGAATACGCCCTGGGTGGACAAGATGGCAAGGCCGCGCAGCCGATTTCACCGGAGGCGGCCCAGAATACGCTCATTTCGCTGTTCCGATCACACCTGCGTGTGCAGTTGATTCGCGACAGCCGCATGATCGAGGTGACTTTCGCCAGCACCGACCCTCGGCTGGCGTCCCGGGCCGCGAACGCCCTGGTGAACAATTACACGGAGTACAATTTCCATCAGAAATACGACGCTACGCGGCAAGCCTCAGGATTCATGGAGCAGCAACTCGACGAGTTGAAAGCCAAGGTGGAGAAGTCCCAGCAAGCCCTGGTGGATTACGAGCGCAAGAACCTGATCGTGGATATCGGCGACAAACAATCGGTGGTCGAGCAGAGGCTATCCGGTTTGAGCGCCGATTTGACTTCCGCCCAAAGCGAGCGAATGCAAAAGCAAGCGCTTTACGAGTTGGTGAACTCCAACGACTCCGAGGCCGCGCTCACCACTCAGGACCCGCTGCTGGAAAGCCTGGACGAAAAACACGCCGCCTTGCGGGAAGACTATGTGGACGCCGTCGGGCAGTACGGTCCCAACTTTCCTAAAGTCAAAAGGCTCCAGGACCAACTGAACGAAGTGAAGTCCATGATGGATCGTGAACGCAAGCGCTTAACCTCGCGCATCCGCGACGACTACCGGACGGCTCTCGGCCGGGAAAGGCTCTTGTCTGCCGCGGTGGCCCACGAGAAGGAGGAAGTGGGAAAGCTCAATCAACTTTCCATCGAGCACAACCTCCTGAAACGAGAGTTTGATACCAACCAGCAGCTTTATTCCAGCCTGCTCCAGCACCTGAAAGACGCTACGGTCTCGGCGGGTTTGCGGGCCACCAACATCCACCTGGTCGATTCGGCGCTGGTTCCCTCCTACCCGGTGCGGCCCAGAGTTTTGTATAACGTTGCCATCAGCTTTCTGGTGGGACTGGTGCTGGGGATTGCACTCGCCTTCATCCAGGAGAGCATGGATACTTCCATCAAGAGCGCCGAGGACCTGGAGCGGCTCGTCGGCGTTCCGACCTTGGCCGTGGTCCCCATGGCGCGCGCGTCCTGGCTGACGAGGACCAAGGACAAGCTCCGGCCGGAGAACTCGGTGGAATCGATCGTATTGAGGCACCCGACCTCCTCGTTGGCTGAGTCTTACCACATTCTGCGCACCGCGATTCTGCTTTCGACTGCCCCGGCCCCGCCGCAGGCATTGCTGGTGACCAGCGCGCAACCCGGCGAGGGAAAGACCTGCACGGCGCTCAACCTTGCTATGGGACTAGCCCAGCGCGGCGTGCCGGTGGTGCTTGTGGACGCTGACATGCGGCGCCCCGGCATTGCCCGCGCCCTCGGCGTCAGCGTCAATGGCGCGGGGCTGAGCACGGTTCTTGCCGGTGGACATACCCTGGACGAATGCCTGCATCAGTTTGAGCAGGTCCCCAATCTTTGGGTGCTGCCAGCCGGCCCGGAAGCCCCCAACCCGGCGGACCTGCTCTCTTCGCCCACCATGCACAAGGTTTTGGCAGAACTGCGCAGTCGGTTCACGCACGTGGTCCTGGACTCCGCCCCCTTGTTGATGGTAACCGACGCCACCATTCTTTCCGGCATGGTCGACGGCACGGTGCTGGTAGTAGAGAGCGGTGTGATGGCGCGCCGCGGCCTGGCGCGTGCGCACAAAATCCTGCAGAGCGCCGGGGGAAGAATCCTGGGCGGCGTCCTCAATAAATGGGATGCGCGCAGCGAGGGCTACTACGCCTATTATGGCTCCTACTATCGCGGCTATTACCGCGCCTATTATGGGAACTATTACCAACGCCGCTACGGAGAGAAGTCGAAGTCCTGAAGTTGCCGGCTGATCGCCCGGGCGATCTGAACCTCAACCCGTCCTTCCGCCCGGACGTCTCTGGGCTGGGCGGGGCACTCTTATGGCGCCCCCGAAAATCACCCTCTCTGTGTCATTCCCGCGAAAGCGGGAATCCATCTTTCTCCCGACCCGCAATGGGCCCCCGCTTTCGCGCGGGCGACGTCGTATGTGATTTTCGTTCACTCGGGTGCGCCAAAGGCCCATGCAAACTTCCCACAAACCGCTCGAAACGTGCGGACTTCGCCCGATTTGCGTGGCGAGGTAAGCGCATGTGCGAAATCTCTCGATCCGTGTTGGAACAACCAGCCTGCCCTCCGGCCGCGTCCCTCGGCGCACGCGGCGCGCTGCGGCGGCTGGGTCTCGAACTCCGGGGCCTTCGAGACGCGCTGCCCGCGGGAACTTTTGCTCGCTACTTACTGTGCTGTGTGCGGTCTGCGCCGGGAATCTATGCCGCCCGGAAACTCGCCCCGGCGGACCCCCTGATGAAGGGCAAGGTGAGAGTCACCTACCATGGCGCCCAGATTGCGATCAATCTGGCCGAGGTCGACGCATTTCTTCCCGGCGACACGCCCACCTTCGCGAACATCCGGGAGATGTACGGCCGGGATGTTTACCTGAGGTTTTTCGACCTCTCGCGCATCCCGATGCTGAATGTGATCGACGCAGGCGGGAACCGCGGTCTGTTCACGATTTATGCCGCGAAACGCGCGCAAAAGGTCATTTGGGTTGAGATGCAGCCCCAGTATCTCGGCGCGCTGAATGCGCTCATCTCAAGCAACACGCCGAATGCCAGAATCGTACCTCTCGAGGGCATACTGGTAGGCAGGAGCGACGCCCTCCCGGCATTTTGGCGCAAGACGATGCGCCAGGAGCGCGGCCTCGCAGATGGGGCGTATACGCTCGAAAACCTGATGGAAACGCATCATCTCGATCCCATCTCGTTTCTGAAGATGGACATTGAAGGCGCGGAGTTCTCAGTCTTTGCCCCCCCTTGCCGATGGATTCAGGGATTGCAAAACCTCGCCATGGAAGTCCACCGGCAGGCCGGGGACCCTGCCGAAATTGTGTCGCGCTTGGCCACCAGCGGGTTCCAGGTAATGACCGCGGACGCGCAACTCCGGCAATGCCCGGTTGAGCGCGCGAGCTACATCTACGCTTCTCGCACCGGCGCCCTCTCCGGCAGACCCTTGCACTAGTGTTGCGTCACGCAAATGCGTTTACCGTAGCGCTGACCTTTAGGTCAGCACTTGCCGACCTAAAGGTCGGCGCTACTTCCGGCGCCCGGCAAGCCAGCGGGATTTTCCCGCCGATCCGCGGCCTGGCCAACGGTCCCGAGTGCGGACTGCTACGGCTCCTGCCGGCGCGGCTATTACCGTGCTTATTATGGCAACCCTTACAGCCGCTACGGTAAGAAGTCGAAGTCTTGAAGCTGCCGGCTGGTCACGCTATCGATACTTGTTTTTAGCCGCGGGATACTTGCTCAGTCTCGGGTCGCGCTTACCGGCCCTGCTATTTGCCCCACGCGGATTCTTTTACAACACCGATGAACTGACGATGGGGCTCAGATCGCTGGATAGTTTTATTGGCGTGCCTGTCGTCAGCCTTGCGTGGCCGGGAAGCATTCTCAACCTTTTGTCTTTGCCGGTGTTTCTCGGTGATTTTTTGCCCCCGTCTCATCTGCCGAGGACGCTCCCGCAAGGCATCAGCCTGTTCGCCGACTACTTAGCGCACGCCTACGCCGACCCTCGTCACAGCATTCTCCTGGTGAGATGGATTGTCGCGATAACGTGTAGTGTCAGCCCCATCCTGGCGTACTACATCGGAGTCCGGCTGAGCAAATCGCGTTTCGTCGGGTTCGCTTGCGCGGTACTGGTATCGTTTCAACCTACCTTTTATCAAGAGTCCGTAATGGCCGCAGGGGACGCTGTCAGCATCACCTTTGCTCTCGCGGCGATCCTTTGCTTGTTGCGCGAAACGGACCGGCGCTCGGCGGCTTGGGCGGGTTTTCTGATGTCGGCGGGATTGGCCGCCAAGATCACCGTAGCGGGCCTGATTGTGCTTCCGGTGCTGCTCATTCTGCTTGAGAGGCCCCTAGCGTTTCGCGAGCGGGCTGGCTTGCTGCTCCGTTTTTCCGGCGGACTTGCCGTAGGGTTCATGCTGTGCTGCCCGTATGTGTGGACTGAGCCCGTGCGGTTCGCCAAGGCTGTCGCCGGAAATCTCAGCAAACCCGGCTCGGCGGGGAATCTTGCCGCTTTCTTCTCCACTTGGAGCGAGGCGATGGGGATTACGTTTTCTGCCTTGGCTCTGTTTGCCGTCCTGGGCGGAATTTGCCTGCTCCTCTTCCACGAGGAGACGCGCCTCGTGATCGCCTCGTTTGCAGCTTTGATCGCTACCCTGGCGCCCCCGTTTCTACACGCTACCACGGCCTACCCAAGGTATTTTCTTCCCGCCTTGCCGTGCCTCGTGGTGCTGCTCGCCGTGGCATTCCGGATTTTCAACTGGGACTACCCTCGTGTTCGCCGCTGGCGCGTCCCTGCCTTGGCGCTGGCGGCGCTCGCCGGCTTTGCGTGCTGCGGCGAGACGTGGGCTCGAGAGCGGTCTCTGCGGGGACCCGATGAATTTGCTTCGGCTGTCAAAGTCATCCAAACCCTCCCCAGGGAGACCACATTGTTTCTCCCCGAAGAGGCGCTCTTGACTTTCGAGGTCCCGCTTTCACAGCAAGACTGCCTGCCAATGCGGGACCGTGCCCGGCATGGCCTTGAAAGCGAGGACGACGTTCTCGAGTTTGCGCAAGCGCGCGGAATTCCTTCCCGCTCGGCCAGTGTAATCCTCTGGAGCCTGAACGAGCAGGAACAAGCGGATTACCGCCGCCTGGCAGCAGCCTGCACCGTGGCACCGCCCGATTCCAGGTCCATTTATTTCTATTATGCGCCCTACGATGCGAGAAACGACCCGCGCAACGTGAATGCCCGGCGCGTCTCGCTCGCCACTCTGGACCTTGCCGCGGCGATCCAGGCAATCCAAAATACCGGCAATGCGGCAATCCTCGTTCCGTTCGCGGTTGCGTCCCTGGGGAAGCCCCTTTGGAGCGGCGCGCGATGGCGGTGGTACCGGCGCTGAACCACAGGTTTGGCCATACTGTTGTGAGCCGGCCATTGACTGCTTCGGACATCGTTCCACCTGCCCACTAAGGCTCTTGATTGGGCCGGGAAGGAACCACGAAGCGGTTGTAGAGCATCACCCGCGACCTGCGAACGAATCGAAAGCCGCGTTGTGGGTTCGGCCCTAGTGGCCATGCATTAATCTCCGAGCCAAGCTGATGGAAGCTCCTCACGCGCTCAAGAGAAGCCTGGCCAAATCCGTTCGCTGGAGATTTCGTAGAGTCTACAAGCATCTGGCGGAAACGGATTGGTATTGGCAAATATTCAGCCCTGGGAACGACAGGACTGCTTATATAACTGGCCTGTTCGGCTCGGGAAGGCTCTATGTCAATGATCTGATCGAGCGGCATATTGGAAAAAGGGCTCGGTACTTCAGGGATAGGATCTGCCTCCATCGAGGTCCGACGTCGATGATCTACAGCGGCCATGCTACCGTCAAGCACGTTTCTCGCGCGCAAGCGCCGCCTGCCGTCACGAGCCGCATCCTGGAAGCTGTCCGATTGCGGTATGCCGACTTGATTTTCCTCTATCGTCATCCGCTCGACTCACTGCTGACCAACTGGGTTTTCTGGTCGAGCCGGGTGCGCGGCGAGCCGGGAAGTGTTGTCTCATCTGCGTACAAGAATTCCAACGACCTGTGTGCCGACTTGGAGCGGAACTTTGCCACATTCGTGGCCTTTGCCGAGGGCGACCCAGCTTTCTTCGCGGCGGCTCCAGGCCCGCCCTTCCTGTCCTTCTCGCAATACACTGAAGAAACTGAACTCTATCTGCGCTTGGCGACGCTCTGCTTGCGGTTCGAGGACTTCATGATCGATCCGCTGAAGGAGTTCTCCAAGATCGCTAAGGTCATGTCGGTCGATCTTGATTTGAGCCGTGCGGACTTACAACTCCCGCGATCCAAACCCTCTCGCTTCCTGGTGGTCAAAGAGGAAGTACCCCGATTCAAAGCTTTCGCGGAGGGGTTGGATGCCGAAACCAGGAAGAGGATCGAACGAATCGGTTATACCGTCTAAATCGCGGCGCGCGGTGGCGCTGCTACCGGCGTTGAATCTCTGCGGCTCCGCAGTTCAACAGGCTCATGCAACACTCGCACTCGACAACCGGGCAAGAGCAGTCTAGTACGACAGGACAAAAGAGCTCCATCTACCGGAAAATCAAGTCAACGCTAAGGCGTCTTACGCCTCAACCCGTGTACAACCTGTATTCCGTTTTTCGTGCCCGGCGGATCCAGGCGCGATATAAGTCGCTCAGTTGCGCAGACGCGTTTGACAGGATTTATGCGACCGGGTTCTGGGGCACTGGGGCGAGTGGGTCAACCCCACACTCCGGATTCGGGTCGAGGGGCCGCTGCGCCTTGGAATACGGTGAGCTGCTGGAAGGGCTGCTGCGCGGTTTTCGAACTGCCACCGTCGCTGACTTGGGTTGTGGCGACTTCAGCGTAGGCAGGGTTATCGCGGGAATGGCGGCAGACTATGTTGGCGTCGACATTGCAGAATCGGTGATTGCCCATAACGCGCGCGCCTACGCTGGTGATCGCGTGCGTTTTGTCCGTGCGGACCTGACCCGTGACTCCTTACCTCCGGCAGACGTAGCCCTCGTTCGCCAAGTGTTGCAGCACCTCAGTAACGCCGAGATTCAGGCCGCGCTTCGCAACATCGTCAGCACATACCCGATTGTATACGTCAGCGACGAGATCTATACGGGGCCCAAGTGCCTGCCGAACCTCGATATGACACACGGCCCGTCGACGCGGGTGCACTTCCGGTCAGGAGTTTTTATAGACCAGCCTCCGTTCAATCTGCCGGCGAAGTTCGTAAGCGATATCTACTGGGGATCGACGTCTGTCCTGCGAACCTGGGAAGTTCGTGCCCCGGGCCGTGAAATGAAATGACCGCACGGGCTGCAATCGAGAAACTCCGCGACTCGTTCGATCGGCAAGGTTCCGCCCTATGGTTTAAGGTCCGCCACAGCCGCCTGGTCGATAATATCGTTGCGCTTTACGTCGTACAGTTCGCGAACTACCTTGTGCCGCTTATTATCATTCCCTACGTCGTGCGCGTCTTGACCCCCAGCGGCTACGGCCTAGGAACCTTCGCGATCTCGTTTGCCAGCTTCTTCGGGACCATAGCCGAGTATGGTTCGAATCTCACCGCCAGCCGGGCGGTGGCCGTCAGCCGGGCCAACCTCCAGGAAGTCTCGCGAATTGCTACCGAAGTGATGTTCGCCAGAATCTTTTTGTGGTTCAATTGCGCCGGCGTTTTTTGGATCCTGATCTCGGTGGTGCCCAAGCTGCAGGGCAACAAGCTCATTATGTGGATGGGGTTTCTCTATTTTTTCACGTTCCACCTGAATCCCATCTGGCTTTATCAGGGGCTGGAGGAACTCCGTTTCTCGGCGCGCGTCAGCCTGGGAGTCCGCTTTGCTTTCCTGCCGTTCTTGTTTCTGGTCGTCCGGCACCCTGCCGACACCTGGAAGTGGGTGGGGCTGCAAACTGCCGGCTGGGCCACTTCGGCAACCATCCTGTGGCTTTATGCTTACCTGCGTCTCGGTGTGCGCTGTACAAGACCGCAGTGGAGAGGCTTGGGGACACAGTTGCGCGAGGGATTCAGCCTGTTCGTTTCCCAGGCGGCGGTGAAGGCGTATGCGCAAGGCAACACCTTTATTCTCGGCATGTTCACGAATGTAGTAATCGCGGGTTATTATAACGCGGCGGAAAAAATCGCAGAAATGGCCTTCACCCTTTTGAACCCCATTGTGCAGGCTGTCTACCCCCGGGCCAGCCGGCTGGCTGTGGTCTCCCGCCATGCCGCCCTGCATTTCATGCGCAAGACCCTGATGGTGATGGGATCCGCCGGCTTTGCCATGAGTACCTGCCTTCTGGCCGGGGCGCCGTGGATCGTGTCCATCGGGCTGGGCCCCAAGTACCACGCCTCGATCACCATCTTGAGGATCCTCTCACCCTTGCCTTGCCTGGTGGCGCTGAGCAACGTTTTGGGGACTCAGATCATGGTGCCCTTCAAGCACGACTTGGCCTATACGGTCATTCTGGTGTCCGCAGGAGTTGTAAACCTGACTTTGGCGGCTCTTCTCGCGCCGCGCTGGCAAGGCAATGGCATGGCGGTCTCCGTAACCTTTTCGCAAGTATTTGTAGCCACCGCCATGTTTTGGTATCTCGGGCGGCGGCGGCTGTCGCCCCTCGGGAGGCTTGAGCCAGAGGCCGCAAGCCTTTGAGAGCGGATCCTCTTATCGGCGTAGACGCACGATTTCTGCTCAGCAGGCCCGCGTCCCCGCACGCGGAGCTGTTCCGCCAGGTGCTCCTGGATAACGCGCGGGCCCGCCATCCGTTTCGCTACAGACTCTTTACCTGGAATCGAGATCACAAACTCGGTGATCTCGGGGCGCCCAACGTGACACTGCACTACGTACGAACTCCACGCGCCCTCGGCCAGGATTTCATCTGGGTGCACGTATTCCTGACGCGTCAACTCCGGCGTGATCCCGTTGACTTGTTTGTTTCGTGCTATTACAAGGCACCCGTGTTCTCGGCTGTGCCCTGCGTGAATATGGTCCACGACCTGTCCTTTTTCCGCCTGCCCGCCGAATACCTGGGCGGCCGGCACCGCACGGCTTGGTATCGTTGGTTAATTCGCAGACTGATCCGCTTTCATTGCCTGCGCGCCTGTGGGACCATTACCGTCTCGCAGTACTCCCGGCGGTGTCTCGTTGAACTCTTGAACCTCTCCCCCAGCCGTGTGAAGGTCGTATATAATCCAGTCGATTCAGACTTCTACTGCGCCGGGGCCGGCGCCGCGGACTTCCCAAGAAAGTACTTCCTTTTTGTGGGTTCTGACATTCCCAAAAAGCGCTTACAACTAACCTTGCAAGCGTACGCGCAATTGCCCCGGCAGTTGCGCCAGGACCACCCGCTGGTTTTGAGAACTTCCCTCGGGGCAGCTCGAATTCAGGAGTTCAGACGGCTCGGACTGCTCGAAAACGTAAAGATTATTTCTGCCCGCGTGTCGCACCAGGGTATGGTGCGGCTTATCCAGCATGCCTGTTGCGTGATCCTGCTGTCAGCGGATGAAGGATTTGGCCTGCCGGTCGCGCAGGCGATGGCGGCGGGGACGCCAGTATTAATCTCCGCAGCCGACGCGCTCAGGGAAATCGTCGGAGAGGCAGGCGCGCAATCCGCCTGCGAAAATATCGACAGTGTGGTGCGCGAGTGGACTCGCGTTGCGCTCGATGCTGGTTTCCGCGCACGGCTGGTGAGGGAGGCCGCGGCGCGCGCGGAAACCTTCCGGCGGGAGAGGATTGCCAACCAGTTCGTCAGTGCAATCGACGAGCTCGTTTGCGGGCCGGCAGTATCCTGATTTGAAGGCTGGATTCACACCATGGTTTTATTAGCATTTGTGATTCTGATTGTGACCATCGTTGGATGCGCGGTCTCCCTGATCGGACACCCCAGCGAGGGGATCGGTGTGCCGGTCATCGCCATTGGCGTCTTCACCTTCATATACCTGCTCCAGCCGGCTTCCATTTTGTTGAGCGGCGAAGCGCAGTGCTTCCTGGATGACAAGATGCTCGTGAAGGGCCTCCTGCTGCCCGTGCCGGCGCTCCTGTGCCTGATGTGGGGCTGGCGGCAAGGGTCGCGCGGGATGGGGAAGGTCATGCAGCACTCCAACACGGTGCGAGACTGGGATGCCGGACGCCTTTACAAGATGGGGCTGGGCGCCGCCTGCCTGGGCACGGTGCTCCATACGATGCTGGTTGAAAGGTCCGGAGGATTACTGCAGGCTTACGGAGCGCCGCACGGCGCCGGCTTTTACATGACCGGCTACACGGCTTACATCTGGCAGGGATCAACCTGGGTGCTGACAGGCCTCGCCATGATGATCCTCGCCGCCAGAAAGCGCAGACTCTCTGCCGCCCAATACATCGCCATTGCGCTCTTTGCCGCTTTGTTCGGTGTGAGTTCGTTGCTCTTAGGAAGCCGCACGGGCACGTTCCAGACACTGGCCATCATGTGGGCGTGCTGGAGCCTGGCGCGCAGGTCACGGCCGACGATCGACCGCGCGGCGCCGGCCTTAGCCATCACCGGCTTGGCCGCCATCTTGATATTCGGGTACCGAGGTTACGTCTACCTCGGGAGCAGTAGGGCGGCGGAGGCCCCTGGTTTCGCCGAGGCCGCCACCGCAGGTCTGGGGGCCAGCAACCCGGGCACCTGCCCCTACGATACTGGCCTGGAGTTTGTGGTTCACTCGGTGGCGATCGAAACGATCGACCAGACCGGAAGGTACGATTTCGCGTGCAACTTGCTGCCCCTTTACACGGTGCACATCATCCCGAGAATCTGGTGGCCGGGAAAGCCCGCCCTGCGGCTGGCGGAGGTTCCCCGCGATCAATGGGGGCCCGGTATCACCGTCCACGACGTCTTGGACGCAACGGGGGTCCGGCTGGCGAGTGGCCACGCGACCGGGATCGTGGCGGAAATGTATATGAGTTTCGGCTGGTTTTCGCTTATCTTCTTTGTGTGGTTGGGATGGTTCACAAGGCGGCTGCTGATTCGCGCCGAGGCTCTCGACAATCCTCTGGCTATGTGTGCCTACGCCATCGTGTTCTCACTCACTTTAACGATGTTCGGGCAAGGCTTCGGGCCGGTTCTGACGCCTATACCTTACATGATGGCTCCTCTCTTCCTCTTCTATTGGGCGGAGCGCCGTGACCAGTGGCGCCTGGCGGCACTAGGCATCGGGCGAAGGCCTTTACCTAGCCCCGAGGTGGCGGGGCAATCCTACGTTTCCGTGGAGGGCAAATGAAGGTTGCGGTGCTTGGAGGGGATGGATACTGCGGGTGGGCCACGGCCCTTTACCTGTCGAAGCGGGGGCACGAGGTCGCGATTGTCGACAGTTTCATTCGTCGTCAGTGGGACCACGAACTGGGTGTGCAAACCCTGACCCCGATTCGCACTCTTGCCGATCGTCTTAGAATCTGGCAGGAGCTCACGGGAAAACAGATTGAGCTCTTCGTGGGGGACGTGACGGATTACGACTTCCTATCTGCAGCCATGAAGGATTTTGGGCCGCAGGGGGTGGTGCACTTTGCCGAACAGCGTGCCGCTCCTTACTCCATGATCGACCGCAAGCACGCTGTTTTCACACAAGTCAATAATGTGGTCGGAACCCTGAATCTCCTTTACGCTCTGCGCGAGTTTCTACCCGATTGCCACCTCGTGAAACTGGGCACCATGGGCGAATACGGCACGCCCAATATCGACATCGAAGAAGGCTACATCACCATCGAGCACAACGGGCGCAAGGACGTTCTCCCTTACCCCAAGCAGCCGGGTTCCTTTTATCACCTTTCCAAGGTGCACGACAGCCACAACATCATGTTCTGCTGCAAGATTTGGGGACTGCGCGCCACCGACCTGAACCAGGGAGTGGTCTACGGCACGATCACGGACGAGGTGGCGCTGGACGAAGCCCTGATTAATCGCTTCGACTACGACGAAGTGTTTGGCACCGTCCTGAACCGTTATTGCGTGGAAGCCGCCGTGGGCATGCCGCTCACGGTTTATGGAAAGGGCGGACAAACGCGAGGTTTTCTGGATCTGCGCGATACCGTCCGCTGCATTGAGATTGCCTTGCTGAATCCTGCGGCGCAGGGTGAATTCCGCGTCTTCAACCAGTTCACGGAACAGTTCTCGGTCCTGGAATTGGCCCAGATGGTGCAAACGGCTGGGGAAAAGCTGGGCCTCGAAGTCCACCTCGAGCATATCCCCGATCCGCGCGTGGAAGCTGAGAAACATTATTACAACGCCAAGCACTCCAAGCTGGTCGAGTTGGGGCTGAAGCCGCACCTGCTTTCCGATTCTCTCCTCGACTCACTGATGAATATCGCTCTGCGTTATCGCGACCGAATCGACACCAGCAAAATGCTGCCGCAGGTGTACTGGCGAGAAGCCAAGAACGTTCGTCGCGAGCCGGCCACTGCCACCGCCTGTTCCGCGGCCTCGGGGCATGATGCGGTTTTACAGCATTCACCCCCCGCTGCTGTGTAGCAAGGAAGGGAGCCGGCTTGCGGGTTCCCCTCCTCTCCCAAGGCGTGAAAAAATCGCGCTGTCATGCTGAGCCCTTCGCTGTCACCCTGAGCGAAGCGAAGGGTCTGCAGTTTGTTCGCTCAGGGTAAACTGCGCGAAGCATCTGCATTTACCCCAATTCCGAAGTTGCGAGGCTCTGCGGGAAGGAACCCCTCACCCGGCTCGCTACTCTCGCCACCCTCTCCCCATGGGAGAGGGCTGAAATCCATCTTCGTTGACCGCCCTCTCCCTTGGGGAGAGGGTGGCCCGCAGCCGGCGTCGTCATCAGCCGGTGCGGGACGGGTGAGGGGTTACTTCCGAAGAATCCAAACTCCCGTTCTCGAGGTTATCAGGGCACGCAATTCAGATTCAACGAGTTGGCCTGGGAGCGCTGAAACTAACTTGGGAGTTCGAGATTCATCTCCTGAGAACAAACAACTGCAGATTCCTCGCGGAGTTTACCCTGAGCGGCAGAGCGAGATTCTTCGCTCCGCTCAGAATGACAAGCGAAGGGCTCAGGATGACAGCGAAGGGCTCGGAATGACAGGGCTTGGTGACTTTTCACACCTTCTCCGGGCATGGCGCCAGGTGAGGGAGTGCGCAGCGGCGACACCGCGACGATGACTCCCGATAGCACCGCGCTCGACGAGGCGGCGTTGACTGTTTGCGTAGCGCAATTGGGCGCGCGAATGCACTATGCCGTGCCGCGCATTCTGTATGCAGCCGGGAGGCTCGAGCGTTTTTACACGGACTTCGTTGCGGTGCGGCAGTGGCCGGCCGTGTTGCGGGCGGTGGGAAGATTCAGCCGCACTAACGGGGCGCTCGGCCGCATGGACGCGCGCATCCCGAAAGGGATCCCGGCCGGCAAGATCACTCACTGGCCGGCATTTGCCATCGAGTACTACCTCCGCCAGCGGCGGGCGCGGACACCCTCACAACTTACGGCGACCTTCCTGTGGGCAGGAGTTGCCTTCTGCCGCCGCATCCTTGCTCACGGCCTCGGCAAGGCAAGCGCTGTTTACACCTATAACTCCGCCGGACTGGAACTGCTCGAACACGCCCGCGAGCACGGCCTGCGCGGCGTCATGGAGCAGACCATCGTCCCCGCACCTGTGCAGGATCGGCTGATGACGGAAGAATATCAGGCTTGGCCGGATTGGGCGATACCACGTCCGTCAGACTCCTTTCGCGCCAGGCTTGCCGCGCGGGAGCAGGCGGAGTGGGGATGCGCGGACCTGATCGTCTGCGGGTCCGAGTTCGTTCGCCGGGGCATCGCCGAATGCGGCGGCCCCGCGCCGCGCTGCGCGGTGGTGCCCTACGGCGTGGACGCCCCGTTCGTAGCCGAGCCTCCCGTCCGGCGCGACGGCGGAAGGCTACGCGTGCTCATCGCCGGGGAGGTGGGTCTCCGCAAAGGCGCTCCCTATGTTCTTCAGGCGGCCTGCGCCGCAAAAGGATGGGCGGAGCTTCGCTGGTGCGGCAGAATTAGCGTAACGCCGGCGGCGGCGGCCAGGCTTGAGGAACATGTGGAGCTGCGAGGCCCTATTCCCCGCCCGCAGATGGCGGAGCATTACGCCTGGGCCGACGTTTTTCTCCTTCCTTCCATCTGCGAGGGCTCAGCCACGGTGTGTTACGAAGCCCTGGCTGCGGGCCTCCCGGTCGTCACCACGGAAAACGCCGGAAGCGTCGTGCGGGACGGCATGGACGGATTCATCGTACCCATTCGCGATGCGGCGGCGATTGTTGAACGCTTGGAAACGCTCGATCGCGATCGCCCGCTCCTCGAAAGCATGGCGCGCGCGGCTCGCGAGCGAGCCCGCGAGTTCACGCTCGAAAAATACGGAGAGAGGTTGCTCGCCGCGTTGGGTGCGGCAGCCTTGTGAACGGCGTTTAGGTGACTGCTACGCCGGGCCTGTCGCCCGGACACGTCGCGCTGACTGCACGGCGGCGAATGCCCCGGCAGGTCCAGCCTGAAAAAACCCCATGAGGATCCTGCAAATCATCCAATGCACCAATCTTGGAGGCATGGAACAGAGCGTTCTTCTAATGGCGAAAGGCCTCAAGGGACGCGGCCACGAGACCCGCTGGGTCTCGCTCAATCCCGTCGGCGCACTGGGACCCTTGCTCGAAGAGGCCAAGATCCCTTGCCTGGGCCTCCCTTACCGCGCGCCGTGGGGCGTCATGGGTATTCCTGCCATGCGCAGGTTGTTTCAAACCGAGCCTTACGACGCCATCGTCATGAGCGGGCCGAACTACGCCGCCATGCTGGCTCTGGGCAACGCGCACGGGAAGCGCCGGGTGCTCACCGTGCATTTCCATCATCAGGGGGTAAAACCCCGCTGGCAGTGGCGCGCCATCTATGCGCTAGCCTCCCGGCGTTTCCCTGCCGTTACCTTCCCCTCTGATTTCATCCGCCGCGAGGCGGTAGAGATTTACCCGCCCCTCGCCCGAATCTCCCGCATCAATCGCGCTCCCATCGAGGTCCCTGTCTTGCCCGCGCCCGGCGACAGGCTGGCGGCCCGGAAACGTCTCGGGATTCCCCCGGACGCGAAGGTCATCGGGAATGCCGGATGGCTCATTCCTCGAAAGCGCTTCGACATATTTCTCCGCACCGCGGCGCGCGTCGCCGCTTGCCTGCCAGGGGCGCTCTTTGTGATCGCCGGCAGCGGGGTCGAGCAAAAACCTCTGAAACAGCTGGCGCGCGAACTCCGCCTCGAGCAGAACCTGCGCTGGGTGGGTTGGCAGTCCGACCTCACCGATTTTTACCTCTCGCTCGACGCCTTGCTTTTCAACACTGACTGGGACGCGATGGGCAGGACGCCGGTCGAGGCTGTGGGGTACGGTGTCCCGGTCGTGGCGTCGGTCGAGCACGGCGGCCTGCAGGAGGTTCTCGAGCCGGCTAACCATATCTACTTTGCGCCGAACCATGATCTTGACTGGCTGGCGGAGAAGTTGCTGTTTGTCTTGACCCATCCGGAAGATGCCTGCAAGATGGCCTTGGCCGGCCGCGAACACCTGCTGCGGAATATGTCAGTAGAAAGGCATGTCAAAACCGTCGAGGAGTGTCTTGGATGAGACTGCGTCGGGGCGACGCTTCGTGGCGCAGGCCTTTCGTTTACTAACCCTTCTCGCTGCTTCTTCGTCCCGTTCACGTTAGTCAGATTCCAGAGTTCATGCGGATCCTGCATATCATCCAATGCACGAACCTTGGGGGCATGGAACACGTGGCTCTGACCACCACGAAGGCCCTCCAAGCGCGTGGTCATCCCTGCCGCTGGGTCTCTCTTAATCCGCTCGGGGACCTGAAACCGCTCCTCGACGAGGCCAAGCTTCCATGCGTTGGGCTCCCGTACCTTGGCCCGTGGGGCGTCTTGAGTGTTCCGGTCATGCGCAAGGCATTTCAAGCCGAGCCCCGCGACGCCGTCATCATGACCGGGACGAACTTCTCCGCCATGCTCGCGCTGGGCAGCCGCCGGGCCGAGCCACGAATGCTTTGCGTCCATTATCACCATCAAGGCGTCAAGCCGCGCTGGCAGTGGCGCACCATCTATGCCGAGGCGCGACGCTGCTTCCAGGTCGTTACCTTCCCGTCCGAATTCATCCGCCGGGAGGCGCTCGAGATTTATCCATCCATCGCACCCATCGCCAAAATCATTCGATACCCGGTGGAAATCCCTCCCCTGCCATCGCCGGAGGAACGATTGGCGGCTCGCCAGCGTCTCGGCATCCCTCCGGATGCGCCGGTCATTGGAAATGCCGGATGGCTGACGGCGCGGAAACGCTTCGACGTTTTCCTATACGTGGCCGCCCGTGTCGCGGCTTGTCTTCCGAAGGCGGTTTTTGTAATCGCCGGCGATGGCCCGGAGCGCGCCTATCTCGGACGTTTGGCGCAACAACTCGGCATTGCACAACGCATCCGGTGGATGGGATGGCTCAGTGACCTTCGAGACTTTTACTTTGCCCTCGATGTGCTGCAGTTCAACAGCGACTGGGACGCCTCGCCAACCACTCCCCTCCAGGCCATGAGCTATGGCATCCCGGTGGTTGCATCGGTATTGAACGGCGGCTTGGGCGAGATCGTCTCCTCCCCAGCCTATGGCGTCCATTTGCAGCAGCACGATGTCCCGGCCCTGGCCGAGCAGGTCATGCGCCTGGTGGCGGAGCCTCAGCCTGTGGGCTCGTGCGGACGCGAACGCATTCGCGAGTTTCTCAACCCCGAGACCTGCTTTGCGCAAACTCTCGAGGCGCTCACCGCCCGCACCCCCTCAAGATGAGATCAGTACCCATCGCCGACTTGGGAGCTTTCGAGCAGTGGTCCAAGACCCTGCCTGGGAACTGCCTGGTGGACCGTGACGCCTTCCTCCTGTCGCTTGCCCGCGGGAAGTCGGTGGTGCACCTCGGCGCGGCGAATTCCCCTTACCACAAGCAAGACGCCGAACGCGGCGAAATGCTCCACCAGAAGCTCCAACCCGTGGCCGGCCGCCTAGTGGGAATCGATTCCGATGCGGAGGCGGTTGCCTGGCTCCGCGAGCATCATCAAATTCAAAATATTCGAGCCGCGGATGTGTGTTCGCCGGTTCTCGATTTGGGGAAATTCGACCTGATCTTATGCTGCGATATTATCGAGCACGTCTCAGACACCGCGTCGTTGCTGCGGGGAATCAAGCCGCTGATGAACGGGGACTCGCGCCTGGTCGTGACCACCATCAACGCGCTGTCAATGAAACCCGCTCTGCGCGCACTCCTCGGGCGTGAGGCCGTTCACCCCGATCACGTCTCCTACTACAGTTTCTCGACTTTGGGCTCGTTGCTGCTGCGCCACGGATTCCGGCCGGTCGAGTATGCGACTTTCGCTTACGGCACCGTGTCCAGACTGACCGGCGCTGCTTGCGCGGCAATGTACCGGATTGCGCCTTCCTTGGCCGATGGCATCCTCATTATTGCTCAACTCTAATCCCGCGCCGACCTCCGTCTGCTATATCGTGAGGGATCTCGGCCACTACCATGACGCCCGGCTGGAGGGCGCAGCCAGGAGAACTGCGTTGGATGTCAGCGTGATCGAAATGTGCAATCGGTCGAAGTATCCGGCCTTCGACCGGGCGCCCAGCGACGGGTGCGGCTACGAGCGATACACGCTTTTCCCCGGACGGATGTTCAAGGACATCCCTTTACGCGACCTTCGCAGCGCCCTCGCTTCCAAGCTGACTCTCCTCGCGCCGCAGGTGCTGGCCGTTCCCGGCTGGTCCTCTCCGGAGGCCCTCGCCAGCCTGGGCTGGGCCGCCGGCAATTCCGTGCCGGTCATCGTGTTGTCCGAGAGCCAGCGCCACGATTACCCGCGAACCGTGCTGGGGGAGATCCTCAAGCGCCGTCTGTTGCCGCTCTGTTCCGCCGCGCTGGTTGGCGGTTCGAGGCATGCCGACTATGCCGCAGACCTGGGGCTGGCAAATGATAATATCTTCACAGGATATGACATAGTGGATAATGAGCACTTTCGGACCGGAGCGGAGAAGGCCCGCAACGATCGAGCGCTGCGCGCGCGCCTGGAGCTTCCCGCGGAGTTTTTTCTAACCTGCAGCCGGTTTGTCTACGAGAAGAACCTGGTGCGGCTCCTCGAGGCTTACGCCCGCTACTGCGCGTCTTGTTCGGCTCCCTGGGGCCTCGTCATGCTCGGCGCCGGACCGTTGAAAGACGAAGTGGAGGCGACGATCCGCCGCTTGCAATTGGAGAAGCGTGTCGTCACTCCCGGATACATTCCCTACGATTCCATTCCGCCGTATTACGGGCTTGCCGGCGCCTTCATTCTGCCCAGCGTGATCGAGCCCTGGGGGCTGGTGGTCAACGAGGCGATGGCCGCGCGCTTGCCCGTCGTGGTTTCGAATCTCTGCGGATCTGCCGCCGACCTCGTCCAGGAGGGCCGCAACGGTTTTACCTTTGACCCCTCGAGCGTTGAGCAATTGGCGGACCTGCTGTTGAAGGTTTCTCGATTGCCCCAGGATCAGCGCGACGCGATGGGGCGCGCCGGCCAGGAAATCATCGGCCGCTGGTCTCCCGAGCTCTTCGGGGAGAATCTGGAAAAAGCGATGCAAGCCGCCCTGGCGGCCCCCCGCCCGAGCGTCTCCGCGCTGGACCGAGCCGTTTTATGGCTGCTCATTCACCGCAGGCACTAGCGGCGGCGCACCGAACATGAAAGTGGGCTATCTCATCGCTTCCGTCTCCAGGCGGGGCAGCGGGGTTTTCCACGCTGTCCGGAATCTGGCGATCAACACCCAGCAGCTCGGGCATGATGTTACGGTCTTTGGCACCAAGGACGAGTTTACGGAGGAAGACTCACCGGCCTGGGGCACGGTTCCCGTCAAGGCCCATGCGGTGGTCGGCCCGAGGGGCTTCGGGTTCTCTCCCGGGCTTGTGGCGTCGCTTCAGCAGTCCGGCGTCGACGTCCTGCATGTCCACGGGCTCTGGATGTACCCTTCGCGGGCCAGCTTGAGGGTTAGCCGCTCGCAACATATTCCCTATCTTATTTCCCCCCACGGTATGCTGGATCCCTGGGCTCTCGGGCAGTCGGCCTGGAAAAAGAAGCTCGCCACCGGATTGTATGAAGGCGCGCATCTTCGCGGGTCCGCGTGTCTCGTGGCTCTTTGTGAAGCGGAGGCAGCCTCCATGCGGGCCTGGGGGCTGTGCAACCCCATCGGCATTATCCCCTCGGGGCAGGACCTTCCCCCCGAACCTGCGGTCCACCGCTGCTCGAAAGGGTCCGACCTTGCGCCCGGCCGCAAGGTGTTGCTCTTCCTCGGCCGTCTGCACCCTAAGAAGGGGTTGCCCGCCTTGCTGCGGGCTTGGGCTGCCTGCCGGAACACCGAGGCTGAAGCTCGAAATTGGGCGCTAGTGGTGGCCGGAGCGGACGAGAATGGGCATGAGCGCGAACTGAGGCGCCTCGTCTCCGAGTTGAGCCTCGAGGAAAGCGTCCTGTTCACCGGACCGCTCTTCGCCGAGAAGAAGGACCGGGCGTTCGAGCGGGCCGAGGCCTTCGTGCTGCCGTCCTTCAGCGAGGGCCTGCCGATCGGCGTTCTGGAGGCCTGGGCGTGGCGCCTTCCGGTTCTTATGACGCCCCAGTGCAACCTTCCGGAAGGATTCGCCGCGGGCGCCGCGATCAGCGCAGACCCGAACGTCGAGTCGCTCGTGAGTGGCCTCGGAGCCTTGCTTCAAATGGGCGATTCCCAGCGCGAACAAATGGGCGCGCGGGGGCGTCGTTTGGTCGAAGAGAAATTTTCCTGGCGCCGTGCCGCCGAACAGACCGTTAGCGTCTACCAATGGGTTTGCCACGCCGCCCCGAAACCGGATTGCGTGCAGCCGGCCCGGGACGCGCCGAAAGACCACCCACGATGACAGGCATGTCTGAAATCACGATTACGGAGGACACCGCCACCCGCTCCGCCACCTCATCGCCGTGGAGCTACGGCTTGATTGCCATTGCCGCCGCTCTCCTCGCGGGCGTGATGGGTCTCAGAGGCGGACGAGATGCTGCCGATGCTGAATGGTACGGGATGATCGCTCAAGGGCATATGCAATCGGTGCTCGAACCCTTCGCGAGCCGGCAGCTTGAAGCGCGCTCTGTCGAGGCCCTCGTTGCCCTCGTTCCCATGGGCGTGGATCGCGGTTTCGCGCTCCTGGCGCTGCTTTCGACCTTAGTCTGCGTCGGTGGCGCCGGCTACCTTCTCTACCGGGCAAGCGTCCCGGCGCCGCTATTTGCCGCAGCGGCTCTGCTGCCGGTTTGGGCGGCTTTTGATCATGCCTACATGCTGCCGGACATCTTCTTCAGCGCCTTGCTCATGTTGTTTCTGGTTTGCCTGTGGCGAAAGTCTTACTGGCTGGCGGCGGGGATGTTATTTCCCCTCTATATTGCCCGGGAAGCAACGGTGCTGGTGCTCTTGTGTTTTTTGATCGCGGGGATGCGCATCCTGCGCGCCCGGGTGATGGCAGGGGCCGCGCTGGCGGCGGGCGCCGGAGCGTTGGTGACGCATTATCTGGCGAGCGGCAGCGATTCGAATCGCCACAACTTGCCGGCGCTCGTCTATCTCCTGGCCAAGGTCCCGTATAATCTTGCCAAAAACGTCTTTGGCGTCCAGCTCTGGTCAAACACGATCACCCTGGGAGAGCCGCCCTATTGGACCTGGCGCGTGCCGGCGGGCTTACATCTCGGGGCCATTAAGGTGATTGGCATATGCCCTTTTCACCTCCATTTCCTTTACTCGACTCTCTTGTGCTGGATGGGAGCGTTTGGCGTGCTGCCGTTGCTTCTGTACATCGCTCTCCGCCAGGGCCGGTTCGAGGGCGCCCGCAGCGATTTGCTTATGCGCTTCTGCCTGCTCTATGGCCTGATTTCTTTCGCCATCGGACCTTTGCTCGGGGCCAGCGTCTATCGCCTCGTGCTCCAGGGATGGCCGGCATTCCTGGTGGCGCTTCCTCTCTGCTGGCCCGTGAAATCGATTCCCCTCCTTCGTAAGGAGGGGTCAGGGGTGGTTCCGGGGCGGCGGGGCAACCACCCACCACCCCCGGCCCCTCCTCCCGCTGAGGAGGGGAGTCATTTTCATACCAGCCTTATCCCCGTCAACCTTCTTTGCGGGTGGGTATCCGCCGCCGCAGTGGGGATTCTCAGCCGGGGTGAGGGACGAGATTATGCCTGGGCAGGCCTGATCGTAGTTGTGGCCTGCTGGGCTTTCACTTACCGGAAGTCGAATGTTACCGCCCGCGAGTCCGCGTAACGTTTATCGCAATCGCCTGAGTCTTTCGAACCGCCTGGCGCGAATGGCCTGGAATCTCGTCTGGCTGTTTCTCTACCGCCCGTCGCCGAATTTCTGCTTTGCCTGGCGGCGAGCCTTGCTGCGTCTCTTCGGTGCGGTGGTCAAAGAGGGCGCGCACCCTTACCCGGGCTGCCGCATCTGGGCGCCCTGGAATCTGACCATGGAAAAGCATAGTTGCCTGGCGGATGACGTGGATTGTTATTGTGTTGCGCCGATCAAGTTAGGCGCCCACGTCACCGTCTCGCAATACGCTTTTCTCTGCACCGCCACCCATGACTACGAAGACCCGGAGTTCCGGCTGCTCACCAAACCCATCGAGATCGGCGATTACGCGTGGATTGCGGCGCGAGCCTTTGTCGGCCCCGGAGTGAAAATCGGCGAAGGCGCTGTGGTGGGCGCCACGGCCTCCGTTTACCACGACGTTCCGGACTGGACCGTGGTGGGCGGAAATCCCGCCAGAATCATCAAACAGCGCGTGGTGAAACGCGTGTCCGGCCCTCAGTCTGATCTGGAAAACCTGGTGGTGCATGACTGAGGACAGTTGCGCGCGGATTGGCGGCTGAGCCCCAAAGGGGCGATCTACCGAAGCCCAGGCCAACGGCCCATAGGCGCTAGCTTAGGGCTTAGAAGACCACGAGAGCCCGTCGGCCGACGGGCGGTAGAATGTGGCCCATGGCGACAGAAGGTGTGAAAAAATCGTAGCGGCGGGTTTATCCCGCCATCGCGGTTCTGAAAACGCTGGAGATATGGCGGGGTAAACCCGCCGCTACCTCTCGGCCGGTGATTTTTTCACAGCTTCACAGCCATGG
>Ga0187852_1001238_pt1 | contig 24612 bp, 24 predicted proteins | sample June2016WEW_6_40_FD_134511 | JGI IMG/M metagenome (GOLD analysis project Ga0187852, IMG submission 134511) | Peatland microbial communities from SPRUCE experiment site at the Marcell Experimental Forest, Minnesota, USA - June2016WEW_6_40 | ecosystem: Environmental > Terrestrial > Soil > Wetlands...
CATCCCCGTTGCTCGGCGTAGCGGAAGAAAGTTCGTAATGCGGTAACGTAAGCCTTGATCGATGTTCGTGCGTAACCGTCCTGGTCACCCTTGCACGCAATCGCAGCATCGATATCGGCGATGGAGATTTCGCGAAAGCATCGATGTTGCTCCCAGAAGCGAGCCCAAAACTGTTCCAAGTGCCAGCAGCGGATGCGGATCGTGTGTGGAGACAAGCCCCTTTCCCGAACCATATAGTCTGCATACTCCTCGATCAAGTGTGCATACGGGCGGCGCGGAACTTCCCCCGGGTGCAGGCGGCCCAGGAACCCGAGCCATTGTTTGGCGTCAGAGATGAAACGCATCCTCCCATACCGGTGATCAGTCACGTTGTGGCTGTGGGGTTGCGGTTGACGGCCGATCCACAAATCGGCGGCCGCATGGATCTGCTCGACTGTGACCGCATCGGCTGTTTGCAGGTGTAGGTAGTCGATGAAAGCCAGCTGGTGTTGCGCGATGAGACGGAGAGAGCTCCTCGTGCTCCCCTGCGCCGCGCAATGAGCTAGGTAGCGGAGCCGCTCCTCCAGCAGCGGGCTGCTGGCATAACGCTCCAGCGATCGGGGAGACGTGAAAAGTTGATTGAACATAGTCGGACCTCCAAATGGATTGAAATGAAACTACGGACCGACTATAGGACGGAAACTTATGTGGTGTAAAAGGCGGGTGTGGCCTCAATTTCAGGGTACGGCAACATCCGAAGCCACATTTCTATCAAGGTGACATAAGGGATCGACTTGCAAGTAGCGGCGGCGCGCCAAGTCCGCTTCTTGCTGAACCCGCTGCACCACTTGGCGTCGCAGGCGGTCAACCTCCGCGAATCGCGTTTCCATCTCCCGTTCGATCGCCAGTGCCACTTCCAGATTTAACGGGTTGACCGTCGTCAACAGGATTTCCCTAGGGCGCGGTCAATCTCACGCCCCGGAATCCGCAGGCACTGCTTTAGCCCATAGCGGCTGGCTCCCGCACCGCAGATGTAATCCGGATATAAATGCCCCCGCCGCTCATGATATTGCACTTGCATGCGCCGGCCACATCTTCCACAAAGGGCCAGACCCTGGATTCATTTCGTATTTCACCTGCGGCAGGTCCTCCGGGTCGAAGAAGTCCTCTTCCAAAAACAATCGGTCCTGCACTTTCTGGGCGCGGAGATTGAGCGTGCCGCTTCATGAGACCGACGCTAGCACTTCAGGAACGCGGAGTTAAGCAGCCGAAAGGACACGATACGGCGCGTCAAATAATCCGAACCGCATTGCCTGGAATTGCGCCAACAAGGCCCTTGGCCGGAATCTGGCGAGCCAGACGCATCTGCGGTAGCGGGGGAGCGATGAGGCCGCCAGGGAAGACCGATGAGGCGCAGACTGCACGGTCCCTTCAGAGTGGCGAGCCACCACGTATAGCCTATCTTCTGTTTTTTCCTCTTCTCCCGAATCCTTCCCGAAAACCCTCAAACAATTAAACGAATTTCGGGCGTTACTTCCTTGGCTTCAATCGCTTAGTTTTCCATACAATTCCCCATACCCAGCCCTCAACGTGCCTCTACGGGGAGCCTAGCGCGATTTCCCGTAACTCATTACGTCTATTGTACTTAATGATAACGGCAAGTCCAGTATGCCCTCTCTTGCCGACAATTCAAGTGCCAAACAGAACGAAATCTTAGGTGGGCTTGCGGCAGCCCGACTGCCTGCGAACATCTTTTGCTGTCCCCGTAATGCTCTTGACATACGTAACTAGTTAAGAGATATTATAGTCATGAATAGCAAGACACAAACCGAAAGGGGAACCGAAATGGCCGACTCATCCGAGTTCATGACTACCGCGAAAGTGAGAGATCAGATGATTTCCGTCCGGCAGAACACCGAGCTTGATTATCTGATCGTCGAGGGCTTTGGTTACGAGACTCTCAGGCGCATGTCAAAGATGGTCCTCGAGAACGACGGGAAATTCTACACCTTCAGTGGCTGGAATTCAGACCGGGGAGAGGGCTATTTCAAGCCCACTCCACCCGAGCAGATTGCAGCCATCGCGGCGAAGCGGGCAAAGAAGAATGCTGAAGCGCGGGTTCGGGGGCAGGTCTACGCCGACCTTGGCCTCAAGCGCGTGCGCGGCGGCCTGGGTGGGGTCTACTACGAGTAGCAACCTTTTGAGCCTTGCGGCGACCGTCCGGCTCCGCTTGGCGGTCGTCGGAGCGCTTAGCTCCAGAAAGGACTCTCCAATGACCAGCGAACTATTTGGCGAAGTAATCAGCAGTTACAGCCGGGCTCAGGCCATCGAAGACGGTGTGCTGGTGGACGTTCGAGCACGGCTCGGGAGGCCGGGATCAAGTTTCCGGTGGCCATGACTCGGCCGGTGTGGGGCCAGTACGTGGAAGTTCCCGAGGGCGTGAGCTGCCAGGACGAAGCCGGCAGGCTGTGGGACATCCTTTGGATGTTCCGGTGTGCGGCCGCCAGGCTCAAAAGTGTGCCCGATGCAATCCCCCAATGGCCCGGAAATCGCATCCCGTGAAAACATAGCAGGGCAGGCGAGACATAAAAACTCCGCACGCCCGAACATGAAAGAGGACCAAGACGATCGGGAACCTTGGGAACGCCTAAGCGGCGAGTTAAGCCGTGAATCCTCAAGGGCGTACACTCATTTTTGTTTGTATCGCGACATGCCCCAACGGTCGCTGCGCAAGTTGGTAGAAGATCCCAAATGTATATCGAAAATAGCCCAGCTACGGCGCTGGTCTGCACGCTACCAATGGGTTCAACGAGCTGAACTCTACGATGACTACACGGAACGGTTGCTGCGGCTCGAGCAGGAAAAAGAGCGCCGCCAAATGGCCAAGCGCCATGCCAGCATTGCCGTCCTCGGGCAGACCCTGGTGGTCAGCAGCCTGCAAAGAATCCTGGACGAGATGCAGCTCGATCCCGGCAAGAAGCTCAGCGCGAGCGACCTCAGCCGCCTGTTGGACGTTTCTGTAAGAGTTGAAAGGATGAGTCGCGGCGAAGCCTCGGAAATCACGGAGGTGGGAGGCTCGCCCGGCCGCCCACTGCTGGTCAGCGTGGAAGAGGTAGCGCGGAAAGCCATTGAGAACGTCCTTGGATTGTCCGGCGGACTTACCGAGCGGATAGAAGACGACGAAGGAACGGAACCGGCGCCCGCCGATGCGACTCCAGCGGTCATCGATCCCCTTGCGGACCCTGAAGCTCCGAAGTAGCCAGCAACGACTAAGCGCATCCTTGCCCGACTGGTTTTAGGGCGGCCCATAAGGGCCTGTTGACCGAAACGATCTAGTTTATCACCCCTCAGCGCTGACGACCTGCCTCAATCTCCAACTCCGCGCCCACTTCCGCGAGGTTCGCTACCCGACCGTCACACCACTTGCAAACAAGGGTAAGAAGGGGTACAGTCCCAATGGTGCGTGGTTCGGTTTCAGCTTCGGATGATGGCGTAGGGCGTTTAGGGCAGTCTCGATTGAAACCCCGTTCAGGGCCGGAAACGGACGTTTTTGTTGCATACTTGTTGCACGCCCCGCCGTCGCCATCATCTAAAGTTTTTGCCTGTAACAGGTTATGTTAAGCGGGGGTAATTCAGCGGTAGAATGCCAGCTTCCCAAGCTGGACGTCGCGGGTTCGATCCCCGTCCCCCGCTCCATCTTTTCAATAACTTAGCCAGAAGAGGTGGGCTAGGAGCGATGCGCTAAGGGAGCAGGGCAATTCCATTTGTCAGCGAAAGCTGCTCATTTTAAGGGAGATTCCTGTGTGAATGCCAGCGAATAAAGCTGGCGTTCGTAGGAAGGCAGGCCGCTCGGGGCACCTCTGATTGGTGGCATGCCACGTAGCCTAGATCGGACGGTGGAAGATTACTCTGTGCGTCTGCTCGCTGTTTAATACAAGGGCTGTTCACGCTATTTATGGTTACGTGGGAATCGGTCAGCAGAATTGATCAACCAGCTTGCGGCGTAGGTCACCCCGCCTGACATGCCCTCCAAAGTCGTGACGGAATTTGCGTGCCTGCGTGTCAGCTAGTCTCGGCTGTGTCTGTTCACTTGAACCAGCAATATTACCCTGAGTTATAATACCAAGAAGATCGAAAGCGAGAGCCCCGATCGTCACGAGCGCGTGATATGGGGCCGGCGAGCCTTTCTGGACCCGCGGGGCCGGAGTCGCAAAAGGGGTTAACCATAGCATCTGAATATGCGAAGGTGCGGTGGTTTTACGCCTACATGGGAATTCCAGAGAAGACGCGGATCGAGTTTTTCAGCGGCCCTCACATGATTTATGGCCGCGGGACGTTCGAGTTTCTTCGAGAGCACCTGCACTGGAAACCGGGACGATGGAGCCCCGTCTCGGACTAATCTCGATTCAAGGTGGCGGAGGGACGCATCCGTTTACGATTCGGAATATCGTCAATCGCTCGACCGAAACAGTGGCGTCGGGAGTAAACCTTTAGACTTTTCAGATGGGAGCTTATGTTTTTATCGGGTAACGTCCACGCTTCACGATTCTTATAAACCTAGTAGAATATCAAATAGGAGTTTCCAGCCAAAGTGCAGAGGCGTCGATTCCTGAAAACCGCTCTAGCTTCAGCAGCCAGCCTGTCTGCCTGTCCCCTGCTCATGGGGATTCCAACCGAGGCTAACCTGGTGACATGTGGAGATCTTAAGGTCACCCTCGGGGCAGATGGTAATGCGGTCCGCATTCAATCTGGTTCGGGCGCGTTCGAACGAGTGTGGCTCGAGAGCGCCCCTGCTTTGACTGTAACCAATGAAGTCTCCCGCGTCAGCGACAGCCCCAGGGGAGGAGAAATGAAGGCTCTGGGCCTGGCGGTATCGTCGAAATGGTCGTCGACCCGCTTCGGAGTGGTGTGGGATCTCGGCTTCAAGGGTCTGAAAAGGCGCACGGGACACAAGGTGACGATCGATTTGAGCGTGCTTTCCCCCGAATTGAAGATTTTCACGCCCTCGAACGATCCCGAGGTGCAAGTAAGTGCGCGGCCGAGCTATCGGCCGGTGGCTTACGCGAGCGATGCATGGGAGACTGGAAGCGCCTACGTCCTGCCGCTTGTCAGCATCCTGGATCCCAAGACCGATCAGGCTCTCACACTAGCGCTTCCCCCCAACGTCAACATTCCTCACCTGCAGTTTGAGTGGACCGGGGGGCGTATTTTGAGGTTGACCCTCGGCCATCGAGCCATGGGAGAGGGCAAGGTGTCACCCTTGCGGCTGCTGTTTTATTCACATGCGGCTGACTACCGGGGTGCGCTCAAGGCTTATAGCGATGAGTTCCCTCAGTACTTCGAACCTCCCCTGCCGCGTGGCCACTCAGAGGGGGTGTTTTACTATCACCACATCCAGGACCATCCTGCATTCTCAGAAATGGCGCGTCAACACGTTCGCTACATTTGGGCAAGTTTCTGGTTCAAGTATCTTGGGGACTACCTGCCGGACGGCCCGGAGTGGGCGCCCTACACCTATGCGTGCGGGTGGAAGTTGGGCCAGAAAATGAGTGACGAGAAGATCAACGCGTTCATCGCTGAAATGAAGCAGCACGGGGTCGGAGTTTTCGCCTACTTCAACGTCACGGAATACGGCGGCAAAGGAGGAGTTGACGGGCGCGCCGAGGAACCAACTCACATGCTGCGAACGACGTTCGCGGATTCACTCGTCGAGGACGCACAGGGACGCGAGATCCCGACTTGGGGGGGCGCCCGCGCGATCAATCCGCGGGAGGACGGCCCCATTTGGCCCGAGTTGAACCGGCAATGTCAACGCCATTTCCAGCGCCTGCCGGGAATTGAAGGCTTCGTCATCGACCGCCTGGATTGGGCCGGCAAATATGATTACGGGCACGACGACGGATTCACCACCATCGGCGATCGCTCCGTGGAAAACCTGGCGCAGCCGGTCGCCGCGGCCGTGCAGCAGGTTTGCCGCATGGCCCACGCCGCACACAAGCGGGTGTTCGTGAATCAATTCTACCGCGTGGAGGTGCTGCGTGATGTCGATGGCTATTGTCACGAAAACGATTATGTCCCCGCACTGGCTTACTTGGCGCCCTACCGTCCGGTTTCTGCCTGGGAGATGCGCAAGGATTACCAAGGCGATCTGCTGGAGTTCGAGAAACAAATGAAGCTGCGGCTACAGTTTGCTGTCTTCCCACAGATGATCGCGCATGAGTTCCCGATCTCGCAACAAAAGCCCAACCCCCACGCCGCCGACCTGCTGGAGCTGTATGCTCCGCTGTTCGACCCGCTCATCGGCAAGCGACAGGTCCTGCTGCCCCATTGTGTGGCAGCGACCGGCAACAACGATGTAAACCTTTTCCTCAACGGCGACGGGGCGTACGTGGCGCCGTTGACATCGCGCACCCGGTATCGCTCGCGCGGCGCGGTACAAGTGGAAGAGGTTACATTGACTTTGAGAACTCCCGACGCCGGGGAAATCCGCTCAGCGGAAATCTACTCAGCAGACGGCCCGTCTTACCATGGCACGGTTTCCGTCTCGCCTGGCAAGGCCGCCGTCCGAGTAGTGAAGCATGGGACTGCGTCGGTGGTGGTGGCGCGAAAGTAGATTGCGATCAGATAAGCCAGGAGCGCAAAATCGAGGCGAGTCGCTCCGGGGCAACAGGCTCGGTTTCCTTCCAGAGTGGGAAGTCCTCCGTGCCCGCTGCGAACACATAGGGTGCATTCTCAAACAGGCACACGCACGCGGTGCGCCGGCATTCAGGATAACGCCGCATTTCCAGCCACGCGTAGTACGCCAACATGCCGGCGTCCACGGCGCTTCCTTCAGGGTCGGGAACCGAGGGCAACGGGCTGGCGCTCGCCGGGTTCTCAAATATCGCCACGCTCGTAAACGGCTTGGGCTTGGAGCGCAGGCCGAACTCGCCCACCACCACCACCGGTCGAGCGTGAGCTGCTGCCTGCGCCGTTCCCCATTCCACAAAGGCGTTGCTGAAAAGCTGAGTGCCGTTGTTGCTCAGGAAGAGTGCGCGCACGAATTCACGGATCACCGGGTTGTTTCCGATTTCCTCGGGGCACCACGATTCCACCTTGAGACCTCGAAGCCGGTCGCTGATAGCGTCGGCGTCGGCAAGGGATTTGCGCATCGACTTGATCTGCTCCAAAAATGCCTCACGAAACGCTTTCAACCGCTCGAAACTCAGCAGGATCGCGCGCGATTGCCCCACGCCCACGAGTCCGGGCAAAAGTTCTCGCAACCCGGTTCCCGACTCTATTAACCAGACATCTCCCAGATTCCGGTCCTGAGTTGCGGCGAACTCTTCCACAAAACCCGGACCGAGTCTGCCGTCCGGCTGCCGCTTACCCTTCAGAAGAGCTTCCAGAAGCGACGGCTGTGCACGAGTTTCCTTTGGCCAGTCTAACCTTTTGAGCTGCCCATCCGGCCAGTTGGGGAGGAGGTCGTGCGGATCAAGCTGAAGGGCTCCGGGAAAGACCAGCAAAAGCAAACGATTGATGGCAGCCAGGCGCGCCTGTTCTTCCGCCAGTGCTGCCCCATGGATTCGATCGAAGACTTTATTCACCTCCTCCCGCCAGGCAAGGTAGTAGGGTGAACGAGCCAGGATTGATGCTGCCTCAATGGTTTGTTCGCGTTCCGAAAATGCCGGCGAACCAAGGTCCATCTTGGCTTCTACCTGCCGAACACCGAGAAAGAGGTTCTCAAATTGCTCCGGCGAAAGTCCATCCAAGTAACTAATGACGCTTTGCAGGTAGTTTCGCTCGTAGGGAAACTTGAATTGCCAGCTTTGAATCTCCTGGTTGATATAAGGTTGGAACGTCCGGGGAAGCTTCTTGACCAAGCCCCGGTTCAGCGGGGTGCTGATCGAAGGCGGGAGATTCAGTTTGACATCCATAGGTCATCTGGAACGCCGCCCTTTTGGGCCGGCACCTACCAGCCCGCAGACCGGCGCTACGACTCACGCAACAATCTCAGCCAGCACGCCGCCTGTAGACTCTGTGGCCTGGCATCCCAGCCAGCGAGCTAGCGAAGGACATAGGTCCACCTGCCGCACGGGTCGGTCGACAATGCGCGGGCGCGCTATGGGTGGCCCTAGGCACATCATCCAGATCATTCGGCAGGTGTCGTCGTTTGAGCGGTGATTTAAAAACCCGTTGGTATTAGAGCCGTCCGGGTCTCGTCCAAATTCAGGCATGATGACCATCAACGTTCTATCGCGATACTCTGTATTGGACCTTGCCTCTTGCCATAACTCATAAGTCAAGCGGTCGATATTTCGGATTCCCCCCAAGTGCATCGAGTACGAGCCAAAATGTGCCGCTTCCACATCCGAAAAGTTAACCACCAGGAGCGAGGGTGCGAATCGCCGCATAATCTCAACCGCTACATAGAAGGTCAGTTGATCTCCGGTAGCGGGAGCATTGGTGTGAACGAAGCGCTCTATGGCATTCTTGACCGGGGCCTCAACACTACGGTCAAGTTGATGGGCCTCGCCGAAAACATTCCAACCAAGTCCCTCATAGTCGCTACCTTGAATCACCGATTCAATTTCCGCCTCGGCTTTATCGTGGTCCGCCAAGTTACCTTGATGGCCCTTCTGTATGGCCTCCTCGACCGCCGTGAGCAGGAGGGCTTTGGGGAAAACCACGTTGGCGCCGTAGGGAGTACCGTACGTCCCCGAGCTACTGGCGCCGATCTGACTTGTCAGCGCCTTGTTGCTCGCCACCATCCAGACTTCGTCTCCCGCAAGACCCGTTTGGCGGCGGACGTATTCGAACAAGGTTGGAGATTTTGGCGGATTGTTTCCCCAGTCATCGACGCGTTGCCAGTTCCCTGTGAGGATGCTGGAGATGGCATTAAAGTGGGAAGTTACCCCGTCGTTCCGAACGCGGGAGTAGAAAAGTGAGTTGGGCAAGAGGTCCCCGGAAAGATGAGGGATATTCACCCCGCCTCTGGCGGAAAATGTCTCCTGCCGCCGCATACCTCCGGTAATTACGACTATAAGACGCCGGTCCGGTCGTGACCGGGCCCCTCCGAGCGAAGCTGCCAACCTGCGCGGAGCAAATTGCCCCACCATTATGGCCGCCACACTCTGTAGAAATGCTCGCTTACTCGCGTCCATACGGTTAACCGGGAATCCGCAACTGTGTTTACGCCAGCATTATGGAGGTGGTGATCCGACCTGTCAATGTGTCCATTTCGTTTCCGTTTCTAGGGTTGGGCTTGCCCCGGACAAGGCCGGCGCAGGCGCCGCGCCCCACAAGATGGAAAGCCTCAATTGCTCGCGGGGCCTCCGGCGGCGCCGCTTACTTCCAGGTCAACGTCGTAGTAGAGCGCGGACATTGGCAGCCCTGAAATCGGCTCGCGGTTATCGGCTTTCACGACGGCGTGGTAATGGCCCTTAGCGAGTCCCGCCGCAGAAGCTTTGTTGGAGAACGTCTGGGTCTTGCCGCTTTGGGCTACCGTAACGGATAACCACGAGGGAAGCCCCGGGCTCACTTTCCACAAGGGTAGTTCGCTGTTGCCATTGTTCTTGACCGCGATCGCTTTTGTGAGCTCCTGAGCGGACTTGCCGGAGGCGTGGAAAACGACGCGATACGAATCCGCCACAATAATCGGCGGCAGAGGGAAGGAGTTCGCCTTAGCAATGCGGAGCAGTGCCACATCACGCGGGGCAACGGTAACTCGGATGCTTCCGGCCTGCGGCCCGGAGGTTTGATGCGTCCACAGGTCGCGCACGTATAGTGAAGCCGATTCCTCAAATCCGGCGTCGGCCGGGGTTACTTGCACCTGCGCCGGGGCCTCGCCAGGATTAAACACCAACACGGCTCGACTGCCGTCAAACAGACGCTTGGCGGCCCAGATCTGCGCTTGACCATCCCGGCGGACGATCCGCCCCTGAATGCCCAAGGGGTCCTGATTGATTCCGATCGCCTCGCGATTGGTGAGAATCTTGATGGTGGACTCGGTCATACTCCGCAGATCGTTTCCCGCAATGAGGGGCGAAGCCATCATGCACCATAGGCTGAACAGGCTTCGGTTCTGAGCCTCACTCAGGCTGCGCATCCCGCTGATCATCATATCGGGGTCGTTCCAATGGCCGGGACCGGCCGCCGCAAAGAGTTTTTCATTGGCTGCGACAGTCTTCATCGCCGCGGCCCAATTGGGCTTCCCGGGCTCGCAGATGTCTTCGGTGGTCCGCCAAAGATGTCCGACTGAGGCAGCCCATTTCCAGGGTTGTCCCTCGCCCCATGAACAGAGGCTGAAAACGATAGGCCGCCCGGCCGCCAGTTGGGCGTCGCGAAGTCTGGGATAAGCCGTCGCCGGGGTCTGCCCGGTCGTGTTGCACCAGTCGATTTTGATGTAATCCGCGCGCCACTCCGCGAAGGCCTTCATGTCTTCGAACTCGTGGCCCTTGGTTCCCGGCATAGCCTTGCTGCACGTGTGGGTTCCGGCATCCGTATAAAGCGCGTATTTCAGCCCCTGCTGGTGGATGTCGTCGCCGAGGCCACGCAGGCCGCTGGGATAACGGGCGAGATTGGAAGTGAGCTTGCCGCTCGCATCGCGAGAAAAACAGATTCCCTCGTCGGGACCGATGTAGGTGTAGCCGGCATCTTTCATGCCGCTGCGGATCAGCGCTTCGGCCGTTTCCTTGATCAGTTCCTCATTCTGAGGCTCCTGGCCGAACTCATTCCAGGGATACCAGCCCATGGGAGGAGTGAGTGCCAAGCCGTCCCGATCCGAACGGAGCTTCGCGGCTGGATCTTCCCCTCTGCCGAGGCAAACAAGAAGCAAGAGTGCGATAGGAACGGCAGTAACCACTCGAGCGAATTTCGTCATAGATTATCTCCTTTAGAAATACGTTTGCATATAAGTCAATACCTCACTAAACCGGAGCGTTCCTGCCGCACTTCAACAGACATCACTATCGGCATCCGGCGCGCGGCGGAACGCCAAACCGCGAACCCCTAGTGAGGGTTACATAATATACTGACGGGCCAACCCCCTCACCTGGCGCTGCGCGCCACCCTCTCCCCCAAGGGGGCGAGGGCATAGACTCGGGTTATTTCTCCCCTCGCCCCCTTGGGGGAGAGGGGTCGGGGAGTGAGGGGGTTTGATACTTAATTCTGCAATCCTCAGTAGTATGCCTCGGAATCTGTCAGGTGGAGGCGCACGATGGGGGCGCGCGGGGGCGCCCCCACCTCAAGTGCAGGAATGCGGCCGTGATCTACCAGTAGAACTTCAGTGCGAACTGGATAATTCTCGGGTCATTGGGCGTGTCGCGTGTTGCCGTGATCCTGCCGAAATTGACGTTCTCGAAATCCAACGCTCCAGGAGCACTGACCACGGCGGTTCCGCCCGTCGGTCCCAACGGAGTGGAGAAGTTCGGGTGATTGGTCAAGTTAAAGAACTCGGCCCGGAATTCCGCATGGGTTTTTTCCGTTGTCCGAAACTCCTTGAAGAGTGAGAAATCCAGCCGGTGGAACCCCGGGCCGAAGACCTGGCCGTTTGTCCCGCCCGGGAGCCAAGTCGGTCTGCCCGTTCACGGCCACAACCGGAGGATTGGTGAAGGCTGCGGGATTCATCCACTGGTTGACGTTGTGCTGTCCGCCGATCGGGTTCTGGCCTGGGACCGAGAGCGCCACGCACCCGGCATCGGCAGCCGTGGAAATATCGCACGGAACAGTGAAAGGCTGGCCATCCTGCAGTGTCAGTATCCAGTTGGCGTGCCATCCACCCACAGTTTGATTAACCGCTCCGCTGCTGCCGGTCAGGAAATGCTTCCCCTTCCCGAAGGGTAAGTCGTATCCACCGCTCAAATGCAAGACCTGACGAATGTCGGAGTCGCAGGGTCCGTAATCGATCGATATCCCGGCAATGCCTGGAGCCCGGAAGCCGATGGCAGTGCCATTAAGCTGGTCGGCAGCGTCCATCCTGCATTTCGACCATGTGTAATTTCCCAGGAAATTCAAGCCATTGGCGAATTTGCGCTCCAGGTTCAGTTGCATTCCGTTGTAGTACATATTTCCTTCTGCGTTCTGGATGCTGCCCCCGGGAGCCAAGTCAGGAAACTGGAGGTAGGGATAGTAGTTGGTTACGGGAGTGAGGAGCTCATGGATTGTATTGGCGTCGCCCACGAGCTCAAGAAAGTGCCGGCCGAACGTACCCACGTAAGCTGCCTGTACAGACGTATTCGGTGTCAATTGGTATTGCAACGTCAGGTTCGTACTTTGCACATAGGCGGTTTTTAAGTTTTCGTCGATTCCCGCTAGCGACACTGCGCTTCCGGGGACGGCGGCTGGGGTCAGGGGAAGGTTGGCATAAGCGTTTTCAAGTGTAGCACTCTGGCCGTTCGTAAACGTAATCGGAGTCGCGGGACTCGGAGCGCCGTAGTCCAAACTGAATGCGAACGGATAAGTGGCCCCTAACGCACAGCAGTAACCCATTCCCTCCAAGCCGTTATAAGAAATGGCATAACCGGCACGAATAACAAGGTTGTTGGTGGCGTGGTAGGCGAAGCCGATCCGGGGCGCGAAGTTAGCTTTTTGCACGTTCAACAACCCTCGGTTCGACACATACTCCAGCTTCACTCCATCCTGTTGAAGGAGTGAAGTGAAGGAGGAAGAAAGGGTGTTGTTAGGATCACTCTGATCCGATCTCGAATTCGGGATCAGGTACGCAGCATTCGAGAATGGCGTTCCGGGAACGAAATTGGATTGGGCATTATACTTTTCGTAGATTGCCGGGAAGTATTCCCAACGAACGCCGTAGTTCACTGTCAGCTTGCGATTCACCTTCCAATCGTCTTGAGCAAAGACGGCCAGGTTCTTGCGCAACGCGATCGTCTCATCAAGAGCCGAGATCCAAACGTAATCCGGTCCTCCGTTATAGTTTATTCCGCCGGGGACGGTGGCAGTGGTGGGTGTGAGGAGGAACTGAACAGCCCCGCTGTTATTCACGTCCAGGCCCGGAATGGAGGTAAAGGTGCCACTGAAACTGTCATAACCGCGCGGGCTGGCAGGCTGATACGTGGCGAAGCGCAGGAAAAGGCCCTCGAACCCTGCCTTGACGGTGTGTGCATTGTGGACTTTAGTTATGCTGTCAGCCACCTCCGAGGTGTCATCCCATTCCTCAATTGGTGTGTACGTGCTCTGACCAAACGGTGTGAGCCCGCCTAACGAGAATTGTGGGAGGCCACCGTTCCGAGAACCTTGCTCAATGCCTTCGATGCCGTATTGCTCGGGAATGCCCGTTTGGTTTTCTTGGACTGGAGCGTAGAGCGTGTGCACCCTGGCAAAACTGTAGCGAAAAGAGTTGATCATGGTCGGAGTGAAAGAGTGCGTCTCACTCAGGGCAGCGTTGCGGGTTCCCACTGTTTGGTCCCCCATATTGAAGCTACCGCCATCAGCAAGTCCGGGGAGCGGGCCGGGGACAAAACGTGGGTTCCGCGTGTAGCTCGCCCGGACAAACATCTGATCGTGATCACTGAAATTCTGGTCCACCCTCACGTCGAAACTATCGGTGGTCAAGCTTTGGATGGGGAGGCGCGCATAGTTGTTGTAGAGGCCCGGCAAAGTGGGCGACGGAAAAAGATTGACCAAGTTCACGGCGTTCTGATCGATGCGATTAGCAGGGATGATATTTCCCGGGAACGCATCGCGCACGAAGCCCGAGCTGGTCGCCGTACGACCCGTAACGGGGTCGGCCACACCGGCGGTCACGGGCCGGGTTGTGGCGGGATCAAAAATGGTGCCCCAGGGGAAGGTGCGGCCCAAGTCATCGGTCACGGTGCCCGTCGACTCACCAAAGAGGTCGGAGAAGTTCGTAAAACCCGAGTCGCGCATGAGCGCGGTGGGCACAGTAGATTCATAGATCAGAGCCTGACGAACCCGCGTGCCCTGGTAGTCTCCAAACACGAACGTCTTGTTTTTCTTGATCGGTCCCCCGGCCGTGAAGCCGAACTGGTTCTGGCGGAACTCCCCGTTCTGAAGACCAGCGACGTTGGTAAAGAAGTCCGCTGCGTCAAGCTTGTCGTTGCGGAGAAACTCCCATACGTCGCCGTGAAACTGGTTAGTACCACTTTTCACAGTGGCATTCAGCGCCGCACCGCCCGCGCGTCCAAACTCCGCATTGTAATTGGCGGTTTCCACCGTGAACTCGGCGATGGCGTCCACGGGCGGTAAGGCGACATAATACGTGCCATTCAAGTAATCCTGAGAATCATTGTTGTTGTCGATTCCATCCAGAAGATAGTTGTTGGACTCCGACCTGACGCCGTTGGCGGAGAACCCACCGCTAGCTCCGAATCCCCGGGAATCCTGCTGCATCACTGTAACACCGGCGGAAAGCTGGGCCAGGAAAGTATAGTTGCGCCCGTTCAGCGGTAAATCGTTGACGTCTCGGCCGCCGATGACCTGACCGACCGAAGGATCCTGAGTCTGGAGTAGAGGCGGCGCGGCAGTGACTTCGACACTCTGGGTCAGGGATCCAGGCCGAAGTGTAAAGTCGACGACAACCTGCTGCTGAACGTTTACCGTGATATGAGGTCGAATCTCCCTCTCAAAGCCTTGGAACTCCGCTGCCACGGTGTAAGTCCCGATTTTAATGGGGGTAAACATGTACGTACCACGGGTTCCGCTCAAAGTGGCCAGCGTGAGAGCGGTACCCTCATTTGTCAAGGTGACTTTCACATTCGGAATCACGGCCCCCGATTGGTCTGTTACCGTGCCCAGTATGGCTCCGTTTTCTAGTTGACCATAAAGTACTGGACAACTTAGAAGGACAAGAAACACTGGGAGAAAAAGCAGCTTCAAGTGCTTGTGAGGTCTTGCACTCGTCTTCATAGAAACCTCCTCCCTCTCGTTTGGCATTTCGTCGATGTGTAGGTGTTGGCTAAGGCCGCCAACTTTTGGATCCATTGCTGTTGGGTCACACCTTGAATCTCGGTCCGGCCGCCCACGATACGCCAGCCAGAGCTGACCATCGTGAGGTCGGCCGGAAATCCCCACGGGCAACCCCGCCCATTGATCAAATCCCCTGAGAATCCCTCCTCCTGGGCTCGACCCTTGAGGCGTTGCAAGTTGGTAACGTACTACCCTGGATCCCGACGCAGCCGAACAAAAGGCAGTGGAAGGCGCCGAAAAACACCTTCGTCTTTACCCGTTGCGCCAAACGAGTGGGCTAAACGTTTGCCGCAAACGATTGCACTTCCCGGTGAGCGAAGTACAGCACACCTCAAGCCGCCTGTCAAGTGCACAAAACCCGCAAAATCTCCGCACGAATTTTCACCCGATTTCCACACTGGCAATCCCTCCCGGGCTCGCAATTGGCATGGAGAGCAGATTCATGATTACCTCCGCTTTGCCGACCCAGTACACGGTTGGAGAGACACGGATTCTCGAGTTCTTCGAGGCCCAGCTCAACTGCGGTCCTAGGAAAACAGTAGTCGGGGTGTTGCCGGCGGGCGCGCGGCGATTCTCCGGCCCACCGGCGTTACGCCAGCCAGTTTCATCAGCGTGGCGCACCAGTGCCCGACGGTATATACGCAAGAACATCTTGACACCTGCTATGCCCGGGTTTATTTATAGCGAGGATTGTATTGAACGCTCAACGCTGGGATAACGGTTGGATGGTGAGACCGGCAACCATTTCGGACATTGCCAAGGCACTGGGGATTCTCAACAGTTAGGGCTGCGTTTCACATTTGAGAAACTTTGAAGGCATAAGGCTTCTCGTGCGGCCCAACTGCCACTCTCTGAAGAGGTCCAAACGAGTCGCCCGTGATTTTGCAGGCCACCGACTGTGAGACTATGGCCCACTTCCCACTGTGGACCTTTGCCAAGGAAGGAGGAATCCATCGACAAGACAATCAGTAAGGTAAAGACTTGGCTCGTAGAAGGTTCAAAATACAATTGGACACTCTTGAAAATCGAAACCGAAGATGGTCTTCATGGTTGGGGAGAGGCGACTAATTGGCCGGGCTCGCCTCTGGTTGAAGCGGCGTGCCAACACGTGGGGGATTTCATTCTCGGGTTCGATGCCCGGAGGATCGACTTCATCTGGACCAAAATTTATCGCGACATGAACTGGCTCGGGCACGCTGGGCCATTGCTCTCTGCGATCAGCGCTGTTGATATCGCGCTCTGGGACCTCAAAGGGAAAGCGCTCGGAGTTCCTGTGTACGAGCTCCTTGGAGGAGCTTATAGAAAGACGATTGAACTTTACGCCAATTACTGGTTCGTGGGGGGTGGTCACGACCCAGAAGATTACGCTCGACAAGCTCGAGAGACGGTGGCACAGGGCTTCATGGGTTTGAAGCTTGATCCCTTCGCGCATGTCCACTATCGGTATGGTGAGAATTTAAGCGAGAATCTTGGCCTTACCGAAGAGCAAAAGGAACGCGCCGTCGATATCGTGAAGGCTGTTGCAGCGGCTGTCGGCAGCAGCGTGCCGATTGCCATTGAGACGCATGCGTTTCTCAATGCGCCGACCGCGATTGAAATGCCGCACCGACTCTCCAAACTCGATTTTAGTTGCATGTGGTATGAGGAGCCCGCTCCGCCGGAGTTTCCAGAGTCCATTGCCGATATTCGGGCCAAGATTCCTTTGCCCGTGTGTGTCGGCGAGCGATTGCACAGCCGTTTTATGGCTCACCGAATCCTCGAGCTGCATGCCGCCGACGTCCTTATGCCCGACATAACAAGGTGCGGAGGCATCAGTGAGCTGCGTAAAATCGCCAATCTTGCCGAAACATACAATGTCCCCGTTGCTCCCCACAATCCCAATGGTCCTATTTCCACAATTGCCTCGGCCCACGTCATGGCTACCGTGCCCAACTTTTATCGTCAAGAATTCATGGCCAAGGACGTGGCGTGGCGAGACGCGTGTTTGTCTCATCCCTTGCCCATTGAGAAAGGATGTTTTCTCTTGCCGGACCGTCCCGGATTGGGCTTTGATGTCAACGAGCTCGAGGTTGAGCGCCACCCGGGTCTCCGTAAACCAACGAAAGACCGGATCTTCTACATCTGAATGGGGTTGGTGAGTGAACTTTGAGGGCGCTATGGAAAGACGATGACGACCTGTTCACGCTGGCCCGGCGGGAACTTTTCAGTGCTGAGCTGGGCGGCGTCATGGACACGATGAAGATGCTTCACCAGTTCTGGCCCCCCAACATACAATTGTGGCCTTCCGCTCAGCCGCCCGCCTCGTGGATTCCTATGGCGCAACGTACCTGCCAACTTCTCGCGCCGCCGCATGCAGCCGCGCACAGTCATCGGCGTGAGACAGTGTTCTTTTCCTCAACATATTGACTGAAGCCCTCGAACTCGCAAACGTAGCGCACATAGCCCCTATTGGTTTTGAGGGCCTTCGCTTCCACCTCGATACCCGTCACATGGTTGAGCGGATTGCTTGCCAAGTCCCAAACATCTGAGAGCGTTCGGTTTTTGTTCAGGAGGCTCGTCATCCAGAATCTCGCAGAGTCGCACTCAGTCCCTCCAGCGCAAAAGTCGAAGCTGTCTTTGGGCATTCCGTATTCTTGCGCAACTCCGGTGACTGTTTCTTCAAAGGCTTCCCTGAGATCGGAGCCATCGTCGCCGACATCTATCGTTTTCCCTACGCCCACCACCTTTAATAGTCCGTTTTCTGGCGAGATTATCAGGATGTAGCTGGCAAAGGCAGGATGGGATTTTGGGGCAGTATTCAGCCAGAGCACGTCATCCCGCGAAGGGTCGGTATGAATGGCATCCTTGCCCACCAGTTCAACTATTTGGGCACGGGTCATACCCTTCTCAAAGCCGAATGGCCCACCATAGACGACAGTTCTTGGAGGGCTCGTGTCAAGTACGGGCCTGCCATCCGAGGTCACTCTATAGCTGTTATCCCCCGCTAACATCGTCGCGGACATTACTACACTGAATAACGCAATCACAAAGCATTTCATGGCAGCTCCTTGAGTGGTTCCCAAGTTCAAATACCTTCCGAAAACTTGGGTCAACAAGTGGCTGGGTCAGGAGAAGTGAGGTCGTGAGGTTAAGACGTTGCGAAGCAAAACCGCGCCCGCCGGCGCGTCGATACCGCCACCTATCATCACATCCACGCTCGTGCCCGCCCTACTTCGTTCACGCACGAGCCCGCTTTTCGCACGTACAATGGCACGACGGGTGCGTCGCCGCAAGGGTACTTTCGTAACCCTTCTGCGGATCGGGTGGTGTCGTCGCAGGCACGCCATGTGATAAGTCCACCCGCGGAGTCACGCACGTCGTCCTGGCGATGACTGCTCCGAATGGCGCTGACCGCGTCTCCGCGCCGGTGAGAAAGCACATCAGTCGTGCCGCTTTGACCGACATCAGTCGGCGTCGATCCCGAACGGCGAGCACACGAGGGCGCGGCAACATCCCTCGCCGGGGAGGTGGAACGCGGCACCTTACCTCGCAACGGCGACCTCCGAACTGCCCTGTATTTAGCAGGGGGGTAAAGCGCCGGAAAGGTCGACCGAGAGGGGTGGCGCACCTGGCGAACCGATATGAACACTTGAAGGACAAGAGCTGCTTTGTTGATTCATACATCCGGTCTCTTGCGTGCCCCGCCTGTCTTGCCGTAATCCCAGCAACATGCGGTAAGCCCCTGACTGTGAATCAATCGGGTAACTCGCGCCAGTGGAAAGAGCAACACAGTAGGCGAAGGCTAGGTTTTCTGGATGCCATCAGCGCCGAAGATGTCTTCGAGCAGTCGGGCCTCGGGAGAGTGTGCTGCCTGCTTATTGAGGTCCAAACACACCGCCCGGGCTAACGCGCAGCACACCCAGGCGCTCGTACCATCGGGAAGGTCAAATACATGTGATGATCCGGGGAAAACGTGTGGCAGGTCTGGCAGCAGGGCGTTTTGAGATCTCCAAATGCCGCGCATGTTTTGATCTGGGTGTCAGGCAACCAATTCTGAATTTGGGCGACGACAGACCTTGCATGTTCGACTTCTTCGGCGGACACGCCACGCTGTCCCCAGGACCAAGACAGTTCCATGCCCATCAGGGTGCGCTCGATGACTTCATCCTTCGTCATCTCGACTTCGGCGCTACGACTATCGCCAGGCACTGATGGTCGAGACACCCGCATCTTCTTCATCATGGTTTTGAGAACTTGGCCCAAATTCATTTCAAGCCCCCCACCTCTCCCAGGAAGAGGTCAATCACCCGTATCTGTGACCCGCAATATATATCGGCAGGACGAGGGACTGCATCATTCAATCACGGTTGAGTTCAGCCAGCGCGCGCCGCACGAATCGAATTGTCGGTTCCCGACTGGTTTCTTAAACGGCTATTAGGTCGAGGGGACCAACTGCGGAGCAAAGCACGTGCATGCGCTCGGCTGGCCCGTGGTGTTCCCCTACGGTGCGGGCTTTTGAATTAGTCTCACGAATCCAATACTACCTGCCGATACCTGATGAGAGGGATGACACGATGCGAACAAAAACAAGGGAAGGCGTAGCCCGTGCCCATCGTTCTCCGATCCAGGCTCCCGTCCTGTATCGCATATCGCCCACCGCAAGCTGGCGGATGGTAACGACTGAGAACGTGAGCCGTTCTGGAATCTTGTTTCGATCTCGGCGTAAGCTGAAACCCGGCACGACCCTGGACCTTCGGCTTGAGTTTCCACTGATCGGTAAGAACGGTCCGCTTCTTGCCAAAATTGTCTGCAAAGGCGAGGTGGTCCGTGCTGAGAGGACCAGCCCAGGAGTTTCCCCGGCAATTGCTGTCGCAATACGAAGTCTTCAGATCACCCGAGCGGACAATGAAAGGACGGCGCTGGCCGACCACACCCGCCCGTCCATCCCTTCGCAGGAGCGTGGACTCGATGACCTAAAGTGAGAAACCAGATTCTCGTCTCTTGTGCGGTGTGCTGCGGCGGATGGGCGGAGAGGTTTTGAGTAGCAGCAGGTGGGGATGGGCGGCCATTGGCAGGTGTGGCCGCCCTTGTTTATCTTCTTGTTAACCGGATGCCCGTACAAAGTTCCGGCGCGTCGTCGCGGAGTTTTCGCAAGTCGAGTCGAAGCGCCGGGCGCCTGATATATTGTAACGCTCCGTGAAAGCGGGTACGAGTGCGGGCGGTGTCCCGGATAGCTCGAACCGCCTGGTCTCCTGTCCCAGTGGTTCGTGACATAAGTCGGGGTGATTCGAAGGTGTGTCGCCAGCCCTCCCTTACTAACGTGCTGACGACATTCTTAAGCCCCAAAGGGGCGGCCTAACAAAGCCCAGGCCAACGGCCTGGGTGAGGAATCCATGCCGCGCAATTGGCCAGCCCTGAAAGGGCGTGACGTGCCGCTCGAGGCGGCGGAGGCCAGGCCCGCGAGCGAGCGCGGTTCTTTGACCGGAATGATTTCAGCGGTCATGGCTGTACCTTCCGGGAAAGCCACCAGCGCCGTCCCGCTACGACAGACCAGATGGCCTCGACGATGCCAAAGGGCCACGCGCCCTGCAGGAATCCATAAACGGACCCGAGCGCGCAGGAGACGGCAAAGGCGAGGATGAACCACGGACTGCGTTTCTCCAGGGCATAGCAGACCAGCATTGCGGTAACGGCGAACAGGCCGAAGGCGGTGAGTCGATTCACACGTGAAGTTTCCTTTCCCATACGTATGATAACGTCCTTTATCATACGCTCTGGCAACACGCCAGGAAAAGGTTTTGGCGTTTCACAAAGCCCAAAATAGAGGGCGTGAAATACGGCTACGCACGGACATCAAAACCTCTGCCTGGCGACATGCGCGTATTCTTGGATGACTCTTGGCCGGGGCAAGCGGACCCGAAGCTTTGTAACGAAATCCCAATTGGCCTATTTGGCGACACCATTAGTCACGTGGACCGGCAGATACGCGTGCGCATAAATGAGGAGGATGAGACCGATGGCCGCTGCGCTGATGACCGCCGCATATGTGATTTCAAGAAATCCACCCTTGGTTGGATAAGAGAGTTCGTCGTTTGTGTACAGTTGTTTGTTGGCCTGGGGCGTGTCTTTGCTGCGCTCATGGGGGGTATAGAAACCCATATCGATCTCGCACCGCACCAAGAGATAGCGCACTTCAGCTCTGACACCCCGAATTTCGGAGTTGTAGTGCAGACCGAAGGCGAGGAACACAACCACCACGATCATAAGAACCCATGCGGGTCCGTGCGTCAATGTCACCTTTGGGATCGCGGCGGCCCCTGCCCCGAAGACACCGAGAATGACAAGCAAGAATCTGTTCAGCCGGTCTTCGATGGACGCCAATTCAGTACTATGTTTCTTATATGCCTCCACAAGAAAGTCCTTGTAGCAGTTGTTGCCAGGCGGTGATGGGGTCATTTCCCCCAGCTTAATGAGTTCAGCATATTTTGCATGACGCTTAGCGCGGTTCATCTTCGTTCCTTTCATGTCAATGCCTGAACGTGTCGATCAAAACCCTATCCTCTCGACTTCGCCCGCGCTGATGTCATCGTTGCGCCGGTCGTAAAGGCCCGTGGTTTTCGCGTTCGAGTGCCCGGCCATGCGCTGCGCGACCTCGATGCGCCCCGCGTGTTCGGGTTTCACTCCGACCTGTATCGACCGAGCGGCATTGGTGAGGAGGTCCATCCAGGTTTCAGCACCTGTCCTCACGCACCGGCGCGGCGCGGGGCGAACTCCGAGGGTTCCACTGACTGCCAGAAGAGTAGTCCTGCGAATGACGCTTGTCAATGGGCGGGTTGTCATCACGTTAAACGCAGCGTCCGACCAGGTGGGATCGGATCGCACGGGACGATGGTCATCTGAAGAGTTTCTCGGCGAGCCGGTAGAGGCCGTACAGAGTGCTGCCAAAGACCAGGGCACGAAACGCGAGGCGCTTCTCGATCTCAGTGGCTTCGCTGAAGTCGCGTTCAAATTCCTTGAGCTTTCGGAGTAGGTCCCGGCGCCGCATCGAAGACACCTTGGAGTAAGTTCTGTCTTATGATCTTCGATGGCGGAGGACAAGAATACTGTCTCTAACCGGCATGAACCCATTATGAAGTTATTGTTACCAAATGATTCCAAGGACGGCGTTTTAGGGGACGCACGTCCATTCGTCTACAGAGCCATTAACTTGCCCAATTCGTCGAGGAATCGGTACCACTATAGAGGCAATGCTGAAGGCTCGACGCTGCGACTCACACTGGGGTGCTTGCTCTCCAGCAGCCTCGGGCTACGGCTCCGTCGAGTTGGTAGCGGCAAGCGTTTGACCTTCGCCGATGGGGAAGCGCGTCTCTCCGAATCGATGTCCGCCGTGCCAAAACGCGAATTAAGTTCCTAGCAAGCTTTTCCGATATATAAAACAGCTCCGACGTTCCGTAGGGGGCGGTCACCGCGACGGGCGATCACCCCCTCCTCCTTCAAAACCAGCTTACCCGGGTGTCGCCCGCATGGGCAGCAGTCCCGCCGCCATCAACCCGACAGCCGACTGTCAAGAAAGCCAGGCGGGGAACGCCGCCCAAGAGACGCATCGCGGAGAATGAGTTGGCCGAGTTGTTGCGGTGGCTGCGCTTTCCCGCCTCTGCCCGTGCTCGGGGCTGCGGCGATGCCGGGGGCCACGCGAGCGAAGCGTAGAGCATTTCCGCAGACACTACAGGTCAATGAACGCCAATCGAGAGCAGTCAGGGGCGGCCTAGGCTGGCGCTGTCTCCAGGATCTCGAGCCCTGCAACCGACCACTGGTCCGTCCGAGCACGCTGGGTCCAAACCACGCGGGCCGGGATGGCGTGCCGGGGAACCCCAATGGGAATGATTCCAACCGTGTCCCCAGGGAGCAGCGCGAGAGGGGTGCGCACCCTCACGCCCCGGATGGAAACGTCAACCGTGGAGGCCTCGCGCTCGATACTGAAGTCATCCGAAACCACTACGAGCCTGATTGGAACTGTCGCCGGTATCCGCTGCGACCGGCAGAAATCAGTGGCAGAGGCGCTTCGCATGGATGGCTCCTGGTACTTACGTTGCTCCTTGAATATGGAGCGAGACTAAGGCAACAACCATCGCCAGTCAAGTATCAAACCACACTTTGGCGAATGGGTAACCGCCCGCGAAGTGCGAAGCATCTCAGTCTGCGGCCTGCACTTCGGACTTTGCGTCCTCTCGTCGTCGATCTGGTACACCAGTTGGCAGTTCTTTTCCAGATTCACGCACCTCTTCATTCGCTGACCTTTCTGCCGCCGGTCCTTTGTTTTCTCTAAGATTCTCGCTTTGTTCCGGCGATGTTGTTGTTTCGAGCGCGTTTTCCACTTTCGGACTTTCTGTCGCGCCGTTCGTAGCGCTGACCTTCAGGTCAGCACCTGCCGAACTGAAGTTCGGCGCTACCTTGGCACCGTCGAGCCCCACGAGCTTACTCAGCTCCTCGGCTCCCCGGTCATTCGACACATTGTCGGGAGGGCTGGCCGCCGGTTCCGTAGGGGCGGTTCGCGAACCGCCTCTACACTCGCGGGCGTGTTCTTTGCGCATGGTCAGCAGGATTTTCACCTTCCGGTCGATCGAGCGGTCGAGCGCCGCTTCCTGCCGCAGCAGCATCTCCCAAGTCTCCCCCGCCGGAGCCAGGCACGCGTCGCGCTCAATCGCGTCCTTCTCCTCCTGCGCCGCAACCTCCTCCGCGAACGCCGCTTTCAAAGCCGCGACCTCCTCCCCCAGCAAGCGCAGCAGTTCCCGCCAAAGCACGTCCACATTCGCCTCGCCGCCCATTTCGTTCACGATCTCGTTTAACCTTTCCTTGTCCTTCCTTGCCAGGCAGTAGGCCCGATTGCTGAACATCAACATCAGTTGGCCAATCCGTGCCGGCCGCGGGCCCAGGGCGGGCGGCAGGTACTTCTGAATTACGAACTCCTGCCCGATCACCCCCCGCCTGAGCTGCTCGTGGATCGCCCCGAGGCGCGAAAGCTGCTGGCGCAGGCGCGCGCACGGCTCGCTGGGCACGGCGAGTTTGAGGTCGGTGGCCAGTGAACTCGAGGCATCGAAGGTGGCGGCGGCAATCTGGTCGCGGCGCGTGCGCTCACGCTCCTCGACCTCCTGGAGAGCGCGCCGCATCAGGCCCGTCTCCATGCGCTCGATCCGGTTGCGACGCCAGTAGAGCTTCGCGAGGTCTTCGGTCTGCCGGTCCCAGACCGCGTCGCCCGGGCCGTAAGCGGTCGCAAGTTCGCGCTTCAGGCCGGCGAACCGCTCCGGATCTTCAGCCAGCGCCCGCATCACGGCGGCCTCGTTTTCGGGCGCGGCATCACAGCCGTGCTTCAGAGCGTTCAGCTTCGTGCGCTCTTTTCCGGCCTCACTGCGAGGCCCGGTCGAGCGCTCGGAATTGTGCCGGGCGGCGTCGACACGCCGGGGCGTCAGACAAGTAGCTTTGCGTAAGGACATAGTATTCTCCATGATCAGTAAAGTTCGGGGGCAGGGGCGGCAGGCAAACCGTCCCCACAAAGGGTAAGACAGACGTCCACAGCCCTTACACGTTAGCAGAACCAGGGCTAGGTTGTAAAGCCCAGAATGATACGCTAGTCAGCGACGGGATGACACAGCCCTCTCCCTTGGGGAGAGGGTGGACCGCTGCCGGCGTTTTCATCAGCCGGAGCGGGCCGGGTGAGGGGTCGCTTGCTTC
>Ga0187852_1001243_pt1 | contig 24540 bp, 22 predicted proteins | sample June2016WEW_6_40_FD_134511 | JGI IMG/M metagenome (GOLD analysis project Ga0187852, IMG submission 134511) | Peatland microbial communities from SPRUCE experiment site at the Marcell Experimental Forest, Minnesota, USA - June2016WEW_6_40 | ecosystem: Environmental > Terrestrial > Soil > Wetlands...
AGCCAGGTCATCGCCGGTTCTATCGTGCATCACTTTGGTTCCAACGCGGGTTTCCTGTTCCTTGCCGCGGTCGCCTTGGCCGCGTTCGGCATCCTTTACTTCTTCATGCCGGAGACGCGCAACGCACGATTGGCAAAAGAATGACACGCACAGCGCGCATCGTCGTCACTCTAACCGTTTTCGCGACGATGCTCGCCCTGGTGGTCGTGCGTCCGTGCCGATGGAACGAGGCTTAGTGGACGATGCTCGGGGCGCGGGTTGCGGCGGTCAGACCTTGTACAACAAGCATCCCCATAGATCAACATCTCGGAGATCAGCTTGCCCTGGGACGATAACGGCGATCGCGTGCTCCCCGCCGCAGCCTACATGGACCATACTGAGAAAATGCGGGAGCTATCGAACCGGTTCACCCCGGCTGTCGAGGCTCTGGCGCGTGACTCCGGAAAGCTTGTGGAGGAGGCCAAAGTACGGCTCGGCGGCCCATTCCGGCCTGCGGACTATCCCGCTCCCGACGAACTCAGTTCCAAGTTCTCCTTCGGGACCAAAGTGATGCCCCTGCCGGACGCGGGCGACTTCCGGGTCTCTCTGGGCGACGAAGAGAAAGAGCGAATCAAACGGCAGATCACGGCCGCCGTCGAGGCGTCGCTTCAGGTCGCGAGCCGCGACCTCTGGCAGCGCCTCTACGAGGCGGTGACCCACCTGGCCGAACGCCTCCAGGCCTACCAAGTGACGGAGGAGGGAGTGGAATATCCCTTCCGCGATTCCGTCATCACCAATCTGGTGAAACTCGTCGACATTCTGCCCAAGCTGAACGTCACGGCGGATCTGGAGCTCGAACGGCTGGCCGCACAGGTGCGGGCCTCGCTACTGGTTGATCCCCAAGAACCGAGGAAGTCGGAGTCGGTTCGCACCGAGACCGCCAAAGCGGCGGCCATTATCGCCCAGCGCATGGCCGGGTACATGGCAGGTTACTCGGTTCCTGCCCCGAACGAAGGAATGGCGGCATGAGCCCTCAGATGACCACGGCACAAAAGCTGACCCGAGCACGGACGCAGCTTCTGCTCAATCAGCCATTCTTTGGAACACTGGGTTTGAGGTTGAAGCTGGTGCCGGGTTCGCTGCCGACGATGGCTACCGACGGCTCCCGGATCGTGTACAACTCGGCCTTTGTGGGCGAACTCAAGCCGGCGGAGCTTGAGGGAGTACTGGCCCACGAGGTCTTACACTGCGCGTTGGGACACCACTGCCACCGCGGCGAACGCGATCCAGAACTCTGGAATACAGCCGCTGATCTGGCCATCAACCCTATTGTGCTCGGAAACGGGTTGACGCTTCCGGCCGGGGCGTTGATCGATCCTGCATTTGCGAACGTAAGCGCCGAAGAAATCTACGCCCGGTTACTGCGGAGAAGAAGCGAGGGAGCGAGCGCAGAACAGCAGCCAGCGCCGCCGCAGACAAATGCTGGCGGGGGAATGGGTAACGGTCCAAAGGAAACCCACGGCGCTGTGCCGTCCGATCCTTTGTCTGACTCCTCCAACGGGTCGGACCCTCAGAACCGGTGCGACTTGAACCCAAGGGAGGTGGCGGAACAGACTTCCGCCCGGCGTTCGAGTGGGTCGCTGAGAATGATATCGCGCCGGTCTGCCTTATCTACCTCAGCGACTTGTGCTGCGATTCGTTTCCGGAGACCCGGGAATATCCCGTGCTATGGGTGACCGATTCCCGCAGAACGGCGCCTTTCGGTAAAACGGTGCGGATCGGCCTTGAATGAAGGGTTACCTGCGCTCTTTGAATGCGAAATTCGGTAAGCCTGGTTATTTTCACCAGATCGTGTGAAGCGCTTTCGACCGACGGATTTCACGATCGGCGGTAACCAGAGGTAGGCTTTCAGCCAGCGCGGTAGCCCCGATCATTCGATTTGCCGGATCCTGAGGATAAGCTGCTGGGACTCCAAGGGCGCGCACGCAGACGCGGCCAGTGATGGGTAGGACAACGAATCGGGTCTCGACTTCCCGCAAGAATGATTCCAGGCTGATGTCGAGATGGATGCGTCCCTTACTCGCGAGGGTTGTCAATTCCATGAGAGTGATATCGGAAATTGCCAAGCCATCTCCATTCTCACGCGCATTGTCGATTGCGGTTCTTGCCAAAAATAGAGGCCCACGGGTTTCAAAACTGGAAGAATTTACCCAATATGCCGGGCAACTCGCTCGGCGGCCCCCCAAAACACTTCCGCCGAGAACGGTGGAAATGTTCTCATCCTTACTTGGCGTCGTCCGATTTTTCTTGTTGACACGGTGTTGACACGAAGCGGATTCCGAAAGAGCCCTTATCACGAAACCCGCATATTTATTGGCTGGGAGGCAGGGATTCGAACCCCGATACGCAGATCCAGAGTCTGCAGTCCTACCGTTAGACGACCTCCCAGTGGGACAATCAGATAGAATTAAACGGGCGGGCACGCGCTTGTCAAGGCTTCTTTTCGAATGACTGTGGTACAGTTCGGTGTTGTAGCGGCGAGTTTACCTCGCCATCTGGCGGCGTAAAGCCGCCTCTAGAAACTGCACCACAAGGCGGGTGGTCAGAATAATCGGAAGCTGACTTCTACCGTGACTTGCACCGGCACCGGGGTGCCGTTTCGCAGGGCAGGTTTGAACTTCCACGTCTTGACGGTTTCCACCGCTTTTTCATCCAAACCGAGGCCGAGGGGCTTGATGACCCGGCATTCCGAGACATTGCCCGCGGTATCGACGATGATAAACAGCACGACGGTGCCTTGATACTTCGCCTTGCGAGCTTCCTCGGAGTATGGGGGTTCGGGCTTGAAAATAGGGATGGGGGCGCTCACGCCGCCGCCCACGCTGTAGACGCCGCCTCCCACGCCGCCACCCTCGCCGGGGCCCAGGCCGCCGCCTTTGCCGGAACCAATCCCCCCGCCTGATCCGCTGCCAATGCCGCCGCCAAATCCCGGCCCGTTCGAGGCGGGGCCGACCACTCCATTAGGATCGCCCCAGTTCATGTTGGAGCTCATCTGCGGGAGCTTCAATTCCGGTGGGCCAACCAGTGTAGGCGCTACCTGAAGCTGCGCCGCGGTGTTGGGAATGACCGCCATGGGGGGAGCGAGCTGCGTCTTGGCGAACTTGGGAATCGCGCCCTTCGACGCCGGGGTCGGCGAGCGATCTCCGCCGCCTCCACCGCCTCCCGCCTTCTTGGTCCCCGGAGATATCATCGGCAGGTAGGGGGAGATATCCACGACGTCGGACCTGGTGGCGGCTTTCACCGGCTGCCACATGCGGGTCAGGATGTAAGGCAGCAACAGCAGAGTCAGGGCGATGGTGTGCACCATCACCGAATTGACCCAGGAGGCCTTTTGCATCCGGAAGTCGTGCCAAATGTCGGGAGGGTAGGGCCGAGCCTTAAAAATCAGCGAGCCCGCCAATTCACCCAAGGCAAACCCGGCAATCACGCCCAAAAGTAAAGTGGTCTCTTGCCGCCAAAACCAGCCGGCCGCTCCCAATGCCGCAGCCAACGCGAACGCGCAAAGCGCGCGCTTTTCCTGCTGCCCATGGTTGTAAATTCCGATCGGGTCGCGCGGCTTTTCAAAGGCCACACGGAGCTGCGAGGGGAGCTCCACGAACCACGGGGCCATGTCGGTGGCAGGCAGCCTGGCCTCGCCACGATAGTATTGCGCGGGCACCGTTACCTTGGGCTCGCGAAGCCAGTCGCGGATCTGCCGGAAGGCGGAAACGAAAACCGTCGGGGTCTCGACAAACGTGAATTCGAATTGGTGGTCGGCCGGGGGCGCTTTCTTGGGCGGCATTGCCACCGGGCTGGCTTCAACCTGAAGGTTGCTGGTCGACATGAACCTTTGTTCCCATTCCCTGGGCTAAATTTACGCCCTGGCGCGTAGATTTTAATAACCCTTTACAAGGATGGCGGACAGCGCACCGGGGTTGTATCAGCTTGGGCCCACAATTCGTCCGCTCCGACCTTTTTTTATAGTACCACATCATGCGATTGTGGATAAAGCGAAGATGCCCGCCAATCTCAAATAGTGCCCGATGGGGAAAGTCGCGGTCACAAAAGGTCCAGGGAGGAGCGGCAGGGGGCGGGAGGAGGGGGTGCCAGGCGGCGAAAAAGGACAATTTGTCACTTCACCGCCCAGACGGAATCCGGACTGTCCCCCCAAAGGGCCTCGTGACGGACGTCGTCCCACTTCGGACCGGGGGTCCTCCAAAATTCGAGAAATCCCACTCGCGGTTTTCGAATCAGTTTCCGACCGGCTTGAGATACGCGCGCCGACTTGATACACTCTTCCTTCGACTTCAATTCGTATTGCGGACGGTCAACTTCTTATGCCAGCACGAACCAGTTTCCTTGATCCACTCGAGCCCGCCAACGGTGAACACGGCAAGCTTTACGTCGTCGGCACACCCATTGGAAATCTTGAGGATATCACTCTGCGCGCCATTCGCACTCTCAAGGAAGTGGACTTGATTGCCTGCGAGGACACTCGCCGCACAGCGAAACTTCTGAATGCTTATAAGATTCAGACGCCCATGGTGAGTTACCACGAGCACAATGAGATGACGCGCGCCCCCGAGCTGGTGATTCAGATGGAAGAGGGGAGCACCATTGCTTTGGTCACCGACGCCGGCATGCCAGTGGTTTCCGACCCGGGCTTCCGATTGGTGCACCTCGCCGTTCGCCATACCATTCCGGTGATTCCCGTGCCCGGCGCGTCGGCCTTTGTGGCGGCGCTGGCGGCTTCCGGATTGCCCGTGGATAAGTTCCGCTTCCTGGGATTCCTGCCGAGCAAGAAGGGTGAGCGCAGAAAGGCCTTGGAGGAACTCAAGGACGCCACGAAGACACTGATTTTCTACGAGGCGCCGCATCGCCTATTGGAGATGCTGAAGGACGCGCATGAACTCCTTGGTGAGCGGGAGATCGTTGTTGCCAGGGAAGTGACGAAAGTCCATGAACAGTTCATGCGCGGAACCATAGGAAGCACCGTGGAATATCTGAAGAAACGGCCGGTGAAGGGCGAGATCACCGTGCTGATTGGCCTGCCCGCCGTATCAGACACCAGCGAAGGCGACCCGCCCGCGGCGTCCATCATCTCCGAAATCCAATCAGTCATGGCGGAGCGCAAGGTTGATGAGCGAGCCGCTTTGAAAATTGTGGCCCGCGCCCGCGGCGTCCCCAAAAGCGAAGCTTACCGCCAGTTGCAAACGGAAAAAAACCGCAGGGGCTAGTCGCGCGTCCACATTTCCAGACGATTTTCATGGGGCCGTGTCGCCGCCTTTTCCCTACGTTGCATGCCATTTCTGGCGTCCAAGCCCAACCTCCACTGATTTTTTTTCTCAACCTCGCCGTGAGTGGGGGCTCTTACTGCCGTCCTGGAAGGTTTCCAATCCCCCTTGTTGCCAATCGCTTGTGCCCTAACACTGCACTTGCTGAAATGCCCCCGAAGAATTTGTAGTTTGGCGGCCCGATTGCCACCCACAGGCCAAGACGAATCAACAAGGGGGATCCGATGAAGCAAGTATTCTGGTTTTTGACAATGGGGTTGGGGTTGGCCATAGGCTCCGTTTGGGCTGCACAAGAGGCTGTGCAGGCTGATACCGGGCAGGCGGACGCGGACATCATTAACAAAGCTGAGCAATCCATGGTTCTCATCCTCGTCGGGAACGGTGGCGGTCACGTGCTGAGTGTGAATACCGGCGTAATCATTCGCCCGGATGGGATCGTGCTCACGGCTTATCGCCCACTTCGAGGCGCTCAGGAAGTGCAGGTGCGGCTGAGGGACGGAGAAGTCTACGACCAGGTTGACATGATCGGCTTCGATGAGCGCCGGGATGTGGCGGCACTGCACTTCACTGCCAGTGGACTTGCCTCACTCTCCGGCGCCGCCCTGGGAGAAGCGATGCCGGGTGATAAAATCCACGTGTTGAACCCCGACGGGACATGGGCATGGTCGTTTTCTGATGGGGTCCTGGGCCCAGTTCGGCTGGCCGATGAAATTATGGGAGCAGGCCACGGCTTTCGAGTTATTCAGTTTATGGCCGCCCTTCCTTTGGGCGCGCTCGGTGGCGCCTTGGTTAATTCGCGCGGCCAACTTCTGGGAATCATCACCGGCTCGCCGAATACCGGCGGCGTGCAATTTGCTGTTCCCGTGGAGAGCGTCGGAGGGCTGCCAGCTCAGGGGTTGCATCTGACCCTTGGCGCGGGAAGGAATCTTGCGCTGCCCGCCGTTGTTCCCAGTCTGGTGTCCACGCGGGAGGAACAACCAAACTCGATTACGGCTCTGGCCAATGCCCGGACCCTGCGTGTGACCTCGAAAACCACATTTTTCTCGCCCTTTATGCTGGAAAAGGAACTGCTGAGCAATCCGGAGTTCCGCGCCCTCGGAATCAGTGTACTGGATGGTATTCGGGGCGGGGAACTGCTGGTGAACGTAGATCGTCCCCTGCTCACCTATGATTTCACCTACTCTATGAGTGATACCCGTTCCGGGTTAGTCCTGGCCACCGGCAAAGTGATCGCCATCGACGGCCCGCACGCGGCCGAGGCAATCGCCAAAGAGCTCGTGCAGGAGGTGCAGAAGGCGAGGACAGGGCAAGAAGCTCAGGCCAACCAACAGGAAGCGCTCAGCGCTCGACAGTGACGAACGGCAAGCAAATACCTTGTGCTCGCGTGCGAAGCTTTGGAGTGCGGCAGCTTGCTGCCGCTTTCCTTCCCGTGAGCTTGCTCGCGGGATTTCAAACGCCCACACCAATCCCGGCCAGCATGCTGGCTTATGATAGTGGGTACCTCGCAGGCGCTTTCTTTCCCGCGAGCTTGCTCGCGGGATTTCGAACGCGCGCACCAATCCTGGCCAGCATGCCGGCTTAGGATAGAGTGGCAGCCAGCAAGCTGGCTGGCGAAAAAGCAGCAGCAAGCTGCCGCACTCCAAAGCTTCGCGCCGCATATCGGCAGGGAAGCATTGTTGGGATGCATGGCGCGACTTATAAGGTAGGCCCTTCTAAACTCGTGGTGAGAAATGCGGCTAGCTTCCCTCTGAGCTGTAGATCGGAAGTGTGGCGCCCATGAAGCGAACTCCCACGCGGTAGTACTCCTCATCTTCTTTGACGCAGCGCACTACCATGGCCTTAGCGAAAAAATCGGTGGGTCCGTCTGCGGGCCGCATGGGACCGCGCCCGGGGATTACGACGGTGAGGGTGGCAAAGATGGCCAAATCATGGTTGGTGAGAAAGGAGAGGCCGCGCCGGCTGACTTCAATGGCGGTGGTGGATTCGTCGAGCTCCTGGCCGGTGGAGTCCAGCCCTTGTATCCGGATCGCGATGGCCGCTTCGACACGGCGCTGAAATCGTCGATCGTCGTGGGAGGATGCCATTAATTCTACCATGCGCACTCAAGAGGCGATTGCCGGTTCCGTCCTGTCGTGGTCGGCGGCGAGCGAGCGAAAGAACGCGTCCACGCGTTCGATCACCTCGCCGGCTTCGCGCGCGCTTTGCACCTGCCGACGTAATTCTGTCCCGTTCCGCACGCCGTGGCTGAACCAACTGGCAAATTGCTTCATCTTGCCGATGGCGCCGGGAATCTCCTCCGCAATGAGCATGGAGTAGTAAGTGCGAATCAATTCGTAACGGTCGGCGTCTGTCGGCTCGCGGTAGACGCCCGTCGAGAAGAATTCCGCAAGTTGGCGAAAGATCCAGGGATTGGAGGCAGCCGCGCGGCCGATCATCACCGCGTCGCAGCCCGTCTGCTCGTGCAGCGCCATGGCGTCCTGGGGTTTGAAAACGTCGCCGTTGCCGATCACGGGGATGCGCACGGCCTGCTTGACCTGTTGGATGATTTCCCAATGCGCACGGCCGCTGAAACCCTGCTCGCGGGTGCGCGGATGGACGGCCAAAGCTTCCACGCCGCAGTCCTCCGCCAGGCGCGCAACTTGTAAGGCCACAATTTCCACGTCGCTCCAGCCGGAGCGGAGTTTGATGGTGAAGGGAATCTTCACGGCGGCGCGAATCGCGCGCAGGATTTTTTCCAGCAACGCGAGGTCGCGCAGCAAGCCTGAGCCGCCACATTTCACCACTTTCTTGGCGGGGCAACCGAGATTCAGATCCACCAGGTCAAATCCCAGGTCTTCGATTTGGCACGCGGCGTCGGCGAGGTGCGCCGGGTCAGCGCCAAAAATCTGCGCACTGATGGGCCGCTCTTCCTCCGTATAATACAAATAGCGTTCGGAGCGGAAGCTCTGGCGAATCATCCCCTCACTCGATACAAACTCCGTCATGATCAGCCCGCACCCGCCCAGGCGCTTGATGAAGCGGCGGAAAACGGTGTCAGTGATGCCCGCCATCGGCGCCAGGATGTGCGCCGGACGGATTGCCACATCGCGAATGTGCAGGTCTTGAAATACCATGCGCTACGGCACCACCAAGCCTTCCGCTTTAGCTAGTTTTCCCTGGTTCACGTCGAACGTGTAAGAAGTGTTGGGATTCAAATCCGCGTACGCAATCAATAACGCCCTCGCTCCCGGGCGACGAGCTCTGCGCCGGCCACCTTGACGGGTTTGTTCCTGTAGATTCCTCTGCTGCATTATAGCATCACATCGGCCCTCCGAGAGGGCCCCCGATGGGCCTTCGCGCCCGTTGGAGGGTCAGTTTGAATCCCAAGCCAGGCATTCGTAAACACAAGGCGGCGGGTAACCTGGGATTTAATGGCGCGGCGACTTTGGGGGATTTAGTCACGTTTCCGATAAGAGCTCACGTTCAGAAAAGCTCTGCCCGTGGCTAACCGCTCTGAAAATAGGCCCTCCCCTTGCCAAACCCCCTATCCCCCCAAAATCGCTTCTCATCTTGTTGAGATTAACCTCCGCAATTCCAATCTTCCGAAGCGGCTGGCAAACGTGATGGAGGGTGTGCGACATAAAAGTGAAAGCGGAGACCCACTGGATGTAGCGCGGGCTTCTCGCCCGCTGGGGCGTGGGCATCCTGCCCGCGCATTCATGGCGGGAGCGGGACGCTCCCGCGCCAGCGGGCGAGACGTCCGCGCTACATCCGCTATTTCACTTTAATCGCGCGCACCCCGTGCTGGACAATTGTTTTCAAAGCCAGCCAGAGGTATCATATCCGTGGGGCTGGAGGCTTGTCAGGGGAGTTCCGGCCAAGTTTCGCCTTCACCGGCCACACGGCCGGAGGGCCCAGCAATATCATTTCCTATCCGCTTCCTTTGCACGACAGGCGCGCCATGGCCACAATGACGCAGATGACCGAGGCACTTCGTCCGCGGCACCCCGCCCTCGTTCGCGTGACGCATTGGCTCATCACCTTGTCCTTCCTGGCCCTACTCGTCACGGGAGTGGAAATCCTCATCTCTCACCCGCGTTTTTATTGGGGTGAGACCGGCAACGTCAACACTCCCACCCTGTTCAAAATCCCAATCCCAGCCTCCCGGGATACCGTCCCCACCGGCTACGGTTACGTGCTTCCTGACCAGAACGGCTGGAGCCGCTATCTTCACTTCGAAGCTGCCTGGGTGGCAGTATTGACCGGCTTGCTTTATGGCGCCTTCGGATTCTTCCGCGGGCACTTCCGGCGGAATCTGCTTCCCGCTGCGTCTGACCTCTCCCCAAAGAGGCTCGCGAGCGATATTGCGCGGCATTTGCCCTTCCGACGGCCGAGTGAGGAAGACGCCGGGTCGTACAACGTGTTGCAGCGCTTGACCTATCTGCTGGTCATTTTCGTTCTCTTTCCTCTGGTCATCTGGACGGGCCTGGCGATGTCCCCGACGTTCGCCTCGGTGTTTCCGGGCGCAATCACGATTTTGGGCGGCCGGCAGTCCGCACGCACCATCCACTTCTTCGTGTCCATCTTCCTGGTGCTCTTTCTTTTGGTTCACGTTTTTATGGTTTATCTTGCCGGATTCCGGAAGCGGGTGGGCGCTATGATCACCGGCCGCCTTACCCCACCGAGGGAGCGAGCATGAGCAAGATTTCAAGACGTAAACTCTTGACCACCGGCTTGGTTGCCGCGGCGGGCGCCACCGGGCTCGGAGTGGCCGCGAAGCTCGCCGAGCGTTATGGACTGATCCCGCCCGATGCGGGCGTCCTTTACGGCGCGGGCGAAACTCTGACCTATGCGGCGCAGCGGTTATTCGCTCGCCACTCGCTGGCGCCCGAGTTTGCTCCGAGGCAGATTTCGAAAGATCCGTTCGCAAACCCAGTCTCTCCCTTGGGCGCAGATTTCCAGCGCTCGCAACAGGGCGGGTTTGCGGACTGGCGCCTTGCGGTCGATGGCATGGTCCCGAGGCCGGTATCGTTCTCGATGGCGCAGCTCAAGAGCTTCCCCCGTAGCACCCAAATCACCATGACCGCGTGCGAAGAGGGCTGGTCTTATATTGCCGAGTGGAGTGGCCCCCCGCTCGCTCACATCCTCGACCTCGCGGGCGCTCTCCCCCAGGCCCGATACGTTGTCTACCGCTCTTTCCAGCCTGACTGGTGGGACAGCATTGACATGGCCGATGCCTTGCACCTGCAAACTCTCCTGGCCGTCGGTATGAACGGCGGTGAGCTTCCCGTTCCCTTCGGCGGACCTCTTCGCCTGCGCATTCCCCGTCAACTGGGCTACAAGAACGTCAAATACATCACCCGGCTCACCCTGACCGATAACCTCAAACAGTTCGGCAAGGGCTTGGGCTCGGCGTCGCCGGAAGGTGGGTACGCGTGGTACGCCGGCATCTGACGGCGTAGGCCCCAGCAACGTAGCGCGGACCTGTTCGGTAGGGTCGCAGGTATACAAGCCGATGTCTGCGCCACCCGCGGGTAACAAACCTCCTATCGGCGGCGCGCTACCTCGAATGCCGGTTTTTGTGATAGATTTCTGGAAGAGACTTTGGTGACGAAGCGAGGGAGGAAGGAACATGGGTGGAGTAAGGGAAGAAGCGCACAAATTGATCGACGCCCTGCCCGAGGAGACTTCCTGGGACGACCTGATTTATCAGATGTACGTGCGGAAGAAGATTGCCAGGGGGATCGAGGCGGCCGAACAGGGCCGCGTCGTCCCTCACGATGAAGCGAAGAAGCAGTTCCTCTCCGAATGAAGCTCATCTGGACGGATCCCTCTATCGCTGACTTACGGGCAATCCGCGATTATATTGGACGCGACTCGGACTATTATGCCGCCGACCTCGTTGAGCAGTTGGTGCTGTCCGTGGAAAGGCTACTGCAATTCCCCAAGCTGGGAAGGGTGGTTCCCGAAACTCAGGATGAAAACATTCGTGAGTTGGTCCAACAGAGTTACCGCATCATCTACCGTATATTGGGAGAGCGAATCGAAATCCTGACCATCGTCCACGGCAGCAGGGACCTGTCCGCCCGCCGGACGGCGCCGTAAAGAATCGGCGAGACAGTACGCCTCCGACCCAAGCCTTACCCCAATTCCTAGTCCCGCTTTGGACGCAGACATCAACCCCATGTCTGCGCCACCCGGCGGCGAGAGCAAGGAAGCGCGGAGGTATTCGGCTCCGAGCCGAATTCCTCCACGGCCCTTCCTGATTGCCCAGCAACGTAGCGCGGACCTGTTCTGTAGGTCCGCGGCTTTTCGTAGTCATTCGCGGAAGAACTTGCAATTCCCCAAAGGAGACGTGAAATTTGAGAAAATCGGAGCCGAAGAAGGAGATTCCGGAATAAATGACCCATTCTAGGTAAACGATATCGGAGTGCTCTATGTACTTTGCCGCTGTCATTTTGCTGATGCTGGTTCTCCCAGCAGCGTCTGCGGGTGCTGAGGAGATTCTTTCGCGGCACACCATCCCTGTTATCTTCCTGATCGAGCGATGGTTTGTCTTCTGGGCTGTCGGGGTTCGGCTCTTCAGTGCCGGAGTGCGTCAAGTGATCCAGCCTCGATTCACGGCCGAAGAGATCTTTGGCATTCAAGACCGTGGTTCGTATCCGATTGTCAGGGAAGTCGGATTTGGAAACCTGTCCGTAGGGTTTCTAGGAATGTGCAGCAAATTTCATGTGAGCTGGGTGGTCCCTGCTGCAATCGTTGGGGGTATGCTCTATGGGCTTGCTGGATTGGGCCATATCCCTCAGAAGAACAAAAACGCGAAGGAGTACACGGCCATGATTTCGGACGGGTTTGCATTTCTTGCGCTCTTCATATTTGTGATCTCCAGCAGGTAGTCACAGACAATGCCTTTCTGCTTGGGCCTTCCCGTTGGTGCACAACCTTGGTGAATGGCCGGCCGGCGCAGGCACCCGTCTTTTGGTGTCTGTCTTTTAGGGCCTTCGGCCCGCGAAACCCCATGAAACTGACATTCTGGACCTGCATTTTCGACCCTGCGATCCCGAAGGGACGTTCTCTTCAGGCCCCGCGCCGTCGAGAGTATACTCTCCTGCGCCTTGCCCTTCTACCACCGCGTTTACAGTCCCGGTGAACTCCGATCCATCACCGCCAGCACCCTCGCCGCACGACACTTTTCCTCTCGGTTTGCTTTCGGTCGGATGCGTTGAGTTCAACTTACGAAGTCCCTTCGGGACCGAAGAATCCCAGAGGTAGGAGTCAGCGCCAGGCGGCCTGAAACCGACATTGCCGAGGTGTTGCGACTACTGCATTTGACGCGCATCAGGGCGTGGCTTAAAATGTGTACGCAGGTGAACACATATGGAGACGGTCAAAGTCGGCATTCGTGAATTTCGAGAAAGGCTGGCGAACTACTTGTTACAGACGGACAAGCCGGTGGCCATTACCCGTCACGGTGACACGGTGGGCTACTATCTTCCTGCCCGCCGCAAGCGTTCCGAAACCGAACGAGAAGCATTGAAGGCGGCGGCGGCCCACCTTCAGGAGATACTGGCGGCCGCAGGCCTTCACGAAGAGGAAATCATCAAGGATTTCAAGCGCTGGCGAAGCGGTAGGCGCAAATGAAACGAGGTCTTGCTGCTTGATCCCCCCATATGGACCGAAGACCAAGACCTATTTGGCAGCGGCCTCCCCACGTGGACGACGGACCGAGTCGAGGTGTATCTGAAAGCAGGGCACTGACGCAGCGCTCCCTCAAGCCGCCAGCCGGCGACTTTGCGGCCAAGTGACGGGGAATCTGTAAACCCTAAGCCCGCAACCGACAACAATCCACTTGGTCGTAAAATGGCCTACCCCTGCAAGCGCAACCCCTGACTCCAGCAGAGTCCGCATCCCACAGGTGATTGGCAGGTGATCGATACCGCGACTGGCGGTTTCCGCCTGCAAGGTCGCCTTCCCCCCCGTGACTCCATCTGAGGTCGACGGGAATGCACCATGTGACAGGGTGAGAGAACCCAACGGAATTGGGCTTGCGGAGCGGTGGGGAATGATTATGATAGTAAGCATCACCAGGACTATACGACCTTTAGGGAGATGACAAATGGCTCTTTCGATTGACGAGAGTCGAACTGTAAATGGAAGAAGCGGGACGTGGTGGGTCGCGATGTTCCGCGACGTACAATTTTGGGTTCCTCTGGCGGTTTTGTTGGGCGGGTTGATTCTATTGAGAGCCATCCAGTAACTTACCAAATCTCCACGAGGGGCACATGCCCATGGGCTCAATCATTGCCGGAAGCTTGACCGATCGATCACGCCAGCGCACCCTCCAGGGGCTGGGAGTATTCTGCGGCATGGCGGCAGCGCTGTGGTTGGCCGCCGCCGAGGCGCCCACGAAGCTCGTGACCATCGCGGTTTCGCCACTTATCATTTCCTTCATGATGGTTCTTGGCGCGTTCATTTCGCGCTGGAGCCTTCCGGCGCTGATTCGCGGCACATCCGATATCGGCCGAGACGTCCGCCAAGCGCCTCACCTGGTGGTGTGGGGTATTTTGGCTGGTTGCCTGTGGGCAGTGGGAAATACGTTGACGATCTTTGGCGTGCGAGATATCGGCCTTAGCATCGCCTTTCCCTTGTGGAATTCCAACAGCCTGATTGGAATCGCGTGGGGAACTCTCTTCTTCCGCGAACTGCGCCGTGCCGGATGGCTGCGCTGGGTGGGTGTGGTCGGCGGCGCCGTCATCATTTTCGGCGGCGCGTTGATGTTGTCGTTCGCGTCCACTTCACAGAGTTCATCCCCGCATCCCCTGCGGGGGGTGGCGGCGGCGTTGGGCGCCGGCCTGATGTTTGGCTCGATGTATATCCCCTACCGCAAGGCCTACATCAGCGGGATGAACCCGCTTTCCTTCGTCACCTTCTTCACCTTTGGCGAGATGGGTACCATTACAGCGTTGACGGTGGTGTTCCTGGGCGGCGTGACTCCCGTTTGGCATGAGCTGGTTCAATTCCGGGGAATCCTCTTCTGGCCGTTGTTGGGCGGCTTTATGTGGGTGATCGGGGATCTCTTTCAAAATTTCGCAGCCAAGTACGTGGGCATCAGTCGTGGAATTCCACTTTCCAATACCAACCAGCTCTGGGGACTGCTCTGGGGCATCCTGGTCTTTGGCGAATTGCGTGGTGCGCCTCACGGAATCTTGGCGAAGGTCGTCGGGGGCTCCTTGGTGATGGCAGTGGGCGCCGTGGCGATTGCTTTTTCCTCCGCTCCGGAGGGCGAATACATAAGCTGGAAGGAAGCGGCACAGAGGGAGAGCGACCTTTACGCCATTGATCCGGCCTTTGTGGCCTCCAGCATGGAGGGCAAGGAGAAGAGCGAGACTCCGTTCCGGCGCACTTGGCTGGATTGGTCGCTGGTGATTGCTGCCACGTCAATCTTCGTCGCTTTCGGGACGTTGGCAGTCATCCCCCACCTGGAAATCAACTGGATCTGGCTGGCGGGGCTTGCTTCCGCCATGCTCGTCGTTCTTGTCGCCTGTGGCATCATGATGTGGCGCACCACACGATTCAATTGATGATGAATTGATCTACTACCTCGCGCCCGGCAGGACATCCTTGGCGTCGGCGATGCCAAAGCGCATTTGACCCTCGGCCACCAATTCGCCGTCGCGGAAGATGGAGCCGCGCAACTCGCCAAACTGTGCTTTCATCCGCACCACTTCGGCTTCCACGCGCACCGTGTCTCCGGCCTCAATGGGCTTAATAACGCGAGCGGAGGGAATGTAGAGGATCATGGCGATCTTGCCGGCCATCTCCGGGCGCTCCATCACCAGGACGGCGCCGACCTGCGTGACCAGTTCTAGAATGACGCCCGTCGGGATCATCGCGAGGCCGGGAGGATTCCCGCGCGCGGCCTGATCATTCATGGAAAAATGCTTCATCGCCACGATGCGCTGTCCGGGAACGAATTCCGCCACCCGGTCGACAAAAAGGAAAGGGTAGCGGTGAGGGAGGAGGCGCGCGATGTCAGCGGGGGAGAGAGAAGTCATCGGGGGAAAGGATAAAGTGTAAAGTTTAAAAGATAAAGGATGAAGTATGAAGGATGAAGTATGAAGGGTAAAGTCTAAAGGACAAAGTATAAAGGGTAAAAAGCGGCGGGTCCTTTTATCCTTTACCTTTTATACTTTACACTTTTTCTTTTCGCGGCTTGAGCATCTCTCGCTTCAGTGCCGGGTTTCGTCCGGTCCAATCGCCCGGACGGTCCTGATCCGTTGCGTACTGTTGGCGCACAGCTTCGAGCTTGGAGTCCATCTCGTCCAGGAAATTCACCACCATGGCCTCGGCAAACATGGGTTCTTTGGGCGAGCCGAACTCCAGCTTGCCGTGATGGGAAAGAATAATGTGTTCGAGTTCGTCCTTGAGTTCAGCAGGGAAGTCGGGGATCTGGTGAATCTTGGCCTGCACCATTTCCAGCGCCATGGCGATATGGCCGATTAGTTGCCCTCGTGTGGAGTAGCGGAAACCGCGGGTAAAACTCAGCTCTTCCGTCTTGCCAATATCGTGGAGCACGATGCCGGCCACCATCAAGTCACGCCGCAGCCAGGGATAATGATCCGCCACGCGATCGGCCAGCGCGACGAGCGACGACACATGTTCCAAGAGGCCGCCTAGGAAGGCGTGGTGATAGCTCATCGCCGCGGGAGCCAGCTTGTACTTTTCCGCCATTGACGGGTCTTCCAGGATGCCGAGCAACAGAATCCGTAGCGGGCCGTCGCTCATGCGGCGCACGCGCTCAAGCAACGCGGCATACATCTCCTCCGGATCGCGGTGGGTGCGGGGAAGATAATCAAAAAGGTTCACTGTATCGGGCGCGCACAGCGTGATCTTCCGAATGCGCAGTTGCGGCGCGCCGCGGTAACTTTCCACGTGCGCTTCCACTTGCACGATGTCGTCAGCTTCGAAGGGCGGAGTGGTGCGTTCGGAGTAGTCCCAAAGCTTGGCGGAAATGACGCCGGTGGTATCTTGCAGGCTGAGGTCCAAATAGGCCGAGCCATTACTGGTGAGCTTACGTTCTTTCGATTGGACCAGAAAGGTACTGCGGACCGCTGAATCCGGCGTGAGGTCCTTGACGAAGGTTTGCTTCATTGAGTTTTGTCGGCGGTTAGCGCCGCGCCCGGCGTAACGTCGCCAGTGTCAATGTATCCCGGCGCTTTAAAGATGTAACTGTCAAGGCGAAGTTGGTTTAGATATTCACGCATCTTGGGCGCCATGCGCTGGTTGTACAGCATCTCCTGAACGTGCGATTCAACCTCTTCAAACTTGGGAACGCCGGGGCTGAAGTGTTCCAGAAGCCGCAGGATCATGTAGCCGTTCTTGGTTTGAAGCACGTCGGTATATTCGTTGGTATCGAGCTTGTCGATGGCCGCGAGGATGGCCGGCGCCACGGAGCTGGTTTTCATTAAGCCGATGTCTCCGCTTGAGTCGGCATTAGGCCCGTCGGAGTATTTCTTCACGACCTCGCTAAACTTCGCGCCGCCCTTCAGTTCCGCCTCCGCGTCCTTGGCGCGCTTTTCCGCCTCATCCGGCTTGTACTTCTCTGTCGAGACCAGGATTTCTGCGAGGTGGATCATGCCCTCCGATTTGAATTCGTCTTTGTGCTGGTTGTAATATTGTTTCTCGTCTTCACGCGTCACGATGACGCGGGAGCCGACCTCGCGGCCGATGACTTCCTGCATCAGGAGCTGGCGGCGGATCTGCTCCTTGAAATCCTCCCAATTAACACCTTGCTGTTCCGCGTCCTTTTGCAGGTCTTCGATTGTCGCCAGGTTGTCCTGCTTGCGCATTTGGTCAAGCTTCTTGATCAAATCTGTGTCCACGTTAATATCTTCGTCTTTGGCCTTCTGAACCATCAGCGACTCGTCAATCAGATTGCGCAGAAGATTCTTGCTTTCATCATTCAATTTGGCTTCGAGGTCGGCGCCGGAGTATTGTTGGGCAAGCTCCTCTCGAAGCTTGTCCCTTTCCCGCTCAAACTGGCGCTGGGTGATGATTTCGCTGTTGACGCGCGCGATGATGCGTTCCACCACGTGGGCGGCCCGGACCTGGGGCGTCACAAAAGTTACCACCAGGGTGGCGATTGCCAAAAGTTTGAGCGATCGTTTCATGGTTTTCTCCAACGCAAATCATTGGTCGTCAGTTATCAGTTTTCAGTCATCAGTATGCGAAGTGTCTTTCCTCACACCTGACACCTTATCTTAGGTCTTGACCTGCAGTTCCTGCAAGACGTTTTGGACCTGGGTCAGCAGGTTGCCGTCGCGGTCGCGTCCGCGAAAGCGCAAGACTCGATCAGGGCGGAAGCTGGATTCGCGCCGGCACCGGACAAACTGCGCCAGCCGCTGGGGATCCACCGGCGCCTGCTCATGGAACTTGATCCAGATTTCATCGCCTTTGCGCTCGATCGTTTGTACCAGCAGGCGCTCCGCCACGCTTTTGAGCAGCGCGTAATCCAGGAGATTAGATACGGAAGGGGGAATCGGCCCGAAGCGGTCGGCCAACTCGGCTTCCATGTCGGCCCGTTCGCTAGGGCTGGCGGCGCTCGAAATGCGCTTATACATGCGCAGGCGCTGATTCTCGTCGGGAATGTAGGAGTCGGGAATTTTGATGTCGAGGCCCAGATTGAGCGAGGTGCGCACTTCAATCTTGGCCGGAGCGCCCCGCAGTTCCTCCACCGTCTGTTCCAGCATTTTGAGGTAGAGGTCAATTCCCATGGCGTTCAGGTGGCCATGTTGTTCGGCTCCCAGCAGATTGCCGGCGCCGCGCAATTCCAGATCCAGCGCCGCCAGGCGAAAGCCCGCGCCGAGATCGGAGAATTCCTTCATCGCCGCGAGTCGCCGCCGGGCAATGGGCGTGAGAGTGTCTTCCGACCCGATCAGTAAATAGGCATAGGCGCGGCGGTTCGACCGGCCCACGCGCCCGCGGAGTTGGTAAAGGTCGGCGAGGCCGAAGCGGTCGGCATGATTCACCATGATGGTGTTGGCGCGGGGAATGTCCAGGCCGTTTTCGATAAGCGACGTGGCCACCAGCACATCGTAATCCCCCCGCATGAACTTCAACATTGCCAGCTCAAGTTCCTTTTCGCCCATCTGGCCGTGTGCCACGCCGAGGCGCGCGGTGGGCAGCAAGCGCTGCAAAAGCGCGGCCATTTGGAAAATGGATTCCACGCGGTTGTGCACGAAGAAGACCTGACCCTGCCGCTGCATCTCCTGCATGATGGCCGATTGGATGAGCGCCTGGTTGAAGGGCACGACGGTGGTTTGAATGGCCAGGCGGCCGCGGGGCGGGGTTTCGATGACGGAAAGGTCGCGCAATCCGCCGAGCGACATGTGGAGCGTGCGCGGAATGGGCGTTGCCGACATGGTCAGCACATCCACGCCGGATTTCAATTTCTTCAGCTTCTCTTTGGCCGCCACCCCAAAGCGCTGCTCTTCGTCGACAATCAACAATCCAAGGTTGCGCAGGTGCAGATCCTTGGAAAGCAGCCGGTGCGTTCCGATCAGGATGTCGATGCGGCCGGCTTCCACGTCCGCAATGATTTTCTTCTGCTCCGGCGCCGTGCGGAAGCGGCTGAGCATTTCTACGCGGACGGGGAAAGCCGCCATGCGCTGGCGAAACGTCGTGTGATGCTGGAAGGCCAGGACCGTCGTGGGGGCCAGCACCGCCACTTGGCGGCCGTCCTGAATCAACTTGAACGCGGCACGCATGGCGAGCTCGGTCTTGCCATACCCCACATCGCCGCAGAGCAGCCGGTCCATGGGCTCGGGGCTCTCCAGGTCGCGCTTAATGTCGGCAAGTGCGGTGATCTGGTCGGGCGTCTCCTCAAATTCAAAAGCGTCTTCGAACTCGCGCTGCCAGGGTGTATCGGGAAGGGCGGCCACCCCGCCGCGCATTTTGCGTTCCGCGTAGAGCTGCAAAAGCTCCTGCGCCATGTCGCGCAAAGCGCGTTTGACGCGGGTCTTGGTGCGCTCCCAAGTGGCTCCCCCCAGGCGGTCGAGCGGAGGTTTGGCGCCTTCATGGGAGCGATACTTTTCCACGAGGTCCAGGCGCTCGAGCGGCACGTACAGCTTGGCCTCGTCTTGAAACGTCAGCAGCATGAAATCGCGCGCCGCGCCCGCCACCGAAATCTGTCGCAAGCCCTGATAAATGCCGATGCCGTGGTCGATGTGAACGACGTAGTCGCCGACTTTCAGGTCGCTGAGGTCGGAGATGAAGCTGGAGATCCCGGAGCGCTCGCGCCGCCCACGCGCCGCCCAATCAAAGCCTCCAAATAAGTCCGTGTCCGCCAGCCATAATTGCTTCAGATCGGGAAAGGCCACACCTTCGCTAATCTCCCCTCGCGCTATGAACACGCCGGAAGAAGGGGGAGGAATCGGGTGATCGGGTGATCGGACGATAGGGCGATCGGGTGAATGACCCACCCGCTCGTCACTCGTCACTCGCCGCTTGTCACTACTCTCGGTCACCTGATCGTAGGGGATTTCGTAGTCCTTCAAAATCTCACGCAGTCGGTCCACCTTGCCGCTGGTGGGGACAACGAAAATGATGGATTCCCCACGCTTCACCCGGCCGCGGAGATCCTCGACCAGTTCCTTGATCCTCCCTTGATACTTGGGAGGGGGCTGGGTGAGGAACGGGTGATCGGGCCATCGGGGAATCGGGCGATCTGGCGATTTGTGATTTGCGATTTGTGATTTGCGATTTTCGAAGTCGGTGTCATCGTCAGCAGAGGCGAAGGATGGCGTCTTGCCTGCCGTGATGCTATCGGGCTCGAGCAGTTTCCCGTCACTCGTCGCTTGCCACTCGGCACTGTTCTCAGCGAAATCGGGTGAATGCGGGTCGGGCAATGGGGCTTCGGACGACTCAGTCGGGGGCAGGGAAGTGAGGCTGGCCAATTCTTTGGCAAAGTCTTCGCCCTCGGGCGGGAAATATAAGTCGCCGCCAATGACCACCGCTTGCGCGCCGGTTTCCGCGGCCGGCGCGAGGGTTTCCATCCCCAATTCTTTGAGCGAGATTTGGGGAAGACTCGTGATTGTGGAAAGGAGTTCCGCTTCGTCCAGACAAACCTCGTGGGGTTCCGGGCGGGGGGGGATGATGTCGCGAACTTCTTCGAAGCTCGCTCGCAAGCCCTCGACGATAGGTGCCACCTGGACGCGGCGGTCGAGGAATTCGTCCCAAACCAGCACGGGGCCATCTAGAAGCGAAAACAGCGTGTGTGTGTGGGGTTCGACGAGAGGGACAAAAAACTCCCAACCCGGAAATGTATTGGAGTGCTCGGCGGCCCAGTCGGGTTCGCGGTCGGGAATCGGCGTGCCTCGCGACTGGGCGTGCTCGCGGGCCCGCAAGGCGAGCACTCGCACCAAGCGCTCAAAGAATTGCGGGGAACGCTGCGCTTCCGAAAGCGGCAGCAGCAGCGCCTGGGGCACAGGCTTGCGCGAGCGTTGCGACGACGGGTCGAACTCCCGCACGGATTCCAGTTGGTCGCCAAAGAATTCCAGGCGAACGGGCCATTCTGCCTCGGGCGGGAAAACGTCCACAATCCCCCCGCGCACCGAGTACTGACCGACGGCCGCGACGGGTTCCCCCGGCTCGTACCCCACGCTTCGCAGGTGCTCCACCAAGTCGTCCAGATTCAGCTCGTCACCCACCTTGAGTTCGAGCGCGAGCGAGGAGTAGAAGGAGCTATCACGAAAGCGCCCCAAAGCCGCGGCCACGGGGGCGAAGATCACACTCACGCCGCCTCGCGCGAGGCGCCAAAGCGCCACGGCGCGCTGTTCCTGGATCTCCGCGTGGGGCGAACGGCTTTCGTAGGGTGAGCAGTCCAGCGCCGGTAACACCTGGACCGAGCTGCCGGCGCCGGGCCTTAGCCAATCAAGAAATGTTGCGGTCGTTTGCCGGTAGTTTTGCGCCGCCTCATTGTCCTCAGTTATAACCACCACCGGCCGCTTCGCCTGGTGCGCCAGCGCTGCGATGAGCACCGCCTTGGCCGCGTGCGTGAGGCCGGAGATGGCAACGGGCGCCGCGGCAGGCTCAACCAGCGCCCCAACTGCCGCGCGCACACTGGCATGCTCAAGAAGGGGTTGGAGGAGGGAATGAAGATCGGCCATGGTAATCTTACATATAGAAACGCAGGTTCACTAGGGTCTCTTCAGCGCGCGGAGTTTCTGACGATGTGCAGGGGAGGAAAGTCTAGGCATCAGCACCGCCGCTTCCTGGTAGTCACGTTCAATCTGGGCGTCAAGTTTTTCCCGGTTGTCGTAGTAATAAGCTAATGCGGAATGAATTTGCGCCAGCGAAAGATGCGGATGCTGAAAATGCATCTCCTCAGGGCTCCACCCATAAGCCATCTTGTCGAGGATGACCTCCGCCACGTTGGTGTTAGCACCCACGATCCAAGCTTCACCCTGGTCGTCAATTTCAATCTGAGAAGCGACAGTGATTGGCATTCACACCTACCTTGCTCTTCATACTAACATACTACTCGTTTGGCCCCGCGCCTTGTACATCGTGTCATGGGGTTACCTCTGCGCCCGAGCAGGGAGTACGGATTCGTGCAGGTTGCCCCTCGCCCTCATGCGGACGGAAACGATCGATGTGCTGACGGCGTGAAAAACGGGGGCGTTGCCTTCCGCCGGCCTCGAACATCCAACTGCATGCTGCTTACAGCCGAGTGCCTACTGCTCTTCTTGCCGCTTCGATAATGGCGGTGGTGGAGTAGCCGGGGACAACCGGGATCGGCACCACTCGCCCGCCGGCGGCTTCCACATCGTCGCGCCCCACGATTTGATCAAGAGTGTAATGTCCGCCCTTGACCAAAACATCGGGCATCATACGTTTTACGACACTCAATACGGACTCGTCGTCAAAAATCGTGACATAGTCCACCGCAGCCATCGCGGCGATGATTTCCGCGCGCTCCCGTTCCGGCTGAAGGGCTCGATTTTTCCCCTTGAGGGCGCAAACGCTGCGGTCGCTGTTCATGGCAACGATCAAGACATCCCCCAGCTTGCGCGCCTCCGCAAACAGACGCGTATGACCAGGATGGAGCAGGTCGAAGCAGCCGTTGGTAAGAACCACGCGCACGCCTCGCTGCTTGAGCTCATCAACCTTTTTGTACGCCTGCTCGAGGGGCAGGATTTTTTCGATCCCCATGGGCGTTTTCCCTTTACGGTAATCTTCGGTGCAGTCGCTCCTACCGCGGCGCAATTTCTCCGCGCGTATCCCGCCCGCCCAGAATCAAGAAATAACATTCTACCTCAAGGCCCGCAAGGGGCGAATCGTTCGGCAGGGAACCCACCGCGGTCTCAACGCAGCAAGTCAGCGCACACTTCCGAACGGTGCGGATTGCGTCCGAAGCCGAAACATAGATAAACGCCGGGCCACGAGGCTGGAGCAATGGAGTTTCCTGCCAGTAGGGATTTCGAGCGCCAAAAGCCAAATATTCTGCGTACTATCGGGCTTTTGGTCGTTGCAGGCTCTCATAATGGTTGGGTTATTGCTCGGATAGTATACGGGGAACTGTCTTTGGGTGGAAACACGCACACTAGTGGCCTACGCGAAAACCCGGCCCGAACCGAAGGCCGGGAACGGTGGGTGGGAGGTCGCAGGTGCTGGGTGGCGAGTCGTAGGGGCATCTTGTGGCCCCTAAGCAGTCGAGGACGCAGCGTGGGCGTCCCGCCCATACTCAGGCATTCGCCGCGAGCGAAGTTCCACGTGCATCCTGCTCGTGAAGGAGTCATGGCCAGGACGGCCATGGCAGAAGGGCAGACACCACGACGTGCCGTGGGACCCCGTGATGTACCAGCAATGAAACGGGTTAGCTGTGAATCATGGAAATCATGACAGAATCAATGTCGCTGAAATCAAACAAGTTAGTGAATCCAGCACTCCCCACCAGCGGAGAAAAAGAATATATCAAAAATGAAGGGATAACCCGTGATGTTATTGAAAACAATGGTGACGAAAAGTGGCACCCCGTGATGTTGATGAAAAATAAGTGACTTACCGCCAGTACCCCGTGATGTTGATGATAATAAACGTGGTTAGGGCAGAACACCGATGACTCCTGACGAGTTCCGGGTGACCACCAGAGGAAGTATTCGAGGGTGGGGCGGGCGGCACGCGTGGCAGAGCGTTCCGGTCCCGCCAGTAGGGCGCGGGCAGGATGCCGTCGTGCCCGCCACGGGCGTGGCGACCGCAGTGCCTCGCCGTGATCGCCGCGTTCACTCTCTGGTCGCAGCAACATCGTCGGGTTTCGTGTTATCGGACATTCCTGCCCCTCCCGTCAGCTATCCGTTGACGTTTGTCGGTCGGTTTACCTCCGCGGGTGGTTATCCTGCATCGCTGAAACCACGCGCTACAAAAGAGATGTTAAAAATGAAGGAACCTCCGGGGATGTGTATGAAAAAAAAGGACGCATGACAAAATGTCATGGCCAAAACGAGGCCTTTTGCACGAAAATGAGTCGATTGGGCGATGATCCGCAAGATTCGGTCGGGCTTCTCGGCCGAAAATGCAATAATGATGCGATAATTGGCATGAATGTGCGACGATTTTCGGCGCCGATCTTGAGGGGCCGACCGTGCGACAAGCGTGGGAGGTGGCACGGACATCCCACAGTGCGACCCATGGCCGGTGTGATCTCGCCGCAAGCATCGCCGCAGCGCCTCAACGAATGAGGGAGATTTCCCGATGAGAGCTATACGCTTTGAAAGACCCGGAGAGGTGAGCCTGGCGGAGTTGCCCGATCCCGAGCCGATGGCCGGATGGGCCCGGATTAGGATTCACTCCGCGGCAGTCTGCATGACGGATTTCGAATTGTTGCGCGGCCGGCACATGGTGGATTATCCCCTGACCCCTGGGCACGAGTACTGCGGCGTCGTTGACCGCGTTGGCTCGCCCGCCGATCAGCCTTGGGTCGGGCGGAAGGTGGTGGCTGACAACGAAATTACCTGCTTGAAGTGCGGATTTTGCCGTCGAGGAGAATGGCGGCGCTGCCCCGAGTATCGACAAATCGGATTCGGCCTGTCCGGCGGCTACGCGGAGTATGTCGTGGCGCCCGTCCACAATCTGCATCCGCTCGTCGACGCGATTTCTTTCGAGCAAGGCGCGCTCTTGGAACCTCTGGGGGTGGGCATCGCCGTGACTCGAATCGGTGATGTCCGCTTGGGCTCAACCGCGACGATTCTAG
>Ga0187852_1001244_pt1 | contig 24539 bp, 17 predicted proteins | sample June2016WEW_6_40_FD_134511 | JGI IMG/M metagenome (GOLD analysis project Ga0187852, IMG submission 134511) | Peatland microbial communities from SPRUCE experiment site at the Marcell Experimental Forest, Minnesota, USA - June2016WEW_6_40 | ecosystem: Environmental > Terrestrial > Soil > Wetlands...
CCAGGGCGTGGACACGGGCGGCGCCGGCGACCAGGGCATGATGTTCGGCTACGCCTCGAACGACACGCCGGAGCTGATGCCCGCGCCCATCTCGCTGGCCCACAAGCTCTGCCGCCAGCTCACCGCCGTGCGCAAGAACGGCAAGCTGCCCTACCTGCGCCCTGACGGCAAGAGCCAGGTCACGGTCGAGTACGGCGAAAACGGCAAGCCCGCGCGCATCGATGCCGTCGTCATCTCCAGCCAGCACTCCGAATCCGTCTCGAACGAGGAGCTGCACGCCGACGTGCTCAAGCACGTCATCCAGGCCGTGCTGCCCGCGCAGTGGCTCGACGAGCACACCAAGTACCACATCAATCCGACTGGAAGATTTGTCATCGGCGGACCCATGGGCGACACCGGCCTGACCGGCCGCAAGATCATCGTCGACACCTACGGCGGCATGGGCCGGCACGGCGGCGGCGCGTTTTCCGGCAAGGACCCGACCAAGGTCGATCGCTCCGCAGCTTACATGGCCCGCCACATCGCCAAGAACATTGTGGCCGCAGGACTGGCGGAAAAGGCCGAGGTGCAGCTGGCTTATGCGATTGGTGTCGCCGAGCCGGTTTCGGTTCTCGTGGAGACTTTCGGCACCGGCAAGCTGAGCGAGGCCAAGTTGACCGAGCTGGTGCGCAAGAACTTCTCGCTCAACCCCAAGGGCATTATCGAGAGCCTGAACCTGCGCCGGCCCATCTACCAGAAGACCGCCGCCTACGGCCACTTCGGCCGCACCGAGCCGGAGTTCACCTGGGAGTTGACCGACAAGGCCGCCAAGCTGGCCGAGCAAGCCGGCGTAACCGCGTCAGCCAAGTAGGGATTCTCTCGACTCGAGCGGGGCGGCTGCTCAGGCAGCCGCCCTTCGTTTTTGCCGGGCACGCGGCTCCAGAGAACCTGGCCACGAAGGTGCGTGCCGTCCCCCGCTCGTGGATTCATCCTCAATGCACCGGCATCCTAGCATTGGGGACTTTATTCTCCGTCCCCGCAGGAGTAGGCTGGACCTCAGAAAGGCCAAAACAGGAGGTTCTCCCCATGCCTGCAGTCAAGCCTATCCCCGACGGATACCACTCCGTCACACCCTACCTGATCGTCGACAACGGCCGCGCGAGCGAAGCCCTCGATTTCTATGCCCGCGCTTTCAACGCCAAAGAAAAGCTGCGCCTGCCGCGGCCCGACGGCGGCATCGCTCATGCCGAGATGCAACTCGGCGATTCCGTCGTCATGCTAGCCGATGCGTCGCCAATGATGGAAGCTTACGGTCCCGGCCATTACGGAGGCTCGCCCATCTCCCTGCATGTCTACGTGCCCGATGTAGACGCCACCACGAAACAGGCTGAAGCTGCCGGCGCCACGGTCATTCGGCCGCTGGCCGATCAATTCTACGGCGACCGCACTGCCGGCCTTCAGGACCCCTTCGGGTATCGCTGGTATCTAGCCACGCACATGCGCGACATCTCGCCCGAATAGATGCGTCAGCAGATGAACGCCATGTCCGCGGCCTGAGATCCGGACGTCCGGGCGGCTGCTCAGGCAGCCGCCCTCTTCATTTCAATGCGCGTCGGCAATGGTGTTTTCTTCAACGATCCAGATTTCGACGCGGCGATTCTTGTCCCGGCCTTCGGGCGTGTCGTTGGAGGCCACCGGCATCGCAGAGCCAAAGCCCCCGACAATAGCCGGGGTGATTCCACGGCGGGACAACTCGTCGGCAACGGCGCGCGCGCGCGTCAGCGAGAGGACTTGGTTGGCCAGCGAGCTGCCCGAGGAGTCGGAAAAGCCGAAAAGCAGAACCCGGACGTTCGCATTGCCTGCCTTCGCCAGTTGCGCAACCACCCGGTCCAGATCGGCGAAGGCGCGGCGGTCCAGATCTGTTCCATCGGCAAGGAAGCGGAAATCGATCAGCATCCGCTCGGCATTGGCCGTCAGGTTGCGATACTCCGGCGGAGCGTCCGGAGCCACCTTCTGCGCCGCCTGCTGGGCCGTCTGCGCAACAAAGCCGTTCGCAGCCACCACCTGTTGGCCGGCCCGCGACGTCGCGAATTCGACGAAATCGCGAACCCGCGGGTTGTCGGAGTTGGCAGACGTGTAAAGATACAGCCGGCGCGAAAGCGTGTAGTCTTCCGTGGCCACGGTCAGTGCGGTCGGCAGCAGCGGCGCGATTCCGGCATCCGAGATGGCCAGCGCCTTGGCATTGCGAATATACGCCAGTCCGATAAAGCCGATGCCGTTGGGATCGTTGGCCACGGCATCGGAGAGCGCAGTCGAGTCCTCGAAGCGCTTGGCGGTTTTGGCCAGCGGCTTGCCCGCCATCACCAGGCTCTTGAAAGTGTCGTAAGTGCCCGACCTGTCGTCGCCCGCATAGACGTTGATAACGGCCCCGCTCTTCCACCGATCGTCCTGGCCTGTAAAGATGCGCAGCAACTTGTCTTTGGAGATCTCGTTAAGCGGATTGTGCGGGTTCACGATGATGGCGACGCCATCCAGCCCCAGAATGTGTTCGTTAGCCGCGTCGGTCATCGTCCCCAGCGCGGCAAGTTTGGCCACTTCGTCGGACTCGACGCGGCGCGACGCCATCCCGATATCGCAGCTGCCGTCGCCCAGCGAAGTAAAGGCCGTCGCCGATCCATGCGCGGCAATGTCGATCTCCACCGGATCGGAGCTGCCCGGCAGGACGCCGAAGACCGCTTTGATATCGGGCCCATCTCCGTCCTTGACATAAACGTCCGTCGCTCCGTGAACCCGCAGGTAGGCCTCGGCCAGTTCCGGCCCCAGGTTCTCGCCGATCGTGTTGGAGCCCGCGAGCCGCAGCAGCACCTTGCCGTGCGCTTCAGCCACGTCTACGCCGCCAAATCCAGGCAGCAGTTTGCCCGGGGAGTGGAAACCGCTGAGGGCAAACACAATCACTACCAGCGCTATCAGCGAAAACGCAACCATCACCCATATGGGTCCGGCTTGCTTCTGCTGGGAGCCTTTTTGCAGTTGCACTTCTTTGAGTGCCATCCCGCATACCGGGCAAACAAACGGATCGCCGGCATCAAGGGTGATGACTTCCTCCCGGCTCGACAGCGGGCAGATTTCGCGGTTGAGGCAAATTCCCTTTACCGTCTTCAAGGCATTCCCCTTCCCATCAGCGTTTTTTGCCAATTGCCGTGCCACAAACACTGAGTGTGGCTTTCGCCCAGGCGCGGATCGAGACACAGGGCGGCAGTTCGATTGGCTTCTCAGCGTCTAGAGGTAACCTATTCTGCCCACTATTGTGTTACTTTGTTACAACTTTTGTTGACTAAATATGACGAAAGTACTATTACGATTTTGCGGAATTACGCCATCCCGGACCAAAGCAAAAAAACTGGCTGCTCGGAACCGGCGAGTGTATCTGCTTGCATCATCAGAACTTCGATGTGTTTTGAGGGCCAGTCGTCGCCAATCCGCTCCTCCCATTTTTGTTTCTCACCTTTTGCCGAGAGTTACCCTCGACCGGCGCACAATGCTGGTATGAACAGCGCGGAAAGGGCCGATTCACCTGGTCAAAGGGCCTTGGGAATTGAAATAGAAGAGAAAAAAACATACCCTAGCGGGGTATGTTTTTGATGTTAACTCATTTGTTGTCAACAAAGCTCCCCCAAAAATGGGGTCAAACACGTTGGTAACGGTTCAAATTTGTACTCTCAAGCTCACGTTTTCCATAATTCCCACATCGTGGGACGGAATGTTTTGCACCCGCGCCAGGCGCCCTGCCAGCCTCCGCGTGCGCGCGATCGCTACCGCGCGCAGCGGACCACGATCTTCGTGCCGGGCGAGACCCTCGTTCCCGCCGCGGGCGCCTGTTCGCGCGCAGTGCCGCTGCCGGTGATCTCGACTTCGAGGCCCGCGCTCCCCGCCGCTTCAATCACCTGGCGAACCGATAAGCCGAGAAGCATGGGCACCGTCAGTTCTCCGCCGTCGGAGATGACAACTTTGTTCCCAGCCGGGTGCGGAGCGCTTTGCGTTTGCCCGGCGGGCGGTTGCGCAGCCTGCGTTGCGCCGTTGCCGGGCTGTGCGCCGGAGTTCGGGCCGGCCGTCGAGTTGCCTGCCGGAGCCGCCGCGGGTACGGCCGGCGTATTCGCCGCGGCGTGCAGCGGATCGTCGCTGGGCAGGTCGTTCGCAGCATCGTAGAGCGCCTGGATGTTCGCGCCCTCTTCCGCAGCATCATCTTCGCCGACCGGCGGCCCCTTTTTCGATGCGCTGTTCGTCGGCCGCAGATCGATGTCGTGCGGAACGCCGAGGTATTCGAGAACCTGCTGCGCCACATCGGCGAAGACCGGCGCCGCCACATCGGCGCCGTAGTAGGCGCCCTTGGGTGAATCGAGGACCACGGCCACCGCAATGACCGGACTGTTGACCGGCGCAAAGCCCGCGAACGAGCCGATGTGCATGGTCTTCGAATAGGTGTGCGTGGCGGGATCGATCTTTTGCGCGGTTCCCGTCTTTCCTCCAGAAGAGTAGCCGTCGAGCTGCGCTTGCCTGCCGGTGCCGAACAGCACCACGCCCTCCATCATTTTGCGCATCTGGGCCGCGGCTAGCGTAGAGATCACGCGATGCGCGTCCGAGGGAAGCGGGTCGGGGAGATCCTCACCGGGCTTCACGGGCTGCGCCACCTGCGCCACCTGCGGTGCGGCAGACTTTTGGACAGGGTTCGTTGAGGGGGCTGATTGGTCCGGCAGCAGCACGTGCGGCGGCAGATACACGCCGCCATTGGCGATGGTTGAGACCATCGCCACCAGTTGCAGCGGCGTGACGGCGATCTCCTGGCCGATGGCAACCGAGCCGATGGAGGAAGGCTGCCAGCGGCTGACGGGGCGAAGCAGGCCGCGCGTTTCGCCGGGCAGCTCGACTCCGGAGCGTCCGCCGAAGCCGAAGTCGCGAATATATCGATAGAACTTATCGGGGCCGATCTTCATGGCCAGCTTGACGGCGGCCACGTCGCTCGATTCTTCCAGCGCCCTGTGCACCGGAATCACGCCGAGGTGTTCGCCCTGGTTGTCGTGAATGGTGCGGCCGAAGATGGTGATCTTGCCGCCCTGGCAGTCGATCGAGTCGTCGGGCGTGACCACCTTCGCGTCCATCGCCGCCGAATAAGTGACCAGCTTGAAGGTCGAGCCCGGCTCGTAGACGTCGCTCACCGCGTGGTCGCGCAGCAGTGCGGGCGTGGTGTGGCGAAACTGATTGGGATTGAAGGTGGGCCGGATGGCGAGCGCCAGGATCTGGCCGGTGTGCACGTCCTCCACGACCACCGTGCCGTTGAGCGCCTGCGTCTTCTCCATGGCGCGATCCAGAGCGCGCTCGGCCATGAACTGGATGTTTTCGTCGATGGTGAGAACCATATTGCGGCCGGGTTCGGGCTCGCGCTCGGTAGAGCCCAGCACTTTGCGGCGCGCGTCCATGGCCATGTACATCAGGCCCGGCTGGCCGTGCAGCTCGCTGTCGAACTTTTCTTCCAAGCCCCCCAGTCCGTTGTCGTCCACGCCCACGTAGCCCAGCACCTGCGCGGCAATCTCGTTGTCGGGATAAAAGCGCTCGAACTCCTTCTGGAAGTAGATGCCCTTCATGTTGAGGGCTCTGACTGCGGAGGCGGCCTGCGGCGAAACCCGGCGCGCGATCCAGGCGAAGTTGTGCCCGGCATTGAGCCGCGCGGCGATCTGGTCCTCGGTCGTCTGCTGGTCCTCGTGATCGGTGTGCACCAGAGCCGCCAGGGTGTGCGCGGCGGCACGCTTGTCGGCAATCTCCGTGGGATCGGCGTAGATAGAGTCGGCGAGCACCGTCATGGCCAGCTCGCGGAGATTGCGATCGTAAAGAATGCCGCGCCGCGGCGCCACCTCAAAGGTGCGCTGCTGCTGTCTGGCTGCGCGCTCCAGGTATTGCCGGTGATCGACAATCTGCAGCCAGAAGAGCCGGCCCGCGATGGCGCAGGCCCACAGAAAAAAGAACAGGCAAACGATCCAGAAGCGCGACCGCTTGAGAGGCACAGCCCTTGTGGTTGGAGCGCGTCCGCGGATGGGTTGAACGGTTGCCGGCATATTGAATGCAGCTCTCAGCTATTAGCTATCAGCTCTCAGCTTCATCGTGCCGCCTCATCGCTCCTCGCAAATCAGCAGCATCGGGTTTGTACGCGCCCATCCATTATCCGCTTCCCCGCACTGAAAGCTGAGAGCCGATGGCCGAAAGCTGTTTCTCATTGCGCCGCGGGCGCGGGAGAAACGTTCTGCGCCAGCGCAGGAGCGCCGGAATCGGGACGCGCGCTGGGATACACCACCTGCCCCGGCTGCGGCTCGGCGAGCCCCAACTGGCGCGCCATCTGGTCGATGCGCCCCGGCTCTGTGAGTTCGGCTTCGCTCAAGCGGAGCTGGCGGTTCTCCTCGCGCAACTGCTCCAGCGCCTGCTTTTCGCTCTCCACGCGGTAGCTGCCCTCAATGGCGGAGAAGTGCTGCAGGCCGTAAATCATGACCAGCGAGAAGAGCACGGCAACGGCAGCGCAGAACACGCGCATCTCGCGCACCCGCGCCGGATCGGATGTCTTGACCAGCCGCGAGTTATCGAAGTGCCGGGCGAGGAAGAACTCCGGCGTGCGCACGCGGCGGCGGCGCTGCGCCTGCTGCGTCATCAGCTCGGCGTTGCGCTCGGCGATCTGCGCTCCCCAGCCCAGACCCGTCTCGAAATAAGTTGTTGCACATGCCGCCATGGTGGTTCTCCCTTAGTTCACAGTTCTTAGTTCGCAGTTCACAGAAACCGGCTTTATCGATGAACGCGAACTGCGAACTTCCTACTGCCTTTCCGCCGCTCTCAGCTTGGCGCTGCGCGCGCGCGGGTTCAAATCCATCTCTTCTTCGCCGGCAGTCACGGGCTTTCTGGTCAGGATCTTCCAGATTCCCTGCTGCGCGCCTTCCCGGATGCTGTCTTTCGCAATGCGATCTTCAAGAGAATGAAAGCTGATAACAACGAGCCGTGCGGAGGGCTTAAGCAATCTAGGTGCGGCCTCGAACAAAGCCCGGATTTCGTCCAATTCCTGGTTTACGAAGATACGCAGCGCCTGAAAGGTCCGCGTTGCCGGGTGAATGTGTTTCATGTGCGGGACCACCGATGCTACGATCCGTGCAAGCTGCCCCGTAGTAGCGATCGGACGGCCCCGCACAATTGCTCTGGCGACTGTCCGCGACCTCCTTTCCTCACCGTATTTGTAGATAAGATCAGCCAGCTCACGCTCGCCCATCTCATTTACAGCCTGTCCGGCGGTCGGCCCGGAGCGCGTATCCATGCGCATATCCAGCGGCCCGTCCGCCTGAAAACTGAATCCTCTGCGCGCTTCGTCGAAGTGCAAACTGCTCACCCCGAAGTCGGCCAGCAAACCATCCACCGTCGCCGGCTCCACGTGCTCGCCGATCCGGCTGAAGGCCTCGCCGAAGAACGTGAGCTGCGGCGCCTGGCTGCCCATCTCATCCGCGGCCTTCATGAGCCGCGCTTTCGCCAGCTCCAGCGCCTCGGGATCGCGATCGAAACCGATCAGCCGTCCCTGGGCTCCGAGCCGCCGCAAGATGCCTTCGGCATGTCCTGCCAGGCCCAGCGTGCAGTCCACGTAAGTCCCCTTGGGGTCCACGCAGAGGAAATCCAACGCTTCATCAAAAAGAACCGGCACATGGCGTGCTCGTTGCTGCGTCATGCGGCCCCCCTAAGGGGCTTAATCTTCGCTCTCCGCGGAGACAATCTCATCGACGGTCTTCAGATCGTCCTCCGTGGGAACCCTGGCCGGGAGAGCCTCTTCAAACTTCACCTGGCTCACCACCTCGAGGTGCGTGATCCTGCCTATCACCGCAAGTTCGCCCTCCAGCTTCGTCCGGTTACGCAGAATCTGTCCCAGCACAAACCGCCCCTGGGCGTCCATCTTCACTTCCTGGCCGTGATAGCCAGTCATATCGAGGTAATTCTTGACTGCGCGGTTCCCCACGCTGTGTTTCTTCAGCCGCGCTTCAATCTTTTTCCACTCGTCAAGCGGCCAAATCTGGGCGCGCTCGCCGTCCTCGGTCGTCACGTAGAGGTCGGTAATGTTCGCGGCGTCCAGCAACTGCTTGAAGGGGACCGGCACCTTCAGCCGCCCGCTCTCCTCGATCTTTGCTGGATGGTTGCCGCGAAACATCTGCCTGCCTCACTGCCTGGGCGCCCCATCCTTTTCCCCGCGTTTCCGCCGTGGCGGACGGGAAGAGGTGGGATCGTCTTCCACTCTTTGTTCATCCGGGTTAGCCAGGCTGGTTCCCCAGCCGCTTTTGCCTCCGGATCGCCATTCCCTTCGCCCCAATGGGAGTACACTTGCTCTGGTAAGTCCGTTGGTTGGGGCCAAAGTTAAGTCAGTTGATCGTAACCAAAATCTTCCAATCAACTCCAAAAAATTCCAACTCCAAACGATAGTACCCCTCTTCTCTCTCTCCGCCAAGTAAAAAATCGGTGGAAAGTGGAGGAAAACTGGGCTGTTGGCGGGGAGTTCGACTAATAGGCGAGAAAGTTTCCAACACCACAAGATATAGGGTTTACTGCTGAGATTCCCCGGCTGGACAGTCGGACCGACTTATGTTAGGAGAACAAAAGGCGAAAGGTGCGCCGTTTTGCACCGCCGGCCCCTTTTGTACCGCCGGTCTTCAGACGTAGCGCCGGTCTTCAGACGTAGCGCCGGTCTCCTGACCCGGGGTCCCCGGCAAGCCTGCTTCTGGCTTGCCGGGGTGGTTGACCGGCTGTCGTGCGGGCCTCATGGCCCGCACATCGGGATCCGTCTTTCCGTTCCCTATTCTCTATTCTCTACTCCCTACTCACTATTTCTTATTCCCTATTCTCTGTCTCTATCAATCTGGGAACTGGGCCGTTCGTTCCCCCGTATCATTCCCACAAGGAGTCCTATGTCCATGTTCCGCATCCTTCAGCGACCTATCGGTTTGTTCGCGGCCCTTCTCGTCTTCCAGTGCGGCCTGTGTCTTCACGCGCAGGCTCCCATCGTGGAAGAACCCAACTACACGCCCACGCTGACCTTTGACGTTGCCACCATTCGCCCTACACCGCCGCCGGATGCCACTTTCCACGTATCCGTCTCCAGCCCGCCGCACTCCAGCCGTTTCGAAGCCACGAACCTCCCCATCAAGGCCCTTCTCCAGATTGCTTACGGCTTCGATGCCCCGGTTGTCGGCGCGCCGGACTGGGTCGCGAACACGTTCTACACTATTCAGGCCCGCTCCGACGAAGCGGCCGATGCCCGGCTCGCAGGGCTCACCGCGAACGAGGTCCGGCTTGAAAAGCGCAACGCGATTCGCGTGCTGCTGGCAGAGCGCTTCGGCCTCAAGATGCATCTTGAAACGCGCAATACCTCCATCTATAACCTTGTCGTAGACAAAGGCGGCGTCAAGATGCAGGCTGTGCCTCCGCCTCCGCCGCCCGCTAATGGAGAGGCGCCGCCTCCGCCGCCACCCGCCGACGTCAAGGCGCATGGCTCGCAGCATGGCCTCGAGTTCGACGGATCGAACGCCTCCATGCGGGCCATCGCCGCCGCCTTGAGTTCGATGGTAGAAGCGCCCGTCGTTGACAAGACCGGCCTCACCGGCACCTACAATTACACGCTTCAGTTTGGCCGCGACTGGTCCGAGCGCGATCCGGATAGCTGGCCCTCGATTTTCACCGCGGTCGAGGAACAGCTAGGTCTCAAGCTCGAAGCTGTGCACGAGTCCGTGCCCAACCTCGTCGTCGACCACATCACCAAGCCAACGGAAAACTGATACACGCAAAGAAGGCTGCGCTGTGCCCGTGTAGCGCCGGTCTCCTGACCGGCTGTCGTGCGGGTCTCCTGACCGGCTGTCGTGCGGGCCTCCTGGCCCGCACATCGCGGGGGGATCCGACTTTCCATTCCCTATTCCCTGTTTTTTGTTCACTCATGCCGCAAACCGCCCCGCCCGTTTTTCAAGAGATTGAGCACGCGGCGCAGCCGCGCCAAAACCCGGGCGCGCATGCAATAGCTCATCCCCCGCACCCTTCCCACGCGCGAAGATCACCACAAGCCGACTTTTGAGAAGTAATCGGCGGCCGGGGAGCGCCTTGGCGACCCATCGCTCATTTCCTCGGCCGCCGGCATCCCAGTAGCGAGCTAAAAATCCAAGGGCCATAGGCCGACTCGCTCGAATCGTTATCAGAGCGGATTCCTTTAAGCGGACGCTCACGTTGATAGCGCATATCATTTAGAAAAAATTCGTTTCGTATGGACAAAAGGCTTGCTGCGGGAGATTGGGTCCGAGTCGCAGATGACTTTTTCTGGGCTCAAGGCGCGACGGTAACGATCTCAGCACCACTAAATGCGGTAAATGCCATCTCCGGTACAAGGGACGGATCACTCACCCCACAAGAGTACAGTGCACTCGGAACCAACACTGTCTACTGGGTCTGGTTCGATGAGCCGCAGTATGACGCCGACGGAGATGGCCCACATAGAGGCGGCTCTATCTGGGAGAATGCTCTGACGATCCTGAAGAATAATGAGAGCGCATTGAGAATATAGGACATGTTAGGAAGTCTTGCAGGCCGGCCTTCTGGGTCTGAACCAGGTGCTCTGAACGAGATGTGCTTCACTCTTCGTCGCGGAAAGCAGTTCTTGTAGAGGCAATGATTTGTGCGCAGGTTTGCTTACCTGGGAAAGAGATCGTTGTCGACAAGGATTTCCGCGCCACCGCGGTAGTGCTGCGCAAGGTGATAGTGCTCCTTCAGATAAGCGCGCAAAGGCTGCAAATTGTCCCCAGGGCCGGAGCGATCCATATCATCGTCCCAGATAAAGAACCGCGTGGGATATCGATTGAGCGCAGTCAGCAGTTTGCTCACTTGCTCTGGGCGGGTGTACGCATCATTTTCAACCCATTGCACCTCGGCGGGATTCGCGAGGCCCAGTACGAAACTTAGATCGGGGTCTCCAAAGAGCCGGTCGCCCGGATGTGCGTTGCGAAAAAGCCACGCCACCATTTCATAGCGTTCGCCGCGCAGAAATACCACAGAACCCCGCGGGCTGTCGAGTTTCTCGACCGGATGCTTCACGGCAGCGGTCACCTCCGCGAGGCCGATCAGGCATGTCACTGCCAGCGCGACGCCGATCAAGCGGCGTTTGCCAAAATCGTGGAGCATTGCCGCTCCGAGAATATAAGCGAAGGCTGCGGAACAACTCAAGCGCGCCTGCGATAGTGAACCGGCCTGCGCAAGCAGATCGAACAATCCGGCCAAGAAGTATAAGGCAAGGGTTTGATTCGACGCCGAATCGCGCACTCCGATGGGCTTGAAGAAAAGGCGCCTGGCAATGAACGCAATGAACAGGAGCGGTACTGCGGCTTTTATCACCAACCACGAGCCGACCAACAAAACGGAATGGGGCCGCAGCGGCAGAGCGGAATGCAACTCTGCAAAAAACATGGCTGGCGTGTTGAAGCGGCCCGCAGAGTAGTAGTGCATTGGGAAGGCGACTAAGGAATCGAACAGTGCTCGTGGCGCGACAGTAGTTGCCACGTAAGTCAGTGCTGCGCAGATCACCGCGACAAGAGGAATAAGCAATGCACAAACGGCCCGCAAAGCTTTGCGCCAATCCCGGAATTTCCAGATGAAAAACAAACACACCCCCGCTGCAACAAAGACTCCGCGGCTGGATGTGAAGAGCGTGGCCAGGCCCAGGAGGGCGCCCGCGCTGCAAAGCCAAAGAGTTTTGCGCGCCCTGGCTACGAGACTGACGGCGGCAAAAACCAGGAGAGTGCTGTACAAGTGATGAGTTCCATCCATCGAGCTGCGCTGGCAAATGACGAGGAAAGCGGCCACGGGGAGCAGCGCGGCCCAACCGCGAAGAACGGCGCGCGAGAGCGAGTAAACCAGCAGGGTGCTTGCGGTGAGAGTGAGAAACACGATCAGAGGCGCAATCCATAGGCGCACACCGAAGCACAGAAAAAGCAAGTAGTAGAGATATTCGGTGCCGGGCAGGTTGAACTGAGCCAGATCGCGATAGAGGACCGCGCCATCAAGCATGCGCTCGGCGTGCTCAAGAAAGATGGATTGGTCTCCCCAATGCCAAATGGGCAGAAACGGAAAGCGAAACAGTTGCAGATAAAAGAAAATCGCAGCGACGATGCCGATCTCAACGTACGGCCATTTTGCCTGGGGAGCCGCGGCTTCGGACTCGGCGGACGGCGCGGCGCTGACTGTGCAACCTGATTTCATCGCATTTCGCAGGAGGCAAAGATCCTTGGCCAGGGTTCCCAGGATAGTTTTCTGGACGCCGCAATTGTACACACCGGGGCCACCATCGGCTGATGAGCTTCCAGGGGAACGCCGATTCCACAACCAACACGATCCCCCCAAAATATTTCCCCGCCGTTTTGCAGATAATTTCCCCCTCCCGGCGCATACTGTTCCCATAAGTCTTCAACCAGGCTCCCGCGCGGCGGCTCATCCCGCCGCGTTCGCGTTTTTCGACCACGGTTTGCGGTTCCGTGACCACCAATCACTAACCTCTAGCCACTAACCACTTTGTTTTCAAATTCTTGTGGCCAAGTGACTCAAAATAAGGCGCTTGCCGCAAAATGTGTTGGGCAAATGGATGAAAACAAACAAGTTCTTTGCAGAGATGGGGGAGGGGTACCCCCTCCCCCTCCCTCCAGGGGATGCAAGCTGGGAGCCGGCCTGTCGGACACGGGTACTCTGACCACTGATCGCCGATCGCTGGCGGCGAAGCCGCCGAAAAACGGACTGTGAAACTGTGAAGTCGGATTTTCGGAATAGAATCAACCGCTTACGAGACAAAATCTCACAGGCTCACAGTTTCTGTGATTCTGTGAGACTGTGGACGATTGAGCTAGAAGCTAGGAGCTAGTGGCTAGAAGCTGAAGTGTTCCACCAGCCTCCGCCCAATGCCTGGAAGAGCGTGGCCGAATCGGCGAAGCGCGCTGCCGCGGCCGCGGTGCGGTTTAGTTCCGATTGCAGTTGCTGGCGTTCGGCTTCAAGCAGTGCCAGTTCGCTGATGCCGCCCGCCTGATTTCGCTCTTAGGCTGGGAGAATGCTCTCCTACTCTCCCTCTTCAGGAGGCTGCCTTAATTTCATCTTCAACCGTGGTTCGCATGTTGTGGAACTCATCGACCGGAACCGGGCGGCCAAGAAGGAAGCCCTGGACGGCTAATGGCATCTTCAAGTCTGCAAAATACTCCAATTGCTCTAAGGTTTCGATGCCTTCGACAATTGCTTTCAGCTGGAGCGTTTCGGCCATGGCGAGAATGTGCGGCAAAAGCCCGTCAATCACTGCCCCGGTTCCAATGGCCTGCGCAAACGTGCGGTCGATCTTGATCGCATCCACGGCCAGATCCTTCAGATAGGCCAGGCTCGAGTAGCCGGTGCCGAAGTCGTCGATCTCCACGGAATGGCCCCGTTCGCGCAGCAAGCGGATCGCCTTCATGACCGCCTGTTGGCTGGCCGTGGACCCTTCCGTCACCTCAATCGCCAGTGACTGCGGCGCCACGCCTGCCGCGGCCAGGGCTGCTTCCAGCATGGGCAGGAACCTCTCATCGGTGAGATCCGAGGCGGTGATGTTGATGTTCAGCCGGAAGTCCTGATTGCCTCCCTGCAGCTTGCGAAAGTCGTACAACGCGTGATGCACAATCCGCTCGGTCAGTTCGCCGACAAAACCGCGCTCCTCGGCCAGCCGGACAAAGATCTCCGGACTCACGACGTAACCCTCCTCGTCGGTCCAGCGCACCAGCGCCTCAGCCCCCACCACACGGCCGCTCCGTAGATCGACGATCGGCTGATAGGCCATCCGCAGCTTGTCTTGCCGAATTGCCCGGTGCAATTGGTTCGCCATGCTCCGGCTATTCGCATGGATAAGCAGGTAGACCAGCACGACAAACCCGCCCAAGAGCGCACCAAATGCCGAGTAAAAGATCAGATTCCGGCGATCTGTCTGGAGCGTCTCGGAGAGCGAGCCATAGGCAACCGTGCAGGAGGAGTTGTCAATTGAGCAGTGCGTGCCGTAAAGAGTGTCTCCCACCCTTCCCTGGCCGCTGTGGTCCGCAATGGCAGTCGTGATCTTTGGCGGAAGGCCTGAAATACGCCTCCAGGCATTTCCTGGATCGCTCCGCATATAGATTTCACTACTCTTGTTGACGATCCGCCAGCGATTCACTGTGTTCGGATCTTCCGCGACAAAGAAATCGCCGTTGCGGAGAAGGGTGGAGAACCCGTTTGCAGTGCGATAGGGCGGCAGGTCGAAATAGACCTCAGTTCCATCCGGGAGCGTGTTGCTGGGCTGGAATTGAGTCTCCGGCAAAGTGCCTTTGCCAAAGTCCGCGGAACACTCCAGTCTTCCGTCGCGCATCCTGCCGATATCCCGAATATCGACAGATTGATAAATCAACTGGCGAAAGCGGACCAGTTCGGCGTCGGAGCAGGCGTGAAGGTTTGCGGCTTTGAGAGCGGCCAGCATCGAGTAAGCCTCGGCCATGGCTCTTTCGAACATTTCTTGCACCAGAGTGGCGTTTCCGACCAGGGCCACCTCGGCTTTTCTTTCGACATGCGCGCGACCCAGGAGGAACCCGCCGAGGGCACCGATGGCAGTGGCCAGAAAAAGCCCCGTCAGAGCTACCCAAGCACGAGTTTTCGGAATGAACACCAAGCTTTTCTCCCAGGCCCGGTTCTCCTTACGATGACCAAAACAATGCTCTTCCGACAGCCCTGAAGTCAATGCCGGCAGGAAAGGAGCCTGCGATCACAGTAGTCCCCTCGGATTGGATATTGGAAGTACAAATAATAGAAAACTCACCGGCTAGTAAAGGGCCAATACAATTCCACGGAGCTGGCGCCGAAAAGCAGATGCCGGTTCAGGAAAGACTAAAGGGAACGTGTCAAAGGGTCAAATAGTCCAAAGGGGGCATCCCTTATCGCGCGCTCGCCTGCGGATTCGGGACGGGCGTCGCCGCCGGTGCGGCGTCCCACCAGCCTCCGCCTAATGCCTGGAAGAGCGTTGCCGAGTCGACGAAGCGCGATGCCGCGGCTGCGGTGCGGTCGAGTTCCGTTTGCAACTGCTGGCGTTGCGCTTCAAGCAGAGCCAGTTCGCTGATGCCTCCCGCCTGAGAACGCCCCTGGGCAATCCGATAGCTCACATCGGCTTCGGCTGCGGCATCGCTGCGCGCCTTGAGGGTCTGGGCGTCGTGCTCGATCGAGGTAAGGGTATCGGCCACCTGCCCAAAGGCCTGCAACACGGTTTGCCGGTAGACGCTCGATGCCTCCTGGTAAGCCGCCTCGGCCTTGCGCTTCTCCGCGTGCAGTGCGCCGCCGTTATAGATAGGTTGCGCGAGCGACGAAACCACATTCCAGAGGTCGCCGCCTGTGACGAAACTGGTGCCGATGCCGCCGCCGCTCCCCGAGAGCACGATCTGCGGATAGAGATTGGCCGTGGCCACGCCGACCTGGGCGCTCGCCTGATGCAGCAGCGCCTCGGCGGCGCGAATATCGGGCCGCTGCCGCACCAGCGCCGAAGGCAGGCTCACGGGCAACTCCTCGGGCAGGTGCAGCGCGTCGAGCGAGAGCGCGGGAATCTGGACTTCGGCGGGAGACTTGCCCATCAGCACGGCGAGTTGATGATCGACCACATCGATCTCGGCTTCGAGCGGAGGGATCGCGGCCTCGGTTTCGGTCACTGCGGACTTACGGCTCTCGACCTCCGCATCGGATGCGCCTCCGGCGTGGTTGCGCGCTTCCGTGATTGCCAATTCGCGCTGCTCGATGGCCAGCAACTGCTTTGTCACTTCGATCTGCGTGCGCAACTCCGCCTGGCGGATGGCTGCTGAGACCACGTTGCCGGCCAGCATCAGCCGCGCGCCTTCAAGCTGCCAACTCTCATAGTCGCGCTCGGCCCTGAGGCCTTCAATCGCGCGCCGGTTGGCGCCGAAGATGTCGAGCGCATACGAGACGGCCACCGATCCGTTGAGCAGCGTGAAGGGCGAGGGGTTGGGAAAGGGAATTCCGTAGGCGGTGAGATTCGGCTGCTCCCTCTCGACCGAGGCGTTGCCGGTGACGGTGGGATACTTTGTCGCGCCGGTGCGCGCATTCACTTCTTCTTGCGATTCGCGCAGCCGCGCCGAAGCCTGCGCCAGCGAGGGACTGTCGGCCAGCGCCTGCTCCATCATCGTGTTGAGCTCGGGCGAGTGGAAGAGCGTCCACCACGCGGCGGGGATCGTGGTGGAGGAATCAAATTGCTGCGCTGCGCCCGCGGGTCCGGCGCTCGCGGCCGTCTGGGCCGGTTGCGGCTGCGGCGTGTAGGCAGTGACAGCGGGCGCGGTCGGCGGCCGATACTTCGGGCCGACGTTGCAGCCAGCAAGAAACACGAGCGCGAGCAATGAAATCGCGGCGCGCATCCCATTCGATTTTTTCGCCAAACGCATGGCTTTGCCTCTCAATCCCCAGTAATCAATCCAATGTCCTGCGATAGGTGACGGACGCGACGAACATCAGCACCACCGTGAAGACCATCATTGGCCACACGTTGGGCCAGGAATCGGCCCAGCCGTTGCCCTTAAGAAGAATTCCGCGAATGAGCCGGAGGAAATAGGTCAACGGCAGCAGGTTTCCGATGGCCTGCGCCCACGCCGGCATGCCCTCGAAGGGAAACATGAATCCCGAAAGCATGATGTTGGGAAGAAAGAAAAAGATACCCAGTTGCACGGCCTGCAACTGGTTCCGCGCCAGCGACGAGAACGTGATGCCCACGGTGAGATTGGCCGCGATAAAGAGCAGCGCCGAAAGGTACACGGCGCCGATGTTGCCGAAGAAGGGCACCTGAAATACGTAGCGCGCGGCGAGAAGAATGATGGTTGCCTGAATGAGGCCGATGCCGATATAGGGAATCAGTTTTCCGGTCATCACCTCGAGCGGCGTCACCGGCATGGCCAATAGATTCTCCATCGTGCCGCGCTCGCGCTCGCGCGTGATCGCCAGGCCCGTCATCAAAACCATGGTGAGCGTGAGCACCATGCCCGTCAGTCCCGGCACCACAAAGTACTGCGTGATGTTGTCGGGGTTATAAAGCTGGTGAATTCTGACGTCGAATGGTGCGGGGCTACCCCTGAGACCCGCGAGCGGCCCGGTGATTTCTTTTTGAACCACGGATTGCGCAATGCCGCTCACCGCGGCCAGCGCGCTGCCGGTAGCCGTGGGATCGGTGGCGTCGGCCTCGATCAGCAGCGAGGGCCGCTCGTGGCGCAGCAGCTGCCGCGTGAATCCCGCGGGAATGTTGATGACAAAGAGCACCTTCCCCTGCGCCAGCGCCTCGCGGCCGGCGGCTTCATTGGGCAGAGTGGCGATGACTTTGAAGTACGACGAGTTCTGCAACGCAGCGATGAAGCTGCGCGTGATGTCGGTATCGTCGGCGCTGACGATGGCGGTGTCGAGATGCTTGGGGTTGGTGTTGATGGCGTAGCCGAAAAGCGCCGTCTGCATGATCGGGATGCCCACGATCATGGCAAAGGTGAGCCGGTCGCGCTTGAGCTGCGTGAACTCCTTGAGCACCATGCTCCACCAGCGCACCCGTGAGAATCCGCCGATCCACTTCATGCTTCACCTCCGCCGTTCTCCCGCGTCTCGCCCATCAAATAGATGAAGACGTCTTCGAGGCCCGTCTCCACCGGTTCGGCGCGGCGGCCGCCGGAGCGGGCCGCGGCCTCCACCGTGTGCTGCAAAAGCGCGGCATCGCTGCCGCTCACGTGCAGCACGTCGCCAAAGGTTACGGTCTGCTCTACGCCGGGCCTACGGCGCAAATCGTCCTGCAGCTCCGAGAGCCGGCCGCCGTGAATCGCCCACGTCGTCAAGTGCTGGCTCGCAATCACCTCCGCAGCCGTTCCCTGCGCCAGCAGTTTTCCATAGGCGATGTAAGCCAGCTTGTGGCAGCGCACCGCTTCATCCATATAATGCGTGCTCACCAGAACCGAAATACCCTGGGCCGCCAGGCTCTGCAACTCGTCCCAAAAGTCGCGCCGCGCGCGGGGATCGACGCCGGCCGTGGGTTCGTCGAGCAGGAGCAGGCTGGGCTCGTGCAACATGCAGGCCGCGAGCGCCATCCTCTGCTTCCACCCGCCGGAGAGCGAGCCCGCAAGCTGGCGGGCGCGCGCGGTCAGGCCCAAAGCGTCGAGTGTGCGGCGCACGGCCGCCTTGCGCTGCGGAATCTCGTACATGCGCGCCACGAAGTCGAGGTTTTCCGCAATCGAGAGATCGTCCCAGAAGGAAAACCTCTGCGTCATGTAGCCGACCTTGCACTTGATCTCAGCGCGCTCGCGCACAATGTCGTGGCCCAAACAGGTGCCGCTGCCGGAGTCGGGCTTGAGCAGCCCGCAGACCATGCGGATGGTGGTCGTCTTGCCGCTGCCGTTCGGTCCCAAAAAGCCGAATATCTCGCCGCGGCGCACGCGCAAGGAAACATCGCGCACCACGTGCTTCTCGCCGTAGTGCTTGTTCAGCCCGCGCACGTCGATCGCGAATTCCGCGTTGGCAGCCGCTGTCATTCGACCGTCACCTCCACGGGCTGGCCGGGATGGAGCAGCATCGCCTTCTCGCCGGGCGGCTTGGCGATAATCATGAACACGAGCTTCGACCGGTTCTCGTTGCTGTAGATCACCGGAGGCGTGTACTCGCACTGCGGCGAAATGAAGGTGATGGCGGCAGGCACTTGAGCTGAGCAGCCGTCGCAATGCACCTGGACGTTCTCGCCAACTTTCAACTTGCCGACGATGGTCTCGGGTACGAAGAAGCGGACTTCCATGTTTTCGGGCGGCAGCAGTTGCACAACAGGATTGCCGGCCGCGACCCACTCGCCTTCGCGATAGAGGGTGTCGAAGACCAGGCCCTGCCGCGGTGAGGCGATGCTCTTTTGATCGAGCCGCCACTCTGTTTCGGAAAGCGACGCGCGGTCGGCCGCGACCTGGTTCTGCTGCGCTTTGATCTGCTGGTCGCGCGCGGGCAGCGCGTCGACGGCGAGATCGGCTTCGAGCTCCTTCACGCGTGCCGCACTCGCGTCCGCCGCCTCCTGCGCGGTGATGAGATCGGTCTGCGCAATGCCGCCCGCCGCGTACTGCTTCTTGTCGCTAACCAGGATCTCGCCGGCCTGCTTCTTTTGGGCCAGCGCCTGCATCAGCTGCGCCCGCGTCACGTCGATCTCCGGCGGCCGCTTGCCGGTCTCGATATCGTTCAACCGCGACTGCGAGCTCTCCAGCAAACGTTGCGCGTTGCGCACCGCCGAGGCTTCCGGCTCGCGATCGAAGGCGAAGAGCGGCTTGCCCACAGCGACGGTTTCTCCGCGCGCCACGGCGAGACGATCGAGCCGGCCGCTTTGGGGCGACGCCACGTAGACAAATTTGCCTTCGATGTAGCCCTGATAGGTGTTCGCGGGCGCATGAGAGCATCCCGTAATGGCGAGCGCTGCTACAAGCGCCGGGCTCAGGAGGATGAAGCGGACTGGTTGGCAGTATATCGGCACGATTTCCTCCGATCTCATTTCGTCTTACGAGGCTTTTTGCCCGAGGGTTTCAGCCCGTCGAGCAACAGGGCGGTAATGTGGCGGCCGATGGCCTGCGGGCTCGGCTCCCGGCGATGAAAAGCCGCGGCGAAGAAGGGCGCAGTGGCCAGGTGCAGCATGACAAGGCCGAGCATGGAGAAGACGATGAGCACGGGATCGACGCCGTCCTGAATCTCGCCCCTCTTCTGGGCGCGCGCCACGGCCCAGCTCAGGACCCGCACTTTGTCGAACGGCAATCTGCGCAGCACGCGGCTGCGCAACAGGCCCCCTTCGTTCAGCACCTCGCGCATCCAGGTGGAGGGAACCCACGGGTTGCGCTCGATGCCGGCCACAAGGCGCTCCACAACGCCGCGAATCAGCTCCTCGGGCGTCGCGCCGGAGGCGACCGGACTCCAGACCGATGCGATGAGCGGCGCAACCTTCTCTTCCACCACGCAATCGAGCAGATGGTCGCGGTCCTTGAAGTAGTAGTGCATCATGGCCGGCGTCAGGCCCGCGCGCTTGGCGATGGCGGCGAATGAGGTCGCAGCCACACCCTGCGCGGCGAAGAGCTCCGTAGCCGCGGCGAGCAACTGCTCCCGCGCGTCGCCGTCGATGCCGGCTGCAGGACGACCGGGGCTGCGTTTCGTCTTGTGCGCCATGCGTTGCAGCGGTTCGGTTCCGTCCGTAATTAACTAACGATATAATTAATATCGATCCACGGGGAGTTTGTCAACTGCCGTTGTCACCCGGGGTTCCATTTTCCTCTTCGGGCTGGCTCTGGGGCAGTTCCGGGACCAGGAAAGAACTCTTCCCGGAGTTGGGGGAGGAGGCCCGGTTGAGAACCGGATCGAGACTGCAGCTCAGAGTGCCTTCGACCGTCGTCGCCTTGAAAACGAATCGACGGGGTTCGTGGTCTCCCACCCTTTCCACGATGAGGCTGTGGAAAGGATGCGGCGCCCTCACCTCACCGGCGGGTCAAGGGTGCGGCACCCGGCCCCACCGTCCCACCCATAAGTTCTTTCCAGACTGCAACGTCATCGGTTATGTAAAATATTGGTTCCATCTTTCTATGTTCGATAATTTCAGTTATGCCGTCCACGGTGATTATTTCATAAGCTGGATAACCAGGAGCAAATCCTTGGGGCGGATTTTTCAGATGGAAGGGCTCTGAACCTTTCAGCTTGCCGCTAACCCTTTTCAATATTTGTCCTTTCGTGTCTTGCAATATGAATGTCGCGCTTCGACCCCATGGCTTAACGAAGTAGCTTATCCTAACTGAAACGTCAGCGCGCGTATGTGCTGGTGGAATGGCAAACCATTTTGGCAGCCTCGATTCGCTCGCCAATTCAAAGGTTGACTCAGGGAAGTACTCGCATCCACTTATCGTAAGAACTGAAATAGTTAATGCGAGAATGAGCAGCGATTTTTCAAAACGCCGAAATGATTTCGTTATTGTCGCAATCTCCACCTTTAGTCTCCTTCGGATTTATCTGGCGGGTGCCCGCCCTTCTATTTCATCTTCATTCTCCCACCATAGTGGGCGCCCCGTCCTTTCGCAGTTGTTTGTAGAAAAAAAGCGAAGGATGGGGCACCCACTCATAACGCTGGACTCAAGGGTGCGCCACCCGGCGGCGTGAGATCTTCAAGAAACATCCGGACAATCCGGATGTAGTCGTCAGGTTGGGTCAGGAAACTCAGATGGCCTGTGCCCCGCGGCAGGATTGCTGTTCGCGCGTTCTTATAGGATTTAGCGAGAGACTCGACCTCGCCTCTGGTGAATCCGCGATCGTCTTCGGCGGAGATGATTTGCACGGGAATCGAAGTGATTTCGGGCGCGGCACTGACGATGGGGCGCCTGCGAAAAAAGACCGCGCATTCGGCAAGAAGCTGAAACTGGTATTTGAACCGCGCCCCCGCGCCGGGCTGATTAAGTTCGTCCTGGTAAAACGAAATCCAGAATTGGCTGTCGGGAACGGAGCCCAGCAAACGGCCCATCTGCGACTTCACCAGATGAATGAGCATAGCCTCGGGCGCGCGCGCCATTAATCGAGAGACCAGCGGAAGGAGATAGGAGCGGACGCCAAGATAGAAAGCCGTTCCCGAAAGCACAAGGCCGGCGACACGCTGCGGACGGCGCAGGGCAAAGTACTGAACGACCATTCCGCCGAGGGAATGGCCGAGAAAGACAGCCCGATTCACGCTCAGCGATTCCAGGACGGCGTCGATCCCGCGGACGACGTTGTCGATCGACATGGCCTTCGCGGGAATTCCGATGGAAATCACGCGCGCGTTAGAGGAGAGAGCAAGATTCACCGGTAGCATCGACTCCGCCGTAGACCCACCCCCGCCAACAATCACAGCCGTATTGCTTCCATTGCCGCTTTCTACAAATTCCCATCGATCGCTACCGACATAAAGAAACTGTTTCGGATGGAGTTCTCGGAATTGTCGCAAAGTATCGATGGACTGCGGCTGGACGCTCATGGTTCTCCTTCAACGGACCGAAGTTTTCACTTCGCAGGCAGGTCGCCCCGATGCCATAGGTGCGAGCTCACCCTTGGTGACGGGGTGCACCGGTCCCGCTCTTGGACCTGGAAGAACGCGGAACTCAAACCCCCTTCTGTTTATACCCGAGTTTTTCGGGGAATCGCGCGATGCGCCTGGGCATGGGAGGGAAGGTAGAGTCTCAACGCCCATCTTTCAAAGGGGTGCAATCTCCGGCACCAGTAACTCTTTGGCTAAACTGGTGTCTAATCTGAGCAGGGAGTGGAGATTTCTAGTGTCTTCGTTTGGTTTTTCCCCAAGTGCGGGGATTCTTGCCTTGATGTTGGCGGCACTGCCTGCGGCGGCGCTGGCGCAATCCGGAGCCGAGTCCGGCAGCTTTGAGATCGCGCAACACGGTCACGCGGTGGGCACGGCCAGTTTTCACTTCACAGCCATCAGGGAGGGTTACGATTCGACCTCTCTGGTGAAGATGACCATGGAGGGCCTCGACTATGCGCTCTCGAAGACCGAGCGGCTTTCGCCGGCCAACGAACTCAAGCACGTGCAGTTGAGCGCGACGGTGAACGGCGAGGCGGTGAACGTGGTGGCGGCGCCCGATGCCGCGCAATGGCTCGTGAACATCTCGGCCAGCGGAAGGAGCTCGACCACGCGGCTCGAAGCGCATGCGGGCGCGGTGTTTGTGGCGGACTTCGATCCCGGCGCGCTGGAGACGCTGCTGGCGCTTGCCGCGGAGCGCAATAACCGCGGCCTGTGGGCGATTTTGCCCAAGAACGCGGGCTCCATCGAGCCGGTGCAACTGGTGACCTACGCCGACCAGGAGGGAACGCTCGACGGCAAGCCCATCGTGGTGCACCACGTTGTGGCCATGATCGCCGGAGCCAATACCGACCTGTTTTCAGGGCCGGAGAACCAGCTTTTGCAGGCGGAGTTGCCGCAGAAGGGCTTTGCGCTGGTGCGCAAAGGCTTTGTGCTGAAGCCGCCCGCCAAGCCGATTGTGCCTCCTGGTGGGCTGGACGCTGCGCCGGCGCCGGGGATCTAAGCCGATCCGGACGATTGGGGGCTCCGGAAGCATCCAATTATCGGACGAATCCGCACCCTGAAAGGCACTCTGGCGCAAGTCCGGAACGAAGTACACTAAAGGAGCTCTCGATTGTCCGCACTCTCCCTCATGTGCCGGACGGCAATCCTAGTCCTCGCGCTCGTGGCCCTCACTGCATGCGGCGCATATGCCGCGCAGGATTCCGCGGCGGCCAAAGTGCATCGCAAGACCACGGCCGCGGTCGGCGCGCATGCAGCGCGCCGTGCGACGGCTGACCGCAGCAGGCAGCAGGCCGTGGCTGCCGAAACACCCACAAACCATCCAGCCAGTTCCACGCGGAAGGCCACGCCCGGCGAGGCGGGGCGCACGGCAGGGCTGGCCATTCGCCGCCGGCTTGCGCAGAAGCGGACCGCGCGGCGTTTGGTGGCGCTCCACAGCGAACATGCGCGAGTGGCTTCGCGGCTACAAGGCACACACTCCCTCCATTCGCAGAACGAAACTCGTGAGACCCCGGCGCTGGAAGTCGCCTCGACCGCGCCGGTCCTTCTGTTGCCCAAGCTGGCGGAAGCGACGGAGCGGCCGCGGGCAGACAAGGCCCTGGCGGCAAAAGACGAGGCCGCGGGAGCGGGGATGAATCGGATGGCGTCGCCGGAGTCTCAAGCACAGGGCGAAGGCGCGGAGACCCCGGGCGTAGATACGGAGACGGAAGACGCGTCGCTGCTGGTTCCGCGCGGCGCGATGCCGGGGCCATTGCGCGGTTCCCACGAGTCGTTGGAGCGGCAGAATGCGCGCGTGGACGCCGACGGCCTGGAGCGGATCGAGGACGAGACCGACCTCGCGGATCGCATCGCACACAAGCTGCTGGTGCCGATTCCGGCGTCGAGCGCGCTCGCGGTGAATGCCGGACTGCCCGCAACGCATCGCTATTGCCGGCCGTGGACGGCGCGTTTCCTGTCCGATCTGGCGCGGGCGCACTATGCCCAGTTCCACCGGCCGCTCGAGGTCAGCTCGGCGGTGCGCACCGTGGAATACCAGAGGCGGCTCATGGAGAGGAATGGCAACGCGGCCCCGGCCGAAGGCGATCTCGTGAGCCCGCATCTTACCGGCGCGACCATCGACATCGCGAAAAAGGGTCTGAGCCGCGACCAGATCGCGTGGATGCGCCGGCGTCTGCTGGCGCTCGAGACGGCGGGAAAGATCGACGTGGAAGAAGAGTTTCAGCAGGCCTGCTTCCACATCACCGTGTACAAGAGCTACGCGCCGCCGCGCACGCCGCGCCCCGCCACCCAGGCCAAGAGCGGAGCCGCAGGGTCCAGGCGCCACAAAGCTCCCGATCCCTCCGGCACAACGGCTACGCAAGGGCTGTGACGCGATCGAGCGCTGGCCAGAACTGCGACCCAGAAC
>Ga0187852_1001250_pt1 | contig 24478 bp, 18 predicted proteins | sample June2016WEW_6_40_FD_134511 | JGI IMG/M metagenome (GOLD analysis project Ga0187852, IMG submission 134511) | Peatland microbial communities from SPRUCE experiment site at the Marcell Experimental Forest, Minnesota, USA - June2016WEW_6_40 | ecosystem: Environmental > Terrestrial > Soil > Wetlands...
AACCGGTCCCGCTCTTTCCCATTCAACATCAGCATCTCCTGTTTTTCCATCCGTCAACTTTGACGGAGTTCAACAGGACATTTCTACTTTGCTGAAACCGGACATTATCACTTTGCCGCGACAGTCATGAGGCAAGGGTATTCTAGCAGAAGGTGTTGGTGTATACTATGCGCATGAAACGTACAAATCTTGTGTTGGACCCGGTGTTGCTGGATCAAGCAACCCGCGTGCTCGGGGTAAAAACTTACTCTGCCGCTGTGAACGTTGCGCTGGCGGAGGTTCTTCGCATGCGGAAGATACAGAGTTTACCTCAGTTCTTCGGTCGAGGGCTTTGGCAAGGCGACTTGGGGCAGATGCGTGAGGATAGCATTACTGAGCGCCGTCCCGTCGGTAGTCGGCCGCGGAGCCGCTCATGATGCTGGTTGACACCTCGGTGTGGATCGAATTGCTGAATGGGAGGCTCGGATCGAAAGTCACAGAAGCGGACTTGCTCGATTTCGTCATCTGCGGACCCATTCTCCAGGAGGTCTTGCAAGGCCTACGTGACGATCCCGCCAGTGAGGCGTTGCGCGAGAATCTACTTGCGCTGCCGGTACTGAGCGATCCGATCCCAATCGCCCTGTTCCTCTCGGCGGCGGAGATTTATCGCCTGGGACGGGCGAAGGGCTACACAATTCGCTCTTCGACGAATTGCCTGATCGCCGCTATCGCCATTGAGAATAGCGTTCCGGTCTGGCACAAGGATCGCGACTTTGAGGCCGTCGCGCGGTACACAAGCCTTCGCACACGGCGCATCAACTGAGTCTCAAGTTAGTAGTGCGTAGCCCAGCCGCTAAGCGAACTTCTCCCTCGCAAGTGGCGGGGCGAAGGCATAACTGCTCTAGCGCTTCTCCCGCCATGTCGCTCCCGGCTCGGAAGTGAAAAGGTAGAGCGGGTAGAGGTCCTCGAAGATTCGCTGCACCTGGCCGGCAAACGAGGGTGCCCCGACGGCACGAGAATTGGGCAGGAACACCTTTCGGACGATCCAGGCCTGCAAGGTTAGCCAGTCCTCGTCGCGGCGCGGGAGGCCCGGATGTTGCGCCCAGTCACCGTCCTCCTGCCGGTGCCAATATGTCTGGTAACGCTTGCTCCGTACCGCCCGCTCGACCAACTTGTCGAAATAGTTCCGTTCTTTAGTGACTCTCCTGCGGAAGACTGTCTGGAGCGCACCCTTGGGCCCACGCCAGGTGTCGTAGATCGAAAACCCCGCCGTGACGCAGTCCGCCGAAAGCCCCACATAGAGCCGCCCGCCATGATCACGCTCGTGGCGACTGTCATAAGCGTACAGGTAGTAGTTTGACTTGTATGGACTCTTGTCCTTGCTGAATCGAATATCGCGGTTGATCCGCGAGAAACTGCCGTTGGTCTTTCCCGAAACCTCGAAGTGGGGGTTGAGGGTGAGAATAAAGGGCGTGAGAGCCTCAAGGAGGCCGCGAAACGCGCCCGTGACGTGCTCTTCATAGCGCGCCCGGTTCTGATCAAACCATGCTTTGTTGTTGTGCTGCGAAAGTTCCTGAAAAAAGCCGAATGAGTCAGGCTTAAATCCCGAAAACGAGTTGGCCACAGGCATCTCCCTCGCGTGCGATTGGAACTGGGTCCTGCCTCTCTTTTGATGGGCAACAGAGAAAAAAGACGCGTCCGTCATGTGTCGAATCACTCAATGGAACCATCAGGTTGCATTGGCGCTTCACGAGGAGCTCATCTGACTGATGAGAGCGTAATGGAAATCGATCAGTGAGGATGACATAGTGTCGTTTTCAGCCGCCCCCCGAGTTTGATATTTGCCATATACGTACTCTTGTTTCTGGCAGATTGATTGCCTAATGATGCGCAGGAACGGTTGAAATTCGCGGTGGGGGTATTTGTGTCCATGCCCTCTTTCAGCCCTGGATTTCTTGATCTCGATGTTGTTAGCTACAAAGAACCTATCGGTCGCAGCCTAACGTCCGCAGGGCACTTCGCTACGGACGAATCCGTCGCTTGCACGCTTCCCTCAAGAAAGGGGAAAATTCCATGGGCCCCACATGCAGCAATTGTCCGGTATTAAAGACTTCACTATTCAGCAGCCTTTCCGGCGAGCAAGTCGCACAGTTGGGATGTGTCTTTCGCCCAGCACGATATCGGAAGAACCAGATACTCTTCTTCGAGGGTGGTGTAGCCCAACATCTGTTCGCATTGCATGCCGGGCTGGTGAAACTCGTAAAATCGTTAGAGAATGGGAAAGACCGGATAACCGGCGTCCTATTCCCCGGACAGTTGTTTGGCCTGGAAGCCCTTTCTGAGCCTACCTATCCCATTACGGCAATTACGCTACGTGACAGCGAAATCTGTGCCGCCTCGCGCGATGAGGTGGTGGTTTTCCTCCGGTCCAATCCCGACATCGCACTGGGCATGGTGCGGTTCCTGGTCACTGAAATCGGCCGCGTGCGCAGTCAAGTTACCGATATGAGTTTCAAAGACGCCAGAATGAAGGTAGCAACCTTCCTTTTATCGCTGGTTGACTCCGATTCCGCTCCTCATGACGGGCGCACAACGCTCAACCTGCCACTCTCCCGGCAGGAGATCAGTGAAGTCCTCGAGTTGTCCCCAGAGACTATAAGTCGCACGTTGGCGGCCTTCCGAAGGCAGGAACTGATAATCGCGCGCGGACGGCACCTGACGGTTCAGGATTTTGCCGGCTTGCAATCAGCAGCGCATCGGTAACCATCCCTCCAGACACGACTTGTTGTCCCTCAAAACCCCAGTGCATACCGCCCTTCCGGAGCTCGGTCCGCGAAAACGCACTGGCGCGTGCCTCGTGGGCTAAGTGTGAGCAGGTAAAGCCTTTATGGCAACTTCCGAAGGGAAGGAACTAGGGGGCAGGAATAAAGAAACTACTACCTCTAGATTGACATATGTCATGTAGAATTGTGAGGTTTAGTATCGACAGGGGCCCGATGCGGCTGTTAGCGTGCACATGTTGCCGTTGTAGCCTTTGGATCTTGGACCGTTGCTATGCAGTCAGTTAACCTCTTTTTCGCCCGTTGCCCGGCTGGCTCGAAAGGAGCAGACGTAACCCGGCTCGCCCCGCCGGAGCCGTTCTTCCCACTTCCTGCGGCGACCCACCGCTTAAAGGCCAGCCTGGCTCTATGTGCTGCATTGCTGATCTTGGCGCCGCCGGCGTTCGCTCAAGCCGTGGCCCCTTCGTCATCGCCCGGAAGCACAGATGACCCCGAGATCATATTCGTTCAGGCGAAGTCCGTACACAGTGGCAAATTGTCGGAAAGATTTCCCGCGGGAAGTCGAATCGTGCGACTTGAGAAAGCCACCCGCCGGGTTGCGAATCTCACGCCCAATCTCTTCAGTGCGGCGGACCCACGCATCTCTTTCGACGGCTCGAAGGTGCTGTACGCCGCGAAGAAAGATGCCTCAGCGGAGTGGCAGATCTGGGAAATGAACACGGACGGAACAGATCAGCGCCAGGTGACCCACTGTTTGGGGGATTGCCTTTCCCCAACCTATTTGCCGCGCGACGCAATCGCTTTCTCGGGCGAAGTGCAGGGCGGTAACGGAGCGCGGGTTTCCCAACTTTTCTTTGCCAAGCTGGACGGCACCGAGGTGCAGCAGATCACCTTTGGTCCGGGCGACTACGAACTGGAAACGGTGCTGCAGAACGGCATGATTCTCGCCTCCGCACGATCGCCACTGGTGTCGGGGGGAGAGACTGAGAAGTCACGGAACTTGTACACGTTGCGGCCCGACGGTACGGGTCTCGCGGCTTTCCGATGCGACCGCGAGGACCGGGCAATTCGCAGTCAAGCCGAAGAGTTGGATGACGGGTCGGTAGTCTTCGTTAAGAACACCACGCTTAACTCCGAAGTCGGAGGCGATCTGGCGGCGATTCAGCGCGGCGCCACCCACAATTCGATCATGGGCCCGCTGAGTGCGTTAATGTGGTCGCCGCGCCAGCTCGAGGCTTCGCGATTAATAGTGGCGCGGCGCGTTACGGCGCCCGCCGCAGCCGCGAAATTCGACCTGTATTCGTTTGATTTCATCCACGGGAAGTTTCAGGCCCCCATTTACCACGATCCGGAGCTTTCGAGTATTGAGCCCGCTCCCATCGCGGCACACCCCGCTCCGCGTTGGTACTGGAGCACCTTGCGCGCGGAAGCAAAAATGGGCTACTTCATCTGCCTGGACGCCTCGATGGCCGACGAAGTTCCCAAGGGACGACTGGCCCAAATCCCGAGCAAGGTAAGAGTGCTAGCGCTGGACGCGGCGACGGAGAAGGAGTCCAGCCTGGGAGAAGCACCCGTCGAGCGTGACGGCTCCTTTTACATCGCGGTGCCGCCGGACCGCCCGGTACGTTTCGAACTGTTGAGCCCTGAGGGCAAGGTGGTCCGCGAGCAAAAGAGTTGGATCTGGGCGCGCACGGGCGAAGAACACGGCTGCGTGGGCTGCCACGAAGACCGCGCTGTAGCGCCCGAGAACCGCTGGCCCTTAGCGCTGCGGCGCTTCGACGCACCGTTCTGCCTGGGCGTTCAGGCGCCGCTCCAAGCCGCGCACTGAGAGCGCAAATTAATCTCGTTGCGGTCGCGCACTCTGAGTCTGAGGAGAGTTTCTATGCGGTGTCATTCCGAGCGAAGCGAGGAATCCCGCTCTGCTTTTCAACTGACGCAGTTCCAGAGCGAGATTCCTCGCGGAGTTTATCCTGAGCGCCCAGAGCGAGATCCTTCGCTTCGCTCAGGATGACAGCGAAGGGCTCGGAATGACATGGTGCCAGTTGGAGGGAGCCGGGGATGAACGTTCGAGCACGGCAAATCACGATGATACTCGCAACGGCGACCTTGCTTGTGGTAGGGCTGAGGGTGACAGCCCAAGACCCAGCCGGAACCCCTGCTGTCCACATGCCCGCTTCAAAACACACTGCCTCCGTCCCAAGTTCAAAGCGCGATCCAGAGTCTCAGACGGGCCCTGCTTCCGCCCTCCCCACTTTCGAAAATGTTACCGAAAAATCCGGCATCAATTTCCGGCATTCTTTTGGCGAGCAGAAGCTGAGTTCGATCATGGAGGCCACCGGGTCCGGCTGCGCCTGGATCGATTACAACAACGATGGTCTTCTGGACCTTTACGTCGTGAGCGGGCGATACGTTGATGGCGCCACCAAATTCTCGAAGCCCGACGGTGTGAATGCTACGAACCACCTCTATCGCAATAATGGCGACGGCACGTTTACGGACGTGACAGAGCAGGCCGGTGTGGGCGGCAAAGGATTCGGCATGGGAGTGACGGTCGGCGACTACGACAACGACGGATACGAAGATATCTACGTCAGCAACTGGAATTCGTCAATCCTCTATCACAACAATGGGAATGGAACGTTTACGGACGTCACGGCGAAAGCGGGCGTCGAGAACCCTCACTTCGGGACGGGCGCAACCTGGCTCGACTACGACCGCGATGGCAAGCTCGATCTCTTCGTCGGGAATTATCTGAAGTTCGATCCCAATGCCAAGCGCGAGTTTTTCAGCGCGGACGCATTCCCTGGCCCGCTTGACTACGAAGGCGACGCCGACCGGCTCTTCCACAACAATGGCGACGGGACTTTCACTGACATGTCTCACAAGGCGGGCATCGACAACCCGCTGGGCCGCGCCATGGGTGTGACCGCAGGAGACTTCGATAACGATGGCTGGCCTGATATTTACATCGCCAACGACACGATGGACAGCTATCTCTATCGCAACAACCACGACGGAACGTTCTCGAACGTCGCGCAGGATGTGAATGTGGCCTTCGGCGCGAACGGAGAGGCCACCTCCGCCATGAACCCCATCTTCGGCGATTACGACAACGACGGCTGGCAGGACATCTTCGTCTCGGACATGCGTTACCACCGCCTCTTCCACAATCCCGGCGGGAAGGGATTCTGGCTTGACACCACCGTCGAGACCGGCGTGGCCAGCGTTTCCGGTCAATACGTGGCCTGGGGCGACGGTTTCTTCGATTTTGACAACGACGGCTGGAAGGACCTTTTCATCGTGAACGGCGGCCTGCACTGGCTGATTCCCATGGAAGACTCCGTTCTCCGCAACAACGGCAACTCCACCTTCACCGATGTCTCTTCGCAGTTGGGCGACTACTTCAAGGTCAAGAAAGTGGGGCGGGGCGCTTGCTTCGCCGATTACGACAACGACGGCTACATCGACGCTTTCATCATGGTTTTGGGGGGCAAGGGAATTCTTCTCCACAACAATCCCCCTCCGGTGGGCGTGCGCAATCACTGGTTGACCATCAAGCTGATCGGGACGAAGAGCAATCGAGACGGTTTTGGAGCCCGCCTTGAAGCGATCGCCGGCGACCTCCACCAATACTCCGAGGCGCCCGCAGAGAACGGCTATCTCTCCCAGGGCGACCCGCGGCCACACTTCGGCTTGGGCAAACATACGGAAGTCGACAAGCTGATCATCCACTGGCCAAGTGGAATCGATCAGGAGCTTGACCACGTCAAGGCCGACCAGTTCCTGACGGTCAAGGAACCGTCGGATACGCCCGCAGGCACGGGAGGCAAGGGGAGATGACGCGCATCCCCACAGCACGCCATGGAGTGTGCAGCCCTCTCCCCCTTGGGGGAGAGGGTGGCCCGCAGCCGGCGCCTTCATCAGCCGGGGCGGGTCGGGTGAGGGGGTCGGCCGAAGTGGGACGTCGGGAAAGCCCTTGTGGCTGCCCAGGACTCGCCATCGAAGACTCTCAACAAATCGTGTCATTCCGGGCGCAGCGAGGAATCTCACTCTGTCGGGTGCGGACCGCGGAAAAAGCCAGAGCAAGATTCCTCGCTGCGCTTGGAATGACAGTCGTGGCAGGGTTGCTTCTGAATCCCATACGGCATCCGTACGCCGCCACGCCGCAGCAAACAGCGGCTGCCGAGCCCGAATATCTTTCGCCCGTCGAGCTGAAGTTTTCGCCTGACGGCCATCGCCTCTATGTCGTATGCGAGGGTAACGATTCAGTGCTGGCCATCGACGCGCGCACCCGCCAAGTCGTGGTGCGTGCGAAAGTGGGCGCCAAACCTCGAGGCCTGGCGCTATCCCCGGACGGAGGCACACTGTACGTCTCGAATTCCCGGAGCGATACGATCAGTGAAATAGACGCTCGATCGTTCGAAATCCGTCGCACTATCAAAGCAGGCTGGGGACCTGTTGGGCTCACTACCGACCGCAGCGGCAAGTTCCTCTACGTGGCTAACAGCGTGGGCAACGACGTTTCGCTCATCGACCTCGCGGCGGGCGCAGAGATCAAGCGCTTCATGACCCAACGCTATCCAGAACAGATTCTTCTCTCCCGGGACGGCCGTCGAGTCTACGTGTCGAACATTTTGCCTCGCTTTGGACCCTACGACCAGCCTCCTGTGTCCGAATTGCTGGTCATCGACGCGGTGAAGCAACTCGTGGAAGCACGCGTTTGGGTTCCTGGGGCGATCGAGCTTCGGCACATCGCGGAGGCCCCGAAATCACTGGGCGGTTACCTGTTGGTTCCCGAAATCAGGCCCAGAAACCTTGGTCCGTTAATCAGCGTGGCGCAAGGCTGGGTGATGACGCATGGCGCGGCGATAGTTCGCCCAACAGCAGGGGCGGTTCGCGAACCGCCCCTACAGGTTACGCAGGTGGTCCTCGACGACATTGATTATTATTTCGCGGGGGAAAACGGCGCCGCATTCACACCTGACGGGCGCTACGCGCTCGTCACTGCCTCGGAAGCCGACACGCTAACTATCCTCGACACCGCGAAGCTGGCGCGGCGGCTCCACGCGGTTTCTAGTGGCGAACTGCCGAACCGGCTCGACTCCGCACGCACGTTTGTGGTGCGGCGGCTTGAAACCGGATCGAACCCGCAGTCCGTCGTGGTTTCGCCGGACGGCCGCGTGGCCTACGTTGCGAACCGCCTGGACGATACTCTGACCGTCGTTGATCTTGCGAAACTTCAAGTCGCCTCAATGGTCAATCTTGGGGGACCGAAAGAACTGACCGCGAATCGTCGAGGCGAGCGGCTTTTCAATGCCGCGAAATATTGTTTCCAGGGCCAGTTTGCCTGCGCCACTTGCCATCCCAACAGCCATTTGGATGGCCTCGCATGGAACCTGGAAACTCCGCGACTGGGGCGCGACCGCGTGGCTAACCGCACTCTGCGCGGGATCAAAGAGACTGCACCCTTCAAATGGAATGGGCACAACCCGGACCTGGCCACGCAGTGCGGCCCCCGCATCGCCAAGTTCCTGTTTCGCTCCGAAGGTTTCAACACCCACGAACTCGCGGACCTGGTCACGTTCCTGAACCAGATTCCCCTGCCGCCGAAGCGGCACCTTGCGGCGGACGGCCAGCTTAGCGACGCGCAGGAGCGCGGCAAGGCCATCTTTTATCGCACGCAGAAGAACGACGGCTCGCCCATTCCGGTCTACAACCAGTGCGCCACCTGCCACCCGGCCGGCTCCCACTACACCGCCCGGGCGAGCTTTGATGTCGGGTCGGCGAACAAATACGACACGATCTCATCCTTCGACACTCCGCAACTGGATCGCGTCTACGAAGATGGCCCGTATTTGCACAACGGACAGGCGATGACGCTCGAAGAAATCTGGACCGTGTTCAACAACAAGGACACGCACGGCGTAAGCTCGGACATGTCCAAAGAGCAGTTGAACGATTTGATTGAGTTCTTGAAGACGCTGTGAAGACCTAGGATTTGAGATTTGAAATCTGAGATTTGTGATGGGGGGGATGGGGAAAAATATCATGAGGCGATTGCTCTTGAGCACCGCAATCCTTTTGACAGCGTCGTTACTCGGCTTGGCCCAGGAAGCGCCCTCCCAACGAGTGGCGCAGCCCGGTACCTCACACGATTCGGCGCCAAAACCGCACCTCATCACCCGCTGGGAGAACTTCACAACGGCCAATGGGATGCCCGACCCTAAGGTCTTCTGCGTCGCCGTGGATGGCAACCGGGTTTGGGCAGGGACTGAAGACGGCCTGGCGCTGATCGAGAACGGAAAAGTGCAACGCGTTTACAAAACCCAAGATGGCCTGGTCGAGCGCGCCGTGATGGGCATTGCAGTGGACAAGAAAACAGGCGACCTGTGGCTCGCCACGTTCGGCGGAGTCAGCCACCTGTCCGGCGGCCAGTTTCAAAACTTCACGAACCTCACTAGCGGCCTTTTGAATGACATTTGTTACGGCATTGCCGTCGTCGACCAGTATGTCTGGGTCGCTACCACTGCGGGCGTGAGCCGCCTGAACACCTATACCGGCGAGTGGACGAGTTGGAGCGAAAAGAATGCGCCCTTCCATGAACCGTGGTCGTACGGCATCGCTCCGGCGGGCAATAAGATGTACTTTGCCATTTGGGGCGGGGGCTTGCTCGAATACGACGTGGCCGGCAATTATTGGAAGCCTTACACCGACCCTGACGAGGAAATGGAAATTGTCCTGTTCCGCAATCAAGGGCTCCTACACATCATCGTTTCGAACGTCGCCTACAACCCTGACACCAAGATGGTGTGGGCCTCGACCTATTTCGGCTTGAGCGGGTATGACGGCCGTAATTGGCACAACTACCTGACAAAAGACAGCGGCCTCGCATCAGACTTTATCAATGCCCCTAAATCCCGCGGCGACGATGTCTGGGTCTGCACCGATAAGGGTCTGAGTTACCTCAATTACAAAACTAATACGTGGGTCAGCTATCGTCCCACAAAGCAGACCGGCCACGGAGAGATCGAGATCACCTGGCCCGATACGAAGAAGAACAAGCTCGAGACATCAACCTCCCTCGCCCATAATTACATCCTAAATATGGATTTCCAAGGCGAGGACATCTGGGTGGCGACAGCCCAAGGGCTGAGCCACGGAATTCGCGAACCTCAGAAGGAGAGTCAACTCTATGCGTCGATCAAATCCCACCGTAGCAGCGGTGAAGTCGCACAAGCCCATGCCCAAAAAGGCCGTTAGAGCGCCTCAAACGCTCAACGAAGCCTACGACTACCCCAAGCCCTCTTCCTTTTCACGCGCGCTGCGGCTGGACATTAAAGGCGTGACCATCTTGCTGATCTCCGGCACGGCGAGTGTGGATGAGTACGGCAGGACAGTTCACGCGGGCGACTTCCGCGCCCAGTGCTGGAGAACCTATCAGAACATTACCGGATTGCTCGAGGCCGAAGGGGCAACGTGGAAAGACATCGTGCGCACCACCTGTTATCTGCGCGATATCGAGCGCGATTACGAAGCTTTCAACGAAATCCGCACTCAGTTCTTCAAAGAGCAGGAACTTGACCCGCTGCCGGCGTCCACGGGCATCCAGGCCATTCTGTGCCGGCCGGATCTGCTGATCGAGATTGAAGCGATAGCGATCTTTGAATCGGAGCGCAGCGGCGGCAGCAACGGGCAGTAAGAGTGATGCGGCGGGGGACCACCCCTTAGTCCCCTCCTCATTGAGGAGGGGATTCAGGGGTGGTGAAAGTGCTGTGGGGGAGGGGTGGCAATGAGAATTGCTGGACAAGTCAGTATTGATGACATCCCAAAGGTTTGCCCGCTCGTAAGCCGGGCAGCCAACCCCCAATACGGAGAGAGAGGCACACGCGTAGTGGTCGTCGCTGGCGTGCGATTTGGCGGCGAGCGTCCGGTGGTGATCGGTGGGCCTTGTGCGGTGGAGAGTCACGGCCAGACGGTCGGGTTGGCGCATGCCGTGAAGCGGGCTGGCGCAGACATGCTGCGCGGGGGCGCTTACAAGCCTCGCACCTCACCCCACGATTTTCAGGGCTCCGGACTCGAAGGCCTGTGCATTCTCAGTGTCGCTCGCCAGGAAACCGGCCTGCCGATAGTTACCGAAGTCATGGACCCGCGCATGGTGGGCGAAGTGGCTCGAGTGGCCGACATGCTGCAAGTGGGTTCGCGCAACATGCACAATTACGCTTTGCTGGCGGAGGTGGGGCGCGCGGGCAAACCTATTCTGTTGAAGCGCGGGATGTCCGCGAGCCTGTGCGAATGGTTGGGCGCCGCGGAGTACATCGCCAAGCAAGGCAACCTGGACATTGTGCTCTGCGAGCGCGGAATCCGGGGATTCCCTTCCGGCGAGTACTCGCGATACGTGCTCGACCTCAATGTGATCCCGGCAGCCAAGATGCTGACCTTTCTCCCCGTCGTCGTTGACCCCAGCCACGCCACCGGGGTCTCGGCCATGGTCGAGCCGGCCAGTCGCGCCGCACTCGAAATGGGCAGCCACGGACTGCTGATCGAGGTCGCGGACCTGGTTTTTGGCGAACCCAAGTGCGACGGCTTGCAGGCCATCGACTCCGCAACTTTGGGAAGAATTGTGTCGTTTGCGCGTGAGAAGCAAGCAGTCAGTAGCCAGGAGTCAGGAGTCAGAAGCACGGAGGGAATACAGCCCACGCCAGCTTTAAATGCAACTGTGGCCTGACCGCCCCAAGCGAGCAAAGACTCGTGTCCTCTCCCCTGGGGAGAGGGTGGCCCGCAGCCGGCGCTGTCTTCAGCCGGTGCGGGACGGGTGAGGGGTTGCTTCCACAGCCTAGAGGGCCTTTTCCCGGAGAAGCCATAATGCGACGATTCATTTTCATTCTTGCGCTCTTCTTACTCGCGGCGCCTGCCTGGCCGCAATACAAGGAGCCGGACGACGAAAAACCTGTCGAGCGCTACGCCAACATGCCGGACGAAGCGGTGCCCTACCGGCGATTCACAAAGCCTTATTACGACTGGTTTGTCCAGACGGATACGATTGGCTATTACGGCGCCGCAGACAAGCGCCCTGACGGGGACTCTGCTAAGTTGGGTGAAGTCGCTATCGGTTTCATGGCACCGGTCGAAAACAATCCCGAATCCATTTTTGGAATTCCGCAGCTGCACGGCGCGCAACTTGCCCTCGACGAAGCCAACGCGCGTGGCGGCTTCCACGGCAAGCCTTATGTACTCAAAGTGCATAACGAATCCGCCCTCTGGGGCGCATCCTCGACCGAACTTGTGAAGATGCTATTCAACGAGAACTGCTGGGCCATGCTGGGTTGCGTCGACGGCCAGAACTGCCACATCGCACTGCGGACGTCTCTCAAGCTCGAGGTCCCCATCATGAACGTCGGCACCACGGACCCCACGGTTACAGAGACGCGCATTCAGTGGCTGATGCACGATTTTATCGACGACCGCCAGCAGGGCTACACACTCGCTGATTACGTTTTCAAAACCCTCAAGCTCAAACGCATCGGGGTGATTCGCACTCAAACCCGCTATGCCCGCCTGGGCGTGGCGAAATTCAATGACGAGGCGCGGCGCATGGGCCGCCAGCCGATCCTGGAGGTGAAATTCGAGCGCGGCGATAAAGATTTTTCAAGACAACTCACGATGCTGAAGAACGCCAAAATCGAAGGCGTCATCATTTGGGGCGAAGCCGCCGAGGCGGGCTTGATCCTGAAACAGATGCGGGCCATGGGCATGAACCAGCCGGCCTTTGGTGGAAGCCGCCTGGCCTACCCGCAGTTGCTCGAGATTGCCGGCCCCGCTGCGGAAGGCACGGTCGTAACCACCACGCTCGACCCCACGCGCCAAGACCCCAAGTGGCTGGCCTTCCGGGATGCTTACCGGAAGCGGTTCAACGAGGATCCGATCGATTACGCGGCCTACGCTTATGACGGCATGAATATTCTGACATCGACGATTGAGAAAGTCGGGCTCAACCGTGGCCGAATCATGGCCGCTCTGCGCGATTACCAGATGAAGAGTTACGACGGCGTGGCCGGGAAGGCTTTCTTCGATCACACTTTGAATAACATTTCGCCGGTGACGATGGCTCGTGTGAAGGACGGGAAGTTTGAGTATTGGCTGGCTCCGCGTCAAGGCGGGCACGAGGGCGCCGAGAGCACCTCCGGCGGGCGTGGCGGACAATAGCTTTGCGTAATTTCAAATCTCACATTTCAAATCTCAGATTTCAAATTTCAAATCTCAAATCCCGCTATGCTGCCGTGCCCCGCGCCGCTGTGCTTCTCGCCGCACTCCTCGTCTGCAATTCTCGTACGCTCGCTCAAACTCCTCCCCAACCCTACGCGGTCATTCCCCGGGACGCAGTGAATTATTCCGGGCCGGGGCGGGATTCGAGCCACGATCTGCCCGGGTCTGAAATCAAAATCGGGCTTCTTGCGCCGCTCACCGGCCCTCGCCAGAACGAAGGCAACGCGCTGCTCGAGGCGGCAAAGTTGGCAATCGAAGACGAGGCCGCGAGCCCGTTTCCCGGCGACCGCCGCCTCTCCATTGTCGCGCGCGACCAGAGCGATTCCTGGGGACGCGCAACGAATGAAATCGTGCGGCTCGTATTCGATGAACAGGCGGCGGCGCTCCTCACCTCGCTCGATGGCGACTCCGCTCATCTTGCTGAGCAGGTTGGGAACAAGGTTGGAATCCCCATCGTCACGCTTTCCACCGACCCTTCCACAACCGAGATCAACCTTCCCTGGATTTTTCGGCTTGCCCCCACTGACACGCAACAGGCCCGCGCGTTTGTGCGTGACATCTACTTCGAACGCAAATTTAAGAAGGTGATCCTGATTACGAATAGCAATCATGACGGGAGAATCGGCGGCGAGGAATTTCAAAAGGCGGCTCACGCACTGAGCGCACCTTCGTTCGACCAGATCGAGGTCAATCCGGTGGGATCCAACCTGGACTCAACGGTGAGTCAAATCATCGCAGCGAAGCCCGAAGCACTGGTGTTCTGGACAGGGGCAGAAACAACGGCGAGATTACTCCAGCCACTTCTCGAGGCACTTCCGACAACCCAGTTTTACCTCAGCCAGGAAGCAGCGCAGACGCATTCCGTCGCGGGCCAGAATAATACTTGGATTCTGGGCTCGAGCCTTGTAGAAAAGCCCCTGCGTGACAGCTTCGAGAAACGCTACCGCGCGAGGACGGGAGAATTTCCCATCCCGGCCGCGGCACAGGCCTACGACGCCATACGGATTCTTGCCGTCTCGCTGCGGAGTTCGGGCCCCAACCGCGCCCGCTTGCGAGATGCGCTGGCTGCGCTCTCGAACTACCAGGGAGCGTCCGGTCCCGTCACCTTCGATCACGCAGGCAACGACCTCGGTGACTTCACTCTTGTCAGACTTCCTTCAGCAGAATCCAGTAGCCCCTGAGCGGGGAAGTAGCGCCGACCTCCAGAGCCTGCCCTGAGCGGAGCGAAGGGTCGGCACATGCTGACCTAAAGGTCAACGCTACGCTGAAACCAGGGCACCGCCCAGCCCGGCACGTCACTTCTTAGAGCTCCTGAGATACACGGTATAGTCCGTCGGCGCCGGCTTGCCGCCCGCCTCACGTACGGCTGAGGCCACTTGCCCGCGGTGATAAGCCGAGTGCAAAACGAGATGCATCAGAATATCCTGAACAGGCGTCTTGTTCTCTGTCCCTTTAAGGCTCAGATAAGTGAGATCGTTCCCAAGCTTTTCGGAAGTGAGCCCTTCGAGGATGCCGCGCCACCGCTGCCGCAAATCCTCGATCGCCGCGCCACATTCTTCGAGCGTAAGGTCCGGCCACGGCTGTGCTGAGGGCGGCGCAGGACTCGCGAACCTGGACATCCAGATTCGTTGCGCCCCGATGATGTGGCACACGGCTTTTCTCGCCTTTTCGACGCCACCAGGCACTGTCTTCAAGCTTGCAAGAGTCTCGGAGTTTGCCCAGTAATCGTATTCAAAAAGTCTACGATGATCCATGCGTTCCTCTCTTGAGACGAAGACTCCGCTCCTCCGCGCGTGGCGGGGACATCGGCTTCACTGTTGGCGACATAGGGCGCGTACAGACATGGCCATGTATGCGCCACCGCCTGTCGACCGCCTAAGACACTCCTTGACGGCAATCAGCTCACATCCACGGCTCTAGCCCCGCACGTTAGCGTCGCCTACGACTGGCGCCTTACTGGGGAAATCCTTGAAAAGCCCGGAGTAGACCAATCCGGCGATGGCCGCGCCGATGATCGGGGCAACCCAGAAGAGCCAAAGCTGCCCGAGTGCCCATCCATGCACGAAAAGCGCAGGCCCGGTGCTGCGAGCAGGATTCACTGAAAGGTTGTCCACAGGTATTCCGATCAAGTGAATGAGCGTAAGGCTCAGGCCGATCGGTATTCCGGCGAAGCCCACCGGTGCGCGACCGTGGGTGGAGCCGAGAATCACAAACAGGAAGAAGAAAGTGAGAACGATCTCCGCCAGCAGGCATGCCCCGAGAGAGTATCCACCCGGCGAGTGTTCGGCATAACCGTTGCACGCGAATCCACCCAGCTCAAACCCAGGTTTGCCGCTGGCAATGAAGTAGAGCACCGTGGACGCGGCAGCCCCACCCAGGACTTGGGCGATGATGTACGGAATCAGCTCTGAAGCCGGAAACCGTCCTCCGGCCCAAAGCCCGACGGAGACAGCCGGATTGATGTGACATCCTGAGATGTGACCGATGGCGTATGCCATGGTCAGCAGGGTAAGTCCAAAGGCCAGAGCCACGCCGAGAAAGCCAATGCCCAACTGCGGGAAGGCTGCATCCAAAACAGCAGCTCCGCAACCGCCGAAGACCAGCCAGAACGTGCCAAAGAACTCTGCACTACATCGTTTTCCTAGCGACATAAGCCGTCTCCCCTTTTTGAGATTTTGAGATTTTGGTCCCGCGGCACTCCGGCTCGGTTCCTGAGGAGCGCCCCGGGTGCTGATGAATTCAGTGTATCATCTTTCGGTTTAACCCTACACCATATTGCAGCACAAGGAAGACTAATCTGCTTTCTGCTTTCTGCCTACCGGCCTTTGCAGTCCGCCGCCCTTTCCCACGTCCGAAGCCCATAGCGGCTGAGATAAATGGGGATATTCTTGAACAGGCGATTCTCAGCTTCAATATCGCGGATCATCGCCCGTTTCACGTGTGAAAGTGTGCCGGTGAGAATGGTAAGAGAACCGCCGTCGCCTCCAGCGCCGTTCACCTTCCAACCTAGGGCTCCGTGCTGCTTCGCGATTTCGATCACCCGCCGCGCATCGCTGCTGACCAAGTCAGGATGAAGCCGCTCCTGCGCCTCGGTGTTTTCAATCATAGCTTCTCCCAGCGCCACGAAATCGCCGGCATGAACAGCATCACGGCTTCTTTCGGCCGTCGCCCGCAAGTCCTGAAGCTTGCGGCACTCGGGCCCAGACCCCTCGAGTTCCCTGATCACTTTCTCATGCACCACCGACGAACTGTGGGATTTTCCGAAGTAGATCAAAACTAGCCGCCGCTCGAGTTCCCACCAAAGCGCGTTGGGAATCTGAATCTGTGAAACGGCAGCGCGCGGATAGTCGAACATCTCAATATAATTGAGCCCGCCGAAAGCCGAACACAACTGGTCCTGAATCCCGCATTGCAGCTTCAACATTTCGGTTTCGATGGCCTGTGCCGTGTACGCCACCTCGTGAGCAGTGAGGTGGCCCTGGGTAAGTCGGTCGAGCGCTCCCACTAATGCCACCGCGACGGCGGCTGAGGTGCCGGTCGAAGCCCCGCTCGGCGCTTCCGAGAAAATCGAGACCTTCAAAGCCAAGTCGGCAGGCACCTTCATGCGCGCAATGGCTGCCTGAAGCAAAGCGTGTCGGCCCCAATCGGATTGCACGCCCGTCGCAGCGAAGCGTTCTAAATAGTTCTCAGCAAAGACCGAGACATCACGCTCCCGGCCGGCATTCTTAAACACTTCCACTTGCACCTCAACGTAGGGATAGACGCCGATATTAAAAATCTTTCCGTGCTTGGCAAACCAAGTGTCCGTCCAGCCGCCGTTGTCGCAAATGCGAATCGGCGCCACGCAGTTGATGATACGGAGTGGGGATAGTGTTTGAAAATCTTCCATTAGAGTCCTCCGTCGAATCGGCGGAAAAGCGTCGGCTGCGATGGTTGCTGCGTTCTCGCTCGCGGCGAGGGAAGAAACCCCTCACTCGTCCGGCGACGGCTGAAGAAATCGCCGTCGCTGGACACCCTCTCCCCACGGGAGAGGGCAGTTCCTAGTTTCGAGTTTCTACTTTCTACTTTGCCTCTCTCCAGTTCAGCCCCACGCCGATATCTACGCGCAGTGGAACCTTGAGCGGATACGCGGACTCCATCTCGGCCTCGACAATTGCGCGGGCGCGCTCCAACTCCGCCTCGGGCGACTCGAATACAAGTTCGTCATGCACGGTCAACAGCATGCGCGTTTTCATCTTTTCACGCTCCAGGCGCGCGTGCACTTTGATCATGGCCAACTTCATGAGGTCCGCGGCAGTGCCCTGGATGGGAGAATTCATGGCTTCGCGCTCCGCTCGATTGCGGGAAGGCACATCGCGGCTGTTGATGTCGGGAATGGACCGCAGACGGCCAAAGAGAGTGCGCACGCGTCCGTAGGTGCGCGCTTCTTCAATCAGGCGATCGATAAACTCTTTCACTTTGCTGTAGCGCTCGAAATAAGCGTCGATGTACCGCTGCGCTTCGGTTTTGCTGGTGCCGGTGCGCTCCGCCAGTCCGAAGGAACTGAGCCCGTAAACCACGCCATAGTTGATGGCCTTCGCCATCCTGCGATGCTCGTGGTTCTGAAGCGCCGGAGGCACGCCGAAAATCTCCTGCGCGGTTCGCGCGTGAATGTCCTCGCCGCGCGTGAATGCCTCGATCAACACCGGATCGTCCGCCAGGTGAGCGAGCACCCGCAGTTCCACCTGCGAATAGTCAGCCGAGATCAACCGGCAGCCCGGATCGGCGACAAACGCCGAACGAATGCGCAACCCGAATTCGTCGCCAATCGGAATGTTCTGCAAATTCGGATTGAATGATGAAAGGCGGCCGGTGCGCGACCCGGTTTGGCTAAAGGTAGTATGCAAACGGCCCGTCTGTGGGTTAATAAACTTGGGGAGGGCGTCAAGGTAAGTCGACTTCAGCTTTGTCCGCGTGCGGTATTCAAGGATCTTGCGCGGCAATTCGTGTTTCTCGGCAAGCCCTTCCAGAACCGAGGCGTCGGTCGAATATTGCCCGCTCTTCTTCAGCCTCTTTCCCCCGGGCAACTTGAGCTTATCGAACAGCACATCGCCGAGCTGTTTCGGCGAGTCGATGTCGAAAGGTTGTCCGGCAAGATCATAGATCTCGCTGGTGAGGCCGGTGAGGTCCTTATCGAACTCGCCCGACATGCCAGCCAGAACGCGCGGGTCGAGGTGGATGCCGAATGCCTCCACGTCCGCCAGAACACTCGACAGCGGAAGTTCTATCTCCTCATAAACCCGTTTCAATTCTTCCCGCGCTATTTCAGGCACGAGCAGTGCGGCAAGCTGCCGCGTGCCGCCCGCCCAGTCCGCTGCCGAGCCCGACAACTTGCGCCCCTGCCGGCGAAGCATCAAGTCTTCGAGCGAGTGGCTCAAGGCCAGCGGATCCAGCAAGTACGAATAGAGCATGGTGTCGTCTGTGACGCCGGCGAGCGTCACGCCCATCTTGGCCAGCAGAATTCGAAGCAGCTTGGAGTTGTGAACTGCCTTGCCGTGCGACCGAGAAGAGAGAAACAACTTCATGGGCTCAAGAAGGCCAGGCGTGGCGGAAACAGTGGCCAGCCGCTTGCCGTCAGAAAGCCCCAAGCCCCGAAGTTCGCCGGCAAAACACTCCTCGCCGTCGACTGCCAGCCCGATCGCCACGGTGGCATGCTCCTCTAGAGCACTTAGCCAGGTACTCACCGACTCAGGCGTCGCTAGATCTTCCACGTCCACCGCTGCCTCGACCTGGACCGGAGCCTCTTGCAGAAACTCGCGCAACATCGAGGTAAAACCCAACTCCTGGCACAAGGCACGGAGTTCAAGATAATCTAGCGACGCAGTCTTGAGATCGGCAGGAGCGACATCCAGGGGTACGTCTGGCCGGATGGTGGCGAGTTCGCGACTGAGCAGCGCTTCTTTTTTGAAATCGCGCAGTGCGTCGCGGTAACTTTGCTTTTCCACCTGCTCGTAGTTTTCGAGCGCCTTGTCGAGCGTGCCGAACTTGCGGATAAGATCGGTTGCCCCTTTCGGCCCGATGTAGCTTCGCTTTTTGGCCCCCGGCGCGAGGGGTGGCTCCTGACCGGGAAAAGGCCGAGCCCCTGGGATGTTGTCGCTGGGATCACCGGTCAACGCCAGCCAGTCAACGACCTGGGAAGGTTTGACGCCTATTACGTTCAGCACGCTTTCAAGCTCCACATTGGAAAGTTTCACATTGTCCAGAGCCTCTTGGAGCTTGCCCTCTTCCGTTTTCTTGCTCGACTGTTTCTGATCCTCCGTAAGCTCGGGTTCATGCGTAGCGAGGCGTGCCTGGTTTGCTTCCTCCACAATTTCGCCGGGGGTCATCGGGACGATAAACGACTCCCGGTCCACAGATCCGCCACGAGGCTTCAGAACAAAAGTATGCTGGTCGACAAGCTGGTATAGGTCCTGATCGCCCGACACGATGAATGCGTTCAGGCCTTCGTCAGACCCTCTCTTCGCTAGCGTGCCCATCACGTCGTCCGCTTCGAAGCCTTCTTTCTCAACAAGCTTTACTCCCATCGCCTGGCAGAATCGCCGCACGTAGGGAAGCTGGACAGCCAGTTCCTCCGGGAACTCCGGACGGTTCGCCTTGTATCGTTCGAATAGCTTGTCGCGAAAGGTGGGGGCCGCAAGGTCAAACGCCACGCCCACCAGATCGGGCCGGTGATCTTTCAAGATCTTCCGCAGGGTCCGTACGAAAATATAGACGGCCTTCGTGGGCATTCCGCTGGGCGAGCGCAAATCCATTTGCATGGGCGCGTGGAACGCCCGAAAGACCAGCGACATGGCATCAATTAAAATCAGCTTCTTGCCGGGCTGGAATTCAGGCAAGGTATTCCTCCGTGTTCGATGTAGTTGGATATTCTAACCTATCCCCTCTGCTCATGTAGGAAAGACTCTCGCCAACCGTTGGTCGCTGCCTGTATCGTTTCGCGAACACCGAGAGTGCACGAGGCGTATTCTTGCACCCCGAACGGGCGAGCTAAGACACCACAGGCGAGCTGCCGTTAGGCGTTAAACTAAGATCGCCGGGAGCATCGGAGCCCGTCAGCAGACGGGCGGCAGAATGTGGCCCATGGCGAAAGCCATGGGATAAAACGTCAGCGTCATGAGCAAGCCCCGTAGGGGCGACAGAAATATTGGACGGAGCGCAGAAAGTCTGTCGCCCGCTGACGCGGGCTTGATCGTTAACCAGCGTCGGCCATCCCACGGCTTTCGCCGTGGGCCACAGTCTTTCGGCCCTCCGGGCCTGCGAGAGTAGCATCGAGAGGCATTTCGCAGACTGCGGCAGGCTTGGGTTAACGCCTCAGGGCCGTTGGCCTGGGCTGTGGTAGCTCGCCCCTTCGGAGCCTCTATCAATATCCGAAGCATTGAATCCCAGGGAAGGAGCACAGCCATCGATCAGCCCTTCGGCGAGTGCCGCTTCCGCGAACCCAAGTTCGTCGAAGGCACACAAATCAGAGCCAATGTTGCGTAATTGACACATGGCTTGTTTCACGGCAACACACGAATCAAGCGTAAATTATTGATAATAAACATATTGCATAATCTCATGGTCTTGGCTAAGAAAATGCTCACCACATGAACTTCGAGGAGCTTCTTGGCCAACCAACATACGATTGCGAATCCCGTCTCCGTCTCCGGTGTGGGCCTCCACACAGGCGTCAAAGTCAACCTCCGGCTTTGCCCTGCCCCCGCAAACTCGGGTGTAGTGTTCCGGCGCACTGACCTCGAGGACTTCATCATTGAAGCCCAGGCCCGAAATGTTGCCCGGGTCGCCTACGCTACAAGCCTGATGAAGAAGGGCGTCCTGATCTCGACCACGGAACATCTCCTGTCCGCCCTGGCGGGCCTGGAAGTGGATAATGCGGTGGTGGAAATCGACAACCTGGAATTGCCGATCATGGATGGCAGCGCGCGGCCCTTCGTTGAACTCATCGCCAAAGCCGGAATTCGCCGCCAGCGGGCCCGAAGGAACTTCGTCAAAATCCTCGAGCCTGTTGAGGTTGCCGATGGCATGAAGCGTATTATTATCTATCCGGCGGATGCGTTCCGAGTCACCTATCGCATCTCCTTTCCCCACCCGCTGATTGGAACGCAAACCATCGACTTTGCCCCCGCTTCGTCCCGCTACGCCGCTGAGATCGCCCCCGCGCGGACCTTCGGGTTTCTGGAAGAACTCGAAATGCTTCGAAAGAACGGCCTGATCCGCGGTGGTTCGCTCGAGAATGCCGTGGTGCTCGACCGCACGGGCGTCGTCAATCCCGAAGGGCTTCGCTTCCCGGATGAATTCTGCCGGCACAAGCTGTTGGACCTGATCGGCGACTTCTCCCTGCTGGGCCACCCGCTGCTTGGCCATGTGGTTGCCGAGCGAGCCGGCCACGCCATGCACGCCCAACTTGTCACGCGCCTGTTGCAGGAACGGAAGTCCTGGAAACTCGTGTCGGCGTCTGAGTCCGCCGCACAACCCGAATCCGAACCCACGCCGGTGTTTGCTGCCAGCGAAGCCCAGTAAGAGCAAAATAAAACAGCTCACGCAAAGTCGCGAAGACACACAAAGCGTGGATCTTTTTCTGCTTTGCGACCTTGGCGTACTTTGCGCCTTGGCGTGAAACAGGCTCGTTACTTTACCGCCCTGAATTTGCCATTTACTCTCCGATCTTTACAATCTACCATTCACCCTGATGCCTGAGAGTTCCAACCCGCCCAGCGAGTCGCTGCTCCCCCTTCTCGAAAAGGCGTTCGGCTTCCCTTCCTTCCGAGCCAACCAGGAAGCGGTGTGCCGCGCCGCCATTGCCGGCCGGGATATCTTGCTGGTGATGCCCACGGGATCCGGCAAGTCGCTTTGCTACCAACTCCCCACCTTGGCGCGCGGCGGAACGGCACTGGTCATCAGCCCCTTAATCGCCCTGATGGACGACCAGGCGGGTAAGCTTGCCTCTCTGGGCTGCAAAGTCGCGCGAGTACACTCGGGCCTGGACCGCCTGACTTCTCGCCAATCCTGCCGCGACTATCTGAGCGGCGGCCTGCAATTCATGTTCATTGCCCCGGAACGCTTTCGAGTTCCGGGCTTCCCTGAGATGCTGGCTAAGCGCAAGCCCTCTTTGATCGCGATTGACGAGGCGCATTGCATTTCGCAATGGGGTCACGACTTCCGGCCGGACTACCGCATGTTGGGGCAGTACCTTCCGGCGCTTCGTCCCGCGCCGGTCATGGCGCTCACGGCCACGGCAACTCCCATCGTGCAGAACGACATTGTCAGCCAGCTTGGCCTGGTCGACGCAGCTCGATTCATCCACGGCTTCCGGCGCGAAAACCTGGCCATTGAGGTCGTCGAGGTGCCGCGCCCCGAGCGCCCTCAGCTCACGGCGGAACTTCTCAGCGATCCCGCGCGGCGTCCGGCCATCGTTTATGCTCCCACGCGCAGGGAATCCGAAGAACTGGCCCGGGAACTGTCGAGCCTGTTTCCCGCTGCTGCCTACCACGCGGGGCTCGAGTCCAAACAGCGGGAGCGCGTGCAGGCGGCGTTCGTCGAGAGCCGGCTTGACGCGGTGGTTGCCACCATCGCCTTTGGCATGGGCATTGACAAGCCCAACGTGCGCACCATCATCCGCACCGCGCTGCCCGCGAGCCTGGAGGGCTACTACCAGGAGATCGGCCGCGCCGGGCGCGACGGCCTCGCGAGCCGCACGATCCTGATGCACTCCTACGCCGACCTGCGGGTGCACGAGTACTTCTTTGAGCAGGATTACGCCCCCTTGGAAACTCTCGAGGCCATCTATCACCGGCTCGGTCCTCAGCCCCAGTCGAAACTGGGCCTCTGCCGTGCGCTGCTCATGGATCCCGAGTTGTTCAACCGGGCCCTCGACAAACTTGCTATTCATGGCGGCGCGGCGATTGAGTTGACGGAAGACGTGACGGTGGGCAGCAAGGACTGGAAGCAGTCTTACCTCACCCAGTTGGAACAAAAACGCGCGCAATTGGAACTGATGCGGCGCTACGCGGAAACCCATCAGTGCCGCATGCAAGCCCTGGTGCGCCATTTCGGAGACTTTGCGGACGCGCAGCGCACTTGCGGTCAGTGCGATTTCTGCGCCCCCAGGCAATGCATCGCGCAGCAATTCCGCCCCGCCACGCAGGCCGAACGGCGGGTCGTACACCAGATCATCGAGGCGCTTCGCCACGCCAGATTTCAATCCCTCGGAAGATTGCACCAATCGTTGTCGCCAAGCGAGCCCGTCACGAGAGACGACCTCGAAAGCCTCGTAGGGGCGATGGCTGCCGCCGGACTGGTGCTCGTCGAGGACACGAGCTTCGAGAAGGCGGGCCGGGTCATATCCTACCGCAAAGTCACGCTGACTCGCGAAGGGTTTGACCTGACCGAGCGCACTCCTCTAGACCTTCTGCTGGCCACAAACCGAGCGGAAGAATGGCAGCCGCCCAAGCGCAAAAGGAAAAAGTCCCCGGCGTTGAAACAGCCGCCTGCTGTTATCTTATCGGTTAACGAACCCGCGCCCAAGAAGAAGAAAAGGCCGCCGGAGCAGCAGCGAGGCCCGGAAACATTCTCGCCGCAGGAAGCCGAGCTCGAGCGACAGCTGCGCGCCTGGCGAAACGCGGAAGCGAGGAAGAGCGGATTTCCGCCTTACTGTGTGTTCAGCGATCAGGCCTTATACGGGATCGTTCAAGCCCGGCCCGCTAATACGAGCGAACTGCTTGAAATCAATGGCATCGGACCCGCGAAAGTTGAAAAGTATGGGCAGAACATCCTTCAGATCTGCCGTGCGGTAAAAGGTGAACTGTGAGTTGTGTCCTGAATCGCCCACTGTGCCTCGCAAGAGTGCCCTGTTATTCCGAGCGACGATTATTTGATTCATCGGCTCGCTGTTGCTCTGATAGTCAGAGTGCCGAAGGCACCTCGGAGTGCGGTAGCGCCAGCTACTGCCGTTCGCTCATATTCCACGGCGGTAGCTTCGCTGCCGCACTCCAAGGCGCTTCGCGCATTGCTCCCGTGGGGGCGCGGGGTGACCCGCGATGGCGTTTTCGCGAGCCAGCGCGGGCCGGGTGAGGGGGTTGTGGCTCGCTGATTCTCCGGCCCGGCGCGCCGCCGGCGAGGGGACAATCTGACTTATGCACGGTGGTGCTATTTCGGCACTTTGCCTCTTGCGAGAGTCCCATGACGGGAGTATTCTCTCTGCGGGGGATTAGTGATAGACCTTCAGGCAATTCAATCATTTCAATTGAAGAGGAGGCGTACTATATGCCAATCACGGCTGTAGTCGAGAAGAACGCTTATGAAGCGGCGATGGAGAATTTCGATCTCGCCGCCGAGGCGCTCGAACTCGACCATAATGTGCGAAATATGATCAAATCTCCCGAACGGGTGCTGACCGTCCACCTGCCCGTTCGGATGGA
>Ga0187852_1001258_pt1 | contig 24425 bp, 19 predicted proteins | sample June2016WEW_6_40_FD_134511 | JGI IMG/M metagenome (GOLD analysis project Ga0187852, IMG submission 134511) | Peatland microbial communities from SPRUCE experiment site at the Marcell Experimental Forest, Minnesota, USA - June2016WEW_6_40 | ecosystem: Environmental > Terrestrial > Soil > Wetlands...
CGGTCCCACGGCTCACGCCGTGGGCTACTCCCTGTCGGCCCTCCGGGCCTGAATTTAGTGGCGAACGAGACCCAAATTGCCACCACTTGACCAGTTGAGGCGTTAAGTGAACGCTTATGGGGTCGGCCCCACCCCCTTTTGTTCCCCCTCCCCCGCCGGGCGGGGGAGGGGGAAGGGGGAGAGGGCCTCTCGCGAAACCCACGGCTCACGCCGTGGGCTACAGGCTTGCGCCCGCTCCGCGGGCTGACTTCTTCGACGAATTCGTGAGACGGTAGAGCCTTTTTCTCAGTGTTTCGGTGCCCCCCCGACTGACTCGGCGTGGCTCTCTCCCGTGTAGCGGCGATTGCGTGAAAGATCGTATTGCGCCCTCACGGTGCCAGTGGCAGCGACCGAAAAGCTATTGGTCGTCGATAGGCCCTCGACGCCCTTTACCGTCAGCTTGCCTGTGTAGTTTCCGGCCAGAGTGTACGCATGGGTAAGGTTCTGTCCGGTCGCTTCCGTTCCGTCGCCAAAATCCCAATGATAGGAAATGGCCGGCACAGAATTTGCGGCCAGCACGGCGGCAAGCGAAAAGGCTTGGCCCGCATTTGCCGAGGTCGGCGCCTGGATTGTCACTTGCGGTGCGGCGGCGGGAGCGGAATCATCGGTCAACTTGATAAGGCGTACGGAATGCGGCGGTTGACTTGCAATCTCTAACGTCCCGCCGTTAAGTGGGACTGCCTCGTCTTTGTTCAACACGTCAAAAGCATGGAAGGAGTGATCCGCTGGAAGGCCGAGGCCGGCGACGGTGAAGGTGTGCGAGAGCGGATGTTCGGACCAATTGAAGACCGCGAGCATGGCCTGGTGGGGATCTTCAGAGAGGAAGAAGACACTGGGTTCCTCGTCCTCGGGGCGAAAGGTCATCAAGTCCAGCGGACGGGCCGCGCGGCCCAAGCGATTCATCGCAAGAATCTCCTGATTCTCGACCAGCTCCAACCGATCAGGTTGCGAATCCAGCGTCGGCAGATCGTCGCCGATCGAGTACATTCCACCGCACAATGCCGCCAGCACAATTTGCGCCTGCGCTTCGCTGAGCGTCAATCCGGTCCTCGACCTGTGCCATCCCTGGTCGGGGTCGAGGTTAACCACTTTGGTAACTGAAAATGCGTCAGGGTCGCTGAGATAGAAGTTGCCTTGCATGTAAAATCGCGCCGCGATATTGGGCACTGCATCTTTACTGGCCCGAAATGAGTGGCCAGTGTCCGGCGCGATGCGGCCTTCGTCCACCAGGCCCACGGGATTCAGCATGGCGCTGCCGTCCTTGTCGAGCAACACGTCGTCGCCCACCGTTTCCCGAATGATTTTGAGGCCGATGCGCTGTGCCTCGAGCGCCGTTGTATTGGGCCGATGGAAGAACCCTTCGATGGCGGTGCTGTCCATGAAATCCAGCTTGATGTAGCGGACGCCCCACTCGCGGGTGAGGATTTCGTAAGTCTTGCGCAGGTAATCCGCCGCCCCAGGGTGAGTCGGGTCCAGCACGTAGAGTTCGTCCTGGTGGCGCGCCACATATCCGATTTTGATCGGCTTCCCCTGCGCGTCGTGTACCAGCCATTCGGGGTGGTGCTCGTAAACCCAAGCGCGGTTCGAAACGTAGAAGGGCGCAGTCCAGATTCCGGGCACAAGTCCCAGATGGGCGATTTCGTGCTCGATATTCCACATCCCATGCGGGAACTGGACGACGTTTGCCGTTGTGTATTCGCCTCGGGCATAGGCGTAGCCTTCGTCAAGGTGAAGGTAATCGTAGCCCAACGACAGGAGATTCCGGGCGAGCCATCTCGCATTCGTGGCAAGTTCGCCCTCGTTCACTCCTGCGTAGTAAGCCGTCCAGCTCCACCAACCAATGGGGGCGGTTTGTGGAAAATGCAGCTTATAAAGGCGACGGATTGCCGTCCCATAATTCTCGAGCTCCTGCAAGTAGTCTGTGCCCGTCGAAATCATGACCCGCTCGGAAGAAAGCGTGTCTCCAGGCGACACCGGCAGGCTCAACTGGACTTGCTGGTTCGGCGCGATCTGATCCCGGTCGAGAACGAACTCGGTTGTACCGGTTGAGTCCACTGTGAACGAGGCGATGTGAGCATCGTGTGAGGATTGCGGGCTGACTTTCAAATGCTCGACCGTCAGGAATCGATCCGAAGTAAGAGCCGAAAGCATCAAGCTCTGCTTGCTAGCCTGATTATAGATAAGACCGTTGACCGCTCCGGAATAGGCGCCGTGTGGAGCTTCGGCCAAAGTGCCAATCTGAATGGTCGGATCTTCAGTGAACCCCTCTAGAAGCACGCGATCATCCTGGTCGCTGCCGCCGAGATCGACCCGTGGTTTGCCCGCCGCGTCAACGACTCTGATCGCCTGCACGGAAATGCTCTTGCCTGTTGCGTTGCGCACCACCACAGTGACGTCCCCGTAAGGCTCGTCCTCGTAGAGTCGTAGGGTGCATACCAGAATCGGTTTATTGGCGAGTCCGGTGTAAGTGACGCGAATGGCGTGGCCCGAACCCAAAGCATCTTCGAACGAGGAGGGCGCGGCGTCGTGATGAGGGTAGCTTGACGAACTCAACCATTCACCGTTCACTTCCACGCCTACGTTCGAAACCAAGACCGGGTGCTCAAGCCCGCGCGAGCGGATTTCATAAGCCCCGTCCTGAGCCCTCACCGCGATCGTCAGTTGTTTGTTGTGAATCAACAGGTCCTGTTGAGCCAAGGCAGGCACGGCCAAAACCAGGAGCAACGGGACAACGTGTAGCAGTTTGGTCTTCATGAGTTGAGGCACCTCCCGGCACGCTGGGTCGAGCGCGCCATGTAGTTAGAGAAGCTTAACACGGAGGTCACCGAGATGCGTAGGGGCAACCTCGCTCGGTTAGTGTCCTAGTTTCGGCGTAGCGCTGGCCTATAGGCCAGCATCTGCCGACCTAGAGGTCGGCGCGACAAGTCAAGTTAGGACACTACCCCTCGGTCGTTGTTCCCGGCAACGCTGTCCGCCCGCAAGAGCCGTCGCCCTACGGGGCATTACCACAGCGGCGGGATTTGGGTTATTCTGACGGGTCGGAGTGGCATCTACCAAACTCTCGGAAGGATTTGGAACCGGGTTATGACTTATCAACAGCAATTTCTAATCAATACGAAAGGTCACGGTAACATGCACGACATTACCGAGCAAGTTGCCAACATTGTGAGTTCTTCGGCAATCCAACGCGGCACCGTCAACGTCTTCAACGTTGGGAGTACGGCTGCCGTGGGAACAATCGAATTTGAGCCCGGCCTTCAGCACGACCTGCCCGCCATTTTAGACAAGCTTATTCCGCCCAGTCGTAACTACGGCCACGAACAAGCGTGGCATGACGGGAACGGCCACTCGCATCTACAGGCTACTCTCCTCGGCCCATCGTTTACGGCGCCCATCGCCGACGGCAAACTCGTGCTGGGTACCTGGCAACAGATTTTTCATCTCGAGTGCGACGTTCGAGGGCGCCAGCGAACAGTCGTCGTAACCGTCGTCGGCGAGTGAATCATTTCATGAGGCTGCTGGCAGGGGCGCGACGTGCGCGGCGACGAGGCCCCGGGAACCGTACCATCGCCTCAGCCACCGGCGGGTGATAACCTGTTCCTAAACGATCGTAACCGCAATCCCGGCTTCTTCCAAAGCTTTCGCGTCGGACTTGGGGATCCGGTTGTCGGTGATGACCTGTTGAATGCTCGACATGGGCGCAATCAGAGAAAGGCTGCGCCGGCCAAACTTGCTGGAATCACACACCAACACGGTGCGGCGAGAGATCTCCGCCATCACACGGTTCACTCTTGCCTCCAGCAGATTAGGAGTGGTTAGTCCGAAGTGAACGTCGATCCCGTCAACGGCCAGAAACAGGATGTCGGCGCTCAAACTGCGCAGTGACTCCTCCGCCAAAGGCCCCACAAGCGAAAATGACTTCTCCCTCAGAATACCGCCCGTCAGGATGACTTCGACCGAGGTCCCAGCCAGTTCGGCAGCGATGTTGACGGCGTTGGTGATTACGGTAAGATGTTTTCGTTCCCGCAACGCCCGGGCGACTGCGCTGGTGGTGGTCCCGGAATCGAGAACAACCGATTCGCCTTCCTTGACTAGCTCGGCGGCGGCCTGTCCAATTCGCTCCTTTTCCTTGCGGTGCAGTTTTTCCTTTTCCTGAAGGCTGAAATCCAGCAGCGCCCCGCTTTGCAAAGGAAGCGCCCCGCCGTGCGTACGGTGGACCGCGCCCCGGTTGTGAAGAATCTCGAGGTCCTTGCGAATGGTGACGTTTGAGGTTTTGAAGTGGCGAGAAAGTTCTTTTACGATTCCTCGCCCCTCGCGGTTGATTATCTCCAAAATACTCCGGCGTCTCTCTTCGTTGAGCATAATCACCCTAATATAACATGTAAATTCTTCTGTGCTCCCCTAGGAGTTACACCTTGCCTGGACTGGCGTCTGGGTGTGTTCATTGTGGCCCGCCACGCCCCGTCGAGTTAGACTGTGTGAGTCGCTTGAATTGTGCTCTATGGTCACACTGCGGCGTGTGGTTTCCCGGTACAGCGCGATGAACAATGGTTGTGTCAAGATCGTGGGCGGTCTTCTGGCGGCGCTGCTTGTATTGCTGGGAACGCCTCGCACCGCCTGCGCTTACTCCGTGCTCAGCCATGAGGCTGTGGTTGACGCCTTGTGGGGGACTACCATCCGGAACCTGTTACTCAAAAGGTTCCCCAACGCGACGCCCGATCAACTGCGAGAAGCCCATGCCTACCTCTACGGCGGGTGCATCATTCAGGACATGGGCTATTATCCTTTCGGTAACGCCTTCTTCAGCGACTTGACTCACTATGTGCGCAGCGGCGATTTCATCGAATCTCTCCTGCGTCAGGCTCAAGACATCAATGAATACGCCTTTGCGCTTGGTGCGTTGGCTCACTATTCGGCGGATAATCTCGGCCACCCCATGGCCGTAAACGTCTCAGTGCCCGTCATGTATCCCAAACTGGGGGAGAAATACGGCAAGGTCGTGACCTATGAGGACGATCCAAAGAAACACATCATGGTAGAGTTCGGGTTCGACGTTGTTCAGGTGGCGGCCGGAGTCTATGCCCCTAACGACTACCATGACTTTATTGGGTTCAAAGTCTCGAAGCCCCTGCTGGAACGTGCCTTCAACGAAACCTATGGCCTTGAACTTCACGACGTTCTACTCATCGAAGATCTCGCCTTGGGCACTTACCGCTACGCTGCCGGTAAGATGATTCCGCACCTCACCGCGGCGGCGTGGCAACTCAAAAGGGACGAGATCGAGAAACTCATTCCGGGCATCACAAGACGCAGATACGTCTATCGCTTTTCGCGCCGGGAGTTCGAGAAAGAGTATGGCAAAGAGTATCGGGGCCGGCGACTGACGGGGGAAATCGAAGGCTACGAGCACCGCATCGTCGAGGCGGCTCACACGCCTGGAATCGGAGCCAAAATCCTGGCTGTTGTCTTCACTATCATTCCCCGGTTCGGGCCGCTTCGCACACTTGATTTCAAGCCTGCTACACCCCAGACGGAGCGGATGTTTCTGGCCAGCCTGAAAGCGGTTCGCTCCGATTACCGGCACCGCCTCGAGCAAGTAGAGACGGGCACTCTCGACCTTCCGGACTCGGACTTCGACACGGGTAAGCCGACTCGCGCCGGTGAGTACTCACTTGCGGATCGCACATACGCCAACCTCCTGGCTCAACTGCGAAAAGAGCATTACAGGGACGTGACGCCGGAGTTGCGCGCGAATATCCTTGTTTTCTACGATCATTTCGATGCCACGCGTACCCCACGCCACTGCAAGGTTTGCCGGAACATTCCGCAGGAACTCGAAGAGATAAAAGCTGCCCCTGCTCATGCGACGAACGTTGCAGTTGCGAGGTAGCGCGGACCAGTTTTTCGGTAGCATCTCAATTTGAATTCGTAGCGGCGAGTTTACCTCGCCAAATGACGGCGAAAAGCCGCCTCTACTTCATGCAGGGTTATTTTGGGTGATCCGGAACGTTGCAGCCCGGGCACTCGGCGTAAAATGCGTTCCCTTTGTAATCGAGCTCTTTCAGCCCTCGCTGCGAAGTGTAGAAACCATGGCCCACCTGGTTTTTCAACAACACGAAAAGCCGCGTGCCTGCGTCATCGCTTCCCGCGCGCTCATTCAACGATCTCAGAATCTCGCTCTGCGAGGCAGGGGAGGCGTCGATGAAAGGTTTGCTCCAGCTCGTATTCGATTCCCTCGCAATCCAGTCCAGCCCTTCTTTCCATATCTTCTGCGGATCGTGCGTTTCGAGCGCTGTCACTGCATCTTCCCCGTAGAAGGCGACTGCCAGGGTGCGGTGTTGCGGCGACAGGTCGAGAGCCGCTTTGCGCACTGCGGCGGCATTGTAGACTTCCAGATCGATCCACTGGGCGATCTCCTGTGTTGTGGCTCCCATTTCACCGCTGCTTTCTGATTCACCCAAAACTAGTGCGACGAGGCTCCTTACCATCTTGAAATCCGACAGTGAAAAAAACTGCGGCGCGAAGGGACCGCCCGGAGGCGGGAGGAAATCTGTCTCGCTGCCGGTTGGTATGGGACGGAAGCGGCCATCGCTTTCTAGCGCGTGCGTCATGTGGTCCTCTGACGGGTAGTAGAGCCCCGGCGGAAGTTGATTGGTCTTGACAGCATCGGGGCCGCTTGCGCCCGCGACGGGCGAGCCCTGAAAACCCATGAGCACGGCAGTGCCGCCGAGGCGTAAGAGCCACTCGCGGCGGGTCAGGTCCGGACTTTCCGTATCCGGGGATGTGTGGGCTTCCGAGCAAGTTTGGTCTTTCCGTGCGGGATCCTTAATCATTTTGAATGACTCCCATGATTTCTCCATAGCGGGCCGCTGACAAGAAGAGTGCTTGCATTCCGAACACGGCGAGGAATCTCGTTCTGCGTTATGCCGGATTCGCGCGCCCTCTGATCTCCAAACCCTCGGAACTTCAATTGGTAGGTCCAAACGTGCTCGGTGAAGTCACGCGTCGGGATGCGCGGCGGGCCGGCCTCGAGCACGAGGACGCCCACGCCATGCTCGGTTAGTTCTTCAGCCACCCAACCGCCACTGGCTCCGGACCCGACAACGATAGCATCGTAGATCTTCTTCATGACAGCCTGCATGGGGGAGACTCTTTCCACGAATTTGCGCGAACCAGGTTATTCATTTTGGCGCCCCGACTGCCATTCATTCTATGCCAGGCCCCGGCATCGCGGCAAACTCCCCCTCGGCGCGGCCCTTCATGCCTCGACTGCCCCTGCCACCGATGCTTTGTTTTCTATAACATTCTCGCTTTGTTCCGGCGATTTTGGTGTTTCCGGGGCGTTCTCCTCTTTCGGACTGTTTGTCAGCGTAGCGCCGACTGGCTGGCGCAGACCCCCGCCGTTTGGGGTCTGCGTTTCCCGAAGGGAAGGTGGCGCTTCGCTACCCTGCCCTGAATCGCAGACACTGGACGGCGTGTCTGTGCTAGCCTCGAGCCCCACGAGCTTGCTCAGTTCCTCGGCTTCCCGGTCGTTCGACTCATTGCCGGGAGGGCTGGCCTCCTGTTCCGTAGGGGCGGTTCGCGAACCGCCCCTACACTCGCGCGCCTGTTCTTTCCGCATGGTCAGGAGAATCCTCACCTTGCGGTCGATCGCCCGGTCAATCGCCATTTCCAGGCGCAGCACCATGTTCGCCGTCTCGTCCTCCGGAGCCAGGCACGAGTCCCGCGCAATCGCGTCCTTCTCCTCCTGCGCCTGCATCTCGTCCGCGAACGCCGCCTCGACCGCCGCCGTCTGCTCCTCCAGCAGGAGCAACAATTCCTGGTAGCGCGCCTCCACGCCCGCCTTGTCCCCGAAGCTCTCCTTCACGTACTTGTCTAGCTCTGCCTGGTCCTGCTTCTCGTGGAGGTTCACCCAGTCGATGAGGAGCCCAAGCAGGTGCCCGATCTGCCGGGGCCGCCACCCCAACTCTCCCCGGTAGTAGCTTTCGATCTGGTTCTGCTGGGCGAGCGTGAAGACCCGCCGCCGCGCCTCGTCGCGAATCACTCCCCAAAGGGAAATCAGCATGCGCAGCCGCACCAAGGGGTGGTTGGGCTTGGGCAGATCGAGCGCCACCGCCTCGCACTGGGAGGGTTCGAACGTCACTTCGGCCAGGGCCCGGGCGAGCACGCGCCGCCGCTCCTCGACCTGCTCGAGAGCGTCCCGCATCAGGCCCGTCTCCATGCGCTCGATTCGGTTGCGCCGCCAGTAGAGCCTCGACAAGTCATCAATCTGCCGGTCCCACAGCGCGTCGCCGGGTCCGTAAGCGGTCGCAAGCTCGCGCTTGAGAGCCGCGAACCGCTCGGGATCTTCGCCGAGGGCCCGCATCACGGCGGCCTCGTTTTCGGGCGCGGCATCACACCCGTGCTTCAAGGCGTTCATCTTCATGCGCTCTTTTCCGGCCTCGCTGCGAGGTCCGGTCGAGCGCTCGGAATTGTGCCGCGCGGCGTCGACACGCCGGGGAGTAAGACGGGTAGCTTTGCGTAAAGACATAGTATTCTCCATCGTCAGAAAAGTTCGGGGGCAGGGGCGGCAGGCAAACCATCCCCACAAAAGGTGAGACAGACGTCCACAGCCCTTACAGCTTAGCAGAACCAGGGCTAGGCTGTCAAGCCTATAATGATAAGCTAGACGGCGACGGGATGAGACAGCCCTCTCGCTTGGGGAGAGGGTGGGCCGCTGCCGGCGTTTTCATCAGCCGGAGCGGGCCGGGTGAGGGGTCACTTGCTCCCTCGTAACCGTCGGAAACAGCGATTTCAAATGGCAAAATGCAAACGGCAAAATTCAAATGGATTGCAATTTGCCGGTTTTTCAAATCCTAAACCATTTGCCCTTTGAATTGCTTTTAGCTTTGCTGGTTCCGTTTTGACTCTTGACTGGTTCGGATGATCCTGCAAATGACCCCTCACCCGTCACGCTCCGGCTGATGACAGCGCTAGAGCGTGACACCCTCTCCCCAAGGGAGAGGGCTGTTGCGGTGGGTTTGGCTGGCGCACAGCGCAGTTGTGCGTGTTGCTAAGTATTGAACATCAAGACCGCAGAGCTTCGCTCTACGCCAGCCCCCCGTGCGCCAGCCCGCGTGACAAAGCTGCGAGATGGGGTGCAAAATAAAGAGCCAGACAGAAACAACGGTACCTGACACCCTTTTCTCTGGGAGGACGATGATGACTGATAGAATGAAAGGGCAACGACCGGTCGACGGGCCCACGCGGCGGCAAGCGATCGCCGGAGTCGCGATCGCATTGGGTGGACTAGCCGTAGGTCCAGTTCGGGCTTGGGCGGGAGCCGAGGAGGAGATTTCTCATACGGCGGAGTCCATTCACCAAGAACCTGTTTTCCAAGCGAGCCGTAAGCGCGTCTACGAAGCACTCACCGACGCCCAACAGTTCGATAAGGTTATACAGATCAGCGGAGTCATGAAGTCGATGCACCTAGGTGGCAAGCCCACGGAAATCAGTCGCGAAGTGGGATGCGGGTTCGCCCTCTTTGGCGGGTACATCACCGGACGGCACGTCGAACTTGTGCCCAACCAGCGCATAGTACAGGCCTGGCGTACGGGCGGCTGGAGCCTGGGGGTCTATTCGATTGCGAAGTTCGAGCTCGTCGAACAAGGGTCCGGGACCAAGATTGTATTTGACCATACAGGCTTTCCTAAAGGCGCAGCGGAAACTCTGGCTTCGGGATGGAAGGCCCACTATTGGGAGCCGCTCCAGAAACTGCTCGCTGAGAGTAATGGATAGCAAAGTTTTGCGGTGGGACATCAACTCTCAAACATCACGGCATCGGTTTAATGTTCTTCTGAGCGAAAAGAATAACAAAGCGGCGCCTGACGTCATTTTTCTTCTAAAGGGTATTTTCTCAAAGAGTTCTGCTCACGCATCACGGCCCCGAACGTCGAAGAATCTGTTGGCGATTGCATGCGGGGGCCTGAATGTACCCCCAGGTTGAAGTGCCTAGTGGAAATTCCGGCTTAAATCTAGTAGTTTGGCATAGCGCGAAATCCGTCGGCCCGGGAGTTTCTCCGGAGGAGGAAAGGATGTTTTTGCCATCGCGAGTTCGCTATCTATTCCCTGGCCTCTTCGCCTGCCTATTATTGCTCTCACCCGGACTTTACGCCGAAGGGAACCAGGCGTTAGGTTTGGTCCGTTCTTCCCATGCCGCGAGTTTGGGGGGAGTGGCAGTTCCAGGGTCGATAGCCATTTTTGACGGCGATCTGCTCACCACCTCGGAAGGGGGAATCGCTTTCGTGGAACTTCGCTCAGGAACTAGAGTGCGAATGCCCGAGAACAGCGCCGTGCGCTTTGTCCGTGACGGGGAGATAGTGCGGGCGGATTTAGTTTCCGGCGCGGCGGTTTCCGAGGGCGCCGGCAAACCCGACACCGTAGTGGCCACACCCCAGTATCAATTCGCCCCTGCGCAGGACGGAAGCTCTCGCTACATGGTTCAAGTGTCGAAGGAGCAAGCCATCGTCGCTGCCGCGATGAAAGGAAGTGTGATCGTCAAACCCGGGAAGACGAATGCGCGCTACGTTCTGCATGAGGGAAGCTACGCCGCCATCTCCGCCTCAGCGGTAAGTGCGCCGGGTCAGTCCGCGGCAGTGGGCGGTCGCCCTGAAGGTCGGCATGCCGGAACCGTGCTTAACGCCATCCCAGACTGCGTGGTGCAACGCCAGGGCCAAGGGGCGGAAACCGCCCTTAAAGTGGACGACGGTATCGACACGGGCGACATCATCACAACCAGGCAAAACGGTCGGCTAGGGATTATGCTGTTGGATGGTTCCCGCCTGAATATCGGGCCTGGCTCAACCCTGAGGATCGTCCGGCTCGAGTTCCAACCGCCTCAGACGCAGATTGAATTAACCTCTGGGCGGATGCGAGTCCGGACAGTCCAACTGAGCCAATCGGGTTCAAACCGGACAGTGCAAACTCCGACAGCCATAGCATGGGTGGTCGGGCGGGACTTAATTATCGAAGCCCACCCCAACGCCACCACCGTCTTGTGTATTGAAGGATTGACCTCCGTAGGGAATATCGACCCGGCCATAACCAAGCACGTCATTGTGTCTGCCGGGCAGTTCACGGCCGTAGCCCAGGGGCGGGCTCCGTCTGATCCCCAGAGCGCAAGCAATTCCGCGTTGCAAAGCCAAATGGACCAGACCAACGTTGGGTCGCCCGAGCCCGGTGGGCCAGGAGCAGTAATGCCGGCGCTCCAGATCGGCTGGCACGTTGGCGACCTCTCGGAGGCCGAGTCGATTGGCGTGATTGCTGGCACGTCAGCCGGAGTCGCTGCAGCGATTGCCATCCCCCTGGCTCTTGCCAGCCCCAGTGGACCCTAACCCGTCACTCCGCGTATTGCTCAGCCTTGACACATCAAGACCGCAGAGCTTCGCTCTGCGCCAGCCCCGGAGACTCCCTGTTGGTGGGAGCCTGCGGCTTTTGACGTTGAATGCTTCCTTTGTGATTAACGTACCTAAGCCCCCCTTTACTAACCAGCCGCTTGCTGGCGGGCGCGCAGCAGTAAGTCGGAAATGCCGAGCTCTTTCGCCCATTTTTGAATATAGGCGAAGTCGAGCCGCCCCCCTTGTACCTTCAGGATTCCGATCACGTCTCGCCACTGGTTCTCTGAAACCTCGCCGCCTTGCCGGTACCATTGTAGCTTTGAAAGAAGCGCGTCCTCCGCTGTCTGGACGTAGGCCACGAAGTCCGTCCCAGGGTCGATTTGCTTAAGGACTCGGCGCGAAAACTCTTCCTCCGAATAGCTACTGCTGCCCAGCACAAAAAAGTCAACCTTGAAGGACGATTGGAAGTGAATGATGTTGAAAGAAGTCTGGTTGGTGAGGGCTAGCTCGATAACTCCCCGATCGACGTAGAAATCGCGCGAAAACGCTTCAATAAATCCGTCAACCTGACCTTGGTTCAATTGTACGATGAGGTCCGCGTCCTGTGTGAGTCGAGGGAAGCCATGCGACGAACTAGCAAAGGACCCTACAAGCATGCAAGAGATTTCCAACTCCTGCAAAGCTGAGACTACCTTCTGGAGGACTTGAAGGGGTTCCATGAGCTTACCTGATCGTCGGTGGCTCGGGTTCGGGTCCATAGACTTTGGTTGCGAGTTCCCGGCCGAGAAGCAATGTGGCGAGGCGCCGACGGAGTTCCTCGGGCCGGGCGCCGGGGAAGCGCTCCCGGAGGCAAGACAAACTCAGAGTTCGGCCGGCTACAATCAATCCGTTCAAGATTCGAAACTTCTCGGCCGCAGGCATCGAACGCAGAATCTCGACCTGCACTTTCTCAGCCGTTGGATGGGTGTCGCTCAATAGCGAGGGCATCGTTCCTCGGATTTACAATACCATTCACTCCGCTCCGTAATCAATCTGCATGCGGCGGACTTGCAGGCTGGATAACGCCAGGATGATCAGGCACAGGACCAGCAGGCCCAGGATCGCCGTTGCCGGTGCGGCGGGGGAGGGATTGACGGCGAGCAGGTCGAGGAGACTGTGGCTATCCCCGGTCATTGATTCATTTACGGCGACCGGGCACAGCGACTTCAAGTAGAAGATCACGCTCATCTGTTGCAGGATCGCAGGCAGGAAGCCGTTCACGGCCTCCCACACCAGGATAACCACGGTGGGAATGAGTGGGTTCCGGAAGAGCAGGCCCGCCGCAAGAAAGACGCTGCCGTATCCGATGCAGGCCAGAAGCGTGACACCGAGGTAGGCCGCGAGGTGTGCGAGTCCATGCTCGTGGAAGAGAAACTCCTGGAGGGTATTCGAGCTGAAGTAGCAGTAGACGGAAATAAACTGCAGCAGGGTGCTGGCCGAGAAGATGACCGTCGCCGCGAGCAGGCCGGAGAGGAATTTTCCAACCACCAGGACTTCCCTTCGCAGCGGCGCCAGGAAATAGTAATGCAAGCTTTTCTCCAATACCTCTCCCCGAAAAAGATTGCCAAAGATCCCGACGCAGCCGAAAAAGATGGCCAGCCGCAGAAAGAAGAACTGGAAAATGGCAGCAAAGATGTGGCTGTCTTCGCCCAAGTCGCCATGCCCGCCGTTCTTCAACTCGACGAAGGAATGGGCGGCGTAGAGCACCACGGGCGCGAAGGCCAAAAGGTAAATCCATGCTCCGCGCCGGGTGAAGAAGGTCTTTCTCACCTCGAGGCGGAGGATGGCCAGAATCTGCGCTCGCCAGAGCGCCCAGGGCAGCCGCTCGAAGCTCATTTGGGTGGCTCCTCCGCGCCAATCAGGTATTCGTAGACGGAAAGGACGTCGTCGTCGGCAGGCGCTACCGACTCAATGCTGATGCCGCTTTGGGCGATACGATTCAGCAGCAGATAGAATCGGTCAGCGTCCCGCGTCTTGACCAGCAGGCCCTGCCCGTCGGCGAGAATCCTGGCTTCCACGACGTATTCCTGCTGAAATATCCGCGATGCAAAGTCGCCGGGTCTGTTGCAGCGGATCAGAATCTGCATGGGGTGTTCGTGAATCTCTTCGCGCACGCCGTGAATCTGTCCCTCCGCCACCACGTAGCCATTGCTGAGGAGCACGACTTGGTCCGAGAGCGCGTCCACTTCGTGCAGCACGTGACTGGAAATGATCACATACAGCCCCTCTTGAGCCAGGCTGCGGAACAGGGCAATGGTCTCGGCGCGTATCAAGGGGTCGAGGCCGTTCAGCGGTTCGTCTAGCACGAGTACGGTGGGTTTGTGGCACATCGCCTGGGCCAGCTTGATGCGCTGACGCATGCCTTTGCTGTACCCGGCAATCAAGCGATGCGCTGCGTCAGCCAGGTTCACGCGATCAATGGCCTGCTCTGCCAGCCTGGCAGCGGCCGGATGCGAGTGCCCGAAAAGCCGCAAGTAAGAATAAACGAACTGGTAGCCGGTGAGCCCTTTCGGAAACGAGTCGAACTGCGTGCAGTAACCGACCTTGTGAAACAGGCGTTCCGGCTCGCGGGGCGACATGCCGAGCAGGGTGATGCGTCCTCGAGTAGGCGCAACCAGTCCCGTCATCAGGTTCATCAACGTGGTCTTGCCGGAGCCATTGGGACCAACCAGACTGGTGATGCCGGGCGGGATCGACAGGTTCACGCGGTTTACACCCAGCACCTCTCCGTAGAACTTGGAGACGTCTTCAAAGACGATGCGCTGGTCGTCAACTCCCCTCCTCAATTGAGGAGGGGCAGGGGGGTGGTGGGTTTCGGTGTCGCCTTGACCGGCAGCCACCCTTGGCCCCTCCTTAGCAAGGAGGGGAATGTCTTTGTCCTGCGCGTTCATCCGCGCACCACCTCGTAAGCCCTGACTTTCTTTTCCAACAGAAACAGGCAGAAGGCGCTGATGGCCAGCAGCGCCAGCGACGCTCTGTCAGCGGGGACGGTAATCCGGGATTGTTGGTGGAAAAGTGGCATTACAACACTGGCAATGAGGTTCGTGATATCAACCAGGCTACCATTTCTGGTTCGGAGCACGGTATTGATGGCTTGCCCTAACCCCGCGCCGAAAAAGAACACGCCCAGCAGTGCCGCGCCCGCCACCGTCTTCCGTTTGATCCACGCTGACAGAGCCAGTGCCAGGAGCGAGAAAACCAGAATCTCAATTGCCGAGCCGAGGAAAATGCTTGCCGCAATCCACAGGTTGCTCCACATCCACCTTGCGCCCGCGAGGCCGGACTGAATCAGATACAGGACCTCGCCCGGAATCCAGGTGACCAGTGAGAGCATCGACACCAGCACAAAGAGTTTCCCCAGGACGTATTCGACGCGGGAAAAGGGCCAGCAGAAATAGAGCGGCAAGGCATGGTTGGCGAGGTCGGGCGAGACGAGGCCGGGACCCACGAGCGCCGTTAGAATAAACGCCAGGGCGCCCTGAACATTCTGAAAGTGATAAAAGAACCTGGCATCCACGGCAAAGAAAGAACTCACGTGGAATATTGCCAGCAGGCGCTCGTTGTGGTTCATATAGAGAGCCAGCGCACAGCCGAGGGGGTAGAAAAAGCAGATGGCAAAGAAGGCGACAAGAAACCTGGAAGAGAGCGCGTTCTCATAAGCGTAGCGGCTCACAATCAGGAAGCGAGACCACGCCGGGCTGAGCTCTCCCGCATAACTGTGATAGCTTCGCTTATGCACGGCCATTGGAGTTCTCCATGGCTTTCAGGAAAATGTCCTCAAGGCTGTCGCGCCGGTAGTTCAGGCGGCGGATCTGAACGCCGTGTTCCTCAGCGAGTCGGTAGAGGTCCTGGAGGGCGAATTCCTGGCCTAGAACCATCTTGAACCTGCGCGGGCTGCGATCGGTGTGGGTTCCGGCTGCCGCAGGAACTGCCGAGCCGGTAATTGCGCACTCACAGTCCAGCCGCTCGACTGCTTCCGCAAAGGCTCCGTCGCCGCCCAGCGTCTCGAGTTCGAGGAATCGCCGGTTGGCTCTACGCTCTTCTTCCAGATTAGCGTAATGCACCTGATGGCCATCCTTCAGGATCAGGACTTCTTCGCAGGTTTCCTCCACGTCGCGCAAGAGGTGAGAGCAAAGTAAAATGTGCAGGTCGCGGCTGTCACGCATCTCGCGAATCAAGCGGATCATGCGCTGGCGGGCAGGCGGATCGAGGCCATTGGTGGGCTCGTCCAAAATCAGAAGGCGAGGGCCATGGGCGATTGCCTGGGCGAGCTTGGCCAGTTGCCTCATGCCTAGCGAGTAAGTTCCAAGCAGGCGGTACCGCGCTTCGCCCAGTCCGACGTAGAACAACGCCTCATGAGCGCGTTCAAGCGCAGCCTCCGAGGGCAAGCCGGAAAGCTCCGCCATCAAACGCACGAAGCTTACCGCAGTCATGCGAGCGATAAAACATTCCGACTCCGGCATGTATCCGGCGAGCCTTCGAATTTGCTTTTTTTCAGTTCGAATGTCACACCCGAAGACGCGCGCCGTCCCCGCCGCCACCGGATAGAACCCCAAGAGCGTGTTGATCAGAGTTGATTTGCCGGCGCCGTTAGGGCCCAGTAGTCCTATCGAGCGGCCGGAGAGCGAACACTTCAGACCTTCCAGGATCTTCCGCCCTCCCAGCGTGACGCCCAATCCTTCGAGTTCGATAATTGGTGGCATAGATCAGTGCCGGGTGCGTAGTGCCTAGAAGCTGTTTCAGAACCTTCTGTACCCGATTGCAACGGAGATGGTCGACTACGCGCGAAGCCATGCTCCCCGGAGGGGAGCAAATTGAGTAGCCGGGGGCGAAACCCCCGGACCAGACCCCGCGCCCCGCCTTCGGCACCCCTCTCCCCGCAGCCGGGGAGAGGGGAAGGGGTGAGGGCGCGACGTTTCCCGCGGCGTTGCCCCCGGCTACTCATGTCCAGCCCCTGCGGGGCTGAGCGCTCGCGAAGTGGTCGGAGATCCTGGGCGGCATTCAGTAATCTCTCCTCCGCCGGGCGGTTTTGAAACAGCCTCTAGTATCTTACGCCGTCCGCGGGCCGACCCACCTGCCGACCTGCCCATCTACCTACTGCCTACTGCTTCCCTGCGCGGCGCCCTTAAGAAGCGGAAGCAGGTCCAGGACTCCTGCACCCTTAATCCCGAGTAGAGGGCCAAAACCTAATCCGAAAAAATTCCCCGTGTTTGCGATCGTGATCTCCTGCGGCTCGCCATACGCGCAAGTCAGGCTCGGGCCGCTGTTTTGCTTCAGGGTCTCGAGCGCTTGTTTTTCCGCGGGCGTCAGGATCGGTATGTCCACTGCCGATCCCAGCATCGCGCCCAGATTTTGATAGACGAGCGCGGAACAATTCGTGAATCCGTCGCGCGGCAAGCGGCTGCTGAAATCGCTGGAGCGCGCGAGGGTGTATTGTGTATTGCGGTTCTGAATCGAGCTCAGCAGCAATGCTCGGCTGGGCGCCGCCAGGAGATTGCCGTCCACGAACACATAATCGATCTCGGTCGGCACGCCCGGCGCGGCTGTGGGCCGGTTGATCTGCAAGGTGTAAAAGGTGCGGCCGTCCGCATCTTGCTTGGTCAAATTGAGTGTGCCTGCCTTCGCGTCCGCCTTGCTGTTGTAACTGGCCACCAGCTTTTCGATAGTCTCCTCGAGCCGCGCCGGATCGTTCACCTCCGCCGACACCTTCCAACTCGGGGTGGGCAGTGTTGGACCATCAAGCGCCAACGTGACCTCTCCCCCCAATTGCGCGGCCAAATCCCGCGACACATTCACTCCGGTCTCCGATTCGAAGTCCTCCAGGCCCTGGGCGAATCCGGGATCATGACTCTCTGCCAGACTCAAGAGCTCCTGCAAGATTTCCTTTGGGTCCTCGACCACAAAAGAAACCGCGAAGCTGGCCGTGGGCGAAACAAAATCCAACGTTCCCATGGGGCTGGGCGGGCCGAGCAAAGCTGTCAGGCCGCGTCGCGGCTGCGCGAAAGTCAGCGTCGCTCGATTTTCAGTTCGCCCGCTGAGGTCTTTGCTTTCCATGATGAGATATCTCATGTCGGCCAAGCCGGTCCTCTCGTCGCGAATCAAACTCGGACCCTCTTTCTGACCTACGGAATGCGCGAGGATTTGTTCCATGTCGGCGCAAATAAGTAAGCCGGCGCCGGCTTGGTATGCCTGCCGGATGGCGCTGTAGAATGGGGTGGAGGTGAACCCGCTGGAAGTCTTGCTCTCCATCAGAGGAGCCACCATCTGCAATTGGCGCGCGTCCGCGGCCATTGCCACAAGGTTATTTCTGAAATAAACCAATGTCGTGTTTGTTCCGGCGGCACGTAAAAGCAATGAGGGATTATCGACGATCTGCATCTGGAACTGCTTCCCGTCGCCTTTGATCCCGCTGACCTGCTGCTGGAGAAACGCTCGAAAGTCGGGGCGTCGCACCTCCGCCAGAACAAGAGGCGAGTGCGCATCGGGCGTCATTGCGACGACAATCTCGTCGCCGAGGTAGTCGCTGAAAGAGCGCAGCCGGTCAATCAACTCGGGTTCTTTGCTGGCCCTCCCGGAGGCTTGCTGGCGCGCCCACCAGGCTTGCAGCACAGCGCTCTGTTGGATACGTTCCTGTAAGAGACGGTTGGCCTCGGTCAGCGTCGACCCCATGTTGGGGATGGCAGCGTAGAACATGGTGTCAGCCGGCACCATATTCAGCAAGTCTGAAGTGTAGCGCGGCGCGGGCCCCGGGAGAGACTCGAACTGCTTGTGCAGCGCTGCAAACTCACCCAGTAGCTCGAGGTACTCACTTCGGTTGCGGCTCCACGAAACTGAGTAGCTGACGGGAACGGGCGCCAGATCCGACTCCGTCGAAACTTGCTCCCCAGGATGCAGGAACTGCGTTTTACGTCCCTGCTCGACTTCCACTTCTCCTTGGATAACGGAGACTCGCGCGCCCTTCATTCCTTCGTCCACTGCAAAAATAGTGCCCTTGACGGAAACCAGGCAGTCCCGCGTCGCGACTTTGAGCCGGCCTCGGTACTGCTTGGCCGCCCGGACGATGATGCTGCCGCGTTGCAGGTGAAGCGTGGTGTCGCGCCAGCCTTTGGATATCCAGAATGAAGTGCGCTGGTCCATTTCGATCGTAGACCCATCAACCATCCGGATCATGGCGGAGGAGGCCTTGGCGGTGCGCACCTCCTCATCTTCGCGAATCGACCGGCCGGGAACCAGCGCTTGGCCACCACGGCCCGAGTCAAGATAGAGGGTTCCGGCGGTAGAGAGGACAGCCGCCTGGGCTTCCGAGCCGCGAATCAGTCTGGCCAGACGGCCACTCTCCAGAAACAGGCTCAGCCCCATTAAGCACATGCATGCTGCTAAGGCCCAAGCCACAGCCCATCTGGTTTTCGTGGCGCTTGGCTGGCGCTGGGAGGGCGCAACTTCCGCCACCTGTCCGGCAGCCGGCCGCGCACCGTGACGGGCTTCTTGCAGCGCGCGGCGGCAGGCCACGCAGCCATGAAGATGGTCCTCGACCAGCGCGGCTCGCGCCGCGGAGAGCCCCCCGCTGAGGTAAGCAGGCAACAAGGTCTGGAAATCAGCGCAGCCGCGAATCTTCTCCACGTCCGCAGTGGTTGCCAAGACCGGGGCAGGGAAGCGCTCTCGCAGTCCAGCCCAAACACGATCCGCCGATTGCTCGACAACCTGATCGGAAACGTCTTCGCGCCGCAATTCATTGATCAACTCACCCAAGCTCGGATCGCGTTGCTGTTTTGGTTGGCTCATGATTTCCCTCCAATGTGGGAGCGAATCTCCTTTTGCAGCCGCCGTCGTGTCCTGTGCACCGTCACCGCCACCCAGACCTGCGAGACGCCAAGCATGCGCGCGATTTCTGGATTGCTGTAGCCCTCGAGGAAACGCAGCGCAAAAATCTCGGCCCCCTGCGGACTCAAGCTTGCCAGCGAGCGCCGCAAGCATTCGCGCCATTCGCTCCGCTCCAACTCTCCGCGCGCGGGCAGCGAATCCGGCAGAGGCGCGCTCTCAGACACTCGCCGAGCGCGCACGACATCGAGCGCGGCATTGATCGCCGCGCGGCGAAGATACCGCTCGGAGTTCTCCACTTGCGGAGCCGTGCCGTCGCGGCCGATGAGACGCAGGAAAACCGTCTGAAGTACATCCTCGGCGTCGGTAAGATTACCGGTGATCCGGTAGGCGGCACGAAGGACCAGACCGTGGTATGCACGGAACAGTTGTTCAACTGCATCGACTGAGCTGGGAATTGTTACCTCCGCAGTGGCCGATCGCACGCACGCCTCCTGACGACTGCCATCAAATTGAAGACGAGCCACTGTGCCAATTATTACAGTCAATTTAACAATATTTTGAAGGCATAAGCGAGAGCTGCGGGCTTGGCATTGGGCAGGCTTATTTGAAGGCCGGAAGCACTATGCTCCCATGAAAGCTTGGCGTCGCTGCCCAGGAGGGAAACGTTTGCAATTTCGCCCTTGGCGAGAAGCGCGTCGCGGGTGTTGAGCGACTTGATCAACAGGCGGGGAGTGTCGGAAGGCAAGTCAAGTGCGATGGCGTAAAGAGTTTTCCAGCGGCTGGTGAAGCGAATATCTTGTGCTCCGAAATCCGGAATGTGCTCCTCGCCGAACATGCCGCTCTTAACCTGGGTGGGGCCTTCCCCGAAGATCTTCCAGGGCCGCGTGCCGTAAATTGCTTCGCCGTTGACTGAAAGCCACTCGCCGATGGCAAGCAGGCGCTCGACGACCGGCTGCGGAAACACTCCTTCCGCTGTGGGGGTGATGTCGAGCAGGAAGCTTCCGTTCTTGCTGACGATGTCGATCATCTCACCGAGGATTCGGTGGGCGGTTTTGTAGTTGGCGTTCTGGACGTGGCACCAGGAATTCCAGTCGATAGCGTCGTCGGTCAGCCACTTGTAGTCCGCCAGCCTATCGAGCCTGCCGCGCTCGATATCAAGGATTCCCGCGCCTCGGGGCAGGTCTTTTTCCTTGTAGGTCACGCTGACTTCTTCGCCCCAACGCTCACCCTGGTTATAGTAATAAGAGATCACATCCGCAAGGCGACGCTCGTCAATGATGTTCAGGCGGCTGTCGAAGTAAATCAGGCTGGGGCGGTACTTGTCGATCACTTCTCTTACTTTCGCCTCCCAGGTCTCCTGAAAGGCAGGCGGAGGCGGCGGCGTAGGCTTGTCGTAATCCCGGAAGGGGCTTTGGGGAGCCGGCGGTCCGTAGAGCCCGCTGTATTGGGGATTTGAAGCATCGACGGACTTGTCGATGGTCGGATACCAGCCCCATAGCCACTGATGGTGAAACGTCGAAATGAATCTCAGTCCCTGATTGCGAAGCGCCCGGCTCATCTCTCCCACTACGTCGCGGCACGGGCCCATGGCGGCCGCATTCCACTTGTTAACTTTCGAGTCCCACATCGAGAATCCGTCGGCGTGCTCGGTGACCGGCCCGGCGAATTTCGCACCCGCTTTGCGCAGCAACTCCGCCCACTCGTCCGCATTGAATTTCTCCGCGCGAAACATGGGGATGAAGTCTTTGTAGCCGAATTTCGAGAGAGGGCCGTAGACGAGTTTGTGGTACGTGTTCGCCCGCTCGCCTTCGATGTACATGTTGCGGGAGTACCATTCGTTGTCGAAGGCCGGGACGGAGTAAGGCCCCCAGTGAAAGTAAATGCCGAATTTGGCGTCGTCAAACCACGCCGGAGCCTTGTGCTTCGTCAGGGAGTCCAATGAAGCCGCGAAGGCCTGCTGGGAGCGCAGAGCGCGCGGCGCCGCGAGCCCTGCCGCTGCCGCGCCAGTGGTTTTCAGGAAGGTCCGACGGGTGATTTGTTGGGTCATGACGCACCATCCTAACAAGCATGGGCAATCGAAATCAACGGCGGCTAGCGGAGTCAGCGGCTCCGCCGCTCTGTCTTGCGCTGCGAAGAAACTGTCATCCTGAGCGAAGCGAAGGATCCCTGCAGTTGTTCGTGACTTGTTGGACCACGAGAAACTGCGGAGATCCTTCGCTCCGCTCAGGATGACAGCGGTTGAGGCAAAGCCTCTCAGCAAGAAAGGGCGGCGGTACCGTACAGCTAACAGAGGCGTGCTGCTGTATTGGGCGTCCGCGTTCTTATTCGCTTGCCAGTTGATGCGCGGCGAGCACATCGAAGATGTACGTGGCTGCGCCGCCGATCACATATTCGGTCTGGTACCAGAGAAATGGAAACTGTTTCAGCTCCATGTAATCGGGCTTCACGAGTGATGCGCCGGAGATGACGCCGCCGGGAATATGCGACCAATCCGCGCGGTTGAATCCATACGCGATGAGGGGGGATTCGACTCCCACGCCCGACACATAGCTTCGGTTGTTGGCGGGGTGCGCGCCCAGCACGAAATCCACGGTCGCGAAAATAGGTTCTTTCCCGAACAAGTCCGGAAAAGCTTTGTGGAGATAATAATGGCGCAGCGCGTCGTCCTGCAGATTCCAGCCTTCACCCCAAACAAAGCCGGAATGAATGCCCGTCCGCGCTTCCAGCTTGTATTCGGGCTTCAGCACTTCCGGCGGATAATGAACGCCCCAGGGATTGGCCGCGGCGCGCTGGTCAGCGGCGATCTTCCATTTCTCGGCGAGCCCCCTGACCACCGATTTGCATTCCGAATCGTCGAGTTTCGGCAGCGCGCGCGCCAGGACCCATCCCGGGCCGCCTCCAAACTGCCCGGCAGAGATGCCCTTCACGATGGGCAGGAGCGCAATCAGCCGGTCGCGGTACTTTGCCTCACCCGTTGTAATCAGCAACTCCGCAGTGGCCGCCAACTCCTGGCTGTGGAATCCCTCATCGCTGCGAGGAACGTAGGCATTGGGAGCGAAGACCGGCGCATGCGTCTGCTCGTATTGCCAGAGTTGTTCGGCGGTAGTTAAAGATTCTTGCGCCAGGCCGTCGTTATACCCTCGCAGCACGCGGCTGGACGCCGCCAGCGACTGCGCCACGATATATTGCAGACCGGTATTGCGGTTGGTGAACACCCAGCGGTCGTCGGGTTTGCCGGAGCGCCCCTCGCGCACCTCATCGGCATTGAGCGATGGGTCGTATACTCGGTTATCGGTGATGTTGACGGGATCGCCCACGTGAGAATACATGCGCTCACTGCTCTCGATGATACCGGGAAAAATGTGACCCGCAATGCGGTAAGAAGCCAGCATGCTTTCGACGCCGTATTCAATCTGTTGCAGCAGGTCCGGCTTGCCGTCCGGCAGATGCAGCAGGACCTCCCGTTGGGAGCGGTGGATGGTGCTTTCGTCGAGGGTGGGATGGAATTCCTCCTGAGCGAGTGCCAGCGCCAGCGTGGTATGGGCACTGCTTCCGGCGGGCAGATCGTGGTCACCCGCGTCGTGCCAGCCGCCCCAATCGAGCCCGGGGATGTGTTCGTTGTTCTGGAAATTCGTCTCGCGCTCGCCCTGCTGGTAGCCGTCGATCCAGACGTGGTTGGCGGGCGCCTGCCGCGCGTCGTCCAGGTGGCACGCTCCGTGCCAGGTGCGCGATCCTTCCTTGACGGCGACGTGGCACATCTGGACGGGCAGGAAGTATTCCAGGGTCGGTTGCCACGCCTCATCGGTGACTTCGTCGGCGATTTGGAACGGGCCGGCGTGTTGCGTGCGAAATTCTACGAGGTAGAGCCCGGGTTGCTGCACATCGCTGAAGTCGAAGATCGCATATTGAAAGCGCAGAAACTTGCCCCAGTCCTTAGCCACGCCGGACTTCACGAGCTTCTTCCCGCCGGTGGCCTGGAGCTGATACAGCTTGACGGGCTCAGCGGCTGAATCCCGTGCGTCCAATTCCAAAATTGCTCGCTTCGTCTGGCGAGGAAGACATCCAACTTGTGAAATGCCGATCACCGGAGTTCGGCGCCAAGCCGGCGTCAGCGTCGGCGTGATGGTCATGCCGATCTCGGTCGCCGAGCTCGAGCGCTCGAACGCCGCTTCAAACATGAACCAGGGCTGCGGGCTGCCTTGCCGCTGATCCAGCAGCCGAAGCGCGCCGTCGGGCTGGGAAATCGTGAAGTTGTGCAAGGGATCTTCCTGAGCCACGTTGACAATCTTGCCCGGCCCGTAGAGAAGGCTCTTTCCGGTGTATTGCTGTGGGAAAACTCCGCCGCCCGCGTCGCCCTGATAGGACTTCGAGAAATAGACGCCCGGATAGATGTTGATTTTCAGTCCTGCCCGCTCCACTTTGTTCCAGTCGAGAGGACGGTCGAGCTTGAGCGTGATCGCGATGCTTCGGCCGTCGCTCCTCACCTCCAACCTATAGCCGGAGTTCCAATCCGCAATTTCTCCGTAGACGATGGCGAGCCCTTGAGCGGGGTTTACTTCGCGCCTCAGAACTCGCAGTTGCGGCCTCCGCTCACCCGACTTGGTCTCCAGGAATAGATCGCCGGAATCCAATACACGTTCGTCGTTCAAAATCATTTGCAGTCCGCCCTGATACCCGACTTGATAGTTGGTATGAAAGAGTAGGAAAGAAAAACCAGGGCCGGAAAAATACTCTAGGTCGTTGAGAGTGATTTTCTCGCCTGCAACACAAATCGGCGCGGTCAGCAGGAGCAAAACGAGCATTGCTGCAACTGCCAGTCGTCGAGAAGCCGTTTCAAAACTTTCCGTATCCGATTGCAACGGGGATGGTCGACTACGCGCGAAGCCGTGTTCCCCGGAGGGGAGCAATTTGAGTAGCCGGGGGTGAAACCCCCGGACCAGGGCCCCGCACCCCGCCTCCGGCACCCCTCTCCCCGCAGGCGGGGAGAGGGGAAAGGGGGGTGAGGGGGGCGACGTTTCCGGGGGCGTTGCCCCATAAGCGTTTACTTAAGAACGTGCCTTTTTCGTTTTCTCTTTGAATCTGCCAGTTGCCGGGCGATCTCCTGCCAATGGCCGATGGTGTTGGCCAGTCCTTCCGTGGGAAGGATGGCAG
>Ga0187852_1001263_pt1 | contig 24301 bp, 23 predicted proteins | sample June2016WEW_6_40_FD_134511 | JGI IMG/M metagenome (GOLD analysis project Ga0187852, IMG submission 134511) | Peatland microbial communities from SPRUCE experiment site at the Marcell Experimental Forest, Minnesota, USA - June2016WEW_6_40 | ecosystem: Environmental > Terrestrial > Soil > Wetlands...
ATCTCGCGCGCCTGGACTCGCCACACTTGCGCGGCGTTCATCTTGGACCAGGCGGCCTCCAGCGAGCCGTTCGCGTCGATCGCGCGGCAGGCGTCGTCGATGACGAAGGTCTCGAAGCCGGCGACGCGCGCGTCGAGCGCGGAATGAGCGACGCAATAGTCGGTCGCCAGGCCGCAGGCGAACACCCGGCGCGCGCCCCTCGCCTTGAGCAGCGCCGCGAGTCCGGTCGTCGTCTTGCCGTCGGCCTCGGCGAAGGCGGAATAGGAATCGAAGTCGGCGTTGACGCCTTTGCGCAGGATCAGGAACGCCGAACCGACGTCGAGCGCCTCATGCAGCGCCGCGCCCGGCGCGTTTCGCACGCAATGGTCCGGCCAGAGCGCCTGCTCGCCATAGGGCATCGTCACGACGTCGAACGGCTTGGCGCCTTCGTGCGAGGAGGCGAAGGAGGCGTGGCCCTCCGGGTGCCAGTCCTGGGTGACGACGACATGGGCGAAAGCCCGGATCAGACGGTTGACCAGCGGCACGATCGCGTCGCCGTCAGCGACCGGCAAGGCCCCGCCGGGGAGAAAATCGTTCTGGATGTCGATGACCAACAGCACGTCGTCGGCGTCGATCGTCATGATCGGGGACATCGCTCAGCCTCCGCCTTTTGCCCGCACAAGCTCGCCGATCCGCCCGCGCTCGAAAACGACGACGACGACGAGCGAGAACAACAATGGCAAAATAAGATAAAGCAAGCGGAAAACAAGCAGCGCCGCGAGCACCTTGGCGGCCGGCGCGTCGGGCATCGCCTTGAGAAACGAATATTCCAAAACGCCGAGGCCGCCCGGCGCGTGGCTGACGAGCGCAAGGGTGAAGGAGGCGAGGAAGACCCCGAGAACCATGACGAAGCCGGGATTGCCCGCTTGCGGCAGCGCGAAATAGATGATCCCGGCCGCGCCGATCAGCTCCAACGGCCCGGCGAGCAATTGCCGCGCCGCAACCGGCGGGCGCGGATAGACCAGTTCGAAGCCGCGGACTCTGAGCGGCGCGAAATGCAGAAGCGACCCGATCGTATAGAGCCATGGCGCGCTCAGCAACGCGAGCCCGACGAGACGCCCCGCCCAATCCGGGAAATCGACGTAGCGCCGAGCCAGTTCGGGGTGAAACAGCAGGATCAGGCCGCCGAGCAACAAATTGCCCAACGTGAAGGTGAAGGAGCAGAAGGCCACGAGCACGCCGACTTCGGCCATGCCGAGCCCCTTGGTCGAATAGGCGCGATAGCGCACGACAGCGCTGGAGAGCATGGTGGCGCCCATGTTGTGCGCTATCGCGTAGGCGGTGAAGGAGACCAGCCCGATGAAGCGCCAGCTCAATCGGCGCCCGAGATGGGCGAGCGCGATCTGGTCATACCAAGCCAGCGCGGTGTAGGCGAGGGCGGTCGCGCCGATCGCCAGCGCCCAATGGAGCGGCGAAATGGCCGCGATCGCGGCGCCGACGTCGGCTATCGACAGGCCCCGCAGTTCCCTGAACAACAGCCAGGAGGTAAACGCCACCGCCCCGAGCCCGATCGCCGGCCACAGGACGTCCATCACCCGTTTCATCGCTCATTCCGCGCCCGACGCCCGCCCGCGCCGCTTCCTCCCTCCCTGCACGAGCAAAGCGGCGAGCGCAAGACCGGCGCGAGCCGCTGCGCGGCAGGGTTCCGGCGTCGCGGGAAACGGAGAGGATTCGAATTCGCGGCGCGGGCCGGCGCGATCTCAGCCGAAGCTGGCGGCCCGACGCGAAATCGTCCATACGACGGGCGCCCTGGCGCCTAAAAACCGTCGGGGCGTCGCGTCGTGTTATCCCGAGCTCCAAGCGACGCAAAGGCGACATCAGCGCCGACTAAGCGAAGCGCGCGACGGCCGCCGTCCCGACCGCCCTGCGAGGCTGACATGCGATTCATCGATTCCTTCAATCTGCTCGCGCTGGCCAATTCCGCCGTCTGCCTCGGCGCGGCGTTCCTGTTGGGAACCCTGATCGGCGCCGAGCGGCAATACCGGCAACGCTCGGCGGGCCTGCGCACCAATGTGCTCGTCGCGCTCGGCGCGGCCGCCTTTGTCGATCTGGGCATGCGGACGGCCGGGCCGGCGTCGACCCAGGTGATGGCCTATGTCGTTTCCGGCATCGGCTTCCTCGGCGCGGGCGCGATCATGAAGGAGGGCGTCAACATTCGCGGCCTCAACACGGCCGCCACCCTCTGGTGTTCGGCCGCCGTGGGCGCCGCGGCTGGCTCGGGCCTCATTGTCGAGGCGACGATGCTGACCGTTCTCGTCATCGCCGGCAATACGCTGCTGCGCCCCCTCGTCAACAGCATCAATCGCATCCCGATCGACGAACAAACTTCAGAAGCGACCTACACGATTCGCCTGACGAGCGCGCCGGATGCGACGGCAGAGGCTCGCGAGGCGCTGATCGAGGCGTTGGAGCGCGCGAATTATCCCGTGAGCGAAGTGGAAACGATCGACCACGGCGACGACATCGCCGACGTCGTCGCCACGCTCGTCAGCACGTCGGTCGTCGCCGAAGAACTCGACGCGGTCGTCGCGCGGCTCGAGAAACAGCCTGGGGTCGACCACGTCACCTGGGAGAGCAACACGAAGAGCTGACGGGTCGGCTCGAGGCGGGCCGCCCCAGGCTCTTGGCTCTTCTTACGACGACGCCCCGCTCGCGCCGCCCAGATCCAGCCAGACGTTCGGATCGTCCTGCGCCTGGCGCTTGACGAATCGATAGCCGGTCGCGTCCCAGGGCAAGATCTCGTCCCTCAAATTGTCGAGCACGAACTCGCCGTGATCGGTCTTGACGGTGAGAATGGCGTGGCCCTCGCCGTCGAGATCGCGCACGATCGTCATCAGCAGCGCCTGTCTGGGAAATCCCTGCTCGATGAGCTGCTTGCGCTTGAACAAGGCGTAAACCTTGCAGTCGCCCTTGCCGTCGGTCGGGTAGTCCCAATGATCGAGGACGGTTCCCCAATGTTCGAGATTGGTGATCGGCTCGATCGCGTCGTTGGCGAACTTGTTGACGCGGTTGAGGATCGCCCAGGTCTTTTTCGTCAGGCGAACGTCAAGCGGCGAAAGCTTGCCGAGGCTGCATTCCTCAGGCCGACGGCCGCAAAAGTCCATCCAGCCATAGGGGACGGACGTGGCGACGCCGACCGCGGCGTAGCTCGCGCTCGGCAATTTCGGTTCGGACGCCTCGACGAATCCGCCATAGGCGACCGCAAACAGACCTGCGGCGCCGACCGCCCGCGCAACCCACCCAAACATCGTCTTCCCTCGTCGTGATCGACGCGAGACAGGGTCGGCCAAACCGTTTGGCGCGGCGGAAAACTATTCGATACAATTTGAGGCTTCGCGGCATTTCGCGACGGTTAAATTTCTTAAGGTTGACCGGCCGTTTCCGGCGCCGCCGCGCTCGTCCCTTACGGGATCGGCCGGCCGAGACTGTCGCGATTCTGTATCAAGAGCCAGATAACCGCTTGGAGTCCCTCGATAGCGCGGGCTTTTGTCGGCAAGCCGTCGCCCATCATTGGGCAATTCCGCATTGGCACGACCTGATCGGACAAACCAAATTCCGACCTTTCCCGTTGGTTCCGCGCCGGTCTATAGAGGTCTGGGCGCCGCCGGCGTGCGACCACAAGCGACGGAGACGTAGAGTGGCGATGCAGCAAGCGGCCCCGGGCGCCGCGTCAAATCCGCGCCTCGCCGCGATGAGTCTGGCCGCGCTCGGCATCGTCTTCGGCGATATCGGAACCAGCCCGCTCTACACGCTCAAGACGGTTCTCGATCTCACCGGCGCGCATCCTGATGCGAAAACGATCCTGGGATCGCTGTCGCTGATCCTGTGGACCTTGTTCGTCATCACCACGATCAAATACGTCGGCTTCGCGATGCGCATCGACAATGACGGCGAAGGCGGCATCATCGCGCTGATGACGTTGCTCGGCGTCAAGAAGCGGCATCGGCCCGTGATCGTCGCCGCCGGCCTGTTCGGAGCGGCGCTGATCTACGGCGACGGGGCGATCACGCCGGCGATCTCGGTGCTCTCGGCTCTCGAAGGCATGGAGCAAGTCGCGCCGCCGCTGCAAACCTATGTGCTGCCGGCCGCCGTGGCGATCCTGCTGGCCTTGTTCGCGATCCAACCGCAGGGCACGGCGCGCATCGGCAAGGCCTTCGGCCCGATCATGCTCGTCTGGTTCGTCGTCATGGCGGCGCTCGGCGTCTACGGCGTGATTCAGCACCCTTCCGTGCTCGCCGCGGTCAATCCGCTGTATGGCCTGCGTTTTCTCGCCTCCGGCGGCCTGACCGGCTTCCTCGTGCTCGGCGGCGTGTTTCTGTGCGTCACCGGCGCGGAGGCGCTTTATGCCGACATGGGGCATTTCGGCCCCAAACCGATCCGCCTCGCCTGGAACGGCGTGGTGTTCCCCAGTCTCATCATCAATTATGCGGGACAAGCCGCGCTGGTTCTCGAAGGCGCGCCCACTGACGGCAACATCTTCTATCGCCTCTGCCCGACCCCGCTGCTCACGCCCCTGATCGTGCTGGCGACGATCGCGACGGTCATCGCGAGCCAATCGATCATCACCGGCGCCTTTTCGATGACGCGCCAGGCCATTCAGCTGGGCTGGCTGCCGCGCCTCATCATCAAGCAGACGTCTGCGGAAGGCTACGGCCAGATCTACGTGGGAACCGTCAACTGGCTGCTGATGATCGTCACGCTCGGCCTGACGATCGGCTTCGGCAAGTCGGACAATCTCGCCGCCGCCTACGGCATCGCGGTTTCGCTCACCATGCTGATGACGAGCGTGCTGCTGTTCATCGCGATGCGCGACATCTGGGGCTGGAGCCTCGCGGGCGCCGGCGCCGTCGCGGCGCTGTTCATGATTGTCGACGGCGGATTCTTCGCCGCCAACATGGCCAAACTGCTCGATGGCGGCTACGTGCCGCTGCTGCTGGCCTGCGCCGTCTATGGCGTGATGTGGATCTGGCATCGCGGCGCGGGCGCCGTGCACGACCAACTCGTCGCCGAACAGACGCCGAGCGCGGATTTCATCGCCGAGCTGCAATCGGGCCGCATCGCGCGCGTGCCGGGTTCGGCGGTGTTCCTCACCCGCGCCAAGGAGGAGACGCCTCCTGTCATGTCCTGGCATGTGCGCAAAAACCGTTCGCTGCACCAATATGTGCTCGCCCTGACGCTCACCGTCGTGTCGACGCCGCGCGTCGAGCCCGAGGAGCGCGTGACGGTGACGCGCGAAGCGGACAAATACTGGCGCGCGGAGGCGCGCTACGGCTTCATGGAGCAGCCCGACATTCCCGCCGTATTGGCCGAATGCAAGGCCAAGGGCGCCGAGATCGATCTCAACGACGTCACCTATTACGTCGGTCACGAAACCATCGTGCCGCGCGAGGACGGCCAAGGTCTGCCGCGCTGGCAGGAGGGCCTGTTCGCGGCGATGGGCCGCAACTCCGCGCGCATCAGCGATTTCCTCCAGTTGCCGCACGACGATGTCGTCGAGATCGGGCGAGAGGTCGAGATTTAGGGGTAGCCGCCAGGCATCGGCGCGTGGCGACGCGCCGTCAGGGCTGGGCCGGAGGCTTGTCCCTGCTCGCGGGCGTGATCTCGAACACGGCGTTCGCGGTCGCGTTGACGCGTTGCTGCGCGCCCCCCCGTTCGCCGGGCGGGACAAACTGCGGAATGCGGCGATCGTTGACGGACGTATCCACGTTCAGTTGGACGACCCGGCACTCCCCTTTGTATTCAATGGCGAGGACGTCGCACTGACGGCTGACAAGATCGTAGAGCGGCTGGCTGGCGGCGGAGAGCGCCTTGCCGAGTTCGGCGCCGGACGCGTCCTTGTCGATGGGCAGCGACACCTGAAAATTCGCGGTGACCCTGATAGGGTCAGCGCATTGACGGCAGTCCTGAGCAAACGCCGGCGCGTTGATCACCGCGAAGGCAAAGACGAGAACCGAGGCGAGTTTCATCGTGGACGCTCCGCAATGTCTAAATCGGTTTGAGATCGCGCCAGCATTAAATGAAATCCGAGCGCTTGTCGCCGCACTTCCGTTGACACCGTTAAGCGGGCCTTTCGGCGTTCAACTCGCCGCCGAGCCTTGGCGCGCTCGCGCAAACCTGCTTATGTCCCCCGCCCCTCAAGGAGCTGGACTTTGCCCCCTGAATCCCCCCCCTCTGGCTCGCAAGACTACGTCGGCGATCCGCGCAACGACACCGTCCTCATCAGCGTCAACGGCGTCTTGACCCCGCGCCCCGATGCGAAGGTCTCGGTGTTCGATTCCGGCTTCGTCCTCGGCGACGGCGTGTGGGAGGGCCTGCGTCTGATCGACGGTCGCGTCGCGTTTCTCGATAAGCATTTCGACCGCCTGTGGGACGGGGCGAAGATGCTTCGCATCGACATCGGCCTTTCCCGCGACGAACTCGCGGCGCGCCTCTTCGACGTGATCGAGGCCAATCGTATGCGCGAGGGCGTGCATATCCGCCTGATGGTGACGCGCGGCGTCAAGCGCTCGCCCTATCAGGACCCGCGCCTCACCATCGGCGGCGCGACGATCGTCATCATCCCCGAATGGAAGCTGCCGCGCCCGGAAATGCTCGCGCGCGGCCTCGCGCTGTTCACCGTGCATATCCGGCGCACCGGGCCTGCCGAGCAGGACCAGAAGCTCAATTCGCATTCCAAGCTCAATTGCATTCTCGCCTGCATTCAGGCGATGGAGGCCGGCGCCGACGAAGCGTTGATGCTCGACGATCGCGGCTTCGTCGCGACCTGCAATTCGACGCATTTCTTCATCGTGCGCAAGGGCGAGTTATGGACCTCGGCGGGTGGCCATTGCCTCGCCGGCATCACCCGCGACGCGGTGTTGCGCGCCGCGCGGCGCGCCGGCGTGCCCACCTTCGAGAAGGACTTCTCGCTGTTCGACGTCTACGGCGCCGACGAAGCCTTCTGCACCGGCACCTTCGCCGGCCTGACGCCGGTGATCAAAGTCGACGGGCGGGGAATCGGCGAGGGCGCCCGCGATCCCGCCGACGCCTCGGGTCCGATGACCAAGAGGCTGCGCGCCCTCTACAAGGCGCTCGAAGCCGAGGAAGCGCTGGGGAGGCCGGAATAAAGTGGACGCCGACGCGTTGAGCCCGCCGGTGCGCGTCGCCATGTGGTCCGGGCCGCGCAACATCTCGACCGCGATGATGCGCGCGTTCGGCAACCGCCGGGATTGCGCGGTGACGGACGAACCGTTCTACGCCGCCTATCTCGCCGCGACAGGACTCGACCATCCCCTGCGCGAGGAGGTGATCGCCTCGCAGCCGACCGACTGGCGCGCGGTCGCGAGCGCTCTGACCGGGCCCGTCCCCGAGGGCAAGGCGATCTGGTATCAGAAGCACATGACGCATCACATGATCCCCGGCTTCGGCCGCGACTGGATCGACGGTCTCGTCAACGCCTTCCTCATTCGCGCGCCCGAGGCCGTGCTCGCTTCGTACGCGCAAAAGCGTGACCGCGATTTCAGCCTTGAAGAAATCGGTCTCCCCGCGCAGGTCGCGCTGTTCGATCGGGCAGCGCAGCGCTTAGGGAGCGCGCCGCCGGTCGTCGAAGGCCAGGACGTGCTCGCCGACCCGCTGGGCATGTTGGGCGCGCTCTGCGCCGCCTTGGCGATTTCGTTCGACGAGGCGATGCTGTCCTGGCCGCCGGGCCGGCGCGTGAGCGACGGCGTCTGGGCGCCCGCCTGGTACGACGCGGTCGAAAAATCGACGGGCTTCGCGCCGCCGCGCCGCGAGGTCGGGTTCGACGAGCTGCCCGATTCGCTCAAACCGATCGCCGAAGCCGCGCGCCCGCTCTATGAGCGCCTCGCGCGCCATAAGCTGGCGCCGCTGCGCGCCTCCGCCCGCGCCGATTCGGCGGAATAGCGTTCCCACTTCGCCGCGCGGCCTGTTTTACCGGTGTTTTGCGTAGGCGCGGCGCGGCGCGCTCTTGACGGGAAAGCAGCCCCGTCGCATCACGAGCAGGCTTATGTCCACGCTCGTCCTGCCCTTTCCCGCGATCAATCCCATTTTGTTTCAATGGGGCCCGCTGGCGATTCGCTGGTACGCGCTCGCCTATATCGCGGGGCTGATCGCCGGCTGGGCGCTGATCCGGCGCGTCGTCGCCGACGACAGGCTGTGGGGCGGAGCGCCGCGTCCCAGCCCCGACAGCATCGACGACCTGCTCGTCTATTGCGCGATCGGGGTCATCGTCGGCGGGCGGCTCGGCAACGTCCTGTTTTATGATCCGCGCTATTACCTTTCGCATCCGATCGAAATCCTCAAGGTCTGGGAAGGCGGCATGGCCTTCCACGGCGGACTGATCGGAGCGGCTGTCGGCGTCGCGCTGTTCGCGCGCCGTTACAAGACGCCGGCTCTCAGCGTATTCGATCTCGCCTCGCTCGTAGCGCCGATCGGCATCTTCCTCGGCCGGCTGGCCAATTTCATCAAGCCGGAGCTGTGGGGCCGGCCGACCGACGTGCCCTGGGCGATCGTCTTTCCCGGCTCGGACGGACTGCCGCGCCATCCCAGCCAGATCTACGAAGCGCTGCTCGAGGGGTTGGCGATCTTCGTCGTCCTGTCGCTCGCGGCGCGCGCGGGCGCGCTCAGGCGGCCGGGCGCGATCGCGGGCGCCTTCGGCGCGCTTTACGGCGCCGCGCGCATCTTCTGCGAGTTCTATCGCGACCCCGATCCGCGCCTCGAGGATCTCGGCCAAGGCCTGACCATGGGGATGGTCCTTTCGGCGCCGCTGATCGTCATCGGCCTTGGCCTTGTCGCTTGGAGCCTGCGAGCATCCGCCGGGGGGAAAACATGAGCGCGCTGGGCGACGAGATCAAAGCGATGATCGCCAGCGCCGGCCCGATCACCGTCGAGCGCTATATGGAGCTTGCGCTCAGCGATCCCGACCACGGCTATTACATGAACCGCGATCCGTTCGGCGCGGAGGGCGATTTCACCACCGCGCCGGAGATTTCGCAGATGTACGGCGAATTGCTCGGGCTCTGGGTCGCCGAGGTCTGGTCCTCGATGGGGCGCCCGAATCCGGTTCGTCTCATCGAACTCGGCCCGGGGCGCGGAACGCTGATGAGCGATGCGCTACGCGCCGCGCGCATCGTGCCGGACTTCCGCGCCGCCATCGACGTCACGCTGATCGAAACCAGCCCCGTCCTCGCCAACATTCAATATGAGGCGCTGCTGACCAGCGGCGCGCCGATCGCCTGGCGCGCGACACTGGGCGAAGCGCCGGAAGGCCCCGCGATCATTCTCGCCAACGAATTTCTCGACGCCTTGCCCGTGCGCCAATTCGTGCGCCGCGGCGGGCGATGGCGCGAAAGAATGGTGCGCCTCGACGATTCCGGACAATTGGCGTTCGGTCTGTCCAGCGATCCGGAGCGCTATATCAAAGTCGAGGCGGACGAGGGCGCGGTGCTCGAAGTCAACGCCGTCGGCCATCGCTTCATGTTCGAGCTCGGCGCGCGGCTGGTCAAACAGGGCGGCGCGGCGCTGATCGTCGACTACGGCCATGGCGCGACAGGGTTCGGCGACACGCTGCAGGCGCTGCGTGCGCATCGCATGGTCGACCCGCTCGTCGACCCCGGCGAGGCGGACATCACCGCCCATGTGGATTTCGCCGCGATGGCGCGAAGCGCGCGCGCGACCGGCGCCTCCGTCTATGGCCCGATCGACCAGGGCGACTTCTTGCGCGCCCTTGGCATCGACGTGCGCACGCGCGCGCTGGCCGAGCGCGCGCCCGACCGCGCCAATGAATTCGAAGAAGCGCGCCGACGCCTCGTCGGCAAGAACGAGGGCGAAATGGGCGCGCTGTTCAAAGCCATGGTCGTGGCCAACCGCTCCGTGCCGCCGCCGCCGGGCTTCCAACCCTACTCGACCAAGCCGGCGTGAACGCGGCCGAATTCCTCCGCGCCGAGGCGCTCGCGCTGCCCGGCCTCGCTCACGCGTTCTTCACCCGCCGCGGCGGCGTCTCGACCGGCGTCTACGCATCTCTCAATGGCGGCGTCGGCTCGCGCGACGAGCCTCAGGCGGTGCGCGACAATCGCGCGCGCATGGCGGCGGCGCTCGCAATCGCGCCCGACCGACTCGCCATCCCCTATCAGGTCCATTCGCCCGACGTCGCGACGATTTCTTCGGCCTTCGCGCCCGAGGCGCGGCCGCGCTGCGACGCGCTCGTCACCGCGACGCCGGGCCTGGGCCTCGGCGTCACCGGCGCGGATTGCGGCATGATCCTGTTCGCCGACCCGGGGGCGCGAGTCGTCGGGGCGGCGCACGCCGGCTGGAAGGGCGCGCTCGCCGGCGTGATCGAGGCGACGGTCGAGGCGATGGCGCGGCTCGGCGCCAGACCCGAACGCGTCAGCGCCGCGCTCGGCCCATGCATCGCGCAAGGCTCGTACGAGGTGGGCCCCGAATTCATCGCCGCCTTCGCCGGGGCCGACGCCGATTCGGCGCGCTTCTTCGTTCCCAGCGTCAATCCGGAGCGCGCGATGTTCGACCTGCACGCTTATATCGCGGCGCGCGCCGCGCGCGCCGGCGTCGGTCGTTTCGAGGACCTCGGCCTTGACACCTACGCCGACGAAGGTCGCTTCTTTAGTTTTCGCCGCGCCACTCACCGCAAGGAGCCCGATTACGGCCGGCTGGTGGCCGCGATCGCGCTCGCCTGAGGGCGGACGCTCGCTTGGCCGCGAGGGCGGCGCCGAGGCGGCGTCGAACCGCCGCGGCGAGCCCCGGTTGACATCGGCGCGCCGGCCCATCATTTGCCGGAGGCGCGTAGCGTCGCGGCTCGCGGGAAAGGACTGTGCATGCTGGCCCAGGCTTTGGCGCGGCGTTTCTCGCGTCTCGGGCTTCACTACGGCTGGGCGGTCGTCGCGATCACCTTCGTGACCACCCTCGTGACCGCCGGCGCGATGAGCCTGCCCGGCGCGCTGATTCTGCCGCTGAGCCGCGAATTCGGTTGGAGCACCGAGCAGATTTCCGGCGCGCTGGCGCTGCGCATCCTGCTCTACGGGCTGATGGCGCCTTTCGCCGCGTCGCTGATCGATCGCCATGGCCCGCGTCGCGTGATCCTGAGCGCGCTGTTTCTTATTGCGGCCGGGCTCGTGCTGGCGCTGAGGATGAGCCAGGTCTGGCATCTCGTGCTGCTTTGGGGCGTCGTGGTCGGCTTGGGCACGGGCGTCACCGCGCTGGTGATGAGCGCGATCGTGGCGACGCGATGGTTTTCCGAGCGCCGGGGGCTCGTGCTCGGCATCCTCACCGCGGGTTCGGCGACCGGGCAACTGATCTTCCTGCCGCTCGCGGCCTGGCTCGAGCAGCGCTACGGCTGGCGCGTCGCCGTGGCGCCGACGCTGGTCGGCCTCGCGGTCGCGGGCGCGGCGGTCCTGTTGTTCATGGTCGATCGGCCGTCCGATGTCGGACTCGCCCCCTATGGCGAAAGCGGCGGAAGCGCGCCGCCCCCCGCGCCCGCCGTCGGCGGCGCGCTCACCGTACTGAGCGAAATCTCAGGCAGCGGCGCGTTCTGGATCCTCGCCGCGACGTTCTTCGTCTGCGGCCTGAGCACCAATGGGCTCATCCAGACTCACTTCATCGCGTTGTGCGCGGATTTCGACGTCGGCGCCGTCGCGGCGGCCTCGACGCTCGCTTTGATGGGAATGTTCGATTTCTTCGGCACCATCGGCTCGGGATGGCTGTCGGACCGCTACGACAATCGCGCGTTGCTGTTCTGCTATTACGGGCTGCGCGGCCTGTCGCTGCTCTATCTGCCGGGATCGTCCTTCACGATCTACGGCTTGTCGCTGTTCGCCGCGTTTTACGGCCTCGACTGGGTCGCCACCGTGCCGCCGACCGTTCGCCTGACCGCGCAGGTTTTCGGCCGCGAGCGCGCCGGCGTCGCATTCGGCTGGATTTTCGCCGCGCACATGATCGGCGCTTCGGTCGCGGCCTATGGAGCGGGCTATTCGCGCAGCGTGTTGCAAACCTATCTGCCCGCCTTCTACGCCGCCGGCGCGCTGTGCCTCGTCGCCGCCTCGCTCGTCTGGCTGATCGAGAAACGCCCCGCGCGCGTCGCGGCGGCGGCGCGCGCGCCGGCGTGAAATGTTAACCGCGTTTCATCACGCGCCACGGCGAATCCTTAACGCTAACAAACGATTGTCGCCTCGCAATTATTGAAAATGCGAGCGATTTCGCGCAAGTCTCCCATGTCATCGCTTGGCGCCGAGACGCTATTGCCTTTCGCCGCGAGCGCGCCGAGGCGGGCCCATGCGAAGCGAAACCATTTCCATTCACGGCGGCTTCGATCACGATCCCGCGACCAAGGCCGTCGCGCCGCCCATCTATCAGAACGTCGCCTACGAATTCGACAGCGCCGACCAGGGCGCGGCGCTGTTCAATCTCGAAGTCGAAGGCTTTCGCTACAGCCGCATTTCCAATCCGACGACCGACATCCTGGAGAAGCGCGTCGCGCAGCTCGAGGGCGGCGTCGGCGCGCTCGCGGTCGCCTCCGGCCAAGCCGCCCTCGCCTATGCCTTTCTCACCCTCGCCGATCACGGCGGCAATATCGTCGCGCCGCCGCAGCTCTACGGCACGACGCACACGCTGCTCGCCCACACCTTGCGCCGCAACGGCGTCGAGGCGCGTTTCGCCAGAAGCGACCGCGCCGAGGATATCGCGCCCCTGATCGACGAGGCGACGCGCGCGGTGTTCTGCGAATCGATCGGCAATCCCGCCGGCAACATCTGCGACATCGAGGCGATCGCCAAAGTCGCGCATGAGCGCGGCGTCCCGCTGATCGTCGACAACACCGTCGCGACGCCGATCCTCATGCGCCCGATCCCGCATGGCGCCGACATCGTCGTGCATTCGCTGACCAAATTCATGGGCGGCCACGGCGTCGCGATGGGCGGCGCTATCGTCGACAGCGGCGCGTTCGACTGGAAGGCGCAAGCCAAGCGCTTTCCCCAGTTCAGCGAGCCGGACGAATCCTACCATGGGTTGGTCTATTGCGAACGATTCGGCGCCCAGGCCTATGTCGCGCGCGCGCGCAGCGTCTATCAGCGCACCACCGGCGCGGTGCTCGCGCCGATGAGCGCGTTCCTTTTGTTGCAGGGCATCGAGACCGTCGCGTTGCGCATGCAGCGTCATGTCGAAAACGGGCGCGGCGTCGCCGATTTCCTGCGCGCCGACCCGCGCGTCGCCTGGATCGCCTACGCCGGCTTCGCGGACAGCCCTTATCGTGCGCTCGCGCAAAAATACCTCGGCGGCCGCGCGTCGTCGCTGCTCACTTTCGGCGTCGAGGGCGGCCTCGACGCGGCCAAGGCGTTTTACGATGCGCTCGGCCTGGTCAAGCGGCTCGTCAATATCGGCGACGCGCGCTCGCTGTGCTGTCATCCCGCCTCGACGACCCACCGCCAGATGACCCCCGAGGAGCAGAAAAGAGCGGGCGTTCGCCCCGAGACGATCCGTCTCAGCGTCGGCCTCGAACATATCGACGACATCATCGAGGATCTCGATCAGGCTCTGCGGGCCGTTCACGGGTCGCGGGCGCGCGCGGCGGCGGAGTAGGCGCTCGTGCCGATCACCGTCGAGCGCCTTCCCCTCGCCCCGCAAGTCGCCAATCTGCGCGAACGCCGGACGAGGCGCGGCTCGTTCGGGGATCGCGGCAAGCGGCTCGAAATCGGGCTGGTCAACGCCATGCCGGACGGCGCCGTCGCGGCGACGGAGCGCCAGTTCGCGCGGCTCATCGAAGAGGCGAGCGGCGAATTCGACGTGCGCCTGCGCCTGTTCGACCTGGAAACACTGCCGCGCGCCAGCGAGGCGCGGCGCGCGATGGCCGAAGACTATCGAGCGGCGCGCGCCCTGAAGGCTCAGCCCCAGGACGCGCTCATCGTCACCGGCGCCGAACCGCGCGCGCCCGACCTCCGGCAGGAGCTCTTTTGGAGCGAACTCGTCTTCGTGCTGGACTGGGCCGACGCGCATACGATTTCGATGCTGCTTTCGTGTCTGGCGGCGCACGCCGGCGTTCTCCACCGTGACGGAATCGTCCGTCGCGCGCTGCCGGCCAAATGCTCCGGCGTCTATTCGGTTCGGGTCGTCGCGCGCCACGACCTCGTCGCGGGCTTCGACGCGGAGTTCGCGACGCCGCACTCGCGCCACAACGGCCTCGACGAAGCCGAGCTCGCCGCCAAGGGCTATCGAATCCTCGCGCGATCGCCGGAATCCGGCGTCGATCTGTTCGTCAAGGAGGCGAGGAGCCTCACGGTCTTTCTGCAGGGCCATCCCGAATACGACGCCGACACGCTCGCGCGCGAATACCGGCGCGACGTGCTGCGCTTCCTCAGCGGCGAGGCGCGGGCGGCGCCACGCCCGCCCACGCATTATTTCCCGCCGCCGATCGCGGCGGCCTTGGCGGATTTCGCCGGGCGGGCCGCGTCGGCGCCGAGCCCCGATCTCGCCGCCGCCTTTCCCAGCGAGGCCCTCGCTCTCGATGAGGCGCCCTGGCGCGCGGCGGGCGTCCGGCTTTTTCGCAATTGGCTCGCGCTCGTCGCGCGACGCAAGGCGGAGCGAAACGCGCCGTCGTTTGCAGTGGCGCGGTGGGGTGGCTAGAAGGACGAAGCGAATGGACTGTCTGGAAAGCCCGCAACGAAATGACGAAGCCACTGGGATGAGCGCCGCGCCAGTCGACGCCGACGGCGCGGCCTTTCGATTCGCCATGCGCGAATTCGCCTCCGGCGTCGCCATCGTAACCTGCGGCGAGGGCGACTCGCGCGCGGGCTGCACGGTCACGGCGCTGGCCTCGCTTTCGCTGAGCCCGCCCTCGCTCGTCGTCTGCATCAGCCGCGGCGCGGCGACGCTCGCGCGCCTGCGCGAGAGCGGCGCTTTCGCCGTCAACGTGCTGGGCGCCCAGCATCAGTCTCTGGCCGATCGTTTCGCCGGGCGGGGCGGCGTGATGGGGGCCGCGCGTTTCGCCCGCGGCGACTGGGCGACGCTCGTCACGGGCGCGCCGCTGCTCAGCGACGCGCTCGCCGGAATTGATTGCCGCGTCGAGGATATCGTCGAGCGCCATACCCATGCGATCATCATCGGAGCGGCCGTCGCCGTGCGCCGCGGCGACCACGGTCCCGCGCTCGCCCATTGGCGCAGCCGTTTCGAGACGCTGGAATGAACGCGTTTCCGCCGGCGCGCGCACCGCGGCCGCAAGGCTCGACGCCGGCGCAGGCCTGGCTGCGCGCTCTGGAGACGACGACCCGCGCGACCCGCGATCCCCAGCGCATTCTGCCGCGCGCGGTCGGCGAATGGGCGCGCCGTTACGGCGAACGCCCCGCGCTGCTGAGCGAGCGCGAAAACTTGGACTTTCGCGCCCTCGCCCATCGCATGAACCAATATTCGCGCTGGGCTTTACGCGCCGGCCTCGCCCCGGGCGAGACGATCGGCCTGATGATGGCCAATCGCCCGGAATATTTCGCGATCTGGCTCGGCCTGACGCAGATCGGCGCCGTCGTCGCCCTCGTCAACGTCAATCTCAGCGGCGAGGCGCTCGCGCATTGCCTGAAGGTCGCCTCGGCGCGGCGCGTGATCGTCGCCTCGGAATTCGCTCAACCCTGCGAGGAAGCGATCGCGGGACTCGCGCCAGCCATGGAAATCTGGCGCCATGGCGATCTGGCCGTCGACGCCTTCGAGGGAAGCGAACTCGGCGTCGACGAACGACGCGCGGTCACGCTCGCCGATCGCGCGCTGCTCATCTACACCTCGGGCACGACGGGGATGCCCAAGGCCGCCGCCGTCAGCCATCATCGCCTCGTCGCCTGGAGCCATTGGTTCGCCGGGCTCGCCGACATGACGGCTGGGGATCGCATGTATGATTGCCTGCCGATGTATCACAGCATCGGCGGCGTCGCGGCGATCGGCGCGCCGCTGGTCAACGGCGGCTCGGTCTTCATCGCCGAGCGCTTTTCCGCGAGCCGGTTCTGGGACGACTTCGCGCGCTGGGATTGCACGATGTTCCAATATATCGGCGAGCTCTGCCGCTATCTCGTCGCCGCGCCGCCCTGCCCCGCCGAAAAGGCGCACAAGCTGCGCCTCGCCTGCGGCAATGGCCTGAGCGCCGGCGTCTGGCGCGCTTTCTCGAAGCGCTTCGGCGCGCCGCAAATCCTGGAATTTTACGCCGCCACCGAAGGCAACGTCACGCTCTACAACGTGGAAGGCAAGGTCGGGGCGATCGGGCGCTTGCCGAACTTTCTCGCGCCGCGCGAGCCGATCGCGCTGGCGCGCTTCGATTTCGACGCCGAGGCGCCGTGGCGCGGCCCGGACGGATTTTGCGCGCCCTGCGACGTGGGCGAAGCCGGCGAGGCGCTCGGGCGGATCGGCGCGGAGCCTTCGCAGCGCTTCGAGGGTTACACGCAGCGCGAGGAGAGCGAGAAGAAAATCTTACGCGACGTCTTCGCGCCCGGCGACGCCTGGATGCGCACCGGCGATCTCATGCGCCGCGACGCCGAGGGCTTCTATTACTTCGTCGACCGCGTCGGCGATGCGTTTCGGTGGAAGGGCGAAAACGTCGCGACGCTGGAAGTCGCCGCGGCGCTCGCGGCCTGCGCGAACGTCGTCGAGGCCATCGTCTACGGCGTCGCCGTTCCCGGCGCCGAGGGGCGTGCCGGCATGGCGCTCCTCGCCGCCGAGGGCGCGCCCAATCTCGAAGACATCGCTCAGGCCCTCGAGGCCCTGCCGCGTTACGCCCGGCCGCTGTTCCTGCGCGTGCGGCAGAAGCTCGAACTGACCTCGACCTTCAAGCCCAAGCGGCGCGAAATGGCCGATGAAGGCTTCGACCCCGCCCGCGTCGGCGGCGATCCGCTCTATGCGTTCGACGCCGAGCGCGGCGCCTATGTCGCGCTCGACGCGGCGCGCTTCGCGGCGATCCAGGGCGGGGCGATGCGGTTTTAGCCCCCGATCGCGGCGAACGTTTCGCGAATTTCGTCGCCGACGCGCTCCAACGCCGCTTGCGCGGCGGGGATAACGCCGCCGAGCCCGTAGAAATGATGAATCAACCCCGCGTGCCTCGTCAGCGCGACGCGGATTCCCGCTCGCGCCAGCGCCTCCGCGTAAAGTTCGCCTTCGTCGCGCAGCGGATCGAATTCGGCGACATGGATCAGCGCCGGCGGCGATCCGGCGAAACTGTCGGCGCGCAAGGGAGCGACCCGCGGATCGTCGGGCGCGGGCCCGTCGACGCGGTAAAGCTCCCAATAGCGGGCCATCGTCGCCTCCTCGATGAGATAGCCGCTCGCCAGCGCTTCGCGCGAGCGCGTGCGGTCGAGCGGCTCCATCACCGGGCACAGCAAGACCTGCAACGCGAGCGGCGCGGGCGACGCGCGCGCGACGACCATCGCGAGATTGGCGCCGGCCGAAGCGCCGGGGGTCGGCGCCGATCGCGCTCACCGCCGCGACGCCGTCCTCGATCCCCAGGGGAAAGCGATGCTCCGGCGCGAGGCGATAATCCACCGCGATGACGCGGCAGTCTCCCCGGCCCGCCAGCGTCGCGCAAAGCGCGTCGTTCGCATCGAGGCCGCCGGAGATCCAGCCCCCGCCATGAAAATGGACGAGCGTTGGAAGTTCCGCGCCGGATCGCCCTTGCGGACCTTAATGGCGTAGCGCCAACGCCGGCGCGTAGTCGAGCAGGAATTCGTCGCGCTGTTCGACTTCGGGCGCCGGCCCCGCGAAGTCCGCCAGGCCGATCGTCGCCCGCCGCAAATCGCTCAGGTCGGGCGCGCCGGCTCGGCCGCGCGCGCTCGCGGCAATGAGGTCGAGGAAGCGCCGCGCGCGCGGATCCAGGCCCATGTCCTTCCTCCCGGCGGACGCAGCCGACATCGCATTCACGCGCCGCGCAACCGCGCGACCAACGCTTCGATCGCGGCGATCGAACGGAAGTTTTCCGGCGTGAGATCGTCCTCGGGGATCGCGACGTCGTACGCCGCTTCGATCGCCAGCATCAGCTTCACCGTCGCGATTGAAGTCAGGCCGGCGTCCTGCAGATTTGCGCCTCTCGCGGCCGCATCGTCGGAGGGCAGGCCCGGCACGAACTCGCGCACCATGTCGGAAATCAGGTCATTGGCGGGAGGGCGATCGAGCATTGTCTGTTTCCTGTCACAAAATGGCGCAACTGCTTGTTTAACATTTGATTCGAATTCGAGGCATTTTTCAAGTTGTTATTCTTAATAAAATTTATTAAACGCCGTTCTCTACAGCTTAATATTTTAATATTTTGTTAACGTTTAAATATCTAATTTGTCGCGTATCTTACAAATATGTTCTATGAGACCGACGTTACCGGCGCTTTTGTTAATTCGCGCTGCGGCGCGTGGCCGTATGGGTTATTGCCAGCGCGACTTGCTCTTCCCGTATACGCGACATACTGGAGCCTCTCCTATGAGCCCGAACGTCAGCCATCTTCCGCAACGCAATCTTCGCGCCAGGGCGGGAGAGTCGTCCGCCACGCGCGATTTTCTCGCCCGCGCCGAGGCGGTCGCTGCGATCGCCGAGCGTTTCGCCGACGAGGTCGACCGCGACGCGCGCTTTCCCGCCGAAGCGTTTGCGGCGATCCGCGAGCAAAAGCTGCTGGGCATGCTGATCCCCAGCGAACTCGGCGGCGAGGGCGCGCGCGCGGCCGATGTGGCCGATGTTTGCGCCGCGCTCGGCCGCGCCTGCGGCTCCACGGCGATGATTTTCGCCATGCATCAGGTCAAGGTCGCCTGCCTCGTGCGGCACGCGCGCGGCAATGCCTGGCAACTCGGCCTGCAGCGCCGCATCGCCGAGCGCCAGATGCTGTTGTCGTCCTCGACGACCGAGGGGAACAACGGCGGCGACGTCCGATCGAGCGAGGCGGCGGTGCGCATCAACGGCGCGCGCGTGGCGCTGCAGCGCCACGCCTCTTGCATTTCCTACGGACTTCACGCGGACGGCCTCGTCACGACGGCGCGGCGCTCGGACGCCGCGGCGAGCTCCGACCAGGTTCTCGTCGCCTTCCTGCGCGAGGACTACAGCCTCGAGCCGACGCTGACGTGGGACACGCTCGGCATGCGCGGCACTTGCAGCGCGGGATTCGTCGTCCGCGCCGAGGGCGAAAGCGATCAAGTGCTGCCTGAGCGCTACGAACGCATCCACAACCAGACCATGGCGCCCTACGCGCATCTCTTCTGGAGTTCGGCCTGGTGCGGCATCGCGACCGGCGCCGTGCGGCGTGCGCGCGCCTTCGTGCGTAAGGCGGCGCGATCCTCGGGCGGGCGAATGCCGCCGGCCGCCTCGCAGCTGACGCGCGCGCGCGTTTCGCTCGAGACCCTACGCGCCGCCATCCAGGCCGGCCTCGCCACGTTCGAGCGTCACGCCGGCGATCCGGGCGGGCTCACCGCGATGGACGCGCAGCTCGCGCTCAACCTTCTTAAGGTCGAGGCGTCCGAACTCGCCGCGACGACGGTGATGAGCGCGATGCGCGCCTGCGGGCTCGCCGGCTACCGCAACGACGGCGAGTTCTCGATGGGGCGCTATCTCCGAGACATCCTCTCGGCGCCGATCATGATCAACAACGACCGCATTCTCGCCAACGCCGAAGCCGCGGTTCTGATGGGCGAGCCGCCGCTCGCGCTCAGCCTCTAAGCCTCGCGAAAGGAAACGGCCATGACCCTTGCGCGCCCTCGCCTCGGCAAGCCCGCCGCTTCGCCCGAGGAGATTTTCAAGGCCTTGTTCCGCCCGATGGGAATCGACGGCGTCTATGGCCGCGCGGGCGCTTACGAGGCCATCGTCGAGGCGCTCGGCGGCCTCATAAGCCGCGAACGCGACGCGAGGGCCGAGGTCGTTCGCTTCCCGCCCGTGGTCAGCCGCGCGCTGATCGAAAGGTCCGGCTATCTCAAGAGCTTTCCGCATCTGCTGGGCTGCGTCTGCGCGCTCGGCGGTGGAGAAAAGCGCGTCGGCGCGGCGGTGGCGCGATTCGAATCGGGCGAGACTTGGACCGACGCGCTGGAGACGAGCGAACTCGTGCTGGCGCCGGCGGCCTGCTATCCCGTCTACCCCCTGGCCGCGGCGCGCGGCCCAATCCCTCGCGAGGGATTGCTTTTCGACGTCGCCTGCGATTGCTTTCGCCGCGAGCCCTCGCGCGACATCGACCGCTTACAGTCCTTCCGCATGCGCGAGTTCGTCCTCATTGGCGCGCCCGAACAGGCGACCGGTTTCCGTCAAAGCTGGAAGGAACGCGCCGCCGGCCTCGCCGACAAGCTGGAGCTGAACTACCGCATCGAGGCCGCGAGCGATCCGTTCTTCGGGCGGACCGGAGCGATGGTGAGCCGCTTCCAGCGCGAGCAGGAGCTGAAATTCGAATTGGTGGTTCCCGTCCGCTCCGCGCAGAGCCCGACCGCCTGCATGAGCTTCAACTATCACCGCGACCATTTCGGCCAGACCTGGGCGATGCGCGGCGAAAAAGGCGGACCCGCCCATACCGCCTACGTCGCCTTCGGCATGGACCGTCTCGCGGTCGCGCTGTTCGCGACGCACGGAACGGACGCCGCGCAATGGCCGGCCTCGGTGCGAACCGCGCTGAGCCTGTAGCGTCGCGACGATCGACCTGGCGCACGCGGCGGCCGAGAGTCCGGCGATCCGCCAAGACTTGCCGCCAAGACTTGACGCCCTCCCTCGGCGCCGACTAAATAGTTATAGCGTATAGCTATAACCAGGCGACCGCCGGGCCCAGCGCCTCGGCGCGCGCTCCGGCGTTCCGGCCATAGGGGGAGACGATGCGGACGAGCCGCGGCGAGGGCGGACGCGACGCTATTCTGGGCGTCCTGACGCCGAGTCTCGTCGCGCGCGCCGACGGCGCCTTCCTCATCAAGTCGGCCGAACCCCTGCCCGCCTACGTCAGCCGGATCGGCGATTGTCTGCACGATTGGGCGCTGAAGGCGCCGAACCGGGTGTTTCTCGCCGAGCGCATGGCGAACCGCGCCTGGCGCACGCTCACCTATGCCGAGACGCTCGAGCGCGTCACGCGCATCGCCGCCCGCCTCCTCGACTTCGATCTGAGCCCCGAGCGCCCGATCGCCATCCTCAGCGGCGCGGATATCGACCACGCGCTGATTGGCCTCGCGGCGATGGAGATCGGCGTTCCCTATTGCCCGATTTCGCCGCCCTATTCGCTCAGCTCGAAGGACCATGCGAAGCTGCGCTACGCCTTCACGCTGTTGACGCCCGGCCTCGTCTTCGCCAGCGACGGCGCCGCCTTCGCGCCGGCGCTCGACGCCGTCGCGGGGCCTGAGGTCGTGCGCGTCGCCGCCCGCGGCGTGGATGCCGCCAAGGCGCTGCCCCTCGCCGATTTCCTCGCGCCGGCTTCGAGCGACGCCCTCGAGGCGGCGCGCGACGCGGTCGGCCCCGACACGATCGCCAAGTTCCTGCTGACCTCCGGCTCCACCGGCCAGCCCAAGGCGGTGATCAACACGCAGCGCATGATATGCGCCAATCAGGCGATGCTCGCGCAGGCGTTCCCGTTTTTCACCCGCGAGCCGCCGGTTCTCGTGGACTGGCTGCCGTGGAGCCACACCTTCGGCTCCAACCACAATTTCGGCATCGCGCTCACCCACGGCGGGACGTTCTATTTCGACGGCGGCAAGCCGATGCCGGGCGGCGTCGAGGAGACCGTGGCGAATCTGCGCGAGATCGCGCCGACGGTCTATTTCAACGTGCCCAAGGGCTTCGAGGCCCTGTTGCCCCATTTGCAGGCCGACGCCGCCCTGCGCCGAAAATTCTTCAGCCGATTGAACATGCTGTTCTACGCCGGCGCCGGGCTCGCGCCCGACATCTTCGCCGCCTATCGCCGCATGGCGCTGGAGACGACGGGGCGCGCCATGCCCTTCGTCACCGGGCTCGGCGCGACGGAGACCGCGCCCTCGGCGCTGATGTGCCTGATGGACGTCGACGCTCCCGGCAACATGGGGCATCCCATGGCCGGCGTGGAGCTCAAGCTGGCGCCGGTCGAAGGCAAGCTGGAGGCGCGCGTGAGCGCGCCGACGGTCACGCCAGGCTATTGGCGCAACCCGGAATTGACGCTGAAGGCGTTCGACGAAGAAGGCTATTATCGCTTCGGCGACGCCGTGCGCTTCGCCGTGCCCGGCGACGCCGCCGGCGGCTTTCTGTTCGACGGGCGCATCGCCGAGGATTTCAAGCTCGCCACCGGCACCTGGGTCAGCGTCGGCCCGCTCAGGGCGGCGTTGGTCGCGGCGCTCGCGCCGCTCGCCAAGGACGCGGTGATCGCGGGCCACGACCGCGACGACGTCACGGCGCTGATCTTTCCCGACTTCGAGCAATGCCGCGCGCTCGCGGGCGCGGCGGCGCTCGACGATGCGCGCCTGCGCGAAGCCTTTCGTGCGCGCCTTTGCGCCTTCGCCGCGCTCGCCGCCGGCTCGTCCCATCGCGTCGAGCGCATCGTCCTCATCGCCGAGCCGCCCTCGCTCGACGCCGGCGAAATCACCGACAAGGGGTCGATCAACCAGCGCGCCGTGCTCGGGCGGCGCGCCGGGATGGTCGCGGAACTCTACGCCGAGCCCCCGCCCCCGTCGGTCATCGCGGCGCGCTGAGGCGGCTTTAGAAGAACGCCTGAATTCCCGTGATCGCGCGGCCGAGGATGAGCGCGTGGACGTCGTGCGCGCCCTCGTAGGTGTTGACGGTTTCGAGATTCTGCGCGTGGCGCATGACGTGATATTCCGCCTGGATGCCGTTGCCGCCGTGGATGTCGCGGGCCTGGCGCGCGATGTCGAGCGCCTTGCCGCAATTGTTGCGCTTGACGATCGAGATCATCTCCGGCGCTTCGCGCCCCTCGTCCATCAGGCGGCCGACCCTGAGCGAGGCCTGCAGCCCCAGCGCGATTTCGGTCTGCATGTCCGCCAGCTTCTTCTGCACCAGCTGGGTGGCGGCGAGCGGCCGGCCGAACTGCTTGCGGTCGAGCGCGTATTGGCGGGAGCGGCGCCAGCAATCCTCGGCCGCGCCCATCGCGCCCCAGGAAATGCCGTAGCGCGCGCGATTGAGGCAGCCGAACGGGCCCTTCAGGCCGGAAACATTCGGCAACAGCGCGCTTTCCGGAACCACCACGCCGTCGAGGACGATCTCGCCGGTGATCGAGGCGCGCAGCGAAAGCTTGCCCGCGATCTTCGGCGCGGAAAGGCCCTTCATGCCCTTCTCCAGCACGAAGCCGCGGATTTCGCCGCCATGCGCCGGGGACTTCGCCCAGACGACGAAGACGTCGGCGATCGGGGCATTGGAGATCCACGTTTTCGAGCCGGTCAGGCGATAGCCGTCCGACACTTTCTCCGCGCGCGTCTTCATGCCCGCGGGATCGGAGCCGGCGTCGGGCTCGGTCAGCCCGAAGCAGCCGATCCATTCGCCCGTGGCGAGCTTGGGCAGGTAGCGCCGACGCTGCGCCTCGTCGCCATAGGCGTAGATCGGGTGCATCACCAGGGAGGACTGCACGCTCATCATCGAGCGATAGCCCGAATCGATCCGCTCGACCTCGCGCGCGACGAGCCCATAGGACACGTAATTGGTCGCCGCGCCGCCGTAGACTTCAGGGATCGTCATGCCGAGCAGGCCGAGTTCGCCCATTTCGCGGAAGATCGCTGGATCGGTCTTCTCCTCGAGATAGGCTTCCGTCACGCGCGGCAAAAGCCTGTCCGTGGCGTAGGAGCGCGCAGTGTCGCGGATGAGGCGCTCGTCCTCGCTCAATTGGTCGTCGAGGAGAAAAGGATCGTCCCAGACAAAGCGGGACCCCGCCGCGGCGTGTTTCATGGCTGAACGTGCTCCGTTTCTCGATGTCTCAACGATGGCAGGCGCGGCGTCGCGCGTCTTCGAGCGCGTTGATAGCGCAATGCGGGGCCGGCGTCTAAACCGCGATGCGAAAAGCGCTCTCGCCGGGCGTCTATGCCGCAGGGCGATTCAATTCTCGACCTAACGGCATTATCCGTCATTGCGAGCAATGACGGCCCCTCCAAGCTTTTCCAAACCCACGCCAAACATTTCCAAATTTGCGGCCTTTTTCTCCAAATATTTCCAAAGACTCCTTTGGCGGTTTTATGGAAAATCAAGGGCTTGCAAGGCGAAAAAGGAAATTTCGTAACTCCCAAGGCGCCCCTAAGGAGCAAGGCGTTGGATGAGGTGGGCGGGGTCTGCGGTGAGGGTTTGCAAGATATTGTATCCCTGCTTGCGGGCAGTTGAAATGACCGAGCGCAGG
>Ga0187852_1001266_pt1 | contig 24283 bp, 7 predicted proteins | sample June2016WEW_6_40_FD_134511 | JGI IMG/M metagenome (GOLD analysis project Ga0187852, IMG submission 134511) | Peatland microbial communities from SPRUCE experiment site at the Marcell Experimental Forest, Minnesota, USA - June2016WEW_6_40 | ecosystem: Environmental > Terrestrial > Soil > Wetlands...
AGGGTTGGCAAGAATGACGAGATACATGCTGGACACGAATACGGTAAGCGATGTGATGAAAGAAAATGAAGCGGTATGTTGGCGCACTGAGGCCACGCCGATGGAGTCATTGTGCATTTCCGCGATTACTTTGGGTGAGCTGCGCTTCGGGATCGCGAAGCGGAAGGCGCCGAAGCTCGAGCGGGCGCTGGAGGAGTTTTTGAAGCGGGTTGATGTGCTGCCGTGGGACGAGCGGGTTGCGGAGAAATATGGCGTGCTCCGGGCGTTACTGGAGAGCGGCGGGTGCAAGATGGGGAACTTGGATATGCTGATCGCCGGGCACGCGTTGGGCGTGGGTGCGGTATTGGTTACGAGCGATGAAGCGTTTTCGCGAGTCAGGGGATTGAAAGTGGAGAATTGGCGAGACTAAGCGCCCAGCTGTAGACCTACTTGGGCGGGGGAGCCTGAAGCTCCGGCAATTGCTTGGGGCGTTCCAGGGTGCCCCGAATTTCCTGGTAGCGTTTGATCATCTCCTCGGCAAGGGCTGCTTGCCCCTCCTGCTGATAGGCTCGGGCCAGGTCGTAGTAGAGCGCCCCATCCTGGTCGGCCGGCAGGGCCGCCTTAAAGTGGGGGATAGCTTCTTTGGGCCGGCCCGTTTCGAAGTATGCTTTGGCGAGGCTGCTCTCGGCAACGAGTAAGCCAGGGTCCAGGCGAAGGCTTTTTTCCAGGACGGGAATGGCTTGGGAGGGCTGATGAAGACTGAGCAGCGTGTCTCCAAGTAGATAATCCAGATCCGCTTCTTCCGGTTGGCTCTTGACCAGCGCTTCCAGAAGCCGGCGGGCATCTTCCTGCTCGCCAGTCTGCCTGTAGGCTATGGCGAGGTTCCTTTGGATCTTGGAATTGTTCGGCGCGAGCTTGAGCGCTTCCTGCCAATCTTTCACGCACCGGCGGAATTCACCCTGGGACAGATCGGTTTCCGCCAGCATCTCGTAGAATTCAACTCCGGGCGGCAGCTCCCTCAAGCGGTCAAAGGCCGCCAAGCCCAGTCGCTCATAAGCCTTTGCTTCCCAATAGTACGATTCCGCCGTAGGTTCCCGGCCGGCCGCTTCGACCAAGTGATCATAGCGAGCCTCCTCAAAGTCGCACGCCAGCGGCTGGGCGTTGCAGGGCGAAGCCGGAAGACGTTCACGCTTTTCTTCGAGGGCCGCCCAGTCCGGATGTCCCGTGGTTCGATAGATCTCGGCGACCGCGGCGTGGAGCCCGGGTAAAGTTGGGAGCTTCTCGATGGCTTGCCGGTAGTACTGGACGGCGGCTGCGTACTGACGATGCCGGGACTCTGTTTCGGCAGCGAGCGCGAGCGTGTATCCGGAATCGGGTGCAAGTCGCCGGAGTTTGCCCACCGTGTCGAGTGAAAGGGAAAGATAGCTGCGTCCCAATCCATACCAGCCTTTGGGATTCCTTGGATCCGAGTTGCACAGGGCCCGATACTCTTCTGCGGCCCGCACCTTATTCCCGGTTGAGAGATAGGCTTCGCCCAGCTTCCAGCGGGCGAGCTGATTTCCCGGCTGCCGATCGATCACTTTCTGTAGCTGCCCAATCGCCTCCTGTAGGTTGCCGACATCGAGGTAGGCCAATCCCAGAAAAAGCCTGGCGTTCAGATACTCGGGATCCATCCGTAGCACGGCGTTCAACTGTTCTATGGCGTCGCGGTGGCGCCCGGCCATCTCCTGGGCTATGCCCAAGTTTGTCATCAGACCAGGATTGTTTGGCACCGCTTTGACCAACTGCTGATAAATCGGGATCGCCTTTTCAGGCTGCCCGGAGGCAACGAATTCTTTGGCACGCTCTGAGTCCTTGGCCGGGTCGGCAGACTGGCCGAACAAAGACGCTGCGGCCGCCACAACGAAACAACCGGCCAGGAGAAGAGAACTTGATCGCAACCGCGACATGTGACGAAGCGACATTCGACGACTCAATTGCTTCGAGCCCTGAAGGGGCGAGCTAACAAAGCCCAGGCCAACGGCCTGGGTCGCGACCGAGACACCCTCGATCGCTGGGAGCAAGCCCTGCAAGGGCGAAATAACCTGGCGTTGGCCTCCACGGAAGGTCGCCGCCGCCGCCTCGATCGTGTCATCACGCCCCTTCAGGGCTGGCAAATTGCGCGGCATGGATCCCTCACCCAGGTCGTTGGCCTGGGCTTTGTTAGCTCGCCCCGTTGGGGCTTAAGAACATCGTCAGCACGCTAGCGGGGCTCGCGAGACACCGTCGAATTGCCCCGACTTACTTCACGAATTACTGGGACAGGACATTAGAGACCTCGTCCGGCATGGCACATCTTTGCAATCGTTAAGAGACACTGTCATTCTGAGCGCAGCGAAGAATCCCTGCAGTTCGTACGGTCCGAAACAGACTGCGGGGATTCTTCGCTGCGCTCAGAATGACAATGGGCAGCCAACTTTCTCTTCGCCCGACCTACTCAGTCTAACCCCGGAGCCGACGATTCGCCAGCCTGGGGCATTGGCCGCGATGGAGTAAGCCTATTAAAATAGCCCATCTTCAATGACCTCAATGAGAACGCGGAAATCGCAATCCCCGGCTTCTCGCACAGGCACAGGGACATCAGCAAGCAAGAAACTAAGAGAGAAGTCAAAAACAGATTGACAAATTGATTGCTGAGGAATAGTGTGAAGTTTCGTTAAGTTACAGGTTAGTTAATAGTTTAGAGAAATGGAGGGCACGTCATGGGTGCGATTTCCGGATCCAGCACTAATGGGGCAGCGCGCTTGTTCGGCAGCATCAAGCCATGTTTGTGTGCGCTACTTCTCGGATGGGCTTTTCTTTGCGTCTCCACCACTTCCTTGTTCGCGCAGGCGCAAGTCTCCAGCGCTTCCATAAGCGGAACTGTCATGGACAACTCGGGAGCGGTCACGCCCGGCGTCAAGGTGACGTTGTCTGATCCGGGTGCGGGCTTAGTGCGCACATTTACGACCGATTCGGCAGGCCTTTACTCCTTCACACTGGTACCGCCTGGAACTTATATTCTCACCGTGGAAAAGGAAGGCTTCCAAACTTACGTGCAGAAGGGAATCGTGCTCGAGGTCGGGCAGACAGCCACGCAGGATCTCAAACTGCAAATTGGCTCGGTTACGCAGCAGATAACCGTCGAGGCATCGGCTCCGATCGTCGATCAAAGCGATGTCAACGTTTCTTCCACGGTTACCGAGCAAGGGACCACCGAATTGCCGCTCAACCAGCGCAACATTTTCGGTCTCGTCAACATCGATTCCAGTGTCAACAACAGCGCCCAGATGCAGGCCCTCAACCCTGCCAACACCGTCCAAACCGCTGACCAGGACATTTCCTTCTTCAATTTCGGCGGCGGCCGATTTGGCACCACGGCCTATCTGCTCGATGGAACCTGGGACGGAGCGGGCGACTGGGATGGGATCATTTTTGTTCCGTCCGTGGACGCCACGCAGGAATTCAAGATCCAGACGATGACTTTCAGTGCGCAATACGGTTGGAGCATGGGCAACGTTTTGAACGCCGTCACCAAGTCCGGAAGCAGCCGCATTCATGGGGATCTATTCGAATTCGCCAGGAATAGCGACCTCGACGCCAACTTCTGGTGGAACAACGCTAACGGTGTGCCGCGCGAGCAATTCCACCGGCATCAGTTCGGCGGCACGGTGGGCGGACCCCTGTACATTCCCAAGTACTTCGAACACACCGACAAGATTTTCTGGTTCGTTGATGCTGAGGCATTGCGCCAAACATCTCCGGAATCGCTGACGGCTACCGTGCCGACGAGTACATTTGAGAGCGGCGATTTCTCGAGCCTGCTGGGGCCGGCGGCCGGAACTGACGCGCTGGGCAGGACGGTTTACCAGGGCGAAATCTATAATCCTTTCACCACCCGGCAACTCACAAACGGGGCGAGAGATCCTGCAACCGGACTGACGGCGAATTGCCCGGGAGGGGCTGCTTCATGCTACATCCGGGATCCCTTTTCCACTATGAACGTGATCCCGGCGTCCATGCTCAACCCGGTTTCCAAGAATCTTTTCGCATATTGGCCGCAGCCGACATGTACGGGCTGCGGATACCTCAACAACTTCAGCACCGCCACTGGAGCGCCGGTCAGCTCAACCGAATACACCACGCGCGCCGATTTCAATATCAATGATGCGACGCGTGCTTATTTCCGTTGGTCCCATAAACACGAGCAGAAGACGGAGGAAGCGGAATTCTACGGCACCAAAGATGTGGGAGGGACAGGCTCGATAGCTCCCGACAGCCGGGAAGATTTTGTAATGGGCGCTACTCGAACCATCAATCCCACCTTTATGGTGAGCGCGAACGTCGGATACGCACGCTGGGTTGAGGGGCGCATTACCCAGGGAATGCCATTCACGCCTTCAACTGTTGGACTCCCGGGTTCCATCGACTTCGCCAACGCGTTTCCCTATATTGGCATCGATCAGTACAACAACCCCGCCACTGGAAACGCCCTGGGTAGCGGCGGCCTGAACTCCACACCCCGCGAAGCCAAGAGCCTAGCCATTGACTTCACCAAGGTGCGCGGCGCTCACACCGTCAACTTCGGATTCATGGGAATTCTCAGTGTCCAGAACACGTACAACAGCTCGCAAGCCAGTTTTACCTTTCCTCGCAGCATGACGCAGGGGCCGGACCCGACCAACGCTAACATCACTACGGGCTGGGGGTTCGCTTCCTTTTTCATGGGAACAGGGAGCAGCGGCTCGGTGGGATATAATGCCGACGCCGCTCTGCTGAAAATGTTTTATGGGTGGTACGTGCAAGACCAATGGAGAGTGAACCGAAAGCTCACGCTGAATTTGGGTCTCCGCTATGACCTTCAGACCCCTCCTACCGACCGGTTCAATCGCCTCTCCTACTTTAATCCCACCGCCCCGAATCCAATCAGTGCAGCGGTGGGGTTCAACGTACCCGGCGAGCTCGTTTATGTTGGGGACGGAGCGCCTCGAGGTGTTTATAGACCGCAGTACACTAACTGGGCCCCCCGCGTCAGCTTAACTTATGCCATCACCAGCAAGACGGTGGCTCGGGCCGGTTTCGGTCTGTTCTACACTCCTGCCTTCGAGAATGCCGATTACGAAGGACTCACCTTAAACGGCTACAGCCAAAGCACGCCTTACATTGGCACGGTGGACGGGATCACTCCGACAAACCTTCTGAGCAATCCGTTTCCGAACGGGATCATTCAACCTCCGGGCAGATCGGCGGGAGGCCTGACGGACGTGGGACAAGGTGGTGTCAACGCAGTATTGCCATACCGTCCCACACCCTATATGGTGCAATGGACCTTCGGCGTAGAGCACCAGTTGACTGCAAACGATATGGTGTCCGCCACCTATTTGGGCAACCATGGAGTCAAGCTGACTTTCGCAGACCCTAATATCGATCTGAACCAGGTTCCCACGGCGGATCTTGCGATGGGGGATGGGCTGCTCAACGAAGTGAAGAATCCCTACTATCCTTTCATCCCCGCCAACGCGGGTTGCGGGTTAAACGATCCAACGATCCAAGAGGGGCAGCTGCTCCGTCCCTATCCTGAGTACTGCGGTACCCTTAACGATGTCCAAGACACGCGTGCCGAGTCCTATTACAATGCACTGACGCTCAATTACCGGCACCGATGGAGCCAAGGAATGGAGGTGCTCGCTTCCTACACTTGGGCCAAGTACCTCGATACGAACTCAGGGAACGAGGGGTGGGCAGGGACGGGCAGCGGCTTCGCGGAGAATTTTTACGACCTCCGAAACGAAAAGTCCTTGGATGGAGACGACATTCCCCAGAGCCTCGTTGTAAGCTACATTTACCAGCTCCCCTTCGGCCACGGCAGGCACTTTGCAACTAGCCTCCACGGCCCGGCCGAGGCGATACTCGGGGGTTGGCAAATCTCCGGGATAACTACTTTGAAGTCGGGCATTCCCCTTGCCTTCAGCGCCCCCGGTTACTCGTTCGCAGAAGGACAACGCCCGAACGTCACCTGCAATCCGAGCCTCGGGAATCCGACGCTGACCGAGTGGTTTGACACCAGTTGTCTTGTCAAGCCGGCGCCCTATACCTTTGGCCAGGCGTCGCGCTATATGGACGTGCGCGCTCCGGACATGCAGAACTGGGACATCGCCATGGAGAAATGGACCAACCTGACCCATAAGTATGAAAGCTTGCGGTTGGAGTTCCGGGCCGAGATGTTCAACGCCTTCAACCATGAGAACTTTTTCCGTCCGGATTCGGGCGTCGGGGATCCCCTGTTTGGCCATGTCAACTCTTCGGTTAACGGGGGCGGTCTTCCCGCCAGGGACATTCAGTTTGCGCTGAAGCTGTTCTTCTGATTCGAGAGAACGAGGCACCCGTGATGAAAATGATTCCCCTCCTTGGTAAGGAGGGGTAGGGGTGGTTGCCGTTCGCTGGCGATACCGCCCACCACCCCTGCCCCTCCTCCCGCTGAGGAGGGGAGTCATTTTTAGGGCAGTCGCTCATGCCCGTCAGGGTGACGGGTACCCAGAAACCATGAAGTACCCGGGAGCGCGGGCATCCTGCCCGCAGCGTGCGTGCAATTGCGGCGCGAAAGGCGGGCAGGATGCCCGCGCTCCCGGATATCTTCAGAGCAGCGAGGATCTGTATTTGTTTATGTTCAAGGAGAAAAAAGCAGACCCTTCGCCTCGCTCAGGGTGACAGCAAAGCGCTCAGCATGACAGACGATTTTTTCACACCTTCTGGGTGACGAAACCAGACTACGGCCCGGCCTTCACAGGGTCGCGGTAAGGCTGCCCTGCCTCGTACAACTTGATTCTGGCGTTCAGGGCTTCCACGAGCTCCCCGAGATGCTGCTGGGTAGCGAGGTCCAACGCCTTGTGGGCGGCCGCAATCGCGTCTGGGAATCTTCCCGCCTCCGCGTAGGCTGCCGCCAGCGTATCGAGGGAGTCGGGGTCTTGGCCGCCGTACACTTCGACTGCCCGCTCGGCGAGCTTCACCGCCTCCGCGCCATTGCGATCGGAAGCTTCGGGGCTCGCCGCCAGCGCGTGGGCGGCTTCATTCATCGCCGGCGCATAATTCGGGTCTAATCGCAGTGCCTCCCGCCATTGGGCGAGCGCCTCCTGCGTTCGCGCTTGCGAGATGTACAACGCTTCACCCAGACATTCATGGGCCTCCACCAGGTTTGGCTTGAGCGCCAGCGCGCTCTGCAAGCGTGCTATGGCTTGGGCGAACTGTCCTGCTTCTGTCAAGGCGCAACCTAGGTCGGTGAAGGCCTCGGCGAAGCTGGGATTAATCGCAATGGCCTTCTCGAAGTGCAGGACGGCATCATCAAGCTGCCCTGCAGCCGCCAGCGCTCGGCCGAGGTTGTGGTGGGCTTCGGCAAGGTTGGGGTCAATTTCCAAAGCCTTGTCAAACTCTGCCTTGGCCTCCCCGAGGCGGTTTTTGCCGACCAGGGCGAGACCCAGATCGTCGTGGAGATCCGCGGACTCGGGGTAATACTCCAAGCCTTTCTCCAAAGTGCTGATCGCTTCATCGGCGCGGCCGACGGCCAGCAGGGTGTGGCCCAGGTTGTTGTAAATCTGGCTGTATTGGGCGTCCAGCTCCAGAGCTTTCTCAAATTCGGGGATCGCTTCCGCATACCGGCTCGTCTGTGTTAGAGCGGTGCCCAGGTTGTTGTGAATGCGGGTATCGTCAGGATTCGTCGCGGCGAGTTCTCGCCACTCGGCGATGGCCGCCTCATACTCGCCCTTCTCTCCCAATTCCGCCGCGTGATCGAATTCCCTGTACATAACCACCGCCGGTGTATTAATGGCCACGAGGCCATCCTGTGGAATGTTCACAAACTCGGGAAGATTGACAGCGCGATTTGCGGCGGTTGAGTTGTCAATCAGGATGGCAGGGCTATCGTTGCCCTGCTCGTCGATGTGGGTGAGATACATCTGGGTGTAAGGCGAGCGGGCCTTCGAGGAGAAGACCAACCATCGCCCATTGGGCGAAAAGCTGTGCCAGGAATTCATGAGCGGTGTATTCGAGCGCATCCGCCTCGCCTGCCCGCCGCCCGCCGGCACAATATAAAGCTGGCTGTCGGGACGCATCAATTGGGCGTTGCGGCACTTGACGAAGACGATCCAGCGGCCATCCGGGGAGACTTTCGGAAACGTGTTGCTCATGCCGTTACCGGAAGCGCCCGCAATGGCCTGTGGTTCGCCCCCGCGGCCTCCGTTGAAGGGAACGCGGTAGAGGTCGTACTGAATCTGCACCTCGATCGGATCGTTGGCGTACGCCGCCATCTTGCGGTCAGGTGGATACGGTTCCCTCGCCTCCGCCCGGGCGAATACCAGGTAACTGCCATCCGGGCTCCAAACCCCGTCCGTCTGCACATAGCGGGGATCGTCTGCGCCCGGCAAGGGTTCTCGCCGGCCGGTAGCGCGGTTGTACCAGGCCAGGATCCCGCGGGTCGGATAAAACACTTGCAGAAAGCGGTAGTCTTTGAAATTGACCACGTAGTAGTTGCTTTGCGTAGCCCGGTCGGCCGTGTTCACCGTGGTAACCACATACTTCCCGTCCGGGGAAACCTGCGACATGAACCCCACACGGTTCAGGCTTATCTTCGGGTCGTGAGAAAAATTCCACGTAATCATGTCGGTCGTGTTGATGTTCATCTGCGGCTGGACGGGGACGATCGCGTAGAGCCCCTTGTCGTTCGCCGGTCCGTCCATGTCCATCCCCATCGTCTTGCCATCCCGAGAGAACGAATGACAATTGGCGCAGGTGTGCATGTTCTTCAGAACTACGCGGCTCTCAGGTTTTCCGATGTCGCGCAGCCGCCACTGGATTAGCGGAATCGCACTGGGAGCCAGCGGCTTGATGATCCCCTTTTCAGTTTCGGAGGGCATCAGGGGCACGTCGCGATAAAAGATGGGTGCGCCGGCGGGGTCCTTTGAGGTGCGGATCGTCACGCGGCCGCTGGATACCGCATGCTGCGCGTCTTGCCGGCTGAAGCCGCTGATGGTCACCACCGCGGCACTCGTCACGGAATGGCGTTTGATGGCGTCCCAGGCCGCCGCCTCGGGAATCCAGGTGTGCGCCGCGGCTTGCTCCGGCGTCAGCTTGGGCAACTCATTCGTGGAAGAGACGCAGCGCGGGTCAATCTCGCCAATGGCCAGCCGCTCACCGGCGGATTCGATGTGCATTCGAGCCGAGCTTTCGGCGAACGCGACGTCGATCCGCCAGCGGGTAGCATCAGCCGCGGCGTCGTGCCAGATGAATGTCGGCGGGGTAATTTCGGGGGGGAAAATCGAACCGTCCAGGGGGTAATCTATGGTGATCGAGGCCAGCTGCGCCGCGCTCTCGCCCGGCGCCGACAGCGCCGCGACGATTGCAACCAGGATGAGCAGGGCGATTCGCGTCCCGCACACCTGCGGACGCAGCCCATGCCCCGCGCGGCACACAGTTCGCACTGGGTTCTCAAATGTCATCGGACGCAAACACGATGATGTCCACGCGTCTGGTTTCATGCCCCAGCCGATAATACACCCGCTCCGCCCCTGCGGCAACTGTGCCAGGCAAATACGCCGCTACGGGCGACCTATCGGTCTTGATTGTGAGAGGGCTGTCGACGTTGATGGATTTCCGGCCCTCTCCCTTTGGAAGCTGTGAAAGAATCAGCCTCGTGTCATCCTGAGCGCAGCGAAGGATCTCCGCAGTTTTTTATGGTCCAACGATTTACGAACAACTGCAGAGATCCTTCGCTGCGCTCAGGATGACACATTACGAGTTTCTTCACACCTGCTTGAAGAGAGGGTGACGAGAGTAGCGAGCCGAGTGAGGGGTTTCTTCCCACAGAGCCTCGCAACTTCGGAATTCAGCTTTAAAGCCCAAAGAAAGTGTCGGCACCGCTCGGCTCGAACTTCACCGTGCAGGCCGCCGGTTGCAAGGGGCCACGGCGACACGATCGATCAGTCCACCGTGATAGTCACCGATCCAACATTCTGGGGCGTGCTGATTCCCGCCCCGCTCGCCTGAACGCTAATCATAAATGTCACTGGCTGGGGCGGTGACTGACCACTCGGCGGGCTTCCCCCCCCACCGCAAGATAGTGCCGTGATCAATATCGACCCGCCGATGATTGCGAGAGCAACCCGAGGCGTCAGCCGTTGCTTCCGCGCGACGATTATGAGGAATCCCGCCAAGAGGAGGCCAGCGAGGACCGTGAGAGTTCCAAGCCAGCCGATCGCCGGCGTCCAAGGTACGGAAGGCAGAACGGGCGCGAAGGCAGGTCTGGAATTAACCTGCACGGTCAGAGTATCTGAAACATTTCCGTTGGCTGGCAAGCTCGCGGCGGTGGGATTGAATGTGCATGCCGTGCCGCTGGGAGCGTTCAAACACTGGAAGCTGACATTGCCGGTGGCGCCGCTCTGGGAATTGAGACCGATGGTGAAATTGGCGGATTGTCCCACGGAGAGCGTTGTAGAGCCCGGAGTGATGCTGCCGGTGAAGCCAGGCGCAGACTCGATATCAAGCGCGGCGCTGTACTGGTGCGTGAGGCTCCCTATGGCGGCGGACACCGTGAGGGTGTAATTGCCGGTCTGCGCGGCCGAGCTAGCCTGGACGCTCACTTGCTCGACGAGGGTTCCGTCGACGGGCAGAACCGGCGAGGCGGGACTGAAAGTGCAGGAGACGCCGCTCGGAGGATTCAGGCATTTGAAACTGACGACGCCGGTTTCGCCGTTAAGCGAAGTAAGATTGATGCTGAAACTGGTGGATTCCCCGATTGGGACCGCGCCCGCGCCGGGACCGATTACACCGCTGAAGTCGGGCGCCTGGACTTCGAGAGTGACCGGGATTTGATTGCTAAGATTTCCAACTGTCGCTACGACGTTGAAGGTGTAGGAACCCTCGGGGACTGAAGAGCCGACCTCGAAGGTAAGCTGGTCGGTCGCGCTTCCATTGGCGGGGAGATTTACTGCAGCAGGGTTGAAAGCGCACGTCGTGCCGCCGGGATTGCCTGCACACTGCACGCTTACTGATCCTGCAGCGCCGTATTGTGACAATAGGGTGATTTCGAGACCCGCAGATTGCCCGGCGCTGATGGTGGGTGAGGATGGTGTAATGACCCCCTGGATGGCGGGCGGGGGCGACGCCTGAACTTGCAGTGTGGCAGCAGCCTGACTGGTGAATGTTCCATCGGTCACGGTCACGATGAATTGATACGTTCCCACCTGCGCGGCGGAAGTGGTGCCGACAACGAGCGACGAACTCCCGGACGATCCGGCGGACACGGCTAAAACAGGCCCGCCGAACTGGCAAGTCGCCCAGCTTGGCAAACCTGAACACGATAGATTTACCGTGGTTGAATAGTTGTTAATTGAGTACACGCTCACGGCGTAGTCGGGAGTGGCTTGAGCGACGTAGGCCGTTTGGGAAGATCCCCCGAGATACAACGTGAACCCTTCTGCGAGGGAACTGCCGGCCAGCCATCCATAAGCCGTCGCCGTCTGCGCGCCCAGGGCGGCATTGATTGTGAAGACGCGCTGCGCATTGAATCCGCTGCCAATCTGAAATGGCACGTTCTGGCTCACGCTTCCTGCCGGAATTGTGATAGTGGCTGGAATGCTGATGGCGGGATCGCTGGCCGCAAGTTGAACCGTGGTACCGGAGCTCGAAGCGACGGCCAAGCTCACCTGGGCCGTGCCGGCAGAGGCGACGATCGGCGTGGTAACAAGGCTAACCTGTAAGGCGGGGCCCACCGTGGCTGGCATCACGTGAAAAGAACCGTTCACCGCGGACAGTTCCACCAGGTCCGCCTTGCCATCACCCGTGAGGTCCGCAGCGAGTTGGGGCACGAGCATCTGGCCGAAGTCAAAAATGGTGTAAGTCGGCGTGAAGGTTCCATCACCGTTTCCTTCCATAATTTCGAGATAGGTGTGTGCAAGGTCGGGGTTCCCGCCATTCTGTGGACGAGTCTCGGACTGGAATACTGCAATATCCAGGTTGCCATCACCATTGAAATCTGCGAGGGTCACTCCATTGCTACTGTTCAGAGTGTAGATCATTGAAAACCCTGCATAGGGCTGGTACGTATTGGTAAGCTTGAAGGAACCGTCAGGCTGGCCGAGGTAGATTGCATATTGCAGAGGAACGTCGAGGTCGGGACCCGTCAGCGGCTCGACCAGTTCGACAATATCGTCGATGCCGTCGTGGTTAAAATCGCCAACCGCCATGTCTCCAAAGTTCGGCAGCACATCCTTGACCGGAGCGAAGGTGCCGTCTCCATTGCCCAGGAACTCGAGGACATCCCTCGAGATCGTACCCGTTTCACTGGTGGCCAGATGGACCAGCACGTCCGGCTTGCCATCCCCATTAAAATCGCCAACCCACACTTGACCTGCCGAACCCGCGAAGTTCGTCGAGTATCCGGGCGTGAAAGTCCCGTCGCCATTGCCCAGAAATACGGTGAGCGTGGATAGGTTGCCTGCTGAGGAGGGATTAACGGCAACGAAATCCAGCTTTCCATCCGCGTTGAAATCTCCCACGCCGATCATGCCTTGTGCGCCCGCAGGGGTTGTGAGCGGCAGAGGGGTGAACGTCCCATCGCCGTTGTTCTTGGCGTAGGCGATGTAGTTCGTGCCCCAATATGACGAGTTACCTATGGCGACGAAGTCGGGCCGTCCGGTGTGGCGAAAGTCCGCGAGCGCGACGTCGCCCACGTATCCGTTGGTCTGATAGTCCTGGTCGATCACGTGCGAGCGAATCGGCTCTGAAAAGCTTCCCGAGCCACCGTTAAGGAACGTCGTTAATTGAAAGGCCTGGATGTAATCGTTCGAGAATTGCAGCAAGACCACATCGGGCTTCCCATCTCCATTGATATCTGCAATCTTGAAGCTGTTGTTAAGCACGTTCGGCGGGGAGCTGTTTCCGAACCCGGTGAAGCCGAAGTTCACGCCTTCCGGCATGCCGAATCCGCCGCTGCCGTCGTTGAGGAAGATAGAAACCCGATCGGCGTCTTGGCTGGTGGCGACTACGTCCGGGTGGCCATCGCCGTTCAAGTCGGCCACGGCAAGAGAATACATAGACGCCCAGCCACGGTAGACCTTGGGGTTGCTGAAGTTGCCATGCCCGTCGCCCAGAAACACCGAGAGGAGATTCCCCGGTTGGTCGCCGTACTCCGCCCCCACGTCGAGGAATGCCGCCGAGGTGATGATATCGAGATTGCCATCGCCGTTGACGTCCGCAAGCACGACACCGACGGGGAGGTCTCCTGTCGGCAACGGAAGACCTCCGAAGGGATCCTGGAAGGTTCCATCACAATTCCCCAGGTGCAGGTAGGCCATGCCGGAGGTACGCGTAATGACCAGATCTGCGCAGCCGTCTCCATTCACGTCTCCCAGGGCCAGGTTGCTAGGCACGTCGAAAGAACTGGGCATGTCCACAAGTTGCGAAATCTTGAACGTACCGTCCCCCTGGTTCAAGTAGGCATAAACTCCTGGTGTAACAGCGTTGCTGTCGTTAACCACAAGGTCGGGGAGGCCGTCGCCGTTCAGGTCGGCCTCGACAACGTTGTTCGCAAGCAGAATATCCGACGACGATACATTCGCGTATTCATAAGGCTGGTAGATGGGTGATCCAAACTTGCCGGTGCCGTCGCCGGGGAGCAGCGCAATTTCGCCGACGTTGACGTTGCCTGCCATGCCCACCAGGATGTCTTTGTGCCCATCGCCGTTGAAATCATCAACCAGCAGGCAGGTTGGAGCGCCCGGAATGTAGTAATCCGTCTCGACCCCGAATGTCCCATCGCCATTTCCAAGCAATACTCCGACCTCTCCGCTGTCGGCTTCGGCGACGATCAGATCCAGATTGCCGCTCCCGCGCAGGTCCGCGGCTGCCACCGCGACCGGTGATTGGCCCAGGAGCGGAATGATGACGGGCGGTTGAGCGGTTCCGTCTCCGTTACCCAGGTACAGCCAGAGAGTATTGGCGCCGCCGTTCGAGACCACCCAATCCGTGTGCCCGTCGTGGTTGAAGTCTCCCGCGGCAATGCTGGTGGGGATGTAATCCGTGATCATGGATGGCCTGAAGAGAAAGCCAGGTAGCGCCCCTGGGTTTAAGGTTTGCCCCGCCTGATACGTCCGAGCGCCGCTTGCAGTACTTCCCGATTTCGCCCCGGCTAAAGGCGCCGCCGCCGCGCCGCGCGGCCGGAGAAAGCGCTGCACGTACTCAGGACCCTCCTTGCGAGCGATATTCCATCCCAGAAAGCGGGGCAGGTATTTCGGAAGTGGGATCGGCCCCGTTGGCGGTGCGTGGTGCGTCCCTTTGCCGGGAGGAGCCTCCTTCGAGCTGTTGACAGCGGTTGCGGTTGTGGCCGTCGCCGACTGCGTGGAGGGCGCTGTGATGGTAAAGGGCACGGCGTTCGAAACCCCTCCAGCCTGGTTATTGGCAGTAATCTGAACCGTGCCCGGATTGGCGATCAGATTGGCCGGAATCACTGCCACCATTTTGTTGGGCCCGACAGTAGCGGTGTTCACAGTCGTCCCGTTCCACTGCACCACGGTCGGCACCACAATCATGAAATTGCTGCCGTCCACTTCGAGGTCGATACTGAATCCCCCTGCCGAGATGCTGGAAGGATTGATTGCCGTGATGGTTGGCACCGGCTCATGGCCGGTAACCGTAATGGTCAAGGCTGCCGATCTGCCGCCACCTGGCGGAGGGTTGTAGACGTCTATACTGATGCCGTAGGCGGGTTGAATTTCGCCTGTCGGAATCAGGCATTGAAGTTCTGTGCTGCTCACGTAGGTAATTGGACAGTCAAGTGAGTTCGCTTCGATCTTCGACTGCGGGATGAAATTCGATCCGTTGACTGTAACCACGAAAGGCGGTGCACCCAAGGCGACCGACGTGGGTGAAACGGAACTGATGGCGGGCACAGGATTGTTCGCAGGCGGCGCGCTGGGAATTGTCCAGAGAACGCCGCTGCCGTTGCCGATATCCGGCTCGTTATAACTCCACATGGTCGCCACGGTCGGCGCCACCTGGACGGCCACCGAGGCCAATGCACCGAGATCTTCGTCCGCACAATTCCCCCCGAAGGTGGTGTTGGCATAGTTGAACAGCACATTGCTTGACCCTTCTTGAAACACCACCTGGAACTTCACTGTGGCGGAACTGTCGCCGCGGCAGGCGAAGCTTTCCACGTCTCTCCATTCAATCACCAGTTCGCGATTCGGGGCGGCCCCGGTCACTTCCCAGAAGACGTTGTTGTCAGTCCCCGAAACCGGGTAGAGGTCCTCCCAGAACGGGGCGACGAGGGTGGTGATATTGGAATACGCCTGGTAGCTGTCGTTGTTCGGCAGCCAAACATCAACAAAGCCGTCGAAATTATCTGTGAAGCTTATGGTTCCGTTGCTGCTGACATAGAGGTTCGTGAAGCTACCGCCTCCAAATTCAATCGGGAAGGGTGAGCTGACGGTCGCGACTGAGTCATCGCCGAGGTTGAGATTCGTGCCGGTAATACTCCTGTAGTTGTAAGCGGACGGCGCCACTGGCGCGGGTTGGTAAGCGCTCAACACTTGCACGTTGACAGTATCGCCGCCCGGAAAGGTGAGCGCGTAGTTCCCCAGCGCCGAGGGAGTAAACTGGCCCGTGTAGATTCCATCCCCCGCTGCCTCGTCCGCGCCCGTGCCGTCGTCCACGAGATTAACGCTGCCGCCGCTTGATGTCTGCACGCTCACGGGGCCATTCGGCTGTCCACAGTTGATATTGAGGTAAGCCAACGTCGTCGTCGCGCCGACCGCACTCGAAGTGGTAGCCACGTTGGGTAGCAACCGCGATCCGACCAATGAATTCGAGCAGGTCAGCGACCCGTAGGCATTCAGGCGTCGGCCGGTCACCGTGTTTGCCAGGGCCGGCACCGTATCTCCGCCGGCGAGAATCTGGTTCTTGATGGCCCTCCAGTCCCAAGATGGATTAGCCGCTTTGAGCAGCGCGGCCACGCCGGTGACAAAGGGTGCGGACATGGAGGTCCCTGTATCCAACCCATAAACACCGCCCGGCAACGTGCTTAGAATGTCAACCCCGGGCGCTCCCAGATCAACCGAGTATCTTCCGAAGTTGGAAAATCCGGCGAGCCCGTCATTCGGCGTGGTCGCCGCTACGGAAATGATGTTGGTCAGAAAGAGGCTGGCTGGGTCGGTCGGGTACAGGTCGTTGTCATCGAATGAATTACCGGCCGCGGCGATGAAGAGTATGCCGTCCTGTTGCTGGGCCGTGATGGCGTCAATCAGAGCTTGCGAGTAGAGCCCCTCTCCTCCCCAACTATTATTGCTGGCAATAACGTTTACACCTTGATCTTTCATCTGCTTGACGAAATCCAGGCAGGCGACGGCATCTCCCAACGAATCGACTCCACTGCAGGCCATCAACTGAACGTTCCAGTTCACCCCGGAAACTCCCAGGCCGTTATTCCCCACGGCGCCGATGATGCCTGCCACGTGCGTTCCATGGCCGTCGAGATCCATGGGGTCGCAAGCATTGCCGTTCCCTCCCAGCGCACCCGGTTGAATGCCATGACTGCCGGCGGGGCAGGTGACGCTGTATGACCCAACCTGCTCCGTGAACGAAGTCGGTGCTGACCAGACGTTGGCTGCCAAGTCGGGGTGGGTGTAATCAATGCCGGTGTCGATGACTGCCACGACAACATCCGATGATCCCGTAGTGATGTCCCAGGCTTGTGGTGCATGGATGTCCGCACCCGGCGTGCCGCCCGACTGCCCGGTGTTCGATAAGCCCCATTGCTGCGGAAACAACGGGTCATTGGGCTGCGCGAAGGTGTGCAGGATGTAATTAGGCTCCGCATACAGGATGTCGGGGCTCTTGTGGTAATCGCGCAGCGCTCTCTTGAAATTGGACGCGGCCGAGAGTTTTACCAGGTGCAAGCCCGGGACGCTCCTGAACTCCCGCTTGATCGTTCCACCAACCTTGGCGTGGGAAGCCAGCATGGCCTGCCGACTCGTGCCGGACTTGAACCGGACGAGAATCTCGTCGGGAACATACTTCGGGCGGCTTTGCGAGGTCCCACTTTCATGGTTCTTCGATCGATTCATATTCGGAACGCGCCCGCCTTGGCCCATTGCAAGAGAAGATGCAAAGATCAGAAATAGAAGGAGAACCGTAAGAAGGGGACTTCTTTTACGGGTCATGATTACCGCCAGGGAGGAAACTTATTTCGCATAGGGCTAAAGAAGGATGGCTGCGTCACCTACAGGCTAATACTCGTAGCTGCTGGAAGCATTTCCTACGTATTGCAATACCGTCCCGGGGACTAACACCAGTTTGCTTTCCGCGGAATTCCGGCTTCGTCCATATTTGGTCTTAGGAGGCTTCTTTTCGCGGGCGGGGTTAATGACAGGATTCCTATTATCCGCCGTGGAACGGGCTTCTCCAAGTCTGCGCCATCGTCTGTGTCAGGATGGGAATGGCGAGTGGAATAACTGGAGACTCCGAATCACAGGGGAGGCTATTACGGATGCGGGGCACTGTCAAGAGACAGAGCGTCCTCGTGACATTTCGTCCTTGCGGCGGCTGCCCGAAACCGTGACCTGCGGCCTCACCTGCGGTGACTGTTGTATCCGAACGCCCAGCGGACCTCTGCGTGGCCGCGTAATGGCTGAGCTGCGGACGTGGCGCCCGCGCTTCCGGGTGCATCGTCACCTCTCCGCCGTGACAAGGAAGCTGTCGCTGTAGGGGAGGGCCTGCCGTCCCCGGGCCGCTGTAATGTCAGGCTGCTCCGGGGACGGCTCAATCATTGACCAAGTGGGGCTGGCCACTACGTCGCGTGGACGCGCGTGTCGACTTCAAACTCATCTGCGTCGTTGCAGTTGCAATCGTCGCGGTGGCACTTCCGGCAGCCGCACGGCTCCGTGTGTTGCTTCTGGCAGGAACCTTTACGGCATTCGTCGCAGCAGTTGCGGCAGCAATCGCACCAGATGGTATACGCCACGACCTCGACGGTTTTGATCGGCGTGGCCGGGTCGTCGCTCGCAATGATCAGCTCACACGCCCTGGGATACTCTTCCGTTGCTTTATACCGGATAACGACGCCCAAGCAGGAGCCCGGATGCAGTGTTGCCGGGAACGGGTTATTGACGAGCTTCCAGTGGTGGTTTTTGTGCTTGAACGTGACGCTCGAAACGTGCAGCTTGCAGTCTCCCACATTGCAGATCGAGATGGTGCGTTCGACCTCGCAGCAAGCCTCTACTCCGCCGAAGAAAGCCGACCCGGTCACCGCGATTCGGCCCGAGGGGACATTCCCGGAAACGTGCACGCTCTTCGGTCCCGCGGGATCATTGCTGATTACGGTGATGGTGGCTGACTTCGCACCAAAGCCGGCCGGCTGAAAGCGTATGGGGAGAGTGAGCGAGTTGCCGGCGGATACCATCAAAGGATAATTGCTTACGCTCGGCGTCACGAATTCCGGCGACGACGAGGTGACGTCCTGGATCGATAACCGGCAGGGGCCGTTGTTGTTGAGTGTCAAGCGCAGGTCGACAGACGAGCCGATGCAGCAATCCCCAAAGTAACCATGATCGGCGATCACGGTTTCAAGCGCGCCGGTGCCGCCGAAGCCGCTGGCCGTCAGATCGAGCAGCGGCGTCAGTGGGTCGTTGCTGGTCACACGAATGGTCGCGGTCTCGGTTATCCCGCGTGTAGTGGGGTTGAACTCGATCGTAAAGTCCACCTGGGCGCCCGGCGCGATGGCAAGAGGCGTCGCCGGCGCAGGCAGCACGCTGAAGTCTGTCGAGCCCGACAGTCGCTGGACGCTCAAGATCATCAGGTCCCGATTGCCGACATTGAAGATCTGAAGCGTCAGAAATTTCGGACCTTCGCATACGGTGGCGAACTGCAGGTTGTCCTCGAGGTTCACGGCAATCGCCGGACCATAGAATTGCTTGAGGCCTTTCAGCAGTTGAATCCCTCTCGGGCTGCCCCAGCCGGTGCAGGCATCCCATCCAGGAACCACCGGGTAGCCCTTTGTTCCCGCAAAGCTGTTGTCCGTCGCCCCCGGTTCTGGAAGGATGTCCCTGAAGACGCTCGAACCCAGCGCGTACAGGACTGGATTGACGAAACCGACGTTTTCGCCTAACGCCGCGTTCACCACGGCGATCAGACCCGCCCACAGAGGCGCCGAGGCGCTCGTTCCGTTTGCCGGAAACAGCGAAGGCGCGCCGCCCAGAATAATGGGGTAGCCGCTGTTCGGGCTTGCATTGGCCGAAACGTCCGGAACGCCGCGCCCCTGGTGCCCATCGTTCACCGACGGCGGCACGCCCGCATCAACCTGATACGAGGGTTGAGGAAATAGGTCGCTGACTCCGCCTCCGGTCGCGCCACTTCCCGTGAATATTCCAAAAGTAAACGAGTCATTCCAAGCGTACTCTTCGAAATTCAAACCGCTGATGTCACCCACCGTGGTCCCGCCGACCGACAAAACCCAGGGATCGCTGGCCGGGTACTGAACGTGCGCGCGGCCGTCCGCAATCTTCGATTGGGCTCCACTGTCGCCGGAGGCGATGCAGATCGTTACCCCCTGGATCGCCGCATCCTCAAACGCGGCTGAGACGGCAGTAAGCCAGCCGATGCTGACGCCTTCCGCGAGCAAAGTGGCGGCGTCGTCGCCATCCGAAACGTAGAAACTCGACGACAGCACCGAACATACTGGGTCGCCTGCTTGCGGATGAATCACACGCGTCACCAGATCCACCCATCCCTTTTGTGTGTAGGTCGTGAAGTAAACCCCGATGGTCGCTCCGGGTGCGGCGGACCCGGCGATGAAGATGTCCTGGGTCGTTTCGGGATCAGCAAATCCGAGGTTAGGTGCGTCCACCGGAACGTCGACCACCACCGGCGGGCTGCCGCCGAAGTTGGCGCTGATATCGGATGCGAGATAACCGCCCTCGGAGAAGATCGCGATACTTTGTCCCGCTGCGAGGTTGCTCGGGAAATCGTAGAGTTTCGTGATTGTACTGATCGGGATCGGCGCGGTTCCTGGAGGATCGCCAAGATTGCGCTTGGTGATGCGCCGGGTATCCAGTCCGAAGACGCCGACGATACTTTCCGCTAATTCCGCCGGCAGGTGAATAAAGCCGTCGTAGCTGCGGTATGTCTCAGTGACGGGCTCTCCGGTGCGGCTTCGTTTCACCCGATGTTCGTAGTTGTTCAGTTCGATGTGGAGAGCCCGCTTGAACTCCCCGACAGTGCCCGAGACTACAATCGTCCGCCGCGCCGGATGGGTTTCGACAACACTCAGGCCGTGCGATGTGACGAAGGCCGTAACCTTCTCAATGTCGGACTGGTGGGCGCCGTACTTGCGGGCAAATTCCTCGTTCGACAAACGCCGGCGCTCGGAGGGCGGCGTGTCGCGATAGTAGGAATAGTCGGGAATCGCCGGTCCTTCCGACCGGCGGCGCAGGACGATCGTGACTTTGATCGTGTCAATATCTTTGGCCGGGCCCAGGAGCTTCGAGTCGGGTGCTGGCCTGAGTTCGCTCCCTGGGAGTTGACGGTAGTTCGTTGGAACGTCGGACATGGTTCTCTCCTCTTTACGCCCACGGTGTTTAGGTCGGGATTTCCTTCGTATATTTCCAGGCATCATGCAACCTCTTCAACCCATGAGCTTCGTCTAATCGGTTAGCTCGCCGCAAGTGGCGGAGCTCGTTAGCGCTGCTACACGCGCAAAGCACGCGATTCGTGCCTGTCGTTCTTCTGTGCTATTGTCTGCCCTTCACATAGTATGGTGATAATTCAGCGGGAATCGTTTCATGCCGGTCTCAGTTGCGCCGAAGTTGCTTTGGCGCAACTGGCACAACCGGGTACAACGGCAAGCGTGGAGTCGAGCTAGGCCGATCCCAAGTCCGGCGAGACTTCGCACCACCCAAGAGCTTACAGCCCGCCGGTGACCCCGAGATTTCGCGTCAAGTCCGCAAGCAGCTCCTTTCCTATTGACATTCTATACGTGGATCGTTATCATTCCTACAGAGGATCGATAGGAGAGCCATCTTGAGCGCTAAGCCGACTACCCTTTTACAGGGGACACTGGATTTGTTGATCTTGAAATCGCTGGTTGCCGGTGAGAAGCATGGATTGGGGGTCTCGCGCCGAATCCAGCAGATCACCGGGGGCACTTTTGTGGTTAAGCCGGGCTCGCTTTTTCCTGCACTCCATCGAATGGAGGAAGAGGGTTGGATTTCCTCGTTTTGGGGAGACTCCGAAAACCATCGCCGGGCGAAATTCTACCGCTTGACCAAGGCCGGGCGGAAGCAACTCGAAGTCGAAACCACGCGGTGGGGCCGTATTTCCTGGGCTATCGATCACGCCTTGGAAGCATCATAGGGAGGACGTCAGCATGCCGCTTCCGATGAAAGCTCGAAGTTTCCTGCGCAATCTCTTTTTATCTCGTCGCGTAGAGATGGATCTCGACGAGGAGATGCATTCCCATCTCGAAATGCTCACGGAGGAGAACATTCGCGCCGGCATGCCGCCCCAGGAAGCGCAACGCGCCGCGCGAATCGAGCTCGGCGGTATCGAACAGGTAAAAGAGCAGGTTCGCGAGAGACGGGTGGGCAATTGGCTCCACTCGGTGATCGCCGATTGCCGCTACGGTATTCGGCAACTCCGCAAGAACCCTGGCTTCCTGATCGTAGCCGCGCTGACACTCGCTCTGGGCATCGGTGCGAATACGTATTGCGGGCTTCGCGTCCGAACGTAAATGACTCCCTGAAAGAAGGTGCGCCCTCGACGGGATTCGGGCGGCGGCATCGCAGGCTGCGCAACACATTGATCGTGTCGGAAGTGGCGCTCTCGCTAGCTTTGCTGGTCACCGCGGGGCTTATGATGAAGAGTTTTATCCGCCTCGAACGCGTATCCCCCGGCTTCAATCCTGAGCGGCTGCTGACGATGTTTATTGCCCTGCCTGAAGCGAAATACACCTCCAGCGAGCCAACGGCGAACTTCTATGAGCAGCTCATTGAGCGCGTTCAGAATCTTCCCGGAGTGCAAGGCGCCGCGGTCGCAAACATGCTCCCGTTGGGCGGGATGAATTCAACCTCGACCCTTCGGATTGAAGGCAGGCCGGAACCAGCGGCGGGACAGGAACCGGAGGCCAATTCGCGCACCGTGAGCTCTTCCTATTTCAGGACGATGCAAATTCCCATGCTTCGAGGGCGAGAGTTCTCGAGCGAGGACTCCGCCCAGGGCCCGCTGGTCGTTGCCGTCAACAAGGCTTTTGCTGCGCGCTTCTGGCCTGGGGAAGACCCGCTGGGGAAACGCATGCGGCTTAGCGGGCCGCTCGCAGAGCAGCCTTGGCGCACGGTGGTGGCCGTGGTGGGCAATATCCAAGACGAGTTGAACGTCCCCGCACCTGCCGAGATGTATTTCCCCTTGCGCCAGCAGATGAGGAGCACGATGGCGCTGGTTGGACGGACCTCGCCCGACCCACGGAGCCTGGAAGCAAGCGTCCGCGCGCAAGTTGCCGCCCTGGACCGCGACCTGCCGGTGTTCGACATCATGACGATGGACGATTTGCGCTCGGTCACCCTCATCGGGTGGAGACTCGGCGGCACGCTCATGACCGCTTTTGCCGGGTTCGCGTTGGCGCTGGCAGCCCTAGGGCTCTTCGGGGTGATTGCCTACACGGTGAAAGAACGCATGCATGAAATCGCCCTGCGCATGGCCCTCGGAGCTCGACCGCAAGAAGTCTTCCGGCTGATCGTCGGCCAGGGAATGACGCTCGCGCTGATGGGTCTCGTGGCAGGGCTGCCCCTCGCTTTGGGAATGGGGCGCGCGGTGGCCGGCCTGCTCTACGGAGTTTCCCCAAACGACTCCGCAACGTTTGCCGGCGTCGCCGCGATCCTTGCCGCCACTGCCTTCGCCGCGTGTTACATCCCCGCGCGCCGCGCAATGCGCACCGACCCTTGGGCTGCCTTGAGGAACGAATAGTAACTCGCACGCGCCGTCGGCCAGCCTTCCTCCGAAGGACCTCTTATGAATTCGCAGAGACCGGCGACGCTCACCTTCGTTTGTGATCCGAGCAATCACGTCCGCTTGGAATGTCGACCAGGCGAATCCACTAGCGATTCGTCATTCGTTCCAGTTCTTCGGGATACCGAGCGCCTTGCACGGGGATCTTTGAGGTGGCATTGCGGCGGACGATAACGAGGGAAGCCGTGACAGGCGAATTGAGGTATTGTTGGGTTGCGATTCGAGAGGGCCTGAAATGATTCGAATCATTTCGAAACCCAGACCCTTCTTGCGGCGGCTTCGCCCAGGTGGATGCTCCTATTCTTCAGACAGAGGGTGAGGGTGTCGTCGTAATTGCGGCTGAGAACCTCCAAAGCGACGCCCGGCCGGATACCCAGCCGGTCAAAGTATTCCAGGAGTTTGCGATCCCGCTCGTACATGCTGTCTACTTGGAGCGGAATACGAGGGGTAGCTTCCCAAAGTTGCTGAAGGCCTAGCTTCCGCCGCTCGGCGGAGCTTTTGTTGATCTGGTTACCATGGGGACAGGGTCCGTTTGGCCCGAGCTTCTCGACCAACTTTCGTTCCACATCTTCAGAGATTGAATGCTCCAGCCGTTCCGCCTCATCGTGGACTTTGTACCACTCCATTCCCAGGATTTCGAGGAGCATGCGTTCCACCAGGTGGTGGCGGAAGCGCAGCTTGTCGGAGATCTCACGCCCGCGTTGCGTCAATGAGATTCCGCCCTTGCGGTCGATCTCCACAAGTTTATCTCGTCGCAGCCGGCGCAGAGCCAAGGCCACGGCGGGGGGAGTTACGCCGAGCCATCGCGCGATGGTCGCGGCGATCACGGTTCCTTCCTCGGATTCGGCTTCAGCAATGGCCTTCAGATAATCTTCTTTTGATATGGTGAGCTTAAGATGGCTCATAATGGGCGCCTTCAAGGCCTTTCTCTCGTCCCGGGCCAGCCTATAGAGTCTCTGTGAGAACTCGTTTTTGCTGTCATTCCGATGAGCCGCAGGCGACGAGGAATCTCGCTCTGCCATTGAAAACATTCAGAGCGAGATTCCTCGCTTCGCTCGGAATGACAGCCGGAATCGGGCTTTCAAGCAGACTCTAGAACCGCCTTCCCGCAGCATTCGCCCGGCAGACAACATCTATATTAAGCCATGCCTGGCGATCGGGCGTAACAAATTATAGTTGACACGCGTCGAATCTTTTAGTTAACTATAGTTTACTATGATTAGAAAGCCTTAGTAAATTAAGGCTG
>Ga0187852_1001267_pt1 | contig 24268 bp, 16 predicted proteins | sample June2016WEW_6_40_FD_134511 | JGI IMG/M metagenome (GOLD analysis project Ga0187852, IMG submission 134511) | Peatland microbial communities from SPRUCE experiment site at the Marcell Experimental Forest, Minnesota, USA - June2016WEW_6_40 | ecosystem: Environmental > Terrestrial > Soil > Wetlands...
CCCAGTAATTGTTGTTGTACCAGGCGTAATCGCTCACGTTGCGCAGGGGATGGCCCTTGGGCATGGCGCCCAGGTCGTGCGCCACGCTGCCCTTGGTCTTGAAGGCGTCGCGGATTTGCGTCATCGACATGCCTTCGTAGGCTTCCGGGTGCTCCTTGAAATGCAACCGCGCTTCGACCGCCGAAGCGTGATTGTGGTAAAAGCGCAGCGAGGTATCCTCGGCCAGAATCGAATCGATGAAACCCTGGCACAGATCTTTTTCCACGCGCGGGAACAGCATCAAAAGCACCATCGAATACCAGTCCACGTCCGACGGGTCGATATACGCGTAATCGAAGCACTCCAGGAAGCGGGCGCGCTCTTTTCCCGTCTTGTCCTCGATCCAGACGATGGCGTTGGAGAGCGGGAAATGCAGTTCATTCAGGATCAGCCGCGTCAGGCGCAAGGCGCCGGCCCGGTCGCCTTTGTAGGCGGGGCTGGACTGGATCCTGTCAAAAATTCTTTTTTGAATCGTCACCGTCCGCTCCCACCACTGCGGATAGCTCTCCAGGGCGAGCTTTGCCATCTCCACCGCCCGCGCCTCGGCATCCTTGAAGCTCTTGACGTATTTGCGTTCGAATTTCGCGCCGTCGATGTAGACCTGTTCCGGGAAATCCAGCGCCACGGCCACCGGAATCACCCTGGAGGACTTCGCTTCCAGGGTGAAGGTGAGGCTGATGGCCGCTCCAAAGTCGCTGCGCAGCAGCGGTTGCCGTTTTTCGAAGAAGCTCCCGTCGGCGTTTAACAGCAGATCGCCCGTGTACCGGTTCAGGCAGAAGTACGGCTGGATGTCCAGCGCAACGCCAGGCAATTCGGGAACCGCCAGAACCATGCGGTTCACGCTTGCCTTGCTGCCCATCACCACGCCCCGGACGCCCGCCGAATGGAACTCCTCATGCTTCTGGCCATCCACCGCCGCGATGCCGATGTAGACGCTGTCCTGGTCGGTCGGCTTGAGCTCCTTCTCCTGCAGGTTGACCAGCGACGGCCGGGGCACCACCAGCGTGATCTCCTCAGCCTCGTTCCCGGCGTTTTCCACCTCGAACTCTTCCACTCCGAGCGGCATCAGCACCTGGTCTCCCCCGGAGAGCAACGGAGAAATCAGTCTGCGGGTTACCTTCACCTTCCCCAGCTTGTAGGCAATCTCCAGCGACGGCGTGGCGATGGTGAGGGCTACGTTCTTTTCCGGAACTGCCGGGTGGTAGTAGTTCTTGACCGCCGGAATATCGTCGGCCAGTTCGACGGCTCCCGGCTGCTTCTGGGTCAGCATGGCGAACTTATCGCCGATGCGGATGAAGGGCGCGGAGGCAAACTGGACCGCCGTCTGGTTGAGCATGATGAGCCGGCCCGCGTCGTTCAGCCGGTTGTACAGTCCGTAGGGGGAAATGCCGATCGAGCACGTGGGCGCTCCTTGCAGGGCTACCGTTTGCGGAAATTGCAGGGTCTTGGACATGCCCTGGAAATGGACCGCCATTTTGTTGTGTTCATAGATGGCGGTGATCTTGGGTCCGGGGATGGTATACACATCGCGCACGTCGAACGCAGTGGATTTCGGCATTTTACTTTCCCTCATGGATTGTTTGCGTCTCGCCGGCGGGGGCGGGACCTGGTTGCTGTTTCGCCCCGGGCGCGGGACCTGGTATGCTCTTGCGTCCATTTGTTGTTCCGGGCGCCAACCCCGGAATTTCAGATTCGTTGCTGGCGCCCGGAATGATGGATTGAATCCGCTGTGCGCAGGGCGCTCGTCCTCTAGCACTTTCCTGCCCATGGATTCGATTCTTTCCCCTTCTTCTTGGCCGGCGTCTTCGGCACAACTACTGGCGCCTCGTCGGGCAGGTTCTTCTCGGCGCTCAGGTCGATCGGCATCTTCGTCGTCGGATAAGTCTTCACCGCGCCGAAGACCAGATCCGCGGCCGCGCGGATCGAATCGGGCGAGCCTGAGAAATTGCAGATCACCGCATCGGCTTCCTTGGTTACGCCTTTGCGGTACGGGAAGTTGGTCACCACGATGACCGTATGTCCCGCTTTTTTCAAGGCCTGCACCAGGTGCCGGTTGTTGCCGCGCTTTTCAATGCGAGCGTAGTAGTTGGTCATCACCACCAGGTCTGCCTGTTTCGCCAGACTCAGCGCCTCCTCCACTTCCTCGTCCCCGGCGAAAAAGGCCGTGTCGTCCAGGATGAGGTTGGTGGAATGCTTGGTCATCTGTTCGCTGAACATGTGCGGGTGGCTGTAAAGATCCTTGCCCAGGAAGGAGTAGGGAATCACCTGTTCGACGACCAGGACTTTCTTGTCCTTGCTCACCGGCAGCAACTTCTTGTCGTCGCGCACCACCAGCAGCGCTTTGTTCGCCACTTCCCGTGAGAAGTCCTGGACTTCCTTGCTCCAGACGTTGGCTCTGGTCTTCGCCGGATCCATCTTCCCGGCTTTCTCGAACAGGCCCTGGTCGTACTTCATCTCCAGCAACCGCCTGCACGCATCGTTGAGCCGCTCAATGGGAAGCTCGCCGCGCTCCACCGCGCCCTTGATCCCGAAGAAGCACTGCGAGCGCGATTCGTCGTCCGCCTTGAGCAGGATGGTGTCCACGCCGGCCTTGATCGCCATGGCGCACGCCAGGGGGAGCGGCCACTTTCTCAGCACGGCGGCCATGCCGATGGCGTCGGAAACCACCACGCCCTTGAATCCCATTTCTTTCCTCAGAAGATCGACCAGGATCTTCGAGGAAAACGTGGTGGGGAATTCTTTGTCGAAGGCCGGGAAGATCGTATGCGCGGTCATCAGGGCCTTGGCGCCCGCATCGATGCCCGCCTGGAAGGGGACCAGCTCTACCGCGCGCATCCGCTTCAGGTCCCCGCGGCACGTGTCCAGCACGTCGTGCGCGTCGGTTGCCGAATCGCCGCGCCCGGCGAAGTGCTTGACCGTGGCCACAATGCCCGCGTCCTGATAGCCGCGCACCGTGGCTGCCACATACTTCGCGCAGACCTTGGGATCGTCGCCGAAGGAGCGCACGCCGATTTCCGGGTTCAGCGGATTGATGTTGACGTCGCAGACCGGGTGGTAGAACTGGGTGACGCCGATGAGAGCCATCTGCTTGCCCAGCGTATTCGCCACCTTATAGGCCACATCGAGGTCGCCGATGGCGGTCATTCCCATCGGCGGCGGGAACTGCACCACGTGACCGGCGGTGTAATCGTTCTTGAAATCGCCTTCCATGTCGATGGTGATGTGCAGGGGGATTCCCGCGGGCCGTTTCATGGCGATTTCCTGCAGTTTGTTGAGCGCCGCGGTCAGCTCTTCCGGAGTCACGCTCACGCCGAAGCTGCGATCGTCGAAGTAGGTATGCGCGATGTCGAACCAGTCCTTCGGCTTCTTAAAGGTGAGGTCCACCTGCGAACGTCCCCAATACTTGTTCTTGCATGTCTCCAGGGCATACGGTTCCAGGCAAAGGCCCCCGGCGTGCAGCTTGGTGATCTGTTCGATCCCCGAAGGCGTCAGGTAAGCCCCCCGCCAGGTGAAGGTGAGAACCTGGCCGCATTTTTCCGCCAGGGTCATTTTCGCCAACTTGGCCGCAACAAAACTGTCTCGTTCTTTCGACATCGTGTCTCTCCTCGATAATTATCTTACGACTCCACACATCATACCTTAAGAGTAAATCGCATTACTATGGGAGCTGGCAAGCCCCTTCCCACAGCTCGCGGGCGCCCGCTATTGTCGAGTTTCGAGAGCCAGGCTATTCTCCTCCTGGCCCTGCCGCGTGCCTTGTCCGCTGCGGACGGAATAGTCCTGGCCGGGCCCGGTGAACATGGCCTTCGCTTGCCCATCAGGTCAATGCCTGCCGCGGATCATTGCGGCGCCCAGGCTGCCCTGGGGGCAGTATTTTGTTGAACAACTCCACGTGATTGCCTCGGAACCATGCCCCATGTGGCGCATTTGCGGTACTGCGATTCTCTTCAAATGGGAACAATCTTGGTTTTTTGTCCCCGCCAAGGCCCTCCAGGCGCGTCCGGGGGGCTTCACCCTGGAACGAACCCGGGAAACATCGCCAGCGGAGGGAAGTGGGAGTATATTGGTTAGTTGCCGCGAAACAACATGAAAATCCTGGCTCAAAGCCTTCCAAAAGCTTTGGCTCGAGCCCGGCGAACGCGCCACAATCACGTTCGGCATGACTCCCGGCCTGCTGTCGTTCCTCGGCGTGAACATGAAGTATGTCGTGGAACCCGGAGATTTTGAGATGATGGTCGGCAATTCCTCGCGGCATGCCGATCTCCACAAGCTGGTTCTGCAGGTGGCCAGGTCGAAGGACCCGCTTGAGAATACCCATTCCCCATCCACTTCGCCTTCTGTTGGCAGGGGGGTGGGAGGCCGGACAACCGCGCTGGGCAACTCCGCCCGGCGCCCCACCACCCTGGATCTGCGGGGAAAGCGAGTAGAAGTCGATGAGCGGCACAGGCATAAAACTCTCCTTTGGAGAAAAATTCGGATACGGCTTGGGCGACCTGGCCGCCAACCTCGTCTTCCAGACGGTGATGGCCCTGCAGATGATCTTCTACACCGACACCTTCGGGTTGTCGGCGGCCCAGGCGGGAACGATGACTCTCTTCGTCGGCCTGGGAGCGGCGTTGTTCAATCCGGTGATGGGCGTCATCGCCGACCGCACCCATACCCGCTGGGGCAGATTCCGCCCCTGGCTGCTATGGACCGCCGTGCCCTTTGGCGTGATCGTCGTTCTCACCTTCACCACCCCTGATCTGAGCCCCTCGGCCAAGCTCATCTATGCCTGGGTCACCTATCTGCTGCTGCGCCTCGTCTATACGGCCAACAACGTTCCTTACTCGGCGCTGACCGGCGTCATGACCGACGACCCCACCGAGCGCAACAGCATCACATCCTTCCGTCAGTTCTTCGCCAATATTGCGGGCTTCGTCGTGGGAAGCCTGGCGATTCCCATGGTCGCCATCCTGGGCCACGGCAATAACGCCCGCGGCTTCCAGTGGACGATGGAGCTCTTCTCGGTGATCGGCGCCGTGCTGTTCGTGGTGGCCTTTGCCGTGACCAAGGAGCGCATTGAGCCCGATCCGCAGCAGAATACCTCCGTGAAGCGGGACTTGGCCGACCTGATGAAGAACGGCCCGTGGATCGCGCTCTTCGTGGTCACGAACTTCTACTTTATCGCCCTGGCCATGCGCAACAGCATGATGCTGCCCTACTTCAAGTACTGCTCCGGCAACCAGTTCCTCTACAGTTGGTTCAATGGCTTCGGATTGACGGCGATTCTGATTGGCGTCGCCTGTTCCACTGCCTTCACCAAGCGAATAGGCAGGCGGGCGCTCTTCTTCTGGAGCATGCTGCTGACGGGCATCTTCAATTGCGCGCTCTTCTTCCTGTCGCCCACCGCCATCGTGCCCATCATTCTTCTCGAGGTCGCGCGCCAATTCGCCTTCGGCTGCTCCGGCCCCGTGCTGTGGGCCATGATGGCCGACGTCGCCGACTACGGCGAATGGAAGACGGGACGCCGCGCTACCGCCACGGTGATCTCGGCGGTGGTCTTTGCGCTGTGGACAGGATTGGCTATTGGCGGCGCCATCGCCCCATGGCTTCTCTCCTACTATGGCTATCAGGCCAACGTCCAGCAGACGGAACACGCCCTGTTGGGCATCCGCCTCATCGCCTCGGTATACTCCGGCGCGGCCTTCCTTGCCGTCGCGGTGAGCCTGCTCTTCTACGGCATCTCCATGAAGCGGAACCTCGCCATCTCGCACGATCTCGCCGAACGGCGCAAGAGTCACCATAGCGCCTCTTGAGATATGCTTCCTCCGCGGCCGGCAAGGTTTTGCGGCCGGTCCGCGGCCGGAGCGGGCAAGGCGTCAATGGCGGCGTAAAAGGAGACCTCACCCTCGGCAGCGCCCAACCCCGGGAAACCGAAGTCGAAGCCGCCTTCACCGTCACCGGCTCCCTCGCCCTGCCCCAATAACCCCATAAACACCGTGGGCAGACTCCCTCGGAGTCTGCCCACGGTGCCAATGTTCAGAATCAGTTTCCAGGGAATTCGTCCTTCGCCGGCTCCTCCCGTTTTCCACCCCGACCAAGCAGCCTGATCTGTGAAACGATCGCGCAAAGCCACGACCAGATCAGCAGCAGAAGCCCCAACACCGTCAGCGCGAACCCGCCCACGGCGCCTGGTCCAGTGGTCGTGGTGCAGAGATTGAAAGACGCCTCTGAAACCGGGAGAGCGGCGGTCAGGCCCGCGCTCCCGTGGCAATATCCAAAGATCAATCCCAGCCCCGCTGCCAGCAACAGCACAGACAGGATCAGGGGGCGGTCAGGTTTCATGCGCGTCACCTTGCTGTTTCGTTCAAGGGCCATAGTCTACCTCGAACAGCGCGAATCCTCAATCCGCCACCCGTCGCGAAGCAGGGCTACGGATGCTCACGTGCCGGCCGCAAATGCGGAAACTCGATGCGCGGGCTCCGTTCGAACGCAGGCCGCTACTTGAGCAACAGCACCGAAGCTGCCGATACGATTCCGGCAACGGAGAAGACGATGCCCAGATACCAGTAGGCACGGCGTCGGGTGAGCAGCGTGACCGAGGTGATGACGAGACCGATCTCCAGCAGTGCCTCGCCCAGATCGAAGCGGTTGGCGCGTGCCTCGGCCTGCTCGACCTTGGCTTCAAAGGCCTCGGCTTTTTCCTTGTCGTCTTTCAGCTCATCGGTCCATTTGGCCTGGTGATCGGCATAGCCCTTGGCGATTTTGCGCGCGGCTTCCTGGTCGGCGACGGTCAGAGCGCTGAGCAGATCGGCGGCCAGGAAAGTGTCGTTGGAACGAATCTTGTGGGCCTGGTATTCATTCCACTGGTCGGTGGCCTTGTTCTGGTCGAGGATGGCTCCGGTGTGGGTGCGATGACCGAGCACGGTGACCACGGCCACCAGCACGGCCAGCACAGCCATGGTAAAGGCGACGGGGCGGAGGGTGGATTCGTGTTCGGCGTGTTCGGCGTTCTCCTGCAATTCCTGGGCTTCGTTGGGTTCCATGGGGACTTTCTCCTTGCAAATGAGGATGTGGCGGGCGTTATTTGCGTTTCCAGCGCACGCCGTCTTTGGAGTCTTCGAGGACAACACCCTTCTCCGCCAGCTCGTTGCGGATCTGGTCGGCGCGGGCAAAGTTACGCTGCCGTTTTGCCAGTGTACGCTCGGCTACGAGAGCGTCGATAGCCTCATCGGTCAGCCCCTGCCGGGCACGCAGCTCGGGAGCCACATCGTCCAGTCGGCCGGAGCGCGCGGCCCATTCCAGGGCGCGGCGGGTGGGTTCGGCGTCGCGGTCCCCGATGACGTCAAAGACCGCGTCGAAGCCGGCCAGGACGGCCAGGATCGCTTCGCGGTCGGCGGCATAGAAGTGCCCCTGGTCGATGGAGGTGTTGGCCGCGCGGATCAGGTCGAAGATGGGGGCGCGTGCTTCGGCGGTGTTCAGGTCGTTGGAGAGCGCGGCTAAGTAGTCTGATTGCGCTTTCTTAGCAGCGGTTTGCAGTTCGGGGTTTTCGCCGGGCGGAAAGTTGCCCTGAGCGAGGCGCTGGTGAAAGGTGCGGAGGCGTTCGACGGCGTTGGTGGCCTCAATGAGGCCGTCGAAGGTGAAGTTGAGCTGGTGGCGGTAGGGCACGGAGATGAGCGCGAGGCGGATGGCGGAGGCCTTGTAGCCCTTGAGGAGCAGGTCGCGGAGGGTATAAAAGTTGCCCTCGCTCTTGGACATCTTGCGCCCGTCCACCAGCAGGAAGCGGACGTGCATCCAATGGCGGGCAAAGGGTTTATGGGTCACGCTCTCGCACTGCGCGATCTCGTTTTCGTGGTGCGGGAAGATCAGGTCTTCGCCGCCGGCGTGCAGGTCGAAGCTCTCGCCCAGGTACTCCAGGGCCATGGCGGAGCACTCGATATGCCAGCCGGGGCGGCCGCGGCCAATGGGGGTATCCCAGAAGGTTTCGCCGGGTTTGGCGGCTTTCCACAGGGCAAAGTCGCGCGCCGAGTCCTTTTCGTAGCGGTCCAAGTCCACACGCGCGCCGTCTTCCATGCCGCTCAGGTCCTTTTTACTCAACTTGCCGTACTCCGGAAATGAGGCCAGGCGGAAGTACCAAGAGCCGTCTTCGGCCTGGTAGGCTGCGCCGACGGCGGCCAGGTGCTGGACGAGCGCAACCATCTGGGAAATGTGGCCGGTGGCGCGCACCAGGACCTCCGGCCTTTCAATTTGAAGAGCTTCCAGGTCCTCCAGAAAAGCCTTCTCGAAGGGGGCCGTGTACTCGCCGATGGGGATGCCCGCGGCAGCGGCGTTTTGAATGATGCGGTCGTCCACGTCGGTGATGTTCATGACGTGACGGACCGGGGTTCCGGTGAGCCTGAGGAAGCGGCGCAGGACGTCAACTGCCAGGAAAGTGCGGAAGTTGCCGATGTGGCCGTAGTCGTAGACCGTGGGTCCGCAGGCGTAGATGCGCAGGGCCTTGCCGTCCATGGGGACGAGGTCGTCGAGTTGTCCGGACAGGGTGTTGAAGAGGCGGAGGGTCATCGGTCCCTGGTCGAGCTGTTTGCTGCTCAAGAAAATGAGCGTATTTGGGCCTTTCCGATTGTAGCAAGACGGAGAACAGGGACTAGGGACTGAGGGACTAGGGACTAGGGACTAGGGGCAAGTTGAAGGGCTGCTTGGAAGGCTCGGGAATTTGTTGACTTGGAGGGCGGCAAAGAGCAGTTTTGACTACCAATTTGCAGGAAAGTCGGGTTCCAGGCGGACAGAAAGATTGAAAAAGGAGACCTGGAAGTCCGCAAATAAGAGCAAAACAAGGAGAAATAGGGTCGTTTTAGCGTGTTTTTGAGCGCTTTTTGGCCCCTTTTTTGACACTTTGGAAGCGGACCGGGGCGGCGATCATGGCGGCATTGCCGATGGATAGACCAGGAGGGGGTGAGAGAAGCAGGTCCGGTAGTGTCCTTTTAGTGCGTTGCTGGAGATGGTCTAGTCTTTTCTGGGATGAAGCCAGCGTCTCGACGCTTCAGTCACGAATGAAGAGCCAACTGCGGAAAGAAGAACCATTTGGAGATCGTTCCGCTGCTCCACGTTAAGGAAGCGCCATCTTTCGGGTGCACCGAGATGCCAAGACCAAACTAGAAACAGCGCTATGCCCACAGAGACAAAAATCCAATAGACAGCCAACCCGCCGAGATGAATATGCGTACGCACAGACTCATCGCGGCGCAGATTACGATCAGCGAAACGGATAGCCTCTTTTCGTGCTTCGTCGGTCGATTCGGGTTCTCGTTCTGGTTCTACTGTCGGAAACGTGCTCATCGCGGTGTGGAAGCCAGGCGGCGATAGTGGTCTTCAATCAAATCATTGGAGATCACCGCCCCGCGCCCGGACTGTTGAATTGTGATGTACCAAGGTGAGCCAGGCTCATGGGTAAGAGAGGACAGGCTGATGCCAGATCGACCTCCATATCCCTTCCACACTTGCTCAATTGTATTTTCCTCTTCTGCATCGAAACCCGTCGGCTTAGCCTCCGGGCATTCCTCGATGGGGTTAGACCCATAACGCTTGTACTGATGGTAGAGAGACGGAATCACTGGCCCGTACTGCCATGCTTCCACAGGCTCATTTACAAGGGGCCGTCCGTACAAACCAAGCTGCCAGCCATGCGCGATATAGACCAATTTCAATACCTGCATTGGGGTAAGGGTATGCTTCTCCGTGCCCGCACCGGCAAGGTACAGAATGTACTCGGCTACACGCTTTGGTGAATTTCCGAATCTCATTTTGAAGCCCCTTCGCAACTGACAAGATTGCGTTCGCACTACCCTATAGACGCCAACGTACCAGATCCCACATAGGATTTGCACAGATTTTGGTGCATACCCTGTGGAAAAACAAGCGACAATTCCTTGACAAGCCCAAGGAGGGTGCTATCATAGGCACCCCTTAGTGAGTATAACATATTCTCCTTATATTCGCTATATTCAGTTCAAAAGCAGCAATTCCTCAGCGACTTTGGCTGTGGTGGATTCTGACCCTGGCTGGCGCTCTAACGTTGGCCGGTGTTTTCTTATGCCAGCCGTAGTAGTAGGCATAGGCTGGCATATTAACAAAATGATGCTTGCTATTTTGGCTGGCATAGTATAGACTAGGTTTGGAGGTAAAGAGATGGAAAATACCAGCCAGATGGAAAAACAGTCGAGGCGTGCATCAAAAGGCGGAGCAGCGAGGATGCAAAAGTTGTCGCGCGTAGAAAAGCAAGATTTAGCGAGGAAAGCTGCCAAAGCCCGGTGGGAAAAGGTCAAGAATCAATCACTTCCAGAGGGGGCTGGCATTGTCGAATCCCGCGCAGAGTCGCTGCCAGAAGCGCGCTATCCCGGTCTTCTCACTCTCGCCGGTGTAGAAATTCCGGTATACGTCCTCAGTAACGGACAAAGAGTCATTGCCCGGATCGCTGCGACAAAGGTGCTCACAGAATCAGAGACACGCCAAGCTGACCTCGAAAGCTATTTGCGCGTGGAAGGATTGAAGCCGTTTCTCGATGTTGATTCCGTTCGCGCGCGCATGGTGAGGTTTCGACAAAAAGAAGTTGAGATGCTGAATCAGGCGGTTATGGGGTTGCCATCCGATTTGTTCATCGAAATCTGCCAAGCTTATGTAGCAGCCCTTAATGCAAGCCAAAGTCCCGATTCAGGAGTAACGCTCACGGAGCGTCAAAGAGAAATCGCTATCCGGGCGGGAATGTTTCTGTCCGGGTGTGCAAAGGTTGGACTTGACGCGCTGATTGATGAAGCCACTGGATACCAATATGTCCGTCCGATGGACGCTCTTGAACTCAAACTGCGCCTATATTTAGCAGAAGAAATGCGGAAATGGGAGAAAACCTTCCCCGATGAACTGTGGGAGCAGTTTGGTCGGCTTACGAAGTGGAAAGGTAAATTGCATCAGCGCCCGAAGTACTGGGGGAAACTGGTTATGGAGTTGATTTATGAATACTTGGACGCGGATGTCGCCCAATGGCTCCGCGACAACGCCCCGAAGCCAATGCATGGGCAGAACTATTTTCAATGGCTCAATGAGCAATACGGGCTAAAAAAACTAGTAGAACACATCTGGAAAGTCGTAGGAGTTGCCAGCGCCTGTTCAGATATGAACGAATTGCGAAACAAAATGGAAGAAATCTACGGCAAAAAGCCTGGTTTTCAGTTTCAGTTGAAGCTTGTTACGCTGGAACCTAGGCAATGATCGGTTGGCGGCCTTACCTGTCGAGGCCGCCACCACCGCAGCAACGCACTAATCAAACCTGGAATCGAGGGAAGCATATGGCAACAACCATTACGATCTACACTCCAGCAGGGAGCATCATCAAGCGAATCGAGGAACCGGAGAGCTGGAGTCTGGACAGCAAAAACCCCCAAATCCTTTGGGTGACACGTAAATCGGATGAACCAGAAGCGAAATCAGAAGTCGTTACGACATCTCTTCCTTTCATCATTGAGCGATGGGTTGATTGATCCCAACCCAGCAACACACAAATAGGCACTACCCACCAGCAATTCCCTTTCGAAGCATTTACCGGCAACGCAGTGATAGAACGCTAACTTACTCCTCTCCTCCCCAGCGACGAGGACCTGTCGCCGGGGACCCCGGTGCGCTGCGCTCAGGGTCGCTCAGGATGACAAATCGTAGGAAGTTCGGGCCTGTTCGCGCTTGGCACGAACAGGCCCGCTGCTTTTGGGGCGGCGGGTGGCGTGCGGCGTGCGGCGTGCGGGGCGGGGTGGGGCTTCCGATCATCAAGGGTGGGCGTACGCTGAAGGAGTAGATGCGGGCCGAGGCGCGGGGAGGATGGAGATGGAGGACGAGAAGGCCGATCCAGTCGAGACTCATCCGCAGCAGACCCATTCGGAGCGGGCTCAAACGGCCGGGGATCAGGGAGAGCGGGCCGAGCGGCTTGCGGCCTGCCGAAGGGCTTATGCCGAGCGGATCGCGGAGCTGGCGGGCATTGCTAAAGGGAGCGAGATTGCGGCGGCGCTGGCAACGATTCCGCGGGAGAGATTTGTGGGGCCGGCTGCGTGGAGGAGCGCGCCCTGCCGGGAGCACGCGCAGAGCGTTTCGGACGATGCGGCGGCGCTGTATCAAGATATTGTCGTCAGCCTGGGCGCGGGCCGGGGGCTCAATAATGGGCAGCCGAGCCTGCACGCCAGGTGCCTGAATGCGCTGGGGGTGAGGAAGGGCGAACGCGCGGTGCAGGTGGGCGCGGGCACGGGCTACTACACGGCGATGCTGGCCATGCTGGTGGGCGAGACGGGGCGGGTGGACGCATACGAGATCGAGCCGGAGCTGGCGGAGCGGGCGCGGACGAATCTGGCGGAGTTTGCGCAGGTGGCGGTGCACTGCCGGTCGGGCGCCGAGGGGCCGCTGCCGGATTGCGACGTGCTGTATGTGAATGCCGCGGCGGCCGAGCCTCTGGCGGTGTGGCTGGATGCGCTGCGGCCGGAGGGGCGGCTGCTGTTTCCGCTGGAGCCGGAAGACGAGGGCGGCGCAATGCTGCTGGTGACCCGGAAGACAGACGGAGCGTGGGCGGCGCGGTTCCTGTGCGCGGTGCAGTTTGTTGCCTGCGCCGGAGCCCAGGACGCAGAGGCGGGGCGGGCGCTCAGGGAGGCGTTCCGGAAGGGGAATTCGCGCAGTGTGAGGTGGTTGCACCGGAACGGCCAGCCGGATGAGAGCTACTGGTGCGCGGGGCGGGGGTGGTGGCTGGGGACGTAGGGCGAGGGACGTAGGGACTAAGGGACTATGACCGGAAGTGGATGGGCAGGGGATTTCAGAGACCCAGGGCGAGGGAGGGCGAGGCGGAGAGGGAGGGCGACGCAAAGTCGCGGGATTGGAGTTTGGGCCAGGCGGCGGCGGCGATCATGGCGGCGTTGTCAGTGGATAGGGCCAGGGTGGGGAAGGAAACGCGGAGATTGTGGCGGGCGGCTTCGGCGGTGAAGCGGGCGCGGAGTTCGCGGTTGGCGGCGACGCCTCCAGTGATGAGAATGCGGCGGACGGTGAGGGATTCGGCGGCAGCGAAGGTCTTCTTCATGAGGTCGCCGACGACGGCGTGCTGGAAGCTGGCGATGAGGTCGAGGGTCTGGGGCGAGCAGAGGGCGAGCGCGTCGGCTTGGGTGGTGGGCGGCTTGTGAGTGGTAGGTTTCTTCGATTCCCAGGTCCCAGAAGCGGGACCTGGGGCACCCGGCGGGTTGGCCATAGCGCTATCCCAGGTCTCAGAAGCGAGACCCTTCGACAAGCTCAGGGCTGGCTCTGGGGCACCCGGCGAGCTGTTGACGGATCGATTGGAGTTACCCGGAGCGGCGGGGCCGGTAAAGAGGGCGTCGCGGCGGGATTCAGCTTCGGGGCGGAGGTTGTGGAGTTGGACGTAGCGCAGGACGGCGGTCTTGATTCCTGAGAAGGAGAAGAGGAAGCGGGGGTCGAGGTTGGCGATGGGGGCGGTGCGGGCGGCCTTGGTGCGGGGGGGCTTGCCGGCAAGATGCAGCTTGGGCTTGATCTGCGAAAACGAAAAGGGCACGGCGTGGGGGTTGCCGTGGAGGGCAAGCGCGTCGATCCAGGGACCTCCGGGGTAGCCGAGGCCGAGAAGCTTGGCGACTTTGTCGAAGGCTTCGCCGGCGGCGTCGTCGAGGGTGCGGCCGACGAGGGTGTAGGTCCAGGAGCCTTTGGCGGGGCGGGCGAGATAGAGATGGGTATGGCCACCGGAGACGACGAGGGCTAAAGCTGGCTCGTCATCGAGAAAGCGTTGCCCGTCCGGCAAGGACTCCGGCAAGGACCGTTCATTCAACAGGACGGCGTGGATGTGGCCTTCAAGGTGGTTGACGGCGATGAGGGGCAGGTTGTTGGCGAAGGCCAGAGCTTTGGCGTAGGTGATGCCGACCAGCAGCGCTCCGGCGAGGCCGGGACCGGAGGTGACGGCGATGGCGTCGAGATCGACGAGGGTGACGTTGGCCTGGGCGAGGGCTGCGCGGACTACGGGGACGATGGCGCGAAGATGCTCGCGGGAAGCCAGCTCGGGGACGACGCCTCCGTAGCGGGCGTGTGTGGCGATTTGGGAGGCGACGACGGAAGAGAGCGTGCGGGAGCCGCGCTCGACGACGGCCGCTGCGGTCTCGTCGCAGGAGGATTCGATGCCGAGGATTAGACCGGAGCCGGGCATGGATTTAGTTTAACGGGAGAGCAGTTGGGATCTCCCGGCTAATCACTTCTTGAAAACGAGGTTCTTGGCGGATTCTACACATACCATCTGCATGGATCCCTTCCGCTCTCGCGTAAACGGACACACCTCGAAATCGCCGAAAATGCTTTCGACGCCCGGATTGAATTTCAGATTCTTCGGTGCGATCGGTTCATCCGCGTCGTCAGCGATTGGCCCTGCGGTGACTCCGAGCATGTGTTTCGTTCCCACTGGCCAGATTCGAAGCGCAGGCGTTCCGGAACCAAATGTTGCCCTTCCATGAACCATATAGCATGCGCCGACTACTTTTGGATTGCCCTTGCACTGGCGGTTCTGGCCAAGCGCCGGGAGAACCAAGAGCAGGATCGCGGCAAACACTTCCTTTTTCATTCTCATCTCCACTGAACTAAAAATCATAACGCCGTTTGGGTTCGGAGCAGGCGACAATGGAGGAGATGGAGCACGGGACGTCACAATTCGATGCGGCTTTGGGGATTGTGGGAAAGCTGCGGGCGGCGGGGTATGAGGCGTACCTGGCGGGAGGGTGCGTGCGGGATCTGCTGCTGGGACGCGAGCCGAAGGATTATGACGTGGCGACGAGCGCAACGCCGGAGGTGGTGCTGGAGCTGTTCCCAAGAACGTTTGCGGTGGGGGCGCACTTTGGGGTGGTGCTTGTGGCCACCTGCGGTGAGGCGGACGGCGCTAGCGGTGAGGCCACCTGCGGTGAGGCGGACACTTCGCAGGAAGACCAGTCCGAAGAATCAAAGGGCGAGAAGCCCGTGACGGAGGTGGCGACGTTCCGGTCGGATGGGGCGTACTCGGATGGGCGGCATCCGGATGCGGTGCGGTATACGACCAGCGCCGAGGAAGATGTGCGGCGGAGGGATTTCACCATCAATGGGCTACTGCTGGACCCGCTGCGCGGGGCGGAATTTTGGAAGAGCGTTGAGGGAATCCGCTCGGCGGTGATCGATTATGTGGGCGGGATGGCGGACCTGGACGCGGGTGTGGTGCGGGCGATCGGAAAAGCGGAGGAGCGGTTTGAGGAAGATCGCCTGAGGATGTTGAGGGCGGTGCGGTTTGCGGCGCGATTTGGATTTGAGATCGAGGCGGGGACGAAGCTGGCGATGCGGGGGCTGGCGGGGCGGATTCAGGCTGTCAGCCGGGAGCGAGTGCGGGATGAGCTGACGAAGATGTTGACGGAGGGACGGGTGCGGCGGGCCTTCGAGCTGCTGGAGGAGACTGGGCTGCTGGCCGAGGTGCTGCCCGAGGTGGTGCGGATGAAGGGCGTGGAGCAGCCGCCGCAGTTTCATCCGGAGGGGGATGTCTGGACGCATACTTTGCTGCTGCTGGGGCAGTTGGAGGCGGGGTGCTCGCTGACGCTGGCGTGGGGGGCTCTGCTGCACGATGTGGGCAAGCCGCCGACATTCCGGCTGGGGCCGGACAGGATACGGTTCGACGGGCATGTGGATGTGGGCGTGGCCATGGGCGCGGAGATTTGCCGGCGGTTCCGGTTTTCGAATGAGGAGACGCGGCAGATTGTGGCGCTGATCGAGAACCATATGCGGTTCATGGACGCGGGGCGGATGAAGGTTTCGACGCTGAAGCGGTTTTTCAGGCTTCCGGGGTTTGAGGAGCATCTGGCGCTGCACCGCATGGATTGCCTGGCGGGGAGCGGGAATCTGGAGCACTGGGAGTTTGTGCGGGAGCGGTGGCTGGCGATGCCGGAGGAGACGGTGAGGCCGCGGCCGCTGATTACGGGGCGGGAGTTGATTGCGGCGGGCTACAAGCCGGGAGCGGGATTCAAGGAGATGCTGCGGGCGGTGGAAGATGCACAACTGGAGGGGACGATTGCGACCGCGGAAGAGGCGCTGCGGCTGGTGCGGGAACGGTTTCCAGTGCCTAGCTTCTAGCTGCTAGTCTCTAGCTGCTGGCGCGGGCGGTGCAGGCGGGGGATTCGGCATCCGATGGTTGGGGATGGTGGAGTGCAGGAATATCGATGCAACAGTTTCCTGTTTGGCGACAATTCTTCCAGAACTCGCGCTTTGACCGTCAGCTCGTCTGGATGATTGCCTCGGCCTAAGCGCACCAGCCCAGAATGGCTTCCGATCAGATCAGCCAGCGATCTCGGAACATACAACTCTATAATCGGCATTGAGCGATGTCGAGAGTAGAATTCGATATGAACTGTCATGCAGGGAGGCAGAGTGGTCCAAAATCGTCTTGTTCTGATTGCCTTGTTCCTCTTCGCGCTTCGGGTGCAGCCCCAATCCCCGAAACCTCTTAGCGAGATCGATCTATCGAAGTACGGATATCAGGGAAGACCTCCGGCCGGCTTGGAGTACTTACCACCCACCGGCCAGCCTTCTGCATCGTGGGCGTACCAGCAAGGCGTGGCATTCACTGCGCCCAACGTAGTGGTCGTGTACTTCGTGGTCCGGGACGTGGCGCCAGGCAATCCTGAAAACCGCCGTGAAGCCTCGGTTTCAGATCCATTCCGTCTGATCGTAGTCTTTCTGAATGCAGCGAATGGGGAACTTATCAAGAAGATGGATTGGTCTCTGCCTACAGTTCCCGATTCTGTCGCGCCATCGTTCTTCTTCCCAGCAACTAAGGGGCGGTTCGTTGTGGGGCTCGGAAATAGGTTGAATCTTTATTCGTCTGAATTCAAGCTTATTGCTCAAATGGATGCTCCATCGGATATGTCCCCGATTGCGAGCCCTTCCGGGGAATCGATCTTGCTCAACACTGGAAGCGAAATAAATGATCGATGGATCCCCGGATACGAACTGCTTGACACCGCGAGCCTGTCCGTAATCAAGTCCTGGAGCGAGCTCCCGAGTGATCCGCCGCATGAAATCGATGCGCTCTGGAACGACGAGGTGGCGTGGGTTTGGAAGTCCTCGCTCTACCTTCGAACCTCGGCCTCGTCTCCCAAAGAACTGCTGGCTAACCAAGGGGATTTATGCGGCGGCACGTGGAGGTTCGTCAGTAAAGGGGAGCTTGCGGGCGCGGTGTGCGGCGGAGCGGACAAGCTGCTCACGGTTTCAACAGAGGGAAAGATACACGCGCAATTCGATCTGGGTCTGGAACAACTTGACGGCCCTGTGGTTGCGTCCGCAAACGGGCAGCGGTTTGCGGTTCCTGCATTGCGGTGGGGTTTGGGAAGGAATAATCAGCCCGACGAACTCATGGCCAGGGTTTTTGATCTGGACTCCGCAACGCCACTTCTGAAACTGAATGTCGTGCCGAGTAACAACAAGGGCCGAGACTATTTCTACGGCTCCTACGGAGATACCCGTTTCGGATGGGGAGGCTTGGCGCTCTCGCCCGACGGCGGTCTGCTAGCAGTGAAGTCAGGAGGGAACGTCCAAGTCTATCGAGTGCCCGAAGCCACCGGTCCGAGCCGCTGTGCGGGCAATTGCGACAAAAAAGCCGCCGCGATTACGCAGACTCCGGAGCGGCAATCGAAACCGTCCCAAATGACGAAGGCTCCGTCGCCGCCTTCGCAACAAATCGAGCAAATGCTCTCATGGCTTCCGACGGACACTGAGTCCGTGACGGCCGCTGTGGGGCCCATGTTGATGCCGAGAATGAGCCGGGAATCGGACGGAACAATGACCATCGAGAAGTCAGCACACGAGGTCGAGGACACATTCAAACAGTACTCTCTTCTGCTTCTCTTGCCCCTCGCCGAGAGTATCAAAAAAGAGCCTATTGTTGCCGCAGTCGAAGGTTCGCGAGGCTTTCGGGCTCCAACAGGCCTAGGGATGATGAGATTTGAAGGGAGTGTGATCGCAGTTTTCGCCGGAGACATCACTAATCGCGCGGATTCGTTTTGGAAGGACTCTGCAAAAAGAATCTTACGGACGGAACAGATTGATGGGTGCAAAGTTGGAGTCTTTCAGGATAAGCGCGAAGAAGATTTGTGGACGACCTACGTCGCGTTTCCAAAGCCAAACATTGCCGTCGTCGCGACCGATCGAGATTACCTGCGGGAAGTTCTTGCAAGAATCAATGGAAAACATGGTGAAAGAGCCTTGCCCGACTGGCTTCCCGAATGGAAACACGTGGATACCCATTCCGAGTTCTGGGCGGTTCGGCACTACCGAAACAATGCGGCATCAACCGACCCAACTGTGCCATTCGGCCGCTCTCAGGGAGAAGAGCAGGATGACAAGGCAATTGGTTTGACTTTCAGCTTCGATCCCGGCAAAGCGAACACCGCAACTATCACATACCTCTCCGGAAACGAGAACGGCCTCGCCGCCATCCAGAAGAATATGTTCAGCGAACGGGAGCGCGGAGTGAGAGAGATGCACGCGCGATATCGTGAACTGGAATCAGGCGCGCTTGAAGGCTCCTATAACCTTGAGCAGATAGAATCGGCCGAATACTTTGTCTTTGTGCTGGAAGGATTGCTCGGCCATGCGATCTACGTTTGATCGTATACGATGTGTAACCAGAACATCTATTGATCGTCCGTGCTTTTCCGGTTGGATAACCGGCAACTTGGAAACTGAATCGTAGCAGCTATTCTGAACGGGAGCTATGCCAGCCGACTTGCGCCAATTCGATGTGATTGTGTCGGCGCGCGCGGACGGCAGGCCGGGCGTTGTGAGATAAGCAGTTGTCAGTTCAAAGCTCTATTGGGCTGGGGGTTGAACCTGGGCGGGGGGCTGGGCCTGGGCAGGTGGGGCTTGGGCGGGTGGGGTTTGGGCGGGTGGGGTTTGGGCGGGTGGCGCGCCGGGTTTGGCGGATGGCGTTAGGACGAAGCCTTTGCGGACGATGGCGAAGCCTTGCTGGGGGAGTTCGGCCTGGAGAAGCTGATTTTCAGGGCCGGAGAAGAGGTCGGTTTTGGCGCCGGAGATGGTGGCGACGAGGTGGTGGACGGTGACGGGCTTGCCGTCGAGGGTTCCCTGCTCGTCGGCGTAAGTGGCCAGCAGGATGGGGGCGACGGAGCCGGCCTGTTTGGGGATGATGGCCCACAGGCCGCGGTTGTTGCGGGAGACGGCGAGGGCCAGGAGGGTGTCGTAGGCGCCGGGGTCGAAGTCGGGGAGGAAGACGGCGGCGGGATGCGGGGCCAGGCGGGTGGTGGTGCTGTGGCCGTTGGCGGAGATGTTGAGGAGGATCTGGGCGGCGTCGGGCGCGGCGGTGACGGTGACCGCGGAGTTGTTGACGGTGGCGCTCAACTGGACGTGCTTGAGGAGGTTGGCCGAGGTGAGTTGCTCGGCTTTGGAGAGGTTGTAGTTGAGGCCCTGCATGGCGACGCGGACGACGGAGGTGGAGTAGTAGCCGCGGGGGATGGCAATGAAGGTGACGGTGGCTGTGCCGACGGGGTGGCCGTGCTGGGCGATGACGAAGCTGCCGGCCTGGGCCGGAGCAACCGCTGGGATCAAGGCAAGAAGTCCCGCCAGCGGGAGGAAAGCGAATGTGCGCAAGGGAGTCTGCATCCTTCCTGACCGGTTAGACACGGGAATGGGGAAAGAGTTGCGGAGGGACGGGGAGCGGTGGTCAGTGAACAGTGGAGGGTCTGTGGTTTCCCACCCTTTCCGCAACAGGAAGCGGAAAGGATAGGGCACGGTCGCTTGTGCCCGGATTGAGCGCGAATCCCAGGTCCCAAAAGCGGGACCTGGGGCACCCATTTTGTTGAGTTGACCGCTAGCCTTTGGCGAGGGCGAAGCGTTTGTTGACTTCGCGCCAGTTGACGACGTTCCACCAGGCAGCGAGGTAGTCGGGGCGGCGGTTCTGGTACTTGAGGTAGTAGGCGTGCTCCCAGACGTCGTTGCCGAGGATGGGGTACAGGCCCTGGGTGAGGGGCGAGTCCTGGTTGGGAGTGGAGAGGACCTTGAGCTTGCCCGAGGCGAAGACCAGCCAGCCCCAACCGGAACCGAATTGCTTGGCGGCGGTCTCGTTGAATGTCTTTTTGAAGGCTTCGAAGTCGCCGAAGTCGGCGGAGATTTGCGCGGCGATGGGGCCGGTGGGCGCGCCGCCGACGCCATCGGAACCGACGGGGCCCATGAGATTCCAGAAGGCGGTGTGGTTGGAGTGGCCGCCGCCGTTGTTGCGGACTGCGGTGCGGATCTCCTCGGGAACCTGGGCCGGGTCGCGGACCAGGTCGTCGACGGACTTGGCGGCAAGCTCGGGGTGGTTGGCCAGGGCGGCATTCAGGTTGTTGATGTAGGCCTGGTGGTGCTTGTCGTGGTGAATCTTCATCGTCTCGGCGTCGATGAAGGGCTCGAGGGCGGCGTAGTCGTAGGGAAGCGGCGCGAGTTGGTAAGCCATAGGGGAGAATCTCCTTCGTTCGGATGGTACTGTTTGGGCAGAGTTCTGCGCAAACAGGAATGGGCTGGTCCTGGCGGCAGCGGCGAGAGGCTACTCAATCCTCACGCCTGCCGGCATGACCCTATGTCTGAATGGATGCGGTAGGGAGCGGCAAGGGTGCGGGAAAGTTGGGCATGGGAAACTTTCAGGCCTCGAAATACATCGATAGGGAGGACGGCGGCGCACGGCTTCCCCCAATTGCGCGGTTTTCCACGATCCCAAATCCGAAAAGTGGAATATGACGATGAGCGATGAGTCCCAATACCGTTGGCTTGTGCTGCAGGGCGAGGCATTTGGCGGGCCGGGCATGGAGCCGCGGTGGACCTCGAGCGTGAAGGATGCGGTGGGGACGGCCTACTCGGCGTCTAGCCGGGTGTGGTTTACGTGTTCGCACGGAATCCTGAACGAGGTTTACCATCCGACGATCGACCATCCCCAGGTGCGGGATATGGAGTTCCTGGTGACGGATGGGGAGGCGTTTGTCCACGAAGAGAAGCGGGACTTGCAATCGACATTCGAGTACATCCATCCGGAGGCGCTGGGGGTGCGGTATGTGAACCGCGATCCCGCAGGTCGGTACACGTTGACGAAGGAGATTATCTGCGACCCGCACCACCCGGTGGTGTTGACGCACGTGCGGCTGGAGGGACACGCGGAGTTGCTTCCGCGGCTGAAGGTGTATGCACTGCTGGCGCCGCATATTTGCGGGGGCGGCGCGGGCAACTCGGCGCGGGCGGTGGATTTTGCCGGGCACAAGGCGCTGCTGGCGTGGAAGAACGAGTGGACGATTGCGATGGGGGCCAGTTGCGGGTTTTCTCGGGTAAGCTGCGGGTTTGTGGGAGCGAGCGACGGGTGGCGCGACCTGATGGACCACTTGCGCATGGAGTGGGAGTTCGGGTCGGCGACGAACGGCAATGTCGCGGTAATGGGAGAGCTGGATTTCTGCGACGTTGCGGGGAAGGGCGGATACGAGTTTACGTTGGCTTTCGGGCTCGGGGAGGGACATCATACGGCAGCGCAGGCGACCATGGAAGCGCTGGCTATTCCGTTCGCGGAGCATCGCAAGCGGTTTATCAAGCAGTGGCAGAGGGCGGCCAATCCGGAGCGGCTGGCGGTGAAGGCGTGCGATGGCGGCAAGCTGATGCGGACCAGTCACAACGTGCTGCTGGCACATGAGGATAAGACGTATTCAGGGGCGTTTGTGGCTTCGGCGTCGATTCCGTGGGGACAGGTGCACGGCGACGATGACCTGGGCGGCTATCACCTGGTGTGGACCCGGGACATGGTGCAGACGGCTACGGCGCTGCTGGCTTGCGAACGGGCGGAGACGGCACGACGAGCGCTGGTTTACCTGGCCTGTACTCAACAGCCGAATGGGGGGTTTGCGCAGAATTTCTGGATCGATGGAACGCCGTACTGGTTTGGACTGCAACTGGATGAGGTAGCGTATCCGCTGATGCTGGCGTGGCGGTTGTGGAAGGCGAATGCGCTGGGTGAGCTGAATATTTTCGAGTTTGTGGAACGAGCGGCGGGATTTCTGGTGCGGCACGCGCCGATTACGCACCAGGAACGGTGGGAGGAGATTGCCGGCTACTCGCCTTCGACGCTGGCGGCGGTGATTGCAGGACTGATTTGCGCGGCGGAGATTGTTCGCGCCCACGATTCGATGGAGCTGGCCGTGTTTCTCGAAGAGTTTGCCGACTGGATCGAGCATCACCTCGAAGACTGGACGGTGACCAACGATGGGGTGCTGCACCCCGAGATCAAGCGGCATTACATGCGCATCCGTCCGCCGGAGCGGGGTGAGGCTTACGCCTGCGAAAGCTGCGGGACGGAGACGATCCGGCTGCAGAACCGCCCGCCAGGGACGCGGGTGGAGTTCGAGGCGCGGGAGATTGTGGACGCGGGATTCCTGGAGCTGGTGCGCTATGGGGTGCGGCGGGCAGACGACCCGCTGATTGTGGACTCGCTCAAGGTGGTGGACGCCGTGCTGAAGCGCGGGCTTCCGCAGGGGCCCGGCTGGCTGCGCTACAACTGGGACGGCTATGGACAACGGCCTGACGGCGGGCCTTACCAGGGCTGGGGCCAAGGCCGCGTGTGGCCGCTGCTGACGGGCGAGCGCGCGCACTATGAACTGGGAGCCGGGAAGGAGATTGGCCCGCTGATCAAGACGTATGAGGGCTTTGCCACGTGCGGGCAACTGCTGCCGGAGCAGGTGTGGGACGAGGCGAACATGGCGGAGACCAGGCTGCGGCTGGGGCAGCCGGCGGGATCGGCGGTGCCGCTGGTTTGGGCTCACGCCGAATATCTGAAGCTGCTGCGCTCGGCCGTGGACGGGAAGGTGTTCGACCGCATTGACCCGGTGTATGAGCGATACTGCGAGACGGAGGGCAGGCAGCGGCTGCGCCGGGACTTGGAGATTTATAGCCGCCGCCGGCCGATCCAGAGAATTACCGCGGGGAGTACGCTGCGCATTCTGGACGAGAAGCGGTTCGATCTGATTTGGAGCACGGACGGGTGGCAGACGACGCACAGCGCGGCAAGCCGCAGCCTGGGCAGCGCGGGCTACAGCGCGGAGATCGCGACTGGAACAGAGGGCGGCGCGTTGGTATGGACATTGCATTGGCCGGAGCAGGACAGCTGGCTTGGATACAATGTGAAAGTGAAGGTTGACGCCAAGTAAATGGATTTACGCGGTCAATCTGCAGTTAATCGAAAGGACATCGCACAAACCATATGAATTCAAGCCTTACGGATATCTCTCTCGACCAGCTCTCCATCGACACGTTGCGGCTGCTGGCCGTGGATGCCGTAGAGAAGGCCAATAGCGGCCACCCCGGCGCTCCGCTGGGCTGCGCGCCGATTGCCTATCTGCTATTCAACAAGCTGATGAAGCATAATCCGACGCATGCGAAGTGGGCGGACCGGGACCGGTTCGTGCTGTCGAACGGACATGCGTCGGCGCTGCTGTATTCGACGCTGTTCCTTTCCGGATATAACGTGACGCTGGACGACCTGAAGAGCTTCAGGCAGTGGCACTCGCGGACGCCGGGGCATCCGGAGCGCGGCGACACGGACGGCGTGGAAGCGACCACCGGGCCGCTGGGCCAGGGCATAGCGATGGCCGTGGGCATGGCCATTGCGGAGAAGCACCTGGCAGCGGTGTACAACCGGCCGGGCTTTGAGGTGGTGGATCACCATACCTATGCGTTGCTGGGCGACGGCGACCTGATGGAAGGGGTTTCGCACGAGGCCGCCTCGCTGGCGGGAACGCTGGGACTGGGCAAGCTGATCTTCATTTACGACGACAACCTGATTTCGCTGGACGGGCCGACCAGCCTGAGCTACACCGAGGACGCGCTGGAGCGCTTCGAGGCCTACCACTGGCACGTGCAGCGGGTGGCGGACGGCAACGACCTGGCGGCGATACAAGCGGCGATCGAAGCGGCCAAGGCGGAGACCTTCAAGCCGTCGATTATCGCGGTGCGGACGGTGATCGGCTACGGCAGCCCCAAGGCCGGGACCAGCAAGGCGCATGGCGAGCCGCTGGGCGCGGAAGCCTTGGCGGCGACCAAGAAGTTTTTCGGCTTCCCTGAGGACCAGAGTTTTTATGTTTCCCCGGAAGCGCTGGAGAACTGGCGCAAGGCCGTGGACCGCGGGGCTGGGCTGGAAGCCGAATGGAAG
>Ga0187852_1001268_pt1 | contig 24265 bp, 23 predicted proteins | sample June2016WEW_6_40_FD_134511 | JGI IMG/M metagenome (GOLD analysis project Ga0187852, IMG submission 134511) | Peatland microbial communities from SPRUCE experiment site at the Marcell Experimental Forest, Minnesota, USA - June2016WEW_6_40 | ecosystem: Environmental > Terrestrial > Soil > Wetlands...
GAAGACATGGAAGCATACGACGAAATGCAGCTACTATACAACAAATCCAACGACTTCGAAAGACACCTGTCAAGATCCTTCCTACTTGAACACGGAGTTTCAGCCGCACAAATCATCAAACGAGTAAACCAAGAAAACGGCGTCGGCGCACAAAACAGCAACGGCAACAAAAAGTAAGTTTAAGAAGGAACTTCGGAAGAAGCTTCCTCATCTTTCTCATTCTTATTTTTCAAAGCTGACATCATGCTCTCCCAATTACTCTTGTCCACCAGTCCCTTCTGCACCGCGCGGCCCTTCAAGCTCTTCGCCCTCTTTTCATATTCAAGAAACATTTCGTGAGTGTCGAAGCCGCCGACGAACAAGACCACGTCGATGCGGTCGCTTGTGTCTTCAACGTAGACAGGCTCCGTGATGTAGATGGATTTGAGGTTTGCTTTTTCCTTAAACCAGGTTGCTATTTCCAACTCAATTTTTCCCCTCGGCAGCTTCTCTTTCAGGCTTTCAGGCATACGCACGAGAGCGTACAGCAGCGAAACTGTTGATAAATCAAAGTTTAGAAGCGGCTTAAGCAAGGTTGCGTTCAAAATGTTTTCAACGGAACCGTAGAGTTTGATGCTTGCGCCTGGTGCTAATAAAATGGTGTACATTTTGGTGTTGAACGTTCTTGACTGCTCAGATAATTCTTCAACAAGCGTGTCCTTAGAAAGCAACAAGTTGACCAGGTAATTAGCCACCGCGTTGCCTTTTATTTGCTCGCCGACCCTGTCGACGCCTTCATAGCTTTCAAGCAGGTCCCTGTCCAAAAGCAGAACCGTGGCGCCCTCGCTGCTTGCGCAAATTCCTAAAGATGCGAGTGCGTTAAAGCATGCGTCTGAAGGCTGTATTTTCGAAGGCAACAAGGCTACTGAAAGCGAGTTTATGTTAGACGCCTTGAATTTGGTTATCAGAGAAGGCAACGAAGCGCTTCCGATTCCATCCCACACCGACGCCACCATTATTGCGCTGTGCAGTTTTTCGGTTGGTTTCTTCTTTAAGCCTTCAATCAGGGTCTGATCCTGTGAAATGAACGGCAGCACGTTGTACCAGAAGTGAGTTTCAACGTTGGAATCTTCAAATCCCAACACCAAATGGGGATTAAAACCCTCAGGAATCCACTTATAGACTTCGTCGCTTGATTTTCCAACCAGAACCTGCAACGTCAAGCCAGTTCTGTCAACGTACGGTTGCTTAAGCAGAATCTTAATAGGGTATTCGCCGATGTAAACCGTGGCTTGCCTTGGCAGCAACGGCTTTAAAGTTTCAATATGCTTCCTAACGCTTTCTAGAACGTTAAAAGCGTTTTTTTGGTCGTTCATCCGAGGTACCTACGTAAGACTTAAGAAGGCTTTAGGTAAATTAAGGTTTTAGGTAAATCGCTTGAAGCTACCCTCATTGAAACTATCGGCATTGAAAGATTGGCGTCAGAAGAGAAAGGAAAAGGACCTTGAGCAACGTAAGCATGAGTCGTCAACGCTGAAAATGATGACTTTCATTGTGACGCTTGTCGCCATGGCGATCGGAATGTCCCTTTTGCCGCTTTTCCCTCAGCCGCTGCCGATTTTTCTGGCTGTTCTGGTCGCGTTCGTAGCTTACCAGTACCCTATAATTGGAATGCCCGTAGGCGGCGTCGTCATCGGGCTTGGCTTGTTGTACCATCTCTCTGAGCTTTACTTCATATCCTTCTTGGGAAGCACCCAGATTCGAGTGGGCTTCGTGGTTTTCTACATGGTGTTGTTTGTCGGTTTACCCATAATCTTCCATCGTTACAGAAACGCCCTCGCCATCGACTTCGGCATATTGGCTGTCTGCGCGCTTTTTTCTTCATCAACGTATTTTTTGGCCATCCCGTTGATTTTGGCTTCAGGAGTTTACTTCAAAAAGTACGTTTCCTTAACCGTCATCTATTACGGGTTAATTTCGGTGCCTCTTATGATTGTTCAGTACTTTCAATTCACGGTTACGCCCATCGTTCAATCCGACTGGTGGAACGCGCCGGGTTCAAGCCCGCCACTCTTCGTTTCTCTAAACCAGATTTTCTCAAGCATTAACACGTCGATGGGTCAATTCCGACTCTACGACACGTCTCAAGTTATCTACGAAATTACTGGACAGTTAACTTGGCAACCGAACTTCAACGGTCGCACTATGGCCGCCGCCATTTCCCAGTACGTCGACTCGGCTCCTGGACTGATAATGTTCCTCATCATCGTAGTCGGGCTTGCCTTGGGACTCGTGTTCTTCGCAAGACTCCTGTCTGGCGTAGGCGGGGGAGGTTCAGGCGGTTTCGGCGACAAGATTTTCCCAGTTTTCACGGCCACCATCGCCGCCGCCTTGTTCTTTATTCTGCTCGGTGCTCTCTCGCAGCCTTTGGCTTTTACCACGAGCTCTGACCCCGGAGCGTTGGTGTTTGGAACTTTAGCCACGCTTGCCTTCACGTTCCCCGTCGTTTTCATGGACACCACGCCTAAGCAGACGATGACCGCCCAGATGGTCAGCGAGAAGCTTAAAGGGCTCATAGAGAGAACGAAGGTTCTCATCGGCCAGTTCAACAACGTAAAAGCCAACATTCCTGTGATAGTAAGTGCTCCTGAGGGAAAAGTCTTAATCATGCAGGACCAGCTTGCAGACACGCTGAAAAAGTCGGAGAACCAGTATTTTGACCCGTTCGAGCTGAACCAGAAGTTCGCCGAGGTCGAGAACTTTGGTTTGGTTCTTGACGGCGTTGAATCCGAGCTTAACTCTACGCTGGCTGAATACCAGGTTTTCGTGAATTGCGAGTACTCAAACTGGGTTGGGCGCCTCAGGGACATCGGCTTGGACGTGAAATCAACGGTGAACGCGGAGTACAAGAAGGAAATGACGCTTGACGAAAGAATAGACGGCATCAAGCAGACGCTTGAAGCGGGAAGAACCCTCGCGGCAGAAGCCATGGTGGTTGCGGAACCCATCTACTCCATCGTCAGAACCCTGTACGACCCGACGCTTCCAGAGAAAAGCAGGGCGATAGAGTTTGCGTCACAAAAGATCGAGGCGAAAGAGGCGCCGTGGATCGCCATAGAGGCACTGTACAACCACCTTAACAACCTGAGCAGGCAGTACAGCGACGAAATCCTGACCAGCATGCGGTACCTCAAAGACTCCCTAACGCCTATAGCCAACCTCAGCAGCGAACGCGACGTGTTGCCGCCCGTCTTCGGAGACAACCTGCCCACGGTGCTGGATTACTCGAAGAAAGCCGAGGGAATGAAGCAGCTGATCGCCATGAAGGCTGAGAAAGAAAAGCTAACCATCGTTGACGTTATCTCCCTGAAGGATGACATCCAAGCGTTCCTCAAAATGGCAGCCGACGTCTTAGGCATGCTCTACGCCGAACTCGTCAACGAGGAAGACACGATTGACCGTTTGCTGCCCACAAAAGACTACATGTGGGAGACCAACAGCACCCTGCGCGAACGCCTAAAGAAAGTAACCGACACGCTGTCGAACCCGGCGAACTACAAGATCAACCAGATAATGGAGAACCTGCCCAAAACCCTCGCCTACGTCGACGAGGCAGTGCAAACCCTCGCGATCTACTCCGAACGACGGGAATTCCTGCTGAACTACCCCACCGCGGAGGCAGCCATCGAAGAACAGCTGAAAACCAAGAGGCTTCTGACGCCCAAAGACCTGCCGTTCCAACCCCGCTTCGCCATAGAATACCTACGGCTCTTCTACACGCAGCGGTTCAGCGAATTCTCCTTCGACAAAGACAACCAGCAACTCATAAAGAGAAACTAAACCCGCCTAAAACGCCGCGGCAGCCCAACATTAACACTTTTTATATTTCGACCTGCTCATATCTGATGGCAAATTCTGAGGAATGGAAAATGGCTTATTTTTCTGACCGTGTCGAAGCTGGGCGGCGTCTTGCCTCCGAGTTACGTGATTTTGAGGGCAAAAACGCGATTGTGCTGGCTATTCCACGGGGCGGCGTGGTTGTGGGCTACGAAATCGCCAAGGCGCTCAGCCTGCCGCTGGACGTGATTATCCCCCGCAAGATCGGCGCTCCCGACAATCCCGAGTTGGCGATCGGCGCCATGACCGAGGACGGAACCATCATTCTTGACAAGAAACTGGTCAGCTACCTCGGCGTTCCCAGCGGATACATCGAAGAAGAAAGCAGGCAGCAGAAACGCGAGATTGAACGCCGACTCAAGATGTACAGGCAGGGCGAACCGTACCCGAACCTGAAGGGCTTGGAGGTTATTCTCGTGGATGACGGGATTGCCACGGGTTCAACGATGAAGGCTGCGTTGGCTTCCGTCAAAAACCGAGGCGCAAAAACCGTGGTCGTCGCCGTTCCCGTGGGTCCGCCTTCAACCATCGAAGAGCTGAAAAGGCTGGCTGACCGCGTCGTGTGCCCCTACACTCCAGAGTACTTCGCGTCGATCGGGCAGTTCTACAGGGATTTTGACCAGACCAGCGACGAAGAAGTGATAGAGCTGCTCAGGCAGAACAAGCAGAAAACCCGCGGGGAACAGGCGGGGACGGTGAGGGCATGATTCGTCAAGAAGCGCTGGAAATAGCCGTCGGCAAAGTCGTCGTGCAAGGCAACCTGGCGATACCCGCAGGCGCAATGGGCATCGTTCTCTTCGCTCACGGAAGCGGAAGCGGCAGGTTCAGCCCCAGAAACCAGTACGTCGCCAAAGAGTTCAACAGGGCAAAAATCGGCACGTTGCTGTTCGACCTGTTAACCAGCGAAGAGGAGCAGCAGGACACTTACACGGCGGAGTACCGCTTCAACATCAACCTGCTAGCGGAGCGCCTCATCGGCGCAACCCAGTGGCTCAAAAAAGACCCGCAGACAAAAACCTACCCCTTCGGCTACTTCGGAGCAAGCACAGGCGCAGCAGCAGCACTCATAGCCGCAGCAAAACTTCCCAAAGACGTCGGGGCGGTGGTTTCACGCGGCGGAAGACCCGACCTCGCAGCAACCTACCTTCCACGGGTTGTCGCTCCAACTCTTTTGCTGGTCGGCGGCTTAGACACCGAGGTCATCGAGCTGAACAGGAAGGCGATGACGCAGATGAGAGCGGAAAAGAAACTTGTGATTATCCCGGGCGCGACGCATCTTTTCGAGGAACGAGGCAAACTCGAAGAAGTCGCCAAACACTCAACCGACTGGTTTACAAAACACCTAAACAAGGCTTAGAAAAGATCAAAACAGAAAACATGGGTTTCAGAGGGTGGATGCTGTTTTCGCTCCCGCCGATGATTAGCCAACGGTAACTTCTTTTTTCGCTAAACCCTTAACCATAAGCGGAACTATCTTGCTGGCTCTAAGAATCTCCAGAAAAAGTGGCTCACCCTTATCATCCACGTGCAGTATCATGTCGCCTACCCCTTCCGCGTGAGAAAGCTTACCTTCCTCTTTGACAACGATGGTAAGCACGTCGGAGTCATCATCATACTTGATTTTATAGGTCATACAGCTCTCGCCTCACAGGATAAAAGTTTGCGATGACTAAAAATTTTCTCTTCTATTCGAGTATTATTCTTGCGTCGACTGTTTTTGTGCCGCTCTAAGTCTAGTTCCTTGATTTCAGGGTTAACGTCGTGCTCTTTAAAAAAGCATATGACAGATTTTATTCAAAACAAACTCTGACAAAGCAGTTCTCCTCAAAAGTAACATAAGTTTAAAGAAAATGTAGTTATATTGCAAAAGCAGCAGCCTGTCTAGTCAACCCTTGCTCTATTGAGGTAGCCGTTAGCAAGAATCATCTTTCAATAAACCAGTAAAATAAAGTAAATTTGCTCTGCCTGCAAGCCCGAAACCGATAAGGAAACTATTGATTCTTTAAGAACTTGGCAAACATTGGGTGAAAAAGAGTATATTTTCCCCTATCGTGCCGTAGCAATAGTTCTTTTTTCTCAAGCCTTGAGAATAGCTCGGCTACGCTGCCAAAGTTTTTAAAATCAACTGGAGAAACAAATTCCTTTCCTGATTCAGCAATTGCAATCATCAGCTGCCTTTCCTTTTCTGAGGCCTTTTGATATTTTTGAGAGAAAATGGTGTCGCCAAGGGATGTCTCAATAATAGGCCAAGCATTTTGAAGATCTTTTAAGCCAATAGTCTGGGCTTCACTAGCATGCATTAATAATTCGAACATAGCAAACATAACTAAGTAAGGATGCCCATTCATCTTTTCGGTTATCTCTTGGATCACTTTGTCATCAACTTGAGTTTTGCTTCCTGCCACTTTCAGCCTTACCTCGATGGATTCCTTTGCTTCATCAAATGTGAATGGTTTGAGATCAAAACGTTTAAAGAATCTAACGACTGGTTCTGCTATCTCTGCTATTTCAGAGAACAGAAGTGACTGGGCAGTTACCACCAATGAATAATTGCATTTTCTGTTGACGAGTTCTTGGAAGGTAGTTCTTAGGTTGAGGTATGACGAGTCCTTGGCTTCAATTGGAAAATAGTGGAGGTCATCAAGCATAATGAATGCTATCTGGACTCCTGAAGGCTTAAGGTGATCTTCCCACAATTGTTGTAAAGCATCAGTTAGGTTGGGTTGCTTTTGGTTGTTATTTCTCTGGGCAGAAATAACGCCCAAATTTAGACCTATCTCCCATTTGTTCATCTCGCTTTTGATTCTTGGTAGTACTTTTTTTGTAGCCTTGATTGTTGATTTGACTGTTCCAAGAAAGTTTTCAGTGAAGGTATTCCAGCTTTGGCAATGCTCAGGCGAGAGCGGAAAATAGATGCAGACGCACCGAATTTCATTTTGGAGCTCTTCAAGAGCAATTTGCCTGAGCTTGTATATCAAAGATGTCTTTCCTTGACCCCATGTTCCAAGTATGGCATAGTTTAGCGGGGCTGGAGGGTTCAGTTCCGCTGAATTGCTTGCAGTTTTCTTGAAATAACGGAGTTGCTCTGCCCTGTCAGCAAAACATATTGGTTGGGCTGGATGTTGTGGCGAGAAAGGATTTATTTTGTGATTTTTGTTATGATTGTGATTTTCCACGATAACTGCCTCTTGAACTTACTTCTCATTAAGCTTGTACCGCTGAATTTTGGCTATTCCCTTGCAGGTTCGATGGATTAAGCGCCCTCCGTAGTACATTCCCTCTCCCTCGTAGACTTTTCGACCACAGATAGCACACGTCTTGTAACCCATGTGATTTCTGTTATGATTGTGATTATAAAACAATTGCGGTTTTCCGACAATTCTTAATAATTAACGATAAACGACACGGGCTTCCCCATAGAAAAAGCGATAAAACGCAGCAAGATTTTCATAAAAGACCACCTAAAAAAGCAATTAACAAACCCTTACTCAAAAAACGGGGTTTGCCTTCAGCTTATCTTTTAAAGCCTCTTGTCCCCACGGAAACCAATCAAGAGAGTTGTAAGCATGGTGAAGAAGATAAGGACTTTTTCAGTTATCAAACGTTTGCTGTTTTTTGATCATAAAAATCGAGGTTTTTCAATATTTTTCATCTTCGATTCCCGTGGCAATCGTGTCGATTATTGTGGGTTGTAGGTGTCCTTGTAGACCTTCAATACGTGATAACAGCTTGCTGAGTTCTTCAAGTGGTACGAATTTGCAGAATTCATTCAGGCCTATCTTTTGGAAAGTTGGGCGTGTAATTTCGGACATTACTTTATCTTGACGGTTTTTTGGAGCCACTATGTACAAGCTAATCTTTAATGATGGTACTACCGAAAGAAGGTCGGACATTCTGAGAAGACCTGAGTAAATTGATGTTGTCGTTTCAACTTCAAATGCGCAGATGGGCGAGTTCTTTATTATCCAGATGATGTCGATTAAGCTGATTCTTCGAGTGGCTTCCTCGTTTAAGCCAAAATTTGGCAGAGCTTTTAGGCAATCTTCGCCGATTGGTTTTCCATTGACGACTCGATTTCGGTCATTTTGAGCAATGCACACGGAGCAGCCAGTAGCTTTACCTAACCTAACTAGCGCGTTTTCTGCTTGCAAATGTAATGACCCTTCTTCTTCGGATTGGTTCTCGTCTGTTTTTGTAGCGGGGATTTCTAGAGGTTTTTCTTGAATTATTTTCTTTTTCGGTAAAGTTTGAATTTCTGTCTTTGCTTCTTGGAGGAGAGTGGGCAATTCATTTTCGATTTGTTCTAGGCTGTTTGGGTACGAGGTGATAGTCTTTATGAGTCGTTCTGCCTGATTGCCCTCTAAGATACTTTGCGTTATTATGCCCCAGCCGTATCTTGGTCCCCATGCTGTTGTCAAAATGTCTCTTACTTCGCCCAAGACTGGCGGTCTTTGTTTAAAACATGAATGAATTTGATGGGTATTCTATATGGAAACAGACCGTTATCCCAAACTATTTCATTTGAATGAAAAGATTTTCCAGATACGGTAGCAAAACCAGCTAATCCTTTGTTTACAATGAATACTAAATAGTCGCCTTCTTGCCATTCTTTGAAACGGGCTGATTTGCTCCCCCACAAAGAATATTTCAGACACGTTAAAAATTGGTACTCGTCAACTTTGGTCATACGTAAACGCAATGAAGATCCCATCTATACTTTAAAGCGAGTTTTCATTAAAAGACTTGCGATTGTACGGTTCTACTGCAACCAATTTTTCCTGCTTAGAACCGAAAAGCCTAATTAAACACCGCTTGTGAACAAGAGCCCCGTAAAACTGTTTTTTCTTTCAATTACCTTTAACCTTTGCCTTGATATCCTTAACTGAATAAACGTCGATTTCCCCTTCAAGAAAATCCCTGAGCGATTTCTCTTCCAAAGTCATGAGCGCAAGGGTGCCTTTTTCTTCCAGTAACGAATCAAGTTTGCTGTTAACTTCAGAAAGCAGCGATTTTATTTCTTTTAAATCGGCTTCGATTGTCATTGCTTTCCTCTAAGCTTGATCAATTTTTCAGCTTATAACGCTTTTTGGTCTTGAAACGTGAAAGCGCAACCGCCTCCTCTCTGCTCGACGGTCAGGGCGCGGGGGGTTGAAGGGGGAACGCCGAGGGGTCAAGAGGTTGCGGGCGCTCGGAGAAGGGGGGGCGCAACGGGGACGGTCGGGAAGCAACGGGAACCCACGGGAAACAACGGGAAAGAACGCGAACACACGGGATCCCACGGGAAAAAACGTGACCTACCAACCCTTCAAACCCCAAACCAAAAAAGCAACCCAAAACCAACCCAACAAAAAAACCGCGCGGGCCCGACCTACTCGCCTTTGGGCTGCTTGTACATCTTGAACACCGCGTAGTTCTCCGCCATGTCCGCCGTGAACAGGAAACTAAACGCCAAAACCTCATTCAAAGGCACGTTCAAGTACACCTTATCCCCAGAAACCCTAACCGCCTTGGCTTTAGACGTCAAAATCACCGTCAACAAGTCACCGATCTCCAACTCGTCGCCGACCCTGTGCCCATCCTCAGACTCCTCATCCAACGCCAAAGCCGTCTTGTAAGAGCCGCCAGCGCCGAAATCAACAATCACGTACGGGTGCCCCCTCTGAACCATCGACGACACGGAAATCGACGGCATGCACTCATTGCACTGAGCCATAAGCTCACTCATCTCCGCAGCGCTCAGGGACACAACAAGAACCTTATGCGCCACGCCCGACTCGTCAGTTACGGTAAGAAACTGCATAGAACCACACAATACCTATCGCCACATTAAGCTATAACTTTTTCTATCCACACGCAGCCCCACGCCCGCAACAACCGCCTCTAGAAGTACCCAAACGGCGTCTTAACTCTCTCACCGTACACACGCCTAAGCAACTTCACGTAATCCCCGTTCTGATCCATAACATACTCAAACTTCCCCGCCGCAGAACGAAACTCAACAGTAAACTCGTAAATCTGCTGGCTCTGACGATTCTCCTTCCTTCCCAATTTGACCTCGCTTACCGCGTTGTTGCCCAACTCAAAGTTGCCAGGCGTCTCCGCAAGAATGGCTGAGGGCGACATGCCAAAGTACTTCTGACCATAGCTGTACATGGCTTTAAGCTGCTCCGACCATTGACCAAAGAAGCCCTTACCCTCCGCTTTCGCCTGGTCCCTCACCTGCTGCACAGCAGCCTTCATCATTTCACTGGTCATCTGAGCAAAAATCACGCGTTGACTGGTCAACACGCCAGTGAAGGTGTCCCATCTTCCAAACGACCTTTCTTTCTTGAACAGAATCACGCCAACAACAGACTCCGAACCAAACTCGGACAACGGCGCGGGCTGCGTCACCGACAGCGGTTGAGGAATTGCCGCCTGAATGGGAGGCGACGGAGACGTAGACGCTGACGTTTGAGGCGGTTGCGGATTAATGCCTTCGCCGCTTAACGCTGCCCCGCAGTTACGGCAAAACTTGGCGTTCGCATTCACCTGTGAACCACAGTTCTCACAATAAGGCATACGGACTTCCCCAATGGCAGCTTGATTGTTAATTAAAGAATTTAAAGCTATCCTGATCAAGTAAAAAAAAAGAAAACTAAGCATCTGCTTTGCTTTCAACTCAATTCAGCAAAACAATCGTTTGCATGCTTTGTTTTAGAATTTTAGTAACCCCGCGCAAAACGTACGTTCAACGCCAAAAGCCTTTTCCTTTTTCCCAGAATAAGATGAAACCAACAAAAATCAAACCACAAATCAAGAAACGCAAAATCGCTTAGGCGGGTCCGACGGGACTAGTCTACATATGTGCGAAAAGGTACTAGATTGTTGGGTCATTCCGTAGCCTCCTTACGGATAATTTGTTTGAGTTGTTCTGCAAGAATCGAGAGCTGATGGTTCTGCGTCTGGTCGTGTGTTTCTGTGATGTTGCCTCTGATTAGTGCGTCTTTGGATAGGATTTCTTCAGGGTTCTGTCCCCATGCTCGTATTATTTCTTTGAGTTGTTCAATGCGGTTTATCTGTGTTTTAGGTCTGATTGCAAGCCCTGCTGATGCGTAGAGGTTTCTTAGGGTTTCTATGCCTAAGCTTTGCACGTCTTCATAAGTGCTGATAGTGTGTCCCATCATGTATTCGACGATGTCTGAGTCGATTTTTGCTGTGCTGAGTTGGCTTTTGAAGAATTTTCTTAGGCTGTGGGTTCTGACGCTGTACATCCAGCTATTAGGTAGTTTCTTAGAGATTTTAGCGCCGACTGCTAGATCGTGGACGATTTTTCTGACAGTTTTTTCAGTGACGCCTAATACCCTGTCTGTGGCTTGGCTGTTTCGGATTAGCGGGGATTCGTCTGTTAGCTCTTCTGGCGGCATTGATCTTCCGCCTTGTCGTCTGTCTTCGATGTATAGTTTTAGGAGCTGGCATGCTTCTGCATTTATGAAGGTATCGTAATCGTGATATTTTCCCTTAGTTATGGCGGCTTCAACATGAATATGGATAGGTATGCGACCTGCTTCGAAATCTTCTTTGATATGTCGGTATTTGAGTCTTGCAAATGTTCCTTCTCGGAAAGCGCCTGAAGCGATAGCTGCGACGATGAAAGCTTCCCTTGTAGCGGCTTTATCTAGCATCATGGCGATTTCTTCGGGTTTTGGCGCTCGGTCTTTGTATATTACCTTGCGGCTTAGCGGTTCGTCAAGTTCCACTTTTTTAACGCCATTGGTGCGGTAGAAAGTTTTTACTGACTTTATGTAGTTACTGACTGCACCTGAGCTAAGGTCTGAGTCTTGGAGGTAGGCTAAGTAGTCGCTTAGGAATTCACAGTGGCTCTGGACTTTTATGGAGTCGGGAATTGCGCCTACTGGTTTGACGTCTTGGATAATTACATCAGGGTTGTGGCCTAACCATTCTGCGTATTTTCTAACTTTGGTTGTATACATAAGGCAACTGTCTTGTGATGCCGAGCAGTGTCGTAGGAAGTGTCGTGCCATCTTTAGCATGCTTTGGTATTCAAAGATGTAGGGGATTATGCTTGAGCGATCGTTTAGGCATGAACGGATGATGTAGTCTACGAGTCCTTTTTCTTGGGCTGCTAAGATTTTGCTAAGTTGTATGGTGACGGGTTTTCTGAGTTTCCAGCCGTCTAAGCTTCTCTCGATGGTGACAATGTCGCCTTGGATTATCAGCGGTAGGTTGAGGCTTTTTAGTTCTTCAATGGAGAGATTGCGGTTGCGGGTTATAGCGGAGGCTAAAGGTGCTGTGCGCTGTATCAATCTAGTTTTCTCCTTTGGAGCTTTTTTGCTCTTAGAGTTTTTCGCTCCGATGGTCGGAACGCATACTCATCCTTCACTGTAGCCGTTGCTGAATTTAAAACCCATTTTAAATTATTTTGTAATAGCAGAGGATGTGCTTCCACGATGCAGTTTTTCAAAATAATAAGCCCATTAACATTCTTGCCACGGCTTGGAATAGCCCGATCATTCTCAAGAAGTAACAACTCGTCGGTTTCCCATTTCACCCAGCCAATAGTCTCACGCTCTATAGCTTCAGCTTTGGGACTTTGCATATTTTTAAAAAACACATGATCTTTGTAACGAACATAGACGAGTGGGCAAAGAGGGCTGGCGCCGGCGGACATGGTAGCATCCGACTTACATTTATTTGAACCGGCTTTGGTGCCAAATATGCAACCTGGGGTAGATGCATTATCCGTAAGCTCAGCCATTTCCATCCCACCTTTCAATAACTCATCTTTTTCCTAAAGTTAATTTACCGGTTTAGGTTTGCCCTTTTTGAGATCTTCTCGTTTGACTAGTTCCCAAGGAACATGAGCGACTAGTCCGCAGCCCTTATAGCGGTAGAAAAATTTAATCTCGCATTGTTCTGGAGGAATTAAGCAGGGTTTGTGCATTTTTACGTAGCATGCGCATGCTTCACCTAGACAATCGCTGTTTTCCTGCCGCGGATTGGCAGCGGCAAAAGGGCAAACTTTAGCATGTTCCACTATCTTACGCCTCCAATCGCCGCCTTGCTAAAGTCTTCAAATTCCGTCTTGCGAATCATAAACACTGGTGCATGATAATTGCGGGGGTAACCTGATCGTCTTTCACTTTTAGGAACTTTGTGTTCGCAAGGGCATTGCAAAAATATGTTACGCTCTGTCTCGTAGACTTTGTTGGTTTTGCCCGAGCAAAGCGTGCATCTAAAATTCTTGCTTTTCAAAGCCGCTACGCCTCGCGGCATATTGTTTTTTGGTATTTTTCGGACAGCCTTCTTAAGCCATCTTTTATGGCTTCAGTTCTGCTTGAGTAACCATGCGCCCCAACTAACGGATCTAGGATTTCATCGACTAAGGTTTTTGGCAGCTTTACTGTTACGTACACTTCTTTCTTGCCCATTTAATCACCTATTAATAATGGCGTAATAAATAGGGTTCCACTTAAGCGTTTATATCAATCTATTAGTAATATATGATATCCGAGCGAGTGATTTATTAACACGAAATAATAAATAATAACCTTAGTAATGCATTACTAATCAAATCGTGATTGAGTTGCCAAAAAGAATAGAGAAAGACCCCATAGAAGGAAACTATACAACAATCAAGCTTCCAAACGATATAGTTGTTGAAATGGACAAGTTAATCGGCAAACACGGGTTTAAAAGCCGATCCGAAATAATAAAAGATGCCTTAAGGGAACTTTTAAGTCAGTACAAAATGGCAGAAATGCCGCGTTTCGAACACTACAACATCGACGCAGACGGCGCGAGAATAACAGATCGCAAACTCCACATGATAGCAGACCTCTACTTCAAACCTGAAGGGATATTCTGCGACTTAGACAAAAGCAACGACTGCGAACACATCGACTTTGCCCTAACCGTCCCGGCAATCCAAGAGGTAATCAGGAAGAAAATAAAAGAAGGATGGAAACTGCCCGACGTTTGAATCAACAACTTGGTTTAGCGGCCGCGGGTTTTCGCAGCTTTTTCTTCTTCTGTTACTTGCTCTAAGCCGTTCTCTGTAATCTTGTAGATTTCTTCACCCTCCGGCAGATAGGGGCTTGAAACTAGTCTCGCGATCCGTGTTGATCCACTTTTTGGCTTGCGAAGGTAAACCCGCGTTTGACTTGTGTGTCCCACAATGTTCCCGCCAATCGGATGTATGGCGTCGCCGAAGAACTGATCCGGTTTAGCCATAACCTGATTCGTTACGATTGCCACGCAGTTAAACGCTCTTGCTAAAGAGATGAGTTTATGCATATGCTTGTTGAGTTTCTGCTGTCTGGGAGCTAGCATTTCTCTGCCCAGGTACTCATTTCGAAAGTGCGCGGTGAGAGAGTCAACGATTATTAGTTTTATATTGTTTTTCTTGATGATTTCATCAGCGTTTTCTAAAAGAAACATTTGATGATCAGAAGTGTAAGCTTCAGCATAAATGATGTTTTTTGCTACCTGCTGAGGATCCAAGCCTAAATGCTGGGCTATCTGCACTATACGTTCGAGCCTAAAGGTTGTCTCAGTGTCGAGGTAGAGTGCGCCGCCGCCTAAGCCGCCGCGTTCAGGAGGCAACTGCACGTTTACGCATAGCTGATGGCAAACCTGACTTTTGCCGCTATCACATTCGCCATAGAACTCCGTGATGGTTTGTGTTTCTAATCCGCCAGCCAATAGTGTGTCTAACGCTTGGATTCCGCTAGTCAAACGCTGAACAGCCTGTCTTGTCTTGAAAAGCTCGTCAGCCCTTACAAAGGAAAGACCCATCGTAGAACGTGCTGCACTAATTATTTGAAAAGCCTTCTTCTCGCTTACTCCTACCGGCTCAAGTTCTCGTATCGTAGCCATCGCTAACGATTCAACCGTGTGATAGCCGAGTTCCTGAAGTTTCTGTGCAGTTGCTGGACCAACCCCTGGAAGGTCTTCAATAAACTCGTATTTGCTCTTGGCCGACTCAGTTTCTTCTTCAGGCGCCTCTTCCATCATTTCTGGTTCCGCTCCTGGTTCAGGTTCAGCTGCTTCGGTTATGGCAGGTTCTTTTGCTTCCAACTTCTTTTCTTTCTTGTCGGGTACAGTTTCTTCTTCATGTTTTTCTTCTGTTAATTCTTCTACTAATTCCGGTTCTTTCGGTTCATCTTGTTTGACTGCTTCAACTGCTGGTTCAACGGCTTCATCGGCAGGTTGTTTTGCTTCTGACTCCTTTTCTTTCAAAATTTCAGGTTCAGTCATTTTTTTTCACGAGTGACCAATGGAATGATGTTTTTTAGTATTTAAAAGACAGGGAGAAACTGACGTGTGAGATAGGGGAGGGGTGAGTGAAAGTGAAACTGCCAAATTCACGCTTCAATTCTAATTTTAAGCCATTTATTGCCACTAATTCAATCAAATAAGCGCTAATATGCATTAATTTAGGTGAATAAATCCAAGCGGTAGAACTCCGCTGACGTTTGTCCTTGCTCCAAGTTTCCTCCCAAAGAGGCTTTCCCTTTACGATTTCTCGCTTCCCTGGCACAGAGCACGGTAAGCCTAAAGCCGCAAAAACGCTTTCTTCCGTCACTCCAGTAAATGCAATGCTGCGCGCTAGATAATTGACGGATTGTATCCTCCGAAGAGTCCCTATAACTTCGCTGTAATCGGCGTTGAACTTCTCGGAACAATTTAGCGCGCGAGAGGTGCATTAATCGACTTATGCATTAAAGATAAATTATGGTTTTCGTAAACGGATGAAGGATATCCAAGGCCTCAACTAATGAAACTAACTCTGACAGTTATTAAACTGAAAGGCTCTCAAAGGACTAATAATGGAAATAGACGATATCACATGCTGCACAACAACTTATGAAATACGAGTTCGGGTTTTACCTTTAAGCATATAAGCCTAAACTCAATAAGGAAATGTTGGGAGCCGCAAAATATTAATGAAAGGGTTTGTTGAAACACCTCCAGCAATTGTCGACTTGATGGTTGAGAAACTCTTCAAACATGGTCCTCCGTCACCCCACGAAACTATTCTTGACGCGGGATGTGGAACTGGCCCCTTTATAGAAGGAATAATTCGCTGGTGCAAAACTCACAATGTAGCGACCCCCAGAATTGTAGGCATAGAGCTGAATCGTCACCACAGTTCTATCGCTAAGGAAAAGTTCAGGAAATACCCATCTGTCCGCATAGAAAGAAAAGATTTCCTTCTTGACAATGTACCCAATAAAGAAACAATTTCCTATAATTATGCAATTAGCAACCCTCCCTACGTTCCAATCACTAAAATCTCAGAAAAAAAGAAGGAACGTTATCGAAGTTCGTATAAGGCTGCAAGGGGTCGCTTTGACCTCTATCTACTTTTCTTTGAACGAGCCTTCCAGCTTCTTAGACCAGGAGGAAGACTTGTTTTCATTACTCCCGAGAAATTCCTTTATGTAGAAACAGCTGCGCCCCTTCGAAGATTGATGTCTTCTAGAGAAATAGAAGAAATTCACCTTATGGATGAGAAAACATTTGGAAATTTAACAACATACCCTGCGATTACTACAATTGCAAATGAGGATATAAAAAAGCAAACTTGTTTGATTTCACGCCAGGGCCAAGCGGTGTTCTGTAATTTCCCCAAAGATGGTTCTCCATGGCGGTCTGATTCATCCAATACTCGGACTGGACACACACTAAAAGATATTTGTGAAAGGATTAGTTGCGGCGTAGCAACAGGCGCTGATGATATTTTTGTGAGAAAGAAGGAAGTACTGACCACAGAACTCAGATCATTCGCTTATCAAACAGTGTCTGGGCGCGAATTATCTTCCGAGGATTGGAAAACAGATATCACACAGTTCATGTTGATTCCATACGACCGAGAAGGTTGTCTTTTAAAGTCAGAAGAGCTCGGCTCTTTTCTCGATTATCTATCGAAACCTAAGAATCATAAGAAGCTTGAGAAGCGAACCTGCGTTGCTCGGGGTAAAACTTGGTATGCTTTTCACGAAAATCCACCGCTTAACACTATTTTGACTCCTAAGATATTATGCAAAGACATTACCAATCGACCACATTTCTGGATCGATAGAAAAGGGACGGTAATACCGCGGCATTCAGTATATTATCTCATTCCAAAGGATCCCGCGAAGATTGATGAAATAGTTCAGTATCTTAACTCAAATGAAGTCAAAAGCTGGCTGGAGAGCCACTGCCAGCGAGCTGCAAACGCATTCCTGCGAATGCAAAGTCATATTCTTAAACAGGTGCCTATAACTGAACAGTTGATGGAACGGCCCCTGCTTTCAGTCACATGTGAAGATCAGCCAGTTCAGGTCCAAGAAGGAAGGGAGTTTTAAGATGATTACGCCTTTTGATGATGTCATTGCCGACATTAAAAAACGCGGGTTCCATAACCACAGGTTGGAAGACCACTCGGACATTGTGGGTGAAGGTATTCTTAGAGATTTGCTGAAACGCTGCGAGACAATAAACAAGGATTTTGAAGCTGGTAAGATAAAGTATTGGCTCAATGTTCACACGCCCGGCGCGCGTCACCGAAAAATTGACTTACTTATAGGGGAAAGTAAACAAGGAATTGATGCGCCTGATCTAGATAAACTTCGTATATGTATTGAGAATAAATCCGTTGTTACCGCTCATCGAAACCGCGATGCACGATTTGATGACTTGAATGAGGCTCTCCAAGTTTTACACGAAGTTAAACCTGAAGCCGTTACGGTTGCTACAGTAATGATTGGGACAGCTGAAAGAGTTTTGAATGTCCCTGATAAAATCAAACCATTTTATAGAGGTCGCTTCCAAGAGTTTCAAAATTGTATTTTGCCCCGTTTTTCATCTGGCGACCAAAAATTGTGGAAAGAGTTCTCTTGGGCGATCTCGAATAATGCACCTAACGATCCATTAAAGACCTTGGCAAAATTCCGCAGCCTTCCGCAACGCCAACCTGGGCACACTCACATAACAGGCTACGATTTTGTTCTCTTAGTTCCAGTTTTCATCGATAACGTTAATTCTCCCATTGTCGCTCGCATAAATCAATTAGGAATCGATGTGGATAAAGACTACGAGGCAATGCTAAACCAAATTTGTAAGGCATATCAAGCACGATGGCATTTATAATTGGCTTTACAATTTGGCAACAATAGAAGAAGAAGGAACAAACGCTGGTTTAATCCCTCCCTCTATTACAGATCGGATTGAAAAGCAGATTAACGCTTAATCCAGTTTTCTGGACAAGACTTAAGTTCTGATATTTTCTCGAGCCAAAGTATTTCTTTCTACTTCATTCGTATCTCATTGCCTCTGCTGGTCGGGTTCTGGCTGCTCTCCATGCAGGGTACAGGCTTCCAAGAGCACCTAACAGTACAGCAACCCCCAATCCGAGCAGTACAAGTTCTGGGGTTATGGTTACGGAAATAGAAGCTGACGAAGCAGAGCCTATAGACACGCCTGCTGTTGATACAGTGCTGTTTCCAGCTTGAGTCGGATGCGGAAGCAGCAAGTTAGCTAGCGATGTCGCACCGACAGTGCCAATTACTATGCCAACAACGCCTGCGATAAAGCTCAACAGTACACCTTCAAGCATAAACTGCCCCAAAATCGCCATGCTACTGGCACCCAAGGCTTTCAAAGTTCCAATTTCGCGAGTTCGTTCGCGAACAGTGTACAACATTATGAATAGCACGATTGCGGCCACAACCACGGTGACAATGGCAATTTCCATGGTTCCAGTGCTTTGGATTTGGCTCATGGAAGCTTGCGCCATCTGAAGCTCCTCACTGGTCTGGGTTTGCATTTGAATCACTGAATCAACTAGGGAAGCAGCTATTGAAACAGATAGTTTAGGATATATTACGCCGATTTTCTCTGTGGCAACGCTCTGTACGTTGTTGACGTTGTCAACGAATACTTTGTAACTAGTTACATTTCCAATGTTGCTTGTTAGTGTCTGGGCGTCTGTTAGACTCATGTATGCAGCAGTCTCGTTGACTGGATCATAACCCTCAATGCCAACAACGTTAAAGTTTTGGCCAAGAATGCTAACCGTTCCACCTACGCCAACGCCAAAGTAATTTGCAACTCGCTCTTGTAGAACGACAACGCCGCCGTCACCAGCCTGCAAGTTACGCCCCGCCGTAATGTTGGAAGGCAGAAGCAAAGAGTACGTACTCAGAAGAGAAGCGTTATCCAACGGTATGCCATAAATGTTGTACGCGAAGCCGCTGTTATTTTCTGCTTGATCAAGTATGGGTATGACGGCAGTGACGTCTGAGATTGAAGTGAGATTGGTGTAATCTGTCTCATTCATAAGCGCGTTACCGGGAAGGTGGCAATCTATTTCGGTAGCCACCAAGTTTATTGTTGAATCAACTGTTTTTGTTGTTGCTGTTATGTCGTTAATGGTTTTTTGGGTGGTTGCTCTGCTTGCCGTTATGCTTGGTGGAATCGAAATTAACATTGCTAAAGCAAAGCTTAATACAACAATAACAAGGAGTGATCGGGTTTTTCTTCTTAAGATATTTCTGGTTGCTCTTGAGAGTATTCCCAATTACTTACCTCCTTCTTAAAAAATAAAAAAATGGTTAACCCAACTAGTTTTGTTGATGCGTGGTTTTCTTTGATTATTTTTGCCAAGTTTGGATTTTTCAGCTTTTTTCATTGCAATGATAACTATGGAGAGGACTATTATTGCAGAAACAAGCAGCGTGATAGTTAACGATTGGGCAGGAAATTCTGGAGTTGCTGGAGATGAAGAAGAGGTTGATCCTGTGTCGGTACCTATGCTAATCACCGAAACGGTACTGTTAGATCCGTTTGCAATGTAGGCGTATGCTCCGTTGGGGGTTATAGCAATGTCATAGGGGTGGGTCTCAAGGGGAAATGTCGCAGCAACTGAGTTCGTAACAGTGCTAACCACGGAAACCAAACCAACCATATTTTCACTATCTGCTTCTGTAACGTAGGCATATTCCCCGTTGGGGGTTAAAGCGACACCGTAAGGTGCGCTTAAACCAGTTATCGTCGTTGTTACCGTGTTGGTAGCAGTGTTTATTACTGAGACTGAATCGTTGCCCCAATTTGTAACATAGGCATATGCGCCGTCTGGGGTTATAGCCACACTCTGAGGACCGATTCCAACGGTTACCGTTGTAGCCACAGTGTTCGTAGACGTATTTATCACTGAAACTGTACCACTATATTCGTTAGCAACATAGGCATATTCTCCATTTGGAGTTAGAGCCACAGCGCAAGGTCCGTTTCCAACGGTTACCATTGTCGTTTCTGTGTTGGTAGCTGTACTTATCACCGAAACCTCACCGACGCTCACCTTATTTACAATCGCTTGTCCTGTAACGTAGGTATATTCACCGTTAGACGCTACAGCCACAGCCGTAGGGCTATCTCCAAGAGTTATCGTCGCTGTCACCTTATTTGTAGCAGTGCTTATCACCGCAACCGAGTTTTTACCTCCTTTTGTACCGGGGGAACTTGTAACGTAGGCATATTTGCCGTTAGGCGTTATAGCTATACCGTTAGAACCATCAACGTTTACTGTGGCCGTTACCTTATTTGTAGCTGTACTTATCACTGCAACATTATTTATCTCTGGAACATAGGAATATTTGCCATCTGGTGTTATAGCCAGAGCAAAAGCGTAGTGTGGAATAGTTATAGTCGCTGTTACTGTATTGGTAGCTTGAACTATCTGAGGCAACACTGCTAAACCACAGAGAAAGAAGGAGAGAAGGATACAACCAATGCTCAAAGCCTTAATTCTTCCTCGTTTCATTCCTGAGAGCTCTCCTTTGACTGTTGAGGAGTTACTTGTTGGACTAGTTTGTCTTCGCTTATTTTTCCCTCGCTTAGATACAACATGCGATTTGTCTGCGCCGCAACCTGCTCGTCGTGTGTTACCATTATGATTGTTGTGCCTTGTTTTTGGTTGAGGTCTGCCAGCAGCTTCACAATTTCCTGCTTGTTGGCCACATCCAAGTTTCCTGTGGGTTCATCAGCTAAAACTATCGCAGGGTCGTTGGCTAAAGCACGCGCAATGGCAACCCTCTGCTGCTCTCCTTGGCTTAACCGTTGAGGTCGATGTTGCTCTCGTCCAGATAGGCCTACAGTGGCGAGGAGTTGTTTGGCTCTTTCACCTCTTTGGCTTTGGAATTTGCCTGCAAGTTCCATAGCCAACTCGACATTTTCCCGGGCGTTAAGGTAGGGCAAAAGGTTGAAGTTCTGGAAGATGAAACCTATTTTGTCACGGCGTATTTTGTAAAGTTTTGATTCGGGGAGTTTTGCAATGTCTACGTTGTCGATCAGTACTTTGCCGCTTGACGCCTTGTCGATGCAGCCGATGACGTTGAGCAGAGTTGTTTTACCGCTGCCAGACGGACCCATGATGGCAGTGAACTCACGTCTTTGCACTTCAAGATTGAGGTTGGTTAGTGGCTGGATTTCTCGTTTGCCGAGTTTGTAGGTTTTGGTTAAGTTTTCAATTTCTAGTACTAAATCACTCATATCTCATGGCCTCCGCTGGATTGGTTCTGGCTGCCTTCCAGGCAGGATACAAGCTTCCAAGAGCACCAAATAACACGGCAACGCCAAATCCCAGCAGCATAGTTTCGGGAGTTATAGTTACAGAGATGAGATTATTTCCTCCGGGATTTCGCCCAATGGAAAATCCCCACGAACCAGCCGTTCCGCTTTCTATTGGGTGTGGTAGCAGAAGGTTGGCCAGTGGTGGTGCAACGAACACACTAATTGCTATAGCAACTACGGCAGCTATTACGCTGAGTATAACGCCTTCAAGCAAGAGCTGCCCAAGAATTGTTGCATTGCTAGCCCCCATTGCCTTAAGTGTTCCAATTTCCCTGGTTCTTTCCCGTACACTATAGAGCATTATGAATAGTATTATCGCTATGTCCGCGACGACGGCAATGCTTATTTCTACTTCACCGTTGCCTTGTATTTGGTTGAGGTTGTTTTGGGCTGTTTGTACCTGTTCGTCAATGCTAGTTTGTATTTCTTGTGCTGAGTTTTCCTGAGATAGACCTGCTGAAACTTGCATAGTCGGGTATATACTGGTGATTCGGGCTGAGACTGTTTCTACATTATCAACGTTATCAACGAATACTTTGAATGTTGTTTCTTGACCAGCCGTGTTAGTGAGAGCTTGGAGGTCAGCCAGGCTCAATGTGGCGTGTGCCGTTGCATTGAGTGCTTCTTGGCCTTCAATACCCACTACCGTAAAGTTTTTCCCTAAAATGTTAAAGTTTCTACCTACGCTGACATCAAACTTCTGTGCGAGATGCTCCTCTAGAATGATATCATTGTTGTCGCCTGCTTGAAGATTTCGCCCCTCAGTGATGTTGGCAGGTAGAAGCGACGGGTAACTGCTCAGCAAAGAAGCGTTATCTAACGGTATTCCATAAAGGTAAACCGGATAATTATCTTTGTATTCAGTTTGTTCTAGTATCGGCACAACATTGTTGACGTCTGGGATTGAGGTCAGATTGGCGTAATATGATTCGTTCATAAGCGGTTGTATTGCAGTACCGTGAAAGGTACCGGTAGCATTGGGAGGCGGCAAGTTTAATTGGATCGGAAGGCTGCAGTCTATTTCGGTTGCTGCTGCGCTTACCGTTGATTTAATGAAGTTGGCATTGTTGTTTAGGTCGTTGATTATTGTTTGGGTGGTTGCTTTGCCTGCGTTAATGCTTGGGGGCAGGATAATTACGAGTGTTAGAGCAAGGCTTAATGCGATGATTACTATTAGGGCTCTGGTTTTTCTTCTAGAGAGGTTTTTAGTTGCTCTGGTCAGTGTTCCCATTTTTTGTCCTCCTGATTACACCTACCACTATTGGTAGTAGGTCTTATAAGTCTTACCATCACTGATAGTAGGTGTGGTGAATTCAAAAAAGACCATCCATCAACTACAATGTAATTGTGGAAAAGTTAAAAGCCTACCATCGCTTATGGTACTTGAGGAAGCATAACGTCGTCAGACAAAAAAACAGCTGTGTCGCAGTATAACGTCGAAGGAAAACAATTAGAAGCCTTCTTAGGACCACTGGAAGCAAGCATACTCCAAGCGGTATGGTGCTCTAAGAAAAGACCCATCACTGTAAGAGAGGTACTAGACGAACTCAAAAAGAAAAAAGCCATAGCCTACACTACAGTCATGAATACCATGGATAGGCTCTATGAGAAGGGTGTGCTTGACCGAAAAATCGAGAAAAGCAAAGGCGGCGCCTACCTCTACTACGTTTACTGGCCCAAACTTGAAGAACAAAAATTCAAAGAAGACGCAGTCCGCCAAGTATTAAGCAGTCTCATAGACAACTTTGACGAGCTCGTCACCAGTTGCCTTGTCGAAAAAGCTGCAGCAAATGGTCAGCAGTTGGAAGCTCTGAAAGAAAAAATAGATAAAACGATAAAGGAAAAGAAGCAATGACCCACTTATGGTAGGCTTAAATGATTTTCTGTTTCAGATCTTTCAGCCATACTTCTTCTATTCGTTAGTGTTTCTCTCTTTAGCTTTTGTCGGTGTCAAGGTCTTTTTAAAATTTAACCCCTTCATATCGAGACGGCTTCAAAGCATCATATGGCTTACGCCGCTGTTCGTTCCAGTTTGCGTGTTATTGTTGTTCCAACCCCAAACACAAATAAGCACATCATCTTTTGTGCCTCAAATTTCAGTTCCAGTCGGCATGGGCGTTGCTTCTTCCGCCCCCAGCTTCTTCTCGTTCACAGGCTTACTGTGCATCAGTGGAGCTGTTGCAGCCACAGCTTATCTTGTTCTCATGATGTTTTTCGGAAGTAAAATAGCCCTCAAGCGCTTCCATGTTGTTATTATGGCTAAAGACGAGTATATGTCTCTTCAAGAAAAAGTCAAGGAAACCGCCCAGAAGCTCCGTATTTCTGATCCGAAAGTTGGCTTAATCGATGATTTACTGCCTAATGCCTTCACAGTTGGTTGTGGGCGAAATGCAGTGATAGTTTTCTCATTGGGCCTTCTAAACATGCTTGACCTCGATGAATTGACGGCTGTTGCGTCCCATGAATTAGCCCATGTCAAAGCAAGAGACTACGTCTTCAAAAGCACGACATATGCATTGAACATACTTTCCTTTTTTAACCCACTCTCATATTTCACGGCTTCCCAGTCTCAAAAGGAACGTGAGCTGCTTGCTGACCAGAAAGGTGCCGCTTTACTTGACAAACCTGGGCTGATGGCCAGCGTACTTACAAAGGTTCAAGCGGTGGTGCAGGAGTTTCCTAAGCTCAGTCTCGTAGATAGGCTTTCGTCAAGTCTGTTTCTTGTATCGCCTCTTGCTCATAGACCCGAAATACTTGCTACACACCCACA
>Ga0187852_1001271_pt1 | contig 24208 bp, 16 predicted proteins | sample June2016WEW_6_40_FD_134511 | JGI IMG/M metagenome (GOLD analysis project Ga0187852, IMG submission 134511) | Peatland microbial communities from SPRUCE experiment site at the Marcell Experimental Forest, Minnesota, USA - June2016WEW_6_40 | ecosystem: Environmental > Terrestrial > Soil > Wetlands...
CCGCGTCTGTGGAGCTGGCGCGCTGCCCGCAGATGGTGGCATTTGTTCCCGCCGCGCCGGCGGCGGCGCAACAGGATCATTCGGCGCTCGCCGATTTGGCGATTCCGCAGGGCGATGGCGATCGTGTTTATGGACAACCAACCGTCGCGCCCGGCGATTCGGGTTTCCGCGCGGTTCGAACCCGAGCGATTCTGCCCGCCGAGCAAAGCGCGCCGCTGCCCGCTCTGTCTTCTGCGCGTCAGACATTGGCGCCAAAGACCGAATCCGGCGATACGCCCGAGCGCGAAGTCGCATCGGCAGACGCCGCGTCGCGTGCAGTTCAACCCGTGCCCCATCCTTTTGCGCTTTTTGCGAAAGGATGGGAAACCCAAACCCGCGAATCGCTTTTGTCGCAGCAAGTTCCTCAACAGGTTCCGAGGGCAGAAATGCGGGATGCGGACTCCGCCGCTGCCAGCCAGCCCGAGATTGTAGTCCTCACGGCTTGGGAAGAGGTTGAAACTTCGCCGCGCCATGCCGGGATCGTTGCCGACTACGACACCGGCGCGGCCGCGCAGCCGCAATCCGACGGCGCGGCAAATCAAGACGGCGATGAATCGACTGTGCAGATCAGAGTTACGCGGCTGATCTTTTTCGTCGCGCCGCAGCCTAGAGCCACCAATTTCAATGCTCCTGCTGCGCACGGCCCCAGGCCGCAGCGCCCGACAGCTTTCAATTCCCGCCGGCCTCCCGCTCCGATAGCCCAGAGCGACTGGCTGGTCTTTGAACTTTGACCCGGGAACTTAAACCAGGCAACTTGAACGAGGAAAACTCAACCCAATGGAGATTGAAATGCTCATGACAACTAATTCATTAGTAGCAAGAGTGAAGAAGCTCGCAGTCCCTGCGGGCATTCTGGCAACGATTCTCTTCGTCGTTACCTTCGTCCTCGACCACAACAAGGCCCATGCGGCTGCAGCAGCCGCAGGTCCGCTCGACGACTCGAGCGTCTCCGCGCTCACCGCGCTCGACAACGCCGTGGAAGCCGTAGCTGCGCGCGTCACGCCCGCCGTGGTCAACGTGTCGGTGACTTCACGTGTCTCACCCGATGAGCAAGCCGGCGGCGAAGGTCGCGGCCACGGTCGCGGTCCGGACTTTGGCGGCATCGACCCCGAGGATCTTCCTCCCGGATTTCGTCAGTTCTTTTTTGGCCCCGGCGGGCCGGGCATGCAGGGAATGCGGCCGCAGCCCCAGATTGAGCATGGCGTAGGCAGCGGCGTCATCATCTCGCCGGACGGATATATCGTGACCAACGACCACGTAGTGGATGGCGCGACGGAGATGCGCGTTACGCTCGACGACCGGCGTGTCTTTACAGCCAAGCTGGTGGGCGTGGACAAGCTCAACGACCTCGCGGTCATCAAGATCGACGCCAAGGACCTGCCCAGCATTCCGTGGGGCGACTCGACGAGGCTGCATCCCGGCCAAACGGTGCTGGCCTTCGGCAGTCCCTTCGGCTACTTCCAGTTCTCGGTCACGCGCGGCATCGTCAGTGCGCTCAACCGCCCCAACCCTTACACCGACGACCCGCGCAAACCGGGCGACTTCATCCAGACCGACGCCGCCATCAATCCCGGCAACTCCGGCGGCCCGCTTGTGGATGCGCACGGCGAGCTGATCGGCATCGACACCTTCATCATCTCGAACAGTGGCTCCTTCGCCGGCGCCGGTTTCGCCATTCCCTCCGAAATCGCGAAGGCCTCGGTGGAGCAGATCATCAAAAGTGGCACGGTGCATCACGGCTATCTCGGCATCAGCATGAACGACGTAACGCCCGAGAACGCGCAGTTCTTCAACCTGCCTGACGCCATTGGCGCTGTCATCAGCCAGGTCACGCCTGACTCACCCGCAGCCCAAGCCGGACTCAAGAGCGGCGACGTGCTCCGCGAGCTGAACGGCAAGGAGATCGTGGACGGCCGCGCCTTGCAGGTTGCCGTCAGCGAAACTGCGCCGGGAACGGCGATCGACCTGGGCATACTGCGCGACGGCAAGCCCCAGACCGTCCATGTGACCGTGGGCGAGTTCCACAAAGCCAACACCGAGGAAGCCAGCAATGAGGGCCCGGGCGATCGGCGCGGACGGCTGGGACTGAAGGTCGCCGATCTCTCGCCCGACGTGCGCCAGCAGTACAACGTGCCGGACGAGGTGCATGGCGCGGCCATTCAGGATGTGCGCCCCGGAAGCCCGGCCGACAATGCGGGCCTCGCACCCGGCAATGTGATTCTCGAAGTCAATCGCCATCCCGTCACCGATGCCGATAACTTCGTGAGCCAGGTCCATGCCGTGCCGCAGGACAAGGACATTCTGCTGCTGGTTTGGTCGAACGGCGGCGCCAGCTACCGCGTTGTGCACCCGGAGCAGCATCCGCAGAGCGGAATGTGAGCAGGCAGCGGAGCCAGGTCTCTGGCCGCTTGAAGAAGAACCCTCGCGTGCCCCATCCTTTCCGTCCGCCGCGGCGGAGAAAGGATGGGGCAGCACAACTCAGGGCTGAGCCGCCGCGCTCGTCTTCGCGCCGAAGATCTGAGTAAACACGCTCAGATCGATCCCAAAGCCGAAGGTGAACCCTGCGTGTTCCTGGGTGACCGTGCTCAGCGATGTCCCCGACGCAACCGGCGTGTTGACCGTGAATCCATTCGGGAGCACGGTGCGATGCGCGCTGCCAAGGCCGGCTGTGAAATCGATGCCGCTCACGGGTTCCCAGTTGACGCCGACCATCGAGTTTCCCAGCGTCGAGACGGAAGTCGCAATCAGCACCGAAGGCCACAGGTTCTTTCCGTAGTTCGCAAATCCGTTGTGGCGTGGAAAGTAGTCGTGGCCCCAGGGAAACCAAACCAGGCCAGCCATCGCTGCCAGTTGCCACTGCGTCTGCTGCGTTTGCACGACACAGCCGTAACCCTGCGTGCTTACTGTCCCTGTCGTCGAGCCGCAGGTTGCTGTGTAGGTTCCGGAAGCGGAGGCGGGCGTCGCCGGCGTCGGCGAAGCCTGAACGGCATAGCTCGCTGTAGGTATGTGGATGAACATCGCGCCGCCCTCCAAGTTGAAGTTCGCCAGCCGGTGCACCTCCACCAGGATAGTCTTCACGGAATGAGCCGGAGTGCTGGTGCTGGCGGAAGAAGAGGTGGCAGGCACGTTCGTCGTCGCCGTCGCGGTAAATGTTCCACCCGCATTGGCGAGAGTAAACGGCGTGTAGCCGCGCTGCACCACGATGGAGATGCGGACGAAGGCATTCGAAGTCAGCGGCGGCAGCAGGTCCGTCTGTTCCACGCTCGACCGGAAGTACCACTCGTTCATGCGGTCGTAGAGTTCCGTGGTGTTCCTGTCGATTTCGCCCAGCTTGCCGCGTAGCGCGTCTAGATTGGCTAGGAGGACTTTGAGTGTGTCGCCGACGAAGCCTTCAAAACATTCTTTACTCATGGGTATCGGGTGGCCTAGGGCATAATTCACGTACAAATCCTTAAAGGCCGCGTCCCCAAGACGAACGCACGGACGATCGGGAGCGTCCGGTTGCATAAGCCCAAGGGCCGGAAGAGCGTTCCCGTACGACTCCCAGAAGTCATCGGCCTTATGCTTTTCGAACACGCTGCATAAGGGTTGATCGCCGGTGGAGGGAGTCCCGTTTGGAATGCCTAGACCCCTCAGAGCATTCTGGAGGTCAGTTACAAATTTACGGACTGGTTTCTTCTGGCCAGTCGGATCAAGAGGATCGGGCTGGTCTGAGATCGTCTTAATCTGACCAGCGCTCAGCGCGACGATCTGGGATGGAGTCCAATTGAGAAAGTCGCCGATACCGAGCTTGCTCAGATCGATTGCGCTGGGATTCGCCGGTTGAATGGTGGACTGATTGCGTTGACAGTTTGTTTGCTTCAAGGCCAGCGTTGCCAAGTCGAGAACACCGCTCAGGGTCGAGTAGTTGCCCAGCAGTGTAAGGCCATTTGAGGCGAACGATTGAGAGGTCAACGTGCTTGCGAGCGTCGAGATTTGCGCATTTATATTTTGAATGTCGGTCAAATGCTGATCGAAGGCGACTCCGTTGGCAGGATCTCCATCGTCGGTTTTCACTTCCTTTAGAATTACCCCAACGATGTAGTTAACTCCGTTCACCGAGCCGGGCGCGCTCCTGGCTTCTCTTCCTTCCTCCTGCCGCGCCCTCTGCGTCGCGGTTAGGTTTTCATCCTCAGTCGAATGATTGCCCGGTTGCGTCTGCTTCAGTGCCCGATCGAATAGGCTCTTGAATTCACTTGAACGTATTCCTTCGCTGTTGCCCTCAGCCTCGTCATAAGGCTGTCCCATAGTTCGGTCAATGAGCCGGCTGATCTCTACGGCATTCTTCTGAAGGCTGAAGAGCAGGAGCGCCACTTGCTTCCCCGACGCCGTGACCGTTGCCGGCGTGTAGACCGGAGGCTTGCCCGGCGTCTGGTCTTCGCTCAACGTGCCGGGAGTGATCCCGGAGATCGTGAGCGACGGCAGTTGCGCCGGCGCGCTCAGCCCCAGCCCTGGCTGCGTCGTGGTTCCCCCGGTGGCGCTGCCGCTCTGCAGCATGTCGAGCGTGCTCGAAAGACTCGCCGCCGGCGTTACCGGGGCCACTCCGCGAACATCCGCGCCTCCCTCGGGCACCCCGTTGGGGCTCGTGGTCACGGTAAGAACATCGGTAAAGTGCAGCCGGCACACTCGGACTGCGATCTTTTCCTTCGCATAGATGACGGGAAGAAAACTCCCATTCGGCACGATAATGTGGGCTTGGTTGCTCAGGCCGCGATTCTCGAAAGCGCGGTGGTAGTCGCTCCAGGAAGTCAGGCCGTGGAACTGGACTTTCGGATCCTGGCTGGCGTTGTATTCGATGACCACATAATCGCCGGTCACGATGGGGCGCCTCGTTTGATACTTAGGCACATTCAGCGTTTCATGCTGAACGTCGTTTTCCTTAGACTCATCGAACGGCGGGCCGGCGCTGGGCGAAACCGCGTCCGCCGTCAGGTTCGTGCCGGCCGGAACAACCGGGCAAACACCCGGCTGGGCAGCCGCTGCCGCCAGAAAATAGCTGAAGAAAGATACCAACGACGCAAAACGCAGAATCTTGCGGGTCATGAACGCACCTCGTGGCGGGAAGCCACCAATACGGTTCGAGAAGCTCACCTGAAATCCCAGACACAGGCTAAATGGCCGGTCGCAGAGTTTCCCAGTTCCGGCGGTGCCCTGCTGCGCGATTCTTCAGGGCTCTGTGCTGCGGCAAACCAGCCTGCCACACAACGCAGGGCGAATTCGAGCCATCGGAGCCCACGGGGAAGGGGAAAAACTGACTGTGACCGTAGGGCGCAAGCCACGCGGGGTCAAGTTACGATCAGACAATGTCCGTTCGTAACCGGTTACCGTCCCGATTGATCCGGTAACAGAATGCGGCCACCGTGTTCCAACCTCTTCCGCGTTTCTTCAGGGATATAAGTGGGAAACCGCGCCACTGTCGATTCGCCGCATCGATCGGCGGGGCGGGACTGGCCAGGGGGTCTCATGCCGGCTGCCGGAGAAGATGGACAAGATCGGCAAGGGAAAAACTTCTTCCTCTGTGGCCCGGCATTTTCCTGCACATTGCGTCGCAGCGAGAATCGTAAGCTATTGAATGTAAAAGATATTAGTTTGGATCATGAATTGCATACACCCTGGGCAAGTTCAGTTTATGGGCCACTCCCCGTGTCCGCAGGTGCGATGTGCAACGGATCCAACCGCGGTTCGCTCCTTCAGCAGATCACTCCTTCATTGGAGGGCGGGAGGAGGCGGAGATCCTTGAACTGAGCAGCAAGTGAGAGCAGCAATCCCCCTGCCCGAGACTTTTCTTCGTCTCAACTCTCAATCTTGAAACTCAACCGGCCCCTGAAAAGGCTAACTTCTCGATTGCTGCATGGCGGTCGCAGAGGTGGATCGAGGCCGTCCGAACTTAGGAGGATGGAGATGAAGAAAGTCTTCTTTGCATCTGCCGCAATGGCAATCACAATTGCGCTAACCCCAACTGCGTTCGCCGACTCGATGGCCCTGAATCACTATGCGGATAAGTACGCCCTGACGTCGAATAACCCGGCTGACCAAGGGAATGTGGTGATCGATAACGCCTACATTGAGAACACGTCAGCGGGCAAGGACCTTGTCATCACCGGCTTTGAGTTCCTTCTCGGCGGCTCGGGGTACAGCGCCAGCGACGGTCTGCCCGAGGGCGGAGGTTCCGGCTGGACATATTCGCTAGGTGCGGGTGCTTTTGGGGATGAACAGGGCACCTCGTGGTCGAAGAACACGAGCCCCGATGTTGGCGATGCAGTGAAGCCTCGCAGCGGACATACAGCCGAAGATTACCTCAGCAGCGTGGAACTGATTTCAACCGAACCGAACGCTTGCTCCATAGGCGAGACACTTGATCCGGGTCAGTCTTGCGATGTTGCCATAGAGGTGACGGTCAACTACGGGAGCGCGCCTGGCAAATCATCCGATACTGCCATTTGGGGCTATGCAGAGGGAAACGAGGGAACCGGCACCCTGAACTCGAAGAACGTGTGGAAACACGGCAACACCGCTGTGGACAACGCCATGGTTGAGAACATCCACATCGAAGTGGCTCCCACCCCCGAGCCTCGCTCATTAGTTCTGCTCGGCTCGGGCTTCGGCCTCGTCGGCCTTCTGGTCTTCCTGCGCCACCGCCGTGCGGCCTCTCATCATACGATTGCCTGACCGCGGCAACTCAATCTTCGTAGCCCTGAGCTTTGTCTCGATCCGCCGGCCTTCGCGATGCGCGAAGGCCGGTTTTTCATGCCGATGTCGAATTCGCTACTGGCTCCTTCGCTGCTTCAAGTTCCGCAGCCATTTGGCGACGCCGAGGGTCAGCAGCAGTCCGCCGAAGGGCAGGCACATCAGGGCAACGATGAGCGCGAACCAGCCGACATTCGTGCTGGCGCCGTTGCGGGAGTAGCCGCCGAGCACGGTCGCCAGCAGGAATATGCAAAGGAGCCCCGCGCCGACCATCGCGCTACCCCACTGCAAAAGTTGGCGCGTGCCGTCGTCCGGCTGAGCTTGACGATTCGGTCCGGATGTTGGTGGGTGCGCCGTCATGCGCTCTTATCCTTTCGCGGCAGCCAACATGGCATACACGATAATCCCGGTGACCGACACGTAAAGCCAGATGGGGAACGTCCAGCGAGCCACCTTGCGATGGATGGGGATGCGTCCGGTCAGAGAGAAAAAGAAAGTAACGAGCACCAGCGGCAGGGCCACCATGGAGAGCAACACGTGGCTCACCATGATCGTCAGGTAGATGATGCGCACGACGCTGTGGCCGGGGTAATGGCTCTCACCGTGCAGCGCATAATTGCCGATGTAGCTGACCAGGAACAACGTGGAAAACGCGAAGGCAGTGATCATGGCCCGGCGGTGCGCCTTGATGCGGTGCGCGCGGACGAAGCGGTAGCCCATAAGCAGGGCCGCGGCTGCACAGCCATTCAGGATCGCATCGAGCGATGGGAGAAATGCGAGCTCGTTGCCGGTCACATCCAAAGCAGGGTGATAGTAAATCAGCCAGAATAGAAAGAGCGAAGCCGCGGCGCTGATCAAGAGAATAGCGGCGACGGCCGGTGCCGTGCCGTAGCGGGGAGCAGACGTGGATGCGCTAGTGGTCATAGTATCCTCGAATCCAGCCCACTCCCATCCGGCTCAGCAGATACGCGGCCCCCAGCGTTCCAACGACGGCGATGGCAGTTGCGCTCGCCACATGGGCTACGACCTTCAGAAAGTCCGTAAGTTCCGTACCGACGAAACGAAGGTGTATCGCCAGATTTGCTATAAGAGCAATTTCAATCAAGAGGCATACCACAAAATACGTCAGGCTCCGCTGGTGCGCGTCCCGCACGAGTCTTGCAAGAGAGGGAACACCATATTTGCCGCTGTACATCGCGGCCCAACCTAGGTACTTCAAGAAGCAAAACGCGCCAAGCAAGGTTAGCAGAAGGCTAATTGTGGGTTGTTGCCAACTTAAGGACCGGCGAGCCTCAGATCCATTTAAACGTTTCATCGGACCGCTACCCCCTCGCCTTCGCGCAGAGCATGAGCGTGGTAAACAGCAGCGGCAGATAAAGCACGCTCACCTTGAGCAGATCGCGGGCTAACATATGGCTTTCGTCTTCCGTCTTTACGCGCAGAATGCGTGCGAAGCGCAGCGTGTACGCGAGATACATCAGGCCCAGCGCAGTTGCCGGAATTGCGTAGACCGCGCCTGTCACGCCGAGCCGCCACGGCGCCAGGCTCACGGGAATCATCAGCCCTGCGTAGAAGACCGCTTCGACAACGGTGGACCATCCGTCGGGCTGGACGACGGGCAACATGCGGATGCCAGCGCGCGCGTACTCGTCGCGGTAAAGCCAGGCAATCGACATGAAGTGCGGAAACTGCCAGACGAACAGGATGGCGAACAGCGACACGGCGGGCCATTCGATGCGGCCGCGCGCCGCGGTCCAGCCCAGCATCGGCCCCATGGCGCCGGGGAACGCGCCGATAAACGTGGCCAGCGAAGTGACGCGCTTGAGCGGCGTGTAGATGGCGACGTAGGTGAAGGCCGTGAGCAGCGCCAGTGCGACCGTGAGCAGATTGGTGCGCAGGGCGAGCCATGCCGCGCCCAGAGCGATCGCGCCCATGCCGGCAAGAATTCCCACCGCGAGCGGAAAGCGGCCCGAAGCCAGCGGCCGGTTGGCGGTGCGCGCCATGCGCGCGTCGGTGGAGCGTTCGAGAGCCTGGTTCAGCGCGCCCGCGCCAGCGGAAACGAGGCCGATGCCGAGCAGCACATCGAGCAGGCCGCGCTGCATCGTCGAGATGCCAGACTGCATCGAGCCCAGATAGAAACCGCCCCAGCCGGTGACCAGCACCAGCCCGACCACCTTCACTTTGAAGAGCTCGCGGAGATCGTGGATGAGCAGAGCCGTCGCGCCGGGCATTGGCGCGTGCAGGGAGTGCGCAAGCGGCGAGCCGTCACCACCATGAGTGGCAACGAGCGGAGCCGGAGCGGCGGCCTGGGAGGAAGCAGTCATGGAGATGGCAGAGGATCGCGGTAGCGATGCGAAGACAAGGCGACCTCAGTTTGATCATAGCAAGCGGATGAGCGAGCGAGAGAGCGGATCAGCAAGCCAGTCGCGCACCGGCGATGCCGATACGCCTCGAATGAAATAGGCCGTTCGCCTCTTTGCAGGTTGGCGTCGCTCCGCAATCCGCTGCGGCGGACAAGTTGGCGAGTCGGCAGGACGGCAAGTAGCGCGGAGCTGGCAACGCCATCCATTCGGTCGGCGTGGACGCCGGGCCGTACAGCCGGTCATCCACCCCAACGAACACAAGTCGTTCGTTGGGGACCACGGTGAGGAGACTGGCGGTACAGAGGGTCAGGAGGCAGGCGGTACACGGGACGCGCCAAGGGGCAGCCCATGTAAAATGAAACCAACCGGATGATGCATTCCCCTCCAGCGGCTGCCCCTCAGGCTTCCCGCGCCGCGCGGGAGAAGGAGTCGCGGGCATCCGCAACCCTCGATCAACCAGAGCCGACAATCGAAAAACAAGCTCCGCTTATTCGGGTCGAAGGGCTGTGCAAGTCCTATCGCACGGCACGCGGGGAGCTGGTCCTTTTCCAGCATCTGAACCTCGCGGTCGAGGCCGGCGAAATGGTGGCGATTGTGGGCCAGTCGGGCGCGGGGAAGAGCACACTTTTGCACATTCTGGGCGCGCTTGATGGGCCTTCCGCGGGAACGGTATACTGCGCCTCAACCAACATAGCCTCGCTCTCCCTGCGAGAGGCGGCAGCCTTTCGCAACCGCGAGATCGGCTACGTCTGGCAGTTTCATTATTTACTGCCCGAGTTTACGGCCGAAGAGAACGTGGCCATGCCACTCCTGGCGCGCGGCATGAGCCCGTACGAAGCCAAGAAAATAGCGGCGAAGTGGCTGAGAGAGGTGGACTTGGAGGATCGCGGAGCGCACAGGCCGGGCGAGCTTTCGGGCGGCGAGCAGCAGCGCGTGGCCCTGGCCCGCGCACTGGTGTGCAGCCCGCGTCTGCTCCTTGCCGACGAGCCCACGGGCGACCTTGACGGCGCCACGGCGGGCCGCGTCTTTGAGTTGATTGAGCGGCTGCACCGAGATCATGGGTTGACGTCCATTCTGGTCACGCACAATATGGAACTGGCCCAACGATGTACACGGATTCTTTGTCTCGCCAACGGAAGGCTGACGCAGCTCACAGACGCCGCCCAGCCGGCATCCTAACCTGTAACACTCTTGCGGAATTGCATCATTTTCCGCGTTTCTTGAGTCTTATAAAGTAGAGCCCGGGAGAGTTTTCCTTAGGCGGGCTCGAGAGGTTGGGATGGAAGTCAGCCGGAGCGGCAAAGCCGGCCGACGGTAAGGGTTGAAGCTGGCCCCGCACCATCCAAAGGGGCCGTTCGGAGAGGGGGTTCTCATTTATGAATCCTCCGGCGGCGAAGCAACGGGAAGGGCGCGCGCCCGAGGGCCGAAGCCGGGGACACCGGACGGCAACTTCGGCGGGCAGCCTGGATTGAGGGAGCACATCATGTTCGAACGGTATACGGAGAAGGCGCGGCGCGTGATCTTCTTCGCGCGGTACGAGGCCAGCCAGTTCGGCTCGCCTTACATCGAGACCGAGCACCTGCTGCTGGGTCTGCTGCGCGAAGACAAAGCCTTGACCAATCGATTTCTCCGCTCGCATGCCTCGGTGGAGTCGATCCGCAAGCAAATTGAAGCCCACACCACGATTCGCGAGAAGGTGTCAACCAGCGTCGACCTCCCGCTCTCGAACGAGTGCAAGCGGGTGCTGGCCTACGCCGCGGAAGAAGCGGAACGCCTGGGCCACAAGCACATCGGAACCGAACATCTGCTCCTGGGCCTGTTGCGCGAAGAGAAATGCTTTGCCTCGGAGATTCTGCAGGAGCGCGGCTTGAAACTGGCGCAGATTCGCGACGAGCTGGCGCGCGTGACGCAGGAAAAAACTCCACCGCAACAGCGGCAGCGCGAGTCGAGTTTGCTGGCCGAGTTCAGCCGCGACCTGACCCAGGCCGCGATGGACGGGCAGCTCGATCCCCTGGTCGGCCGCGAGGGGGAACTCGAGCGCGCCATTCAGATTCTCTGCCGCCGCACCAAAAACAACCCGGTATTGATCGGCGAGCCCGGCGTGGGCAAGACCGCGATCGTCGAAGGCCTCGCCCAGCGCATCGCCGACGGCGAGGTGCCAAGCTTCCTCGCGGACAAGCGCGTGCTCGGGCTCGATCTCTCGCTGATCGTAGCCGGAACCAAGTACCGCGGGCAGTTCGAGGAGCGGCTCAAGACCATCATGAAAGAGCTGATGGAGAATCAGAACTCCATCGTCTTTATCGACGAGCTGCACACGCTGGTGGGCGCAGGATCGGCAGAGGGTTCGCTGGACGCGGCTAACATCCTCAAGCCGGCGCTCTCGCGCGGCGAGATCCAGTGCATCGGCGCCACCACGCCGGGCGAGTATCGCAAATCGATCGAGAAGGACCGCTCGCTGGAGCGGCGCTTCCAGGCCGTAAAAGTGCCGCCGCCGAACGAGGCCGACGCGATCAAGATCATCATGGGCATCAAGGATCGCTACGAGAAGTTCCACGCGGTCAGCTACACGGATGCGGCGGTGGAGTTCGCCGTCTCGCACTCGAATCGCTACATCCCCGACCGCTTTTTGCCCGACAAGGCAATCGATTTGATCGATGAAGCCGGCGCGCGCGTCAAGCTGCGCCAGACCTCGCTGCCCGAGGAGATCACCGAAGTGCAGAAGCGCATCAAGTTCATCGTGCACCGCATGGATTCGGCGATCGCCAATCACGAGTTCGAGAAGGCCCGCTTCTACTCCGACGAGGAGCGCAAGGAGCGCGAGAACCTGCGCGCCCTGCGCGACAAGTATCACCTCGACGACTCGGCCGCGGGCATCGTGACGCGCGAGGACATCGAAGACGTGGTCAGCCGCTGGACCGGCGTGCCCGTCACCAGCATCAAGGAAGAGGAGACGCAGAAACTGCTGCGCGTCGAAGAAGAGCTGCACAAGCGCGTCATCTCGCAGGACAAGGCGATCTCGGCCCTGGCGCGCGCCATTCGCCGCAGCCGCGCGGGACTCAAGTCGCCGCACCGGCCCATCGGTTCGTTCCTTTTCCTGGGACCGACGGGCGTGGGCAAAACAGAAATGGCGCGCACCCTGGCCAACTTCCTCTTCGGCTCCGACAAGGCGCTCATCCGCTTCGATATGTCGGAGTTCATGGAGAAGCACTCGGTCTCGAAGCTCATCGGCTCGCCTCCGGGCTACGTGGGCTACGAGGAGGGCGGCCAGCTCACCGAGCGCGTCAAGCGTTCGCCGTATTCGGTGGTTCTGCTCGACGAGATCGAGAAGGCCCATCCGGATGTCTTCAACATTCTTCTGCAGGTATTCGAGGACGGCCAATTGACCGACGGCCTGGGCAATACCGTCGACTTCAAGAACACCATCCTCATCATGACCTCGAACATCGGCGCGCGGCACCTGATGAAGAGGCAGGGCCTCGGCTTCCAGAGCGAGCGCGAAGACCTGGTGAGCGAAAAGGTCGAGGAACTGGTGAGGAACGAGGTCAAGAAGACCTTCAATCCCGAGTTTCTCAACCGCCTCGACGAGGTGATCCTCTTCCAGTCGCTTTCCGATGGGGACCTCATCCAGATCGTCGAGCTGCTGGTGCAGCAGTTGAACTTGAACCTGGCGCAGAAATCGATCACCATCTCGGTGACCGAGGACGCGAAGAAGTGGATTCTCGATAAGACGCTCACCGACCGCAGCTACGGCGCGCGTCCTTTGCGCCGCGCCCTGCAGCGCTTTGTCGAGGACCCGCTTTCCGAGGCGCTGATTGCCGGGCAGATTCCCGAGCGGCCGGCGTTCCTCGAGGTCTACCTCGACCAGAACCAGCTCTTCTATCGCCCCGTGAGCAAAGACGAGGCGGGCAGCGAGGAGAAGGCTGCCGGAGTGCTGCTGTCGAGCAACTGAACTCATCCAAAACCAAAAGAAAACGCCCCCGATCTTCGGGGGCGTTTCTGTGTGCCACGTCTTGCCGGGAACCTTTCCTTTCTTAATTGATCGCAATGGTCAGCGTGTTCGAGGCCGGCCCGCCGGGATTGGTGGCGACCACCGAAGCGCTTCCGGCACTGGTAAGATCGCTGGCCGGGATGTCCACCGTCACGTGGTCTGAGTCCACCACGGTCGTGGTTCGGTAGCTGCCGTTCCACGTAACCGCGACGCCCGGCGCGAAACCGGAGCCTGTTAACGTGAGCACCGTATTGCCTGAGCCATGTGTTAGCGACGCCGAAGAGCTTGAGCTCAACGTGGCTGCGGAGTTCGAGCCAAGCAATTGCGGCGTCACGAACGGGCCTTCGATCAAAATCAGCACTGAGGTCGCCGTTGGACTGACAGCTGACTCCGGTACGGACAAGAGCGCAAGACCGGACTGACCAAACCGGAACATTGTCCAGGTGGATTCGATGTTCGACGCCGATGCGGGCATCACAATCGTGTTTTCCGGCAGATAAGTTGTCGTGTTGAAGCTCGCCAGCCCATATTCCCACGTTCCGGCAGCGTTCTCCATCATCACAAAGTCCTGTTGTGTGGAAGGATCGGCGACGGCGCCGACTCCATATTCCGAGATCCCCTGCGCATAAAACTCGGGCAGCGCAAGGACGGCAATCTGCGAAGGAGGCGTCGTGGACGGATTGGCGATTCCGCCCGCGCCTCCGTAGACCAGGCCACCCGCAAGATCGAAGCCTCCGTTGAATCCACCCATACCGTTCAGGGTTGTGCCGTCGATCAGTGTTAGGCCGGTCGAGTTGATGCTGTAGCGGTAGAATTCAGCGCCCGTAGTCTGGCTGTCGTAGGCATACAGCTCCGTCGGACTCGCGAAAACGGGATCGACCCCGGCATAGATTCCCGACAGATTGGGCCGGAATGTCCCTGTACTGCCGCTGATGTCAAAGATTCCGAAATTGCCCCACGTGTTCGTGAAATCCATCGCCAAAGTGGAATCGGTGCCGGGCATCGCCGCCAGGTAAGTTGGGGTGACATCGGACGAATCGTATTGAATGGGAATGGTCGCGACCACGGTTTGATGAACGAGATCGAATTGCGCGAGGCTGTCGGAACCTGCGAGCCCGACATAGAGATAGTTGCCGTCGGATGTCTCGGCCATGACTGTAGGTTGGCTGCCGATGGGGATGGGAGATCCCACCGTACCTGTTACTGGGCTAATCGCCACGATCGAGTTTCCGGGCACGGTGGTTGAGGCACTGGGAATGGTGGCGTAGATCTGTTGCGAGAACGGGTCGAAGAGAATACTGTTCGCGGTCACGTTCACCACGCCGTAGATGGTGAGCGACGTCACTTGCGAGGTCCCTCCGCCGGGAGACGGATTGGTCACGGTGATGGCAGCCCATCCGTATTTTGTGACCTGGTCTGCATTCACAGTCGCGGTCAATTCGGTCGAGCTCTCATAGGAGGTGCTGAGCGCCGTGCCGTTGAGATTAACCGTGGAGGCCGAATTGAAGCCGGTACCCGTGACCGTCAGCGTGAATTCACTTGAGCCGGCCTGCACGAACGACGGAGAGATGGAGGACATTACCGGCGCCATGGCGAAGAAGCTGCCTGTTACCGTTGTACTGCTGGTCGATTCGTCATCGCTCAGTACAGGATCGTAACTGACGGAGGTGACCGAGGCCGAGCCCGCAACGGTTTGGGCATCGGTGGGCGTTACGCTCACCGTAACCGTGGCGCTTGCGCCATTTGCCAGATCCCCGAGATCGCATGTGAACGTGACTCCCGTTCCGCAGCTGCCCTGGCTCGCCGTGATGCTGTTTACGATCAACGATGAATCCAGTGTCAGTGCCAGGGTTGCCCTTTGCGCCGGGTTCGGTCCCAGGTTGTTGACGGTTGCCGTATACGAGAACGCGCCGCCCGTGGTCGCCGCCTTTGGAGCGTTCAAAGATACCGAGAGATCGGCCGGAGAAGACGACAGATTCTGGACTACCGGCGACTGGAAGATGAAAATCTGCGCCGGCGTGTTGATGGCAAGGCCATTCTGACCCCATCGCACGATCCTTCCCAGGGCACCACTGCTCGCGCCGCTGAAAGGAATATTGCCTGAGGGATTGAATGTGCTCTCACTGAAGGCCAACACGGCCGACGTGCCGCTCGAACTCGCTGACGTCCCGATAAATGCAAGTCCCAGCGTCGAGTCCGACACAACCGGCCCCGTGGCTGGCGACGATGCGGTCGCATAGAAAGTGCCTTCGAGATTCCCAGTCGATGCATTCAGAACGACGCCGTTGGGTAAGTAGAGATTGCCGTTGTCGTACTGAATGTAGCCTGAAACCACCGTTGAGTAAATGTTGCTGCCGGCGGTGATCCCCGAAGGACCGACGGTGAGCGCTTCGACGCCCTCGAATGGCGAGGCGCTTATATAGAGGGTCGAAGCGGATCCGCCAAAGCTGAGGGAGCCGGAGTTTTGATCGAAGTAGGTATTGATTAGGCCTGATGAATTGAGCGATCGCGCCACACCAGAGTCGTAGATTGACACAATTCCATCCGTAGAGAGGACGGCCACGGAATTTGGCAATCCTGGAACGGCGGCGAGGGCGGCAGCGGTGTAGGGCGGGTTGTAGACGCCGCTTCCGCCGCCCAGCGAAAACTGGTTCACGACCGTCCCGCTGCCGAGGTTGACCTGGGCAACGACTCCGGCGCCATCGATACCTATAAAGAGCTGTGTGTGATCCGTAGAGAGCGCCAGTTTATTCGGGTTACTGCCAACCCAAATCTGCCGATTCACATTTCCAGTTACGGGATCGATGCCAATCACAGAGTTGCCCATGCTCGCCGCCGAGCCGGGCACCGAAGCGTAGATCAACCCGTCGGCCGGGTTATAGACGATGTCGTTATTCGTAATTCCGAGGTACGTGGAGAAGACGAGCGGCGCGGTAGTGCCTCCGCCCGGGGCCGGCGTGGTGACGGTGACGTTGAGACTGCTCTGCAGCGTGAAAACCGAGGCCGGTATCGTAGCCGTCAATTCCGTCGAACTGACGTATTGCGCAGCGATGTTGGTTCCGTTGACTGCGACAGTCGAGTTTGGGTTGAAACCGGTGCCTGAAAGAGTGATCGCCGTGGCGGTGTTGACGGGGCCGCTGCTGGGGTAGATCGAAGTGAGCGTAGGCGGCGGCGGGTTTGTAATGGGGACCGTAACAGCGTTCGACGCTTGCGTCGATGTCGTGCTGGTCACGGTCACAGTTGCGTTGCCCAATGAGGTCAGAAGGCTGGCCGGCACTTGAGCGATGAGTTCCTGACTCGCACCGATAAAGACCGCGGTAGTGAGTGCAACACCATTCCATTGAACGGTCCCTGTCACCACATAGGATCCCGTGCCGACCTGTTGCATGAAATTGGAGCCGTACACGTAAAGATAGGTTGCCCCCGACCCAGCCACGAATTGTGTCGGCGAAACCGACGTAATCACAGGCGCAGATGTCGGGGTGAGCACAGGAAGATAGCCAGCTTGCGCCGTGCCTCCGTCTGGCAGCGGATTTGAGACCGCCAAAGTATTGACTGAAGTGGCCGTTTGGCTCGCAAACGAAAACGTCAACTGCGTCGGGCTCACGTATGTCGTCGTTACGGCGGTGCCGTTCAACAGCACCGTCGAGGTCCCAACAAAACCCGTTCCTGTGATCGTGACCGTCGTCGCACCTGCGCCAGTCAGTACAGCAGCAGGGCTGATCGAGCTCACCGTTGGCATGGGATTGTTGACCTGAAGATTAACCGGCGTCCCCGTCCCGCTGCTCGCTGAGCCATTGAACGCGGCCACGGACAACGTGCCACCGCTCGCAATCTGCGATGCAGAGACGGTGGCCGTGACTTGCGAACTGCTCACATAGGTCGTGGGATCGGAAACGCCCCCCACCTGCACTGTGGTGCTGTTGATAAACCCGGAGCCATTCACCGTCAGCGTAAGAGGGCCGACCCCAGCAGTCACAGTTGCTGGACTGATGGAGCTGACGGTTGGAGCCTGTTCCGAACCTCCACCACCCCCGCCCGTTCCGGTTCCTCCGCCGGAGGAACCGCCGCAGCTGGTAAGGAGCACACAAGAACCAAGGAAAACAACGGCAGAAAAACTCTGAGATTTCATTTGCGGAACAGTATAGATCGGATTTAGGAAAAAGAAAGTGAAAAGCGGCACGGTCCAGGCGGCCGCAATCTCTTGCTCTGTGTGAACGGAATCACATGCGTCGGACTACAGATTGCTTTCAGCCGATTCCGCCGATGCGGCGCTCTCCAGGGGCAGAACCGGCGCCGCCACGGGCGCAAACGGCTGCAGCAACTGCCCTATCAGTCCGGGCTCGACAGGGCCGTCGATTCCGTACTCCTTGGACCACTGTTTCCTCGGCATGTACCAGCTTCCGAAGAGCAGATCCACGAAGGGCAGCATGGTTGCGTAATTTCTGTTCACATGATTGCGCCACGCTTCAAGAGCTCGGAAAGACCGGTTCACTTCGCTCCGGGAACTCGATGCGCGCGAGTCAGGGTACAGCACATCTTGTCCGATCTTCCGTGGAGCGCTTGTTGGCATCGGCCACGGCGCGAGAGTGGAGATGGACGGCGCTCCGCATGGGGAGATCGTTTACGATGGCAAGGAAGCCCAAAGAACTGTCAAGTAAGCTGCCACTGCGACGCTTTGGCAAATCGAGATGGGGCGCAGCACGCAGGCCCGTTGCACTGCCAAGGAGACCGCTATGATGCAATCGAAACTCGCGCTTCTGCCGGCTACGCGGGGCATTTCTCTGGCCGCGAGCGCGCAATCGGAAGGCCCCTCAAGCCGGTCTCGCCACCCTCAGAATCGACGGCGCGAAAATCACGAACTCGTTCAAGTAAGAACGAAAGGATTGCACGCATGATGCACCGCTATTTCCGTGTCGCCGCAGCCGCGGTTTTTTTGCTCCTTGCGCAACTCATTGCGTTCGCGCAGCCTACACCCGGCCAGGCGACTCCGGCGGGTGCGGCCGCGCAGACTATGCCCTTTGTGAGCACCATCTTCGGCGACAACATGGTTCTCCAGCGCGGCAAGCCCGACACCATCTGGGGCTGGTCCGATCCCGGTGACATCGTACGCGTCCAGATCGGCGGCAATACCGCAACCGGCACGGCCGGCCCCGACCGCCGCTGGCAAGTCAGCATCCAGCCGCCCGCGCCCGGCGGACCTTACACCGTGAAGATCGCCGGCCATCAGAACGTGGAACTGCACAACGTCCTCGTCGGCGATGTCTGGCTCTGCGGTGGGCAGTCCAACATGAGCCTGACCCTTCCGTTCACCCGAAATGCCGACGAGGTAATCAAGGCTGCCAACTATCCCGAGATTCGCTTCTTCACTGTCCAGGGTCATGCCGCCTATCACGAGGTCAGCGTCATCGCAGGCGACTGGCGTGTGGTCTCGCCCGACACCGCAAGCTGGATCTCCGCCGTTGGCTACTACTTCACGCGCAAGGTCCAGCAGGAGATTCACGTCCCCATCGGCCTCGTCGTCGACGCCGTCGGCGGCACTCCCGCCGAGGCCTGGGCCAGCGAAGCCTCCCTGCGGACCCTCCACGATTTCGACGTGCCGCTCGACCAGCTTGACCTGCTCCGATCCGAAGGCGCGCCCGAATACGGCGACTACGTCATGCACTGGTACGACGATTACGACATCGGCGAGAGGTACCACTGGGAGACTCCCGGCTTCGACGACTCCGGCTGGAAACAGGTCACGGTCCCCGGCGGATTCGCCGAGCTCGGCGTGCCCGATACGCCGGCCGTCGTCTGGTTCCGTAGGGAGATCACTCTGCCCGATCCGCTGCCGGCCGGGCAAGCCATGCTGCACCTAGGCGAAATCGAGCGCATGGACACGGTCTACATCAATGGCCAATGGGCCGGAGCCAGCGCATGGGTCGAGAACCCGCGCGTCTATCCGGCAAACGGCCTCAAGCCCGGCCGCAACGTCATCACCATACGGGTTCTCAAGATCAACCCCGTTGGCGGCTTTTTGTCCAAGCCCGAAGACCTGCACCTCGTCTTTAGTGACAAGACTGGGGGCGACAATACCAGCATTCCCCTCGCCGGCCCGTGGAAGGCCATGCTCAGCGTCGACGCGCGTCCGCCGCATCCGCTGCCCATCTCCTACGAGAACTGGCCCGTGATGCCCTCCGTGCTCTACGAAGGTCTGCTGAAGCCCATCGCGCCGCTCGCCATCACCGGCGCTATCTGGTACCAGGGCGAACAAAACTCGCCGCGCGGCTTCCAGTACCGCAAGATTCTCCCCGTCACGATCGCCGATTGGCGCGCGCTCTTCGGCCAGGGCGACTTCCCGTTCTATATCGTCAGCCTGCCGGCCTTCGCCCAGCGCAGCCCCGTCCCCAAGGACGACGGCGACGAATGGGCCGATACTCGCGAGTCGCAGGCCGTCGTCGCTGCCACTGTTCCCAATTCCTGCCTCGCCGTCACCATCGACACCGGCGACCCCGACAGCATTCACGCCAAAGACAAGCAACCGGTGGGCGATCGCCTCGCTTTCTGCGCGCTGGCAAAATACTACGGCAAGAACGTAGTCTACTCCGGCCCGACCCTCGCATCCGTCGAGCGCCTTTCCGGCTCCATTCGCCTGCACTTTACGCACACAAACGGAGGCCTGATCGTCAAGGGCGACAAGCTCGGAGAATTCTCCATCGCCGGGGACGACCACAAGTGGTATTGGGCCGATGCCCGCATCGAAGGCGATACCGTCGTCGTCTCCTCGCCTTCCGTTCCCAACCCGAAGGAAGTCCGCTACGCCTGGCAGTCCAATCCCGCCGCCACGCTCTTCAACGGCGCAGGCCTGCCCGCGGCTCCTTTCCGCACCGACACCTGGCCCCTCAAAACGGAATCCGCCAGGCCGTACTGAGCGCGGAAATTGACCTGACCGTTTCGCTTCTTCATTTGCCGGTGTAGATCACGTGCCATATCGACCGTGAGCCGTCGTCGGAGACGAAAAGCGATCCGTCGGGAGCCACGGCCACGCCTACGGGACGGCCCCAGACATCGCCGTCACCCACCGTGAAGCCGGTGAGGAAGTCCTCGTACTCGCCGGTCGCGTGGCCGTCGTGCATGGGCAGGCGGATCACTTCGTAGCCGGCGCGCTGGGCACGGTTCCAGGAGCCGTGCTCGGCCGCAAAGCCGTCCCCGCGATACTCGGGCGGGAAGGCGTGGGCGGGCACGTGGCGATGCGCGCACGGCGCAGGCTTCTGAAGCATTGCGCAGGCGGGGTTAGCCATTAACGCGGCAGTGGTGGGATAGAAGGTCATCTCCAGCGAAGCGAAGTGGGGCTCGAGCAGAATGTCGGGCGTCATGACCCTGTCTTTCAGCTCGGGATGCTTGCCCGCGTGGCGCGGGTCTTGATGCGGGCCCATGTACCACCACGGCCAGCCGTAGAAACCGCCCTCCTCGACGTGCGTGATGTAGTCGGGCACGAGGTTGTTGCCGAGGGCGTCGCGCTCGTTGGTTGAGCACCAGAGCTCGCCGGTCGTAGGATTGACGGCCTCGCCCACGCAGTTGCGCAGGCCCGAAGAGTAAATTTCGAGGAATTTGCCTTCGGGCGTGAATTCGAGAACGTCGGCGCGGTGAAACTCCTCCGGGTGCGTGTCGGAGTCGTCGACGTTGGAGTGCGAGCCCACCGACGCGAAGAGTTTGCCTCCGTCCAGCGAAAAGGCAAGATCGCGCGTCCAGTGGCCGCCCCCGCGCAGCCGCCCGCCGCCGGGCAGCTCGGCGATCTGCTCCATGGGGCCGCTCGCCTTGAGGTCGCCGTCGCGGTAGGGGAAGCGCACGATGGCGTCGGTGTCGCCGATGTAGACCCACTGCGGATGCTCGCCGTTAGGGTAAAACGCAATGCCGAAGGGCTGGTGCAGCCCCTCGGCGAAGACCGAGATTTGTTGGGGCTGGCCGCTCGCGTCCACGCCGCGGAAGACCTTGATCTTGCCTGTGGCGCTCTCAGCCAGGAAGAGGTCGCCGTTGGGCGCAAAGCGAATCAGCCGCGGGTTTTCGAGGCCGGTGGTGTAGAGCTCCACCTTGAAACCCTTGGGCGCGATGGGCCAGGCATTGGCGGGCCGGGGAACGATGTTGGGACCGTTGTCGACCGATTGCTCCGGTGCGGGATCGGGCAGGTCGGCAATCGTCAGATGGCGGCGGATGCCGGGCGCCTCGTGCGCGGCGTCGGTGAACGCGGCCTGGCCGGTGAGAACGGGATGCTGCGGCGCGTTTTGCGCCGTCGCTGCGGCGCCGAGGGCGAGTGACACGCCTGCAAGAATCATCTCGGCGGTTTGCGCGCCGGCCTTCTGAAGCCACTGAAACTTTTTCATGCAACCTCTCATGCGGTGATCTGACATCCGATCGCGCGGGAACAGGGAAGCGCGCAGACAATAGTTTCGATGCGCCAGCGGCCGAGGGCGCACCGGATTTTACTAGAGTCCCGCGAAGAAGTTGCCCGGCAGCGTGGCCGTCACCACCACGCGCTCGCCATGCTGCGTGACTTCGGCGGTTTCCAGCAGTTCCTTGATGCTGTTGTTGGCGGCGTTCGCGCCCAGCGGCTGGGTAAACCCGCGCGCCATGGTGACCAGCGTGGCCAGGGCCGCAGCCTGGCTGGTGGCCGCCGGCTCGGAGGGCGCAATCTCTTCAACGCGCAGGCGCAGAGAGCCGAGCGAATTGCGAATCGGCAGAGCCGGCGCAAGGCTGGCGACGATGGTCGAGTCGGGTTCGAGGGGAACGGCAAGGCCGAAGATATGAATGGCGCCGCTCTCGGAGAAGGGAAGGCCGATCTGGCCCACGCCCCAGGCCAGCGAGAGCAGCGGCACGTCGTGGTAATGGCGCTCCAGCAGAGTAGAGCCCGAAAGCGGCCAGGCGGCCGTGCGATGGCGGTCGATTATGGCGTGAATCTTCTCCGCAGTGGGGAAGTTGGAGGCGGCGATTGTGTCGTAGCCGATCTGCACCACCCTTACGGTACGGCCCTCGGAGGGAATGCTGTAAATGGTGTGCCCGGCATAGGATTCGCGCGTGGCAGCGTGCGCATCGAGCCACGCGTTCAGCCGCCGGCCGGTGATCTTGCCCACCAGCACCATCGAATAAGCAACTGGCCCGTTTGGTCCGTTGGGGTCGCTCATGCGATGCAGGGCGATGGCCGCCTGATCGAGGTCGCGCTCCGGGTCGATGCCGATCGCGTCAATGAACTGCTGGTACTCGACCGAATGTTGGGGCGGCTTCAGCTCCTTGTGAAAGAGGGCGCGGATCGGCCTCAGATCGATGTAGACGATCCCGTCGCACTCCGGCAGCAGCCGCGCGGCTTCCGGCGGCGCTTTGGAGCGCAAAACCACGGCCACGGCCACCAGGACCAGGAGGGCGGCGACAATCAAAAGCGTTCTGCGCGTGCGTCGGCTCATGCGTTCGGGCGAAGAGGAACCGTCAGCAATGAGCGTATCACCCGAGGGGTGGGCGCACTTTCAGCGCAGTAAAGCCGCAGGCGGGCGCGAGGCCTATGCGATAATCGCCGTGAAGCGCGAGGGCGGAATTCGCGGCCATGTTGACGCCGGTATTCCATCTGCTGAATCTTCTTCACCTGTTCAGCCTCGGCTCGTCGCACTGGATGCATCACGCGTGGGCACATGCCCTGGCGCCGTACGTTCCTTACGCCATCGGCTGCCGGCTGTTCTTCATCATGACGGCGTTTCACGCGGCCCTCCTGCGCTCACAGGAGGAGCTGCATATTTCGGTGGTGGAAGCGTAGTTGCGGCAAACCGTGCGCAAAAAAACGCCCGCCGGGCAAAGACGCCGCGGCCGGCGTTCGAGCGGTTGCGTAGCCGGCGCTACTGCGGGCTACGGACGTGATCGCCCTCCTGGAAACCGGAGCCGGAGACTGGAACGCAGACCGCGGACTTCGCGTCGACATCGGTGGCTTTGATGATGCCGACGGTGGTGGTGAGGCGGCGGATGACTTCGCCGGTGGTGGGATCCTTGATCTCCTTGGTCACGCGGACGACCTCAAATTGATCGCCCACCTTGACACCGGCATCGGAGCCCAAGTTGAGGATGATCTGGCCGCTATCGACTGCGGCGACCACGCCGTCGATCTTCATGGCCGCAACAGTCAACTTGGGCGCATCGGCCACCAGGTTTGCGGAGAGCTGGTCGACGGCGGCCTTTGTGGCTTCGCCGATGATGGTTTGCTCGAAGTTGCTGGAGCCGAAGTCGACGTTGCCGCCTCCGAAACCGTTCCAGTTGCCGCCGCCACCGAGGAGCGAGGTGGAGGAGCGCGAGGACTCGCCGGAACCCTCGGCTACAGCCACGATTTCGCCAGTATTGACGTTGACGATGCGGGCGCTAATGCCGACCTCGGCCTTGGAGTTGGAGTGGCCGAAGCCGCCCACGCCGACGCCGTGCCAGTTGCCGCCCCCACCGCCGATATTCTGCTTCTTGGTCTCGTTGCCAAACTGCGTGATGGCGCCGATGATGATGTAATCCACGCCAGCCATCTTACCCAGCTTGGCGGCGGTGGACGGATCGGCGCGGTTGGAGTTGGAGAAGTTCTGCTCCGTCATGAGCTTGTCGAGAGCCTGGCGCTCGAACACGGAGAAGGTGCCGTTGTTCACCAGGCCGGTGATGAGTAGGTCCGTGATGCCCTTGCCCACGTCGACGTTGGTGCCGAACATGGCGGAAGAGGCGGTTTGCACGGTGGCGTAGTCAAAATCCAGTACGGCCACGCGGGGCTTGCGCACCGGGGCCTGAGCGGAGGCGGGCACGAGCGCCAGGGCGGCGGAGAAGGCGAGCAGGATCGAGAATGCGGGAGCCAGTTTTTTCAGGTTCATCGTTCGACCTCTGGAGAAAGTGTGGAGCGGGGCTAGAAAAAGCGTCTGTTTTCCGCACCGCCTCTGTCAAGGCAAATCGGCAGGTCTCCGCAGAATAACCGCTGAGGGATTTGAGCCCGTACAGTGAAGACGGCGGCGAACGCAGGAACTTTGCTTTGCCTGTTGCTTTGCTGGATTCAGCATTTTCCGCGTTTGCTCCGTGTGCTCCACTATGCTAACCTTGACTTCGGTGC